>Ga0210387_10002058_pt1 | contig 15289 bp, 13 predicted proteins | sample IncBWC7OmetaG_FD_160108 | JGI IMG/M metagenome (GOLD analysis project Ga0210387, IMG submission 160108) | Forest soil microbial communities from Barre Woods Harvard Forest LTER site, Petersham, Massachusetts, United States - Inc-BW-C-7-O ...
GCACCGATCGCCCCGGCGAGGTGAAGGTCACCGTGCAGTCCGCGCACAACCACGTCTGCGGCTGCACGCAGTGCTGGAAGCCGAAAGGGGCGCTTTTCTCGCAGGTGGCGGTGGCGCCGCGCGCGAACGTCCAGGTCACCCAGAACGGCGACAAGTTGAAGCTGGCCGTCGCGCCGACCGCGCTCATCCAGCGGCAGGCCTGCACCGTCTGCGGCGTGCACATGCAGGGGCCGGTGGAGCGGCCGCAGCACCCGTTCACCGGCCTGGTCTTCATGCATACGGAGCTGTCGAAGGAGCCGGGATGGGCGCCACCGACCTTCGCTGCCTTCGTGTCGTCGATCATCGAATCGGGCACGCGGCCCGAGAAGATGGGCGCCATCCGCGGCCGGCTCAACGAGATGGGCCTGCCGCCCTATGACTGCCTGTCGCCGGCGCTGATGGACTACATCGCCACCTTCACGGCCCGCGCGGCCGGCCTCCTCAAGGACTGACCGCCGTCGCCCGGAGCGGGCTCACCCGTCGCGCTCGGCGTCCAGGGCGGCGATCACCGCCGGTCGCGCCAGAATGCGCTCGAAGTACGCCTGCAACGCCGGGGAGGGCAGCTCGGGCCGCACGGCGCGCTTCCAGCTGCGCAGGGTGTAGAACGCGTACCCGTCCGCGACCGTGAACGTCTGCCCCATCAGATACGGCTGCCGCTCCACCGCCGCGGAGAGAAACGCGAAGCGCGCCGTCAGCTTCTCCCGCGTCGCCGCCTTGACCTCCTCAGGGGTGATCTTGCTGTAGAGCGGGACGAAGCTCTTGTGCAGCTCGGTGGCGATGAAGTGAAGCCACTCCTGCGCCCGGTAACGCGCCATCGTCCCCGCGGGTGGCATCAGCCCGCTCTCCGGCCGCTGGTCGGCGATCCACTGGACGATCACCGCGCCTTCCGTCAGGACCTGCCCGTCGTCCAGCTTGAGCGCCGGGACGTAGCCCTTGGGGTTGATCGCCAGGAAGTCCTCGCCTGAAGCCGTCCGCTTGGCTTTCAGATCGACCCGCTCGAGCTCGAAGGGGAGCCCGCTCTCGCGCAGCGCAATGTGGGGCGAGAGCGAGCAGGCGTTCGAGGCAAAATAGAGCTTCATGCCCAGGTTTTGATGAGCGGAACGTCGAAAGTCAAACTTGAGCGATCGTGATCTCGGCCCTTGACCGCGCCGACCGGCAGCAAGACCTTCACCCGGGAGCCCACATGAGCAACGACAAACCTCTCAGCAAGGCCAGCGACTTCCCACCGGAGGTCTTGAAGCTCTTCGACCAGTACGTTCACAACGTGATCGACCGGCGCGGCTTCCTGGAGGGCGCCGCCAAGTTCGCGGTGGGCGGATTGACCGCGGCCGGCTTTCTCGAGGCGCTGGCCCCGCGCTTCGCCGAGGCCCAGCAGGTGCACGAGAACGACCCGCGTCTCAAGGCGGAGAAGATCGAGTTTCCCTCGCCGCACGGCTACGGGAAAGCGCGCGGATACCTGGTCCACCCGGTGCCGGCGGCCAACACCGCGAGCAAGACCGCGGGCAAGCCAGCGGGCGCGCGCCCGACGATCCTCGTCGCCCATGAGAATCGGGGGTTGAACCCGCACATCGAGGACATCGCCCGCCGCCTGGCCCTGGAGGGATTCGTCGCCTTCGCCCCCGACGCGCTCTTCCCGCTCGGCGGATACCCGGGCGACGAGGACCAGGCGCGCGCGCTGTTCGCCAAGTTGGACCAGGCGAAGACGCGCGAGGATTTCGTGGCCGCGGCCGGCGTCGCCCGTGCCCTCCCCGGCAGCAACGGCAAGCTGGGGGCGGTCGGCTTCTGCTACGGCGGCGGCATCGCCAACTTTCTCGCCACCCGGCTGCCCGAGCTGGCCGCGGCGGTCCCCTTCTATGGAAGCGCGCCGGCGCTCGACCAGGTCAAGGCGATCAAGGCGCAGTTGATGTTGCACTTCGCCGACCATGACGACCGCATCAACGCCACCTGGCCCCCCTACGAGGCGGCGCTCAAGGCCGCCCATGTGAAGTACGAGGCGTTCAAGTACCCCGGCACCGAGCACGGGTTCAACAACGACACCACGCCCCGCTACGAGCCGGCGGCCGCCAAGCTCGCCTGGCAGCGCACGATCGCCTTCTTCGATCGAACGCTGCGCGGCTGACGTTCACGGCACCGCACGACCTCGTCAAATTGCTCTTCTGAGCAGAGCTCGACGGCTCGCGATACGATTCGCGGATGCACTTCGGGTCTGGCGTCTCGATCGTCGATCTCACCGTCGCGCCGCTGTCGATCCCGCTGCGTGAGCCGTTCGTGATCGCCTCGGGGCGGATGGACGCCACGCGGGCGGCGCTGGTGCGCGCCACGCTGGAGGACGGCCGCGGCCGGCGCGCGACCGGCCTCGGCGAGAGCGCCGCGTTGCCGCCGGTCACCCGCGAGGACCAACCCGAGCTCCTGCAGCTGATCGCGGCTGCGGCCACCGGATTGCGCGGCGCCCGCCTCGGGCGAGCCGAGGATCTCGACCGTCTCCTCGCCGAACGGTTCCCCACCAGCGACCTGGCGCGTGCCGGGGTCGAGTCGGCGATCCTCGACGCGGCGGCGCGCCTGCAGGGCGTCCCGCTCTGGCGCGCGCTCGGCGGCGCGGAGGCACCAGCGCTGCTCACCGACATCACGCTGTCGATCTCCGATCCCGAACGCATGGCGGCCGCGGCGACCCGCCACGCGCGCGCCGGGTTCACCTGCTTCAAGGTCAAGGTCGGACGCGACTGGCGCGCCGACTGCGCGTCGCTGCGGGCGGCGGCCGCCGCCGTGCCGGGCGCGCGGTTTCGCCTCGACGCCAACGCCGGGTTCGCGGCACGCGAGGCGCTGGCGCTGCTCGACACCGCGCTCACGGACGGACTCACCATCGAATGCTACGAGCAGCCGTGCGCCGCGGACGATCTGGCCGGGATGGCGGAGGTCACCGCGCGCGCATCGGTCCCCGTGGTCGCCGACGAATCGTTCCGCGGCCCGGACGATCTCGATCGCCTGCTGGCCGCCCGGGCGGTCAGCGCCGTGAATTTGAAGCTGGCCAAGCTGGGCGGTCCCCTGGCCGCGCTGGCGCTCGGACGCCGCGCGCGGGCCGCGGGCCTCGGCCTCATGGCCGGCGCCATGGTCGAAACGCGCATCGGACTGCTGGCGATGGCGCACGTCGTCGCCGCGCTGGGAGGCGTCGACTGGGTCGATCTCGACACCGCGTTCCTGCTGGCCGACGATCCGTTCGCCGGTGGCTGGCGCGTCAACGGCCCACGCGTTCAGCTGACCGACGAGCCCGGGCTTGGCGTCGAGCCGCGAGGCTGACCCTTCGCGCCATCGCGCGCCTGTTGCCCCCCGAACAACGCCCGGGCAACATCCACGTCAACAAGACACCCGGCCGCCAGATCGCAAGCAACCGGATTTATTAAGCTATGCAATTACGTGTTCTAGCCCACTTATTGCACGTCAACAGATGTGATGACCCCCGGAAGCTCGCGCAGGCACTCCACTTTAATTTCGTTGTCGCTCGCCTCGTCGCTCGTCCTGCCCCTGTTTGGGTGTGGGGAGATGGAGGGCGATGCAGGGGTGACTGAGGCGGTGTCCGACCTGGTCACGACCAACGGGCTCTCCACCGTCAACGGCCTCTCCACGGTCAATGGGCTCTCCACCGTCAACGGTCTGTCGACCGTCAACGGCCTCCAGAGCTTCAACGGCCTCATGACGACCAACCCCGGTCGAACGGAGGTCGCTTATCTGGTCCACTGCGCGCTGCCGACCGGCGCGTCGATCGTCAAACAGGATCAGAACGGCACCAGCTACACCTTCCCGGGGGCGCTGGGCATGGCGCCCCGGTGGCAAAACAGCGCCTGCGACCAGACCTGCCAGGAGAACGTCTCGTCCTGCCTCCTCGCCAGCGTCAACACGACGGGCATTCACGTTCCACTTTGGATTGTGTCGCCGAACGCCGCCGTCGGGTGGGGACAGGATCCCGACTATCCCAACCAGGAAGCGACCTTCTTCGGCAACGTCTTCACGGCGGGCGCACACGGAACCAACCCGACCGCCGATCCCATGTATTACTGCGCGGGCCCGCAGATCAAGGTCAACCCGCCCGCCGGTCGGCTGGGATCGAACCAAGTGGACCCGCCCTACGTCGATCCGTTCGGCAGCCAGTACGCCCAGTGCAAGCCGTCCTGCCAGGCGGCCGACGCTCCTCACCAGGCGGACGGTTTCAAGGCCTGCAACGGCTGGACGAATCCCGTCACCGTCTGGCGCCAGAACGTCGCCACCAACTGAACGAACCGGAGCGCGTTGCTCGCTCTCAGGTGATCTGTTTCGCTGGGTCGGCGGCGATCTCGCCGATCAGCTTTGCGCTGCCGGCCTGCTTGATCTCGTCGAGCTGGCGACCGGTGAGGCCGACGAGGAGAATCAGGCCCACTTTTCCGAAGGGACCCGGACGCGGCTCAATCCCCGGATCGAGGAGCGCGACTGCACCTTCGAGCCCGGCACCCGCGGGCGCCCCGGCGATCGGACCGGTTCGGAAGGAGATCCCGTGCGCCAGGACGGCACCCTGGCTGATGTGGGAGGCGATCTTTCCGAGAAAGGCCACGGGCCAAAGGGGCGGCTCGGCGGCGTCGTTTTTGGCGACCCGCATCGACAGCTCACAGCGGATGCCGTTCGGCCCGACACTGGCGTCCGATTGGTCGTAAAGCTCGGTCAGGCCCAGCGTGACGTAGTGCCAGGCCTGCCCCGCGTCGTACACGTGCGTCCCCTCGACGGACGCCCGGCCGAGTCGGAGATCGTGCTGGGGCGCGATGGCAGGCGCGGCATGCTTGGGGATCTGGGCTGGGTAAAGCTCGGCGAAGAGCCCTTCGATGAACGCCCACCCCGCGGGCACCGGCGCGACATCGCGAGCGGCGCCCTGGGTGGCGGACTGTTTAGAACCGAAGATCTTGGAGAAGAGGCCCATCTGGAAATTCCTGGATCATGGAGACGCGGTACCCTCGCTCGACGTCGAGGATGATACGACAGGACGTCTCTGCGCTCATGTCGGATCGTCGGCGCTTGCGCCTAGAGCCCGACAGTCGGCGCGCCCATCCGGAAGGTGTGTTAGGCCGGCCAGCCGGTCGGATCGCCGAAGATCAGCGGCGACGCCGGCGCGATGCGGTGAGACCGATCAGGAGCGCGGCGAAGACGAGCGTCCCGCCCGGGCCATTTCCAGCGCCCTCGCCGTAACTGCAACTGCAGCCGCCGCCGTTGCTCGGGTTGGTCTCGCCGGCCCCCGCGGTGCCGGAGCCGCCGGCACCGGCGTGCCCGGCGGTGCCGGAGCTGCCGCTGCCACCCGCCGTGCCGCTGCCGCCGGTCGCGCCGGCCGTCCCGCTGCCGCCGGTCGCGCCGGCTGCGCCGCCCAGGCCGGTGGCTGCGCCGCCCAGGCCGGTGGCCGCGCCGCCCAGGCCGGTCGCCGTGCCGCCCGTGCCAGTGGCGCTCGCGCCACCAACCCCGGCGGCTCCGGTCGACGTCGGAGCGCCGCACAGACCGCCGGTGCACTGTCCGCTGCGGCAGCTGGTGGCCATCGTGCAAGCCTGGCCGTCCGCGGCACCGCATGCGCCGTCAGCGGCGCAGACATTGCTCACGCAGTCGCCGGCTTGCGCGCAGCCGGTGCCGTTGGTGGCGGCGCAGGTGTTGGTGGTCGCGTTGCAAAGGCCGGAAGCGCAGACGATCTGGGCCGCGGCGGCGGTGCAGCTGCCGGAGTGAATGGCGTCGTTCGGCATCTCCGCGCCCGCCGCCAGCTTGCCGGCGCAGGTGAAGCTGTCGAAAGCGCAATAAAGCGTGTCGGCGCAGTCGGCGTCGCGCACGCAGCGATCGTTGCCGGCGGGCTGGCAGAGCCCGGCGGCGGCGTTGCAGAGGCCGCTCTGGCAGTCGTCGGCCTGGGTGGTGGTCTGGCAGGGACCCTGGCCGTTGACGGCGCCGCACTGGCCGTTGCTGCCGCACAGGTTGCTGGTGCAGGCGGCAGCCAAGGTGCAGGAGGCGCCTGCCCCCGCGGCGCAGGTCACGGCGGCAGCGTCGCACAGGCCCGAGGCGCAGACCGCCAGCGCGTTGCCGGGAAGGCAGCCGCCGGCGTGCAGGCCGTCGTTCGGGATCGGCGCGCCGGGCGCCAGCTTGGCCAGGCAGGCGAGCGCGACGGGATCGCAGTAGCTGCTCGTTCCGCAATCGGCGTCGACAGCGCAGCGACCGGTGCCGATCGGCACGCAGCGGTTCCCTGAGATGCTGCACACGCCGCTCTGGCAGAGCGTGGCCGTGGCGGTCGTGCAGCCGGATTGGCCGTCGGCCAGACCGCACAGCCCATTGCTGCCACAGTCACCATTGGCGCACTGACCCCCGGCCGTGCACGCGGCGCCCGTCACCAGCGCGCAGGTGTTGCTGGTTGCGTTGCAGGCGCCCGTGGCGCACACCGCTTGCCCCGCGGCGGGGGTGCAAACGCCGGTGTGCACGCCGTCGCTCGGCAGCGGCTGTCCGACGGCGAGCTCGGCCTTGCAAAGGCCAGCGCTGGCGTCGCAATAGGCGGACGACGGACAGTCGCTGTCCTTCGCGCAGCCGGCGCTGCCGCAGACACCGGCCGCGGAGCAGACGCCCGATTGGCAGAGCGTCGAAGTGCCGGTGGTGCAGCCCGCCTGACCGTCTGCCAGACCGCACAGGCCGTTGTTGCCGCAGACGCCAACCGCGCAGCCGCCCGCGGTCGTGCAGCTGCCGCCGGTGATCGCGCCGCAGGTCTTGCTGGCGGCGTTGCAGAGGCCGGTCGTGCAGGCCGCGCTCTGGCCGCCCGAGCAGGCGTCGTGCACGCCATCGCCGGGGAGCGACGCTCCGGCCGCCAACTTGGCGGCGCAATGCAGGGTCTGCGCGTTGCAGAACTGGCCCGTGCCGCAATCGCCGTCGCTGCCGCAGCCGGCGCTGTCCGCCGGAATGCACAGGCCGCTCTGGGCGCCGCAAGCGCCGGTCTGGCAGACCGTCGTCGCGTTCCCCGAGGTGCAAGAGCCGGCGCCGGCCGCGTAGCCGCACAGACCGTTGCTGCCGCAGATGTTGTTGCTGCACTGGCTGGCGACCGTACAGCCGCCGTCGGTGGCGTTGGCGCAAGTGCTGGTCTGCGCGTTGCAGCCGCCGCTCGCGCAGACGGCCGCCGCCATGTCGGTGGTGCAAGAGCCGGTGTGCAGGCCGTCGGCCGGGATCGCCGCCCCGGCAGGAAGCTGCGACACGCAGCTCGTCGAGGTCCGGTCGCAGTACTGAGTTGCGCTACAGTCGGCGTCCACCCAGCAGCTCGAGGGGTCTCCGCCCAGACAGACGCCGGCGGTCGCACTGCAGTGTCCGGAGGCGCAGACGTTGCCGGCATTGGCCGAGGTGCAGGCGCCGTTGCCGATGGCGTTGCCGCACAGGCCATCGGCGTCGCAGACGTCCGCCACGCACTGGTTGGCCGCCGTGCAAGCCGCTCCGGTCATCTTGGCGCAGCTGTTGGCGTTCGGGTCGCAGCCGCCGTCGGCGCAGACCGCTGACGCCAGCCCATCGCTGCAGAGGCCATTGTGGAGGCGGTCGTTCGGCAGCGACGCACCGGCGGCAAGCTGGGCGACGCAGGAGAGCGTGTTCGGATTGCAGTATTGCCCCTGGGCGCACTCGGCGTCCGCGCTGCAGCTGCCCGGGGCGGCCGGCAGACAGACCAGGCTCACGGCGCCACAGACGCCAGACTGGCAGATGCCCGAGGCGCCCACCGTGGTGCAGGGACCGTCGCCGTTGGCCAGACCGCAGAGGCCGTTCCGTCCGCAGAGGCCGCCCGCACACTGGGTGGCCGAGGTGCAGGCGACGCCGAGCCCCGCGCCGCAGGTCTTGCTGGCGCCGTTGCAGAGGCCCGTCGCGCAGACCGCCGCCGCGGCGTCGCAGGCGCCGTCATGCAAGCCGTCGTTGGGGATGGCCGCCCCGGCCGTCAGCTTGGCGACGCAGCTGAGCGCGCCCTGGTTGCAGTACTGGCCGGTCGCACAGTCGGCGTCGACCCAGCAGCTGCCGGCCGCGGCCGGGATGCAGACGCCGCCGGAGCCGCTGCAGGCGCCCGACTGGCAGAGCGTGGAGGCGGTTCCGCCCGAGCAGGCGCCGGTCCCCGACGCGTAGCCGCACAGGCCGTTGCCGCCGCAGATGTTGATCTGGCAATCGCCCGGGCCGGTGCAGGCGGCGTCGAGTGCCGAGGCGCAGGTGCTGGTCGCCGCGTTGCAGCCCCCGGAGGCGCAGACCGCGCTGGCGACAGGCGCCGAGCAGGCACCGCCGTGCAGGCCGTCGTTGGGGATGACCTGGCCGGGGTTCAGCTTGGCGACGCAGGTGAAGAGGTCGCGGCGGCAGAAGCCCGTCGCGCAGTCGCCGTCGGCGTAGCAGCTGCCGGCCCCCGACGGGATGCAGACGCCGCTGGCATCGCAGGTTCCCGATTGGCAGTAGGTCGTCCCGGTGCCGCTGGTGCATCCCGACTGCCCGTTGGCAGCGCCGCATTGACCGTTGCTGCCGCACAGGTTGGCGACGCACTGGTTCCCGGCGGTGCAGGCGGCGCCGTTGGCTCCGGCGCAAGTGTTGCTGTTGCTGTTGCAAGCGGAGCTCACGCAGACGGCGCTGGCGTTCGAGGGCGAGCAGGCGCCGTTGTGGAGCCCGTCGTTGGGGATGGCAGCGCCTGCGCCGAGCTTGGTCGCGCAGGTGAACGTCCCGCGGTTGCAATACTGGCCGCTCGCGCACTCGCCGTCGACGTAGCAGCTCCCCGAGGCGGCCGGGATGCAGACCCCGGCGGTGCTGCAGGCGCCCGACTGGCAATACACCGTGGCCGTCGTCGACGTGCACCCCGACTGGCCATTGGCTGCACCGCAGGTGCTGTTGACGCTGTTGCAGACGCCGGCCTTGCAGAAGCGGGGTCCGGTGGTGGAGCTGCAGCTGCCGCCGGGGATCGCGGCGCCGTTGGCCGCCTTGGCGATGCAGGTGCTCGAGAGGCAGGCGTTGCTCGGACCGCAATCGGCATCGGCCGCGCAGGTGGTGAGGCACTTGCCGGTGGTGCTGTTGCAGAACGAGCCGCCGTGGGTGGCGCCCGCGGTGGTGCAGTCGGTGTTGACGGTGCAAAGGCCACAGTAACCGGTGGCAGCGCAGAACGGCGCGCCGGTGGCGCAGACCGCGGAGGCGCCGGTGCCGAAGTCGCCGTTGCAGGCCGCGCAGGAACCGGCCCCTGCGCCGGCGGTCAGACAGGCCGGATAGGCCGAGCTGGAGCAGGCGTGGGTGGCGGCGGTGCCGAAGTTTCCGTTGCAGGCGACGGCGCAGACGTCGTGCGAGCCCGACATGTCACAGCCGGTCGATCCGCTGGCGCAAGTGCCGGTGTTGGAGACCAGACAGGCGCCGCAGACGTGCTTGGAGGTGTCGCAGACGGCCCCGGCCGAGGAGCTGGCGCAGTCGGCGCTGGTGTTGCAACAGGAGCCGCTGGCCGAGGCGAGGTTGTCCGTGGCGTAAAGCTGCAGGAACTCGTGCTTGTCCCAGGCCCCGCCGGTCGACGCGGTGTACCCGACATAGAAGGTGCCGCCGAGGAGCGTCGCCAGGTTCAGCGTCGAGCTCAGCGAGGCGGTGCTCGGCTTCGTGCTGGTGGCCGAGACGTAGACCGCCAGCAGTTGCGAGGCCGCCGAGTAGTCGATCCAGATGTAGAAGGGGGTCCCGTTGGTGGGCGTCAGCGGGGGGCTCAGCGCCGAGAACAGCACCACCGGCAATCCGGAGTTGGTGGCGTCGGTGTGAGTGGGGTCCCCACCCTTGGTGATCGCGATGTGCGGCCCGGCCGGGTCACCGCCGTTCTGGTAGGTGTCGAATTCGACGGTCACCGAGTTGGTGATGCCCTGGTAACCGATTCCGCCCCCGAAGGAGCCCAGAGCCGTCACGCCGCGAGGATCGTTGTGCATGACGAACGCCATCCCGTCCGCCGGGGTGGTGCTGCTGGCCGTCGAGATCTTCACGTACATGTTGACGTGGAAATCGTTCGAGCTGGAGAACTTCGTCTCGTACATCGCCGAGCCACCCTGATTCCCGGTGTCCTGGGTGAGCACGATGCTGGTCCCGCCCAGCGTGGCGGTCCCATTGAGCTGAAAGTTCGCCAACGTCGGGCCGCCTTGATAGCAAACATCGCTGGCGGCACGGGCACTTACCGGCAAAAATCCCGAAACCATTGCCAGCGTTGCCAGAAGCAACGATGAAGCCTCTGAACGGTACGACGAAACGGTTCTACGAGCTGATTTCATTGAAGATCGTCCTCGGCGGTGAGTGGGCTCGATAACCGCGGCTCACGCGGCAACCAGGGCAGGTCGCGGTACGCAGGATCCGAATTGCTGGCGGCGGCGCGCCGGATCGGGGTCCGATCAGCTTGGCGCAGCCACGGTGGGCTCAGCAAAGGCTGGCGGCGCGCCGACGGTAGATACACCTCGGGCGGCCTGCAACAAACACCTACATCGGCGTCGCCACGACGCGCCTGGGTGGTGGGCTGGAAGCACCGACGTGAAATCGACATGGGGGACCGTTCGCGTGCGAGGCCCCCTCCTCACCAGCGCACGGAGGGTCGCAGAGACGCTGGAGGCTGTCAAACTAATAAGAGAAGAACGTTAATTGTAACGATCTCGAAACGACCGTATTGGGCGAGGCAACACCGACCCATCTATCGTTAAGCGTTGACCGTCGCTGACCATTGTTGGTCGCGGTTGGCCGCGAGATCAACGCCGGCCCAATACACGGCGTCCATGACAATTCACCGACAGAACGCTTCCTCGCCGGTCAGCCAGGATCTTCCTCGCTCAGCAGGTGCTTCCAGTACCGCCCTGGGCTGTCGAGGATGCCTTTCGTGATCTGAAAGTGGGAGGTGTCCTCGAGCCGGGTCGGCGCGAGTGTTCCCCCGTCGAACGACAGCAGCGCCGCGCCCGGGTAGGTCATCAGAATCGGCGAGTGGGTCGCGATGACGAACTGTGCTCCGCCGTCGCGAACGAGCCTCACCATCTGCGCCAGCAGGGACAGCTGCCGTTGCGGCGAAAGCGCCGCCTCGGGCTCGTCCATCACGATGAGGCCAGGCGCCATCCACGACGACAGCACGGAGAGGAACGCCTCGCCGTGCGATCGCGTGTGCAAAGAACGGCCGCCGTAACGGGCGTAGGGGTCTCCCAGAAAATCGGGGTCCGCCTTGCGCTCCTCCAACAGCGTCGCGAAGTGAGCCTGAAACTCGGCGCGGAAGAAGTACCCGTTCTTCGGCTTCCGCTGGAACGCCGCCCGAAGAAAAGGGGCCAGCTCGCTCCGGCTGTGGGGCGCCTTCAGATCCGCGAGCTCGTTGCGGCCGCCGCCGCCCACGGGGAGCCCGCTCAGATCGGCAATCGCTTCGATGACCGTCGACTTCCCGGACCCATTCTCGCCGATCAGGATGGTGACCGGGCGCTCGAACTGAAGGTCGAAGTTCTGGACGAAAGGCAGCGTGCCAGGAAACTCACCCTCGGTGAGCTTGGCGCCTGGTCGCAGGGAGACCCGCCGCAGAAACAGGGAAGCCGTCTCGGACACAGTCAGCTGAAGGTACCTCGACCGGTGCCACGCTGCGAAGGCGGGGCGTGGCGGTGCCCGTCAGTCGCCAGGCGAGGGGGCGGCGCCGTTCACCGGCGGCCAAAGCCATTGCTCGGTTCCCCGCCCCTTCGGCCCGTCGATCAGCCTGTAGAAAACGTACGTCGTCGACAGCGTCGGCTCCGGGACTGCGCCCTTCGCCGCCTCCCACGTCGCTTCGGGCTCGTCGGCGTCGATGGTCAGGATCAGGTGGCTGGGTCCCAGATCGCGGCCCTGAACCGAATGTCGCGGGGCCAGCGCCCGAACGATCGCGGCCTCCAGCTTCATGAGAGCGCCGCGCTCGAGGCCAGCTTCCGAGGGGATGTGAATGACCAGACGAAATTTCATGAGACGACGCGCCGGCACCGTCAGCGGACCGAGGGCCCTCGTTTCGCGGTTTCGATCGCGGCCCGCAGCTCGGCGACGATCGGGTGCGACGAGAAGAGGGCGAACGGGCGAACCTTCGGCATGAACACGATGCGGTGGCCAAAGTCGGTCCGTCGGACGAACTGGACGGTCACCGGGTGGCTGTTGACCCACCGATTTTCCGTGACCTGGTCGACGTCGCTCAGCGGGACGACGATCTCGCGCCGATAGTTCGAAATCCGCAGCTCTCGATCGGTCATCGCCACCCGCATGAGGCGCACGCACCACCAGTAGATGACGAGGCTCCCGGCCAGGAGAACCGCCAGGAAGGCCCACTTCAGGTCTCCTTGCGGCGGACGCTCGCCCAAGCGGTCGCCGGCGCGAAAGAGCGTGGCGGTCCCCAAGGCGAATCCCCCCATCCAGAGGACCGGGAACATGAACTTCATCAAGAAGGTCTGGGCCGAGGAGATCGTCCGGAGCACGCAACCAGCCTAACAGGTCACGAGGAGACCGGTCTCTCTTCGCCGAGCGAAGCGAGTCCCGAGGCCGGTCATCGCAGGTGCTCCGCGCGCAGCTCGTCCATTCGCCTGGCCCAGGCGCGCGCCCCGCCCTCTTGGATCTCGCGCAGGTGCTTGCGCGCGGGCCCGTCGAGCTTCCGGGCGTCGGGAACCGAGCGCGATCCCCAGGCGCCGATCTGCACGATGACCGGCAAGAGCGCGATGGCCTTCTCGGTGAGTGAGTAGATCGCCTTCTGCTTGTGCGTCGGATCGTCGGACTTGGTGAGGAGGCCATGCTCGACCAGCCGCGCCAGCCGGTCCGCGAGGATGTTCGACGAGATGCGCTCGTCGGACTGCAGCAGCTCGCGAAAGTGCCGCTTGCCCGAGAACATCAGGTCGCGCAACACGAGCAGGGTCCACTTGTCCCCGAAGATCTCCAGTGACAGGTTGATCGGACAGTAAGAGCGCGGCCCGGGCGAAGGCATGTGCAACTGCTTGCCTTTTACCACCAGTTGCGTAGATTCCCAACTGGTTGCGAACTGCAATCACCCGAACGAGGAGCCGCCGATGTCCGTGGAGACCTACGAGGGAAGCTGTCACTGTGGGGCGATCCGCTTCGAGGCCGACCTCGACCTCGACGAGGGATCGAATCGTTGCGACTGTTCCTACTGCGCGAAGGCGCGCACCTGGTTCGCGTTCGCCAAGGGGCCACAGCGCTTTCGCCTGCTCGACGGCACCGGTGTGTCCGAGTACCGCTGGACGCCGCCCGGTCAGCCCGAGCCGCACCTCACGTTCACGTTCTGCCGCACCTGCGGCATCCGCACCTACGCGCGGGGCCAACTCGAGGCGCTCGGCGGCACGTTCCACGCCGTCTCCGTGCCCGCGCTCGATCTCTCGCCCGAACAGCGCGCGGCGATTCCGGTCCGCTACGTCAACGGCCGCGACGGCCGCTACGACGAAGCGCCCGCCCATCCCCAGGCGATCTGACGGTTGCGAAGGTCTGCCTGCACAGCCGATGATGTTCGCCAAGGAGGAGCCGCTCGATGACCATCACCATTACCGCCTTTGAACGCTCACCCGACGGCGGCAAGGGACTGGCGCGCGACACGCGCGTTCGCTGGGCGCTCGAGGAAGCGGGCCAGCCTTACCAGGTCCGCCTGGTGTCGTTTCGGGCGCTGAAGGAACCCGCGCATCTGGCGCTTCATCCTTTCGGCCAAATTCCAACCTACGAGGAGGGCGAGCTCGCACTGTTCGAGACGGGGGCGATCGTGTTTCACGTCGCCGAGCGGCATCCAGGCCTGCTGCCCGACGATGCCAACGCCCGGGCGCGCGCGATCACCTGGATGTTTGCCGCGCTCAACACGGTGGAACCGCCCATCCTCGACCTCGTGACCGTCAAGCTGGTCGAGGGGGACAAGCCCTGGCGCGCGGAGCGGCTCCCTCTGGTGGAGGATCGCATTCGCGGCCGGCTCACCCAGCTCTCCGCTCGGCTGGGCGACGCCGACTGGCTCGATGGCGCGTTCAGCGCGGGCGACCTCTTGATGGTCTCGGTGCTGCTCAGGCTGAGACCGTCGGGCATTCTGGACGAATACCCCAGCCTGGCCGCTTACGTCGCCCGCGGCGAAGCGCGGCCCGCCTACGAGCGGGCCTTCGCCGCCCAACTGGCGGTCAACGCCGGCAAACCGCCGAGCGCCCCGACGACCTGAACGCCGGCCGGTGGAGGACGGCTGATCTCGCTCATGGGCGCCCGGGGATTCGGTCGCTTCCACGGGGGACTTCTGAGCTGAGCGTCGTGCGCCATGTGACCGTTCAGGGACGCTTCAGGAACCTCAAATAGAACGCCGCGAACACCAGGACGATTCCGACATTCACCATCAGCCGCTCCCAGAACCGGTTCCTGAAAAACAGGACGTCCACACCGACCACGACGGCGATCAGCGCCAGCACGTAAAGGACGATGGCGGCCTGTCTTCCCATTCTTCCTTCTAAATACTAAGGCCCGCAGCAGCGCCGTGGGAGGCGAAGATCGGCTCACACACGGTGGCGCTCCTGCGGTCCGAAGACGACGGACCTCAGGAGCGGAAGCAGCCGACCAAATTCTTGGCCGGGGGATTTCCGATGCCCGCATCCTTCGACGGAGCTCCCCCATCGGTCGTGTAGGGCTGGCAATGTGCGGTGAAAGAAACGGCCGCGCCCACTCCGCTGAGGTTGCTGGGCAGCGTGACGTCGACATCCCCGCTTTGGGCCAGGCAGAGCACTGTCGTTTCACTGAACAGGCTAAAGTTCTGGGGTACGGCAACCCGCAATGACGTTCCAGTGCCTGCCGGAAACAAAGACAGGGGCGCTGCCGGGACCAAAGACTGCGGACCTGCCGGGATTCCGGTTCGGCTATAAAGGGCGATCTCACCGACCCCGGACTCGCCCGCAACGAGCTCGCCTATGGACGGAAGACCGGCATCGGCCAGGTCGGCATCAGGGCGGCCGCCGGCATCAGCGAGACCGGCGTCAGGGCCACCGCCCGCAGGGCGAGCGGCATCAGCGCGACCCCCGTCGGGCCCGAACAACGACGCACTCACGGGAGTCACCCCCGGATGGAGGTCGTCACTGCTGAAGATGGTGATGCCGCAATCTGCATCCGCGACCACGAACACCGAAGTCCCTGCCGGCGCCCCAGCACAGATAGCGGCCGCCTGGGCTTCGGTGACGGGCCCGCTGCAGCTGTTCCCTCCGCCCGCGCCACCGGAAGCGGTCTGCCTGCCGCCGGCCCCTGCTCCGCCGGCCCCCCCTCTGCACAATCCCCG
>Ga0210387_10002061_pt1 | contig 15270 bp, 16 predicted proteins | sample IncBWC7OmetaG_FD_160108 | JGI IMG/M metagenome (GOLD analysis project Ga0210387, IMG submission 160108) | Forest soil microbial communities from Barre Woods Harvard Forest LTER site, Petersham, Massachusetts, United States - Inc-BW-C-7-O ...
CCAAGCCAGAACCGTCGACGCCCTCTGGGATCTCATCGGACGCACCCTGAACCTCTTCACCCCTGAAGAATGCGCCAACTACGTCCGTCATTGCGGATACAATCCGCTTTGATCGCAACAGGCTCTAATCCTGCAGCGCGAAGGCCTTGCACCAGCCGTCCTTGCTGACCTCACCCTCCACCACCTTGCAGCCGTTCGGTGCCTCGAACAGCGAGCACATGCCGCAGCTATAGAGGCCGTTCGGCGTGTCCTGATATTCGGCCTGCGCACGTGTCATCTTGTCGGCGGCCTGCGCGGCCGTAATGCCAGACAGCAGCGCGCCTGCCGTTCCCACAAGCGCCGCGCCTATCGCCGCGCGCCGCGACCAACATGAATGCCTTGCAACCATAGCGTTTCTCTTGGCGCTCCCTTGCAGCCGTCTTCAGTGACTATTCTGCGGCCAAATCGCCGGCAAGGGAACTGCCGCTCGCACAGAACCGCCATCAGATTCTCGCGATAGCGCCGCTGTGATATGGTCGAAACGAATCAGGAGCATTGCGATGGCCGACAGCAACAGCAAGATCGCCTGGCACCGGGCGCAGCTCAAGAAGAACCGCGCCACGCTGAAGCGGCTCGAGATTGCGCGTTTCACGGTCAGCCATGACAAGGTCGGCGAGACGCAAAAGACCATCGACGAACTCGCGCGCAAGATTGCGGAGTCGGAGAAGTGCATCTCCGCCTATGAGCAGCAGACCCGCCGTCCGCTCGGCACTGATTTCCGCAGCCTCACCAATGTGAGCTGGGGCAACTGGAACGCCCACACCAACGGCCAGCGCTGATCTGGCGGTGCGCCGCCGCGGCTACATGCCGTGGCTCTCAAAGACCTTCCGGCAGGAGGCGCTGAGCCGGGACCGGTTCTGCTGCAGGCAGGTCTGAACGGCACCGTCATTGCCGAGGTCCTTCCGGCAGAAACGCGAGGCATCGCGCGAGCAGGCGTTCTGCTCCTGCGGCGTGCCCGAGTGCTGCGCGAAAGCGAACGGAATATTGGCGAGCAGAAGCGCCACGGCAACCGACAGCCTGATCATCACCAACTCTCCGCAAAGGAAAAACTGCGCGGAAAACGTGCAGTATCCGCGAAGGTTCCTTTTCGCGTCGAGCCGGGCGATCTGCCGCAGCTAGCGCATGATCCGGAAAAGTGTGAAGCGGTTTTCCGAAAAGATCATGCGCAAACAATAAGCTAGAGCGCGATGATGGTTCATCGCGCTTTAGTCGCGCGGGGTGATCTGCAGTTCGAGCAGCGCCATTCGCTGCAGGATCGCCGGGTCACGCTCGCCGCTCTGCGCCGTGCGCAGGATGGATTCGGCGAGCAGATTGACCTGGGTCGATGACACCGGATGCGGCAATGTCGCGACCGATGCGTCGAGCGCTTCGGTCATCACATCCACCATCTCCGGGACGAACGTTGCCTCCGAGAAATCTTTCATGACGACACCAAACAGGGCAGCCGGTAAGCGGCCCGCAAGAATGCGGACGCGTCTGGCAGAACGCGCTTTCAGGGGTATGGATTGAAAAGGAAACGCCGATGCGGGCATGCCGGTTCCTAAGAAACCAGGCTCGCAGCCGTTCACGAGCCCGATCAATCCCTTGATACCTTTGGTTGGAATGGACGCAGCCATGGTGTGATTGGCGCGTCCAAAACCTCTAATTCTAGTGGCGTTGCGGAACGTTGGGCGCGGCGTTGTAATCAATTTCATGGGCTTGAGGTCTCGCCATTCCGCCTTCCACGGCCGGCTGATCGGCGCAAAAATCCGTGCGCAGTCGGCGCGTGAGCAGGCCTCCAAGGCAGCGCGCGAGGCCGACCGCGCCGAGGCCGAAGCCTGGTCGATCCGGATGGAAGGTTTTGGCGGACCGGCGCAGCCATCACCGACCATCGGCCAATGCCTCAACGGCGGACTCGGCTGGCTCGAGGTCGAATGCAATCGCTGCAAGACCCGCGCAAGCCTACCGCTGGAAGATATCCGCCGTCCGCGCGACACGCCGCTGTGGAAGCTCGAAGCGTCCCTGAAGTGCCGCACCTGCAGCAACGCAAGCCACGCTCCGCCGGTGTACATGATCAAGCTCGCCGAGCAGCGCGAGATCACGCGTTACGTCTGGGTGCATCCAGATGAGGAGGATCAGTGAGTGCGGCCCAGCCGTTGGCCGCCGACCTCACATCAGAAACTTGACGCCAAAGGTCTTGTCGCGGCGCCAGACCACTTCGCAGCGCTGGCGCCTGTTGTGGGACGCTACCAGCACCACGGTGAAATGATCTCCGACATCCATCTCGGCCTCGGTCACGATCCTGGCGCCCCCGGGTGCGACGTCCAGCACAGAGCATTCAAGCTCCGTCGTTCCGTCGCTGAGTATTAGACGCGCCGACCGGCCGTTGATCTGCCGCCGCGGCTCGCGCTGCACTTTCAAGCGCTCTTGTACGGTCATAATCTGCTTTCCTGCTGGAGCTGCCAGCACACTAGGCCGACGCGTGTAAAGCCGGCCTTAGCACATCGCCTCGAAATTTAGCGATTTGAGCAAGCGCTTGCCGATTTGTACGGCGTATCGGCTGCATCCAGATGAGGACGATCGGTCAGTAGCGATTCGCAGCCACCGCCTTCTTCAGCACCCACCGGCGATGTTTCCTCCGGTCAGACTTCCCGCACTGATCGAGCCGGAGGTTGACGAGACCGAAGACGAGCAGAGGGTGTTATTGGAGGACGGCGCACCGCCACCACCGCCGGCGTTGGACGTGGCGGCAGCCGAGCCGGTGTTCGAGGCTGCCGTGCTGCCACCGGATGATGATCCGCCGGAAGATTGCGCCGACTGTGTTGTCCCGCCGCTGACTTGAGCCGGCGAAGAGGACGAGGAAAGCGCCTGTGCCGGGACCTCGAGCGGGTCGATGCCGCAGGACGAAGATGTGGTGACGCCACCGGTTACGTTAGGCGACACTGAGCATGGCCCTTGCGGAGTAAACGCGGGATTGGTTTCCCCCTGGCCGCCCGAGATTGCTGCACCTGGCGTCACGCTCTGCGTGGCGCTCGCAGGATTACTTCCTTGAGCGTTGGCTGGGCTGAACGCGACAAACCCAAAAACAGCGGTAAGAATGAAAAGGCGATTCATCGCACTCTCCATTTCGTGAACAGCACTGCGCTGCGTGCCCCTCCGGACCAATTCCTCGCGCCGGCCGGCGTTCCCGGATCGCGCACACAGCTTTGCGAGCAGCGCGGCTAGCGATCCCGCCATTCGTCCAGAAGATGCCCCCTGCCCGTTTGTGTCGGATGTGCGACGGCGAAAACGCCGCCATAACGGCCAGCAGACAACAATAATCCGCCGCGGAGGAAACATGGCCGATATCGTCACCGGTGCATCATCCGCATCGGTCGCAAGCACCAGCGCCGTCTCGCCCAATAAAATATTCTGGGTCACCTGGTTCGGCTGGATGCTCGATGGCTTCGACTCCTCCATGTACGCCTACATCCTGGTCGCCGCGCTCTCCGAGCTGCTGCCGGCGAGCGGGATCGAGGCGAGCCGCGCCAATATCGGTTTCTATGGCGGCATCCTGTTCTCGATCTTCATGCTCGGCTGGGCCTGCTCGATGTTCTGGGGCTGGGCCGCGGACCGCTACGGCCGCGTCAGGATGATGTGCTGGACCGTGCTGGTCTATTCGCTGTTCACCGCGCTGTGCGGGCTTTCCACCGGCGTCGTGATGTTTGCGATCTTCCGCTTCATCGCGGGCTTCGGCATCGGCGGCGAATGGGCGGCGGGCACGCCGTTGCTGCACGAATCCGTACCGGAAAATATCCGCGTGCGGCTGGCCGGCTGGCTGCATACAGCTACACCAACGGGTCTTTTCCTCGCAGCACTGGTGACGCTGACCCTCGGCGGCACGCTCGGCTGGCGCGGCATGTTCTTCCTCGGCATCCTGCCGGCGCTCTTGATCGCGTATCTGCGCACCAACGTGCCGGAGCCCAAGCGGGCGCGTTCGAGCGAAGCCGCAAGGCCATCATTTACCGCGCTGTTCGCCAAGGGCCAGGCGCAGGCCACCTGGGCTGCGGCGGCGCTGCTTGCTGTCATCATCTTCGGCCTGTGGTCGTCGAATTTCTGGGCGCCGACCGTCATCATCACCAAGCTCACCGCGGCGGGCGCGACGCCCGCTTATGCGCAGCAGATGGGCGCAGTGGCGGGCCTGATCACGAATGTCGGCACGCTCGCCGGATGTCTGCTCATGCCCTGGATCACCGGCGCGTTCGGCAGCCGCCGCTGGACCGCGGTCCTCTTCTTCGTGGGCTCGCTCGTTTCGGTGGTGGTGAGCTACGAACTCGCCATCGCGCGCCTCGACAACCTCACGCTGTTCATGATCCTGCTGCCGATCCTCGGCTTCTTCACCAATGGCGTGTTCGGCCTGTTCACGATCTGGCTGCCGGAGATGTTCCCCTCCGCGCTGCGCGGCGCGGGCTCCGGCTTTGCCTTTAGCCTCGGCCGTGTGCTAGGCGCGGCCGGCCCGACCTTGATCGGCACGCTGGCAGCCACGACGGGCAGCTTTCCGCTGGCGATTTCGCTGCTCTCCCTGATCTATGTGATCGGCCTGCCCTTCATCGCGCTGGCGCCGGAGACGGCGAACCGGCCGCTGGCGAAGTAGGCGTGGAAGGAACGGGCGGAACCGATTTGCTTTTTGCCCGGTTTCGGATATTTCCGGGTCTCGCTAGATCGACGCGAGACCCGGCGGTGACGATGATACCTTCGTTTGCAATTCGAGCCGCGGCCACGGCGCTTTCAGCATCCCTGCTGCTTTCATCCGCTTACGCACAACAGCCGTTCACGCCCTTTGCACGGCCGGCACCAGCCGCCGGCGCACCGAGAGCACCAGCTGCTGCGCCGACCGCCCCCTCGCCGCGCGCGGCCTCCTGCCATAACGGCGCGAGCTTCGACAAATTCCTGACCGAGCTGAAGCAGCAGGCGATAGCGCAGGGCGTGTCGCAGCGTGCGGTGGCCGAGGCCTCGCCCTACCTCGTCTATGACCAGGGCATCGTCAACCGCGACCGCGGCCAGCGCGTGTTCGGCCAGATATTCACCGAATTCGCCGGCCGCATGGCGGCGAATTTCCGCATGCAGAACGGGCAGCAGCACATCAGGACCTATGCGGCCGCGTTCGCGCGCGCCGAGAAGGAATATGGCGTGCCGCCGGCGGTGATCGCCGCATTCTGGGGACTGGAAAGCGATTTCGGCGCCAATGTGGGCAATCTGCCGACGCTGCGTTCGCTGGTGTCGCTCGCCTATGATTGCCGCCGCACCGAGCGCTTCCAGAACGAGACAATCGCGGCGCTGAAGGTGATCGACCGTGGCGATCTCTCGCCTGAGGAGATGATCGGCTCCTGGGCTGGCGAGCTCGGCCAGACGCAATTTCTGCCGACGCATTATTTCACCTATGCGGTCGACTATGACGGCGACGGCCGCCGCAACCTCCTGCACAGCGCGCCCGACGTGATCGGCTCGACCGCGAACTATATCGCGACCGGATTGAAATGGCGGCGCGGCGAGCCTTGGCTGGAAGAAGTGAGGGCACCTGCCAATTTTCCCTGGGACCAGGCCGACCTCACCATTCAACTGCCACGCTCGAAATTCGCAAGCCTCGGCGTGACCTATGCCGACGGCAGGCCGCTACCGAACGACAATCTGCCGGCATCGTTGCTGCTGCCGATGGGACGGACGGGGCCGGCGTTTCTGGCCTATGCGAATTTTTCGGCCTACACCGAATGGAATAATTCGCTGATCTATTCGACCACGGCCGCTTATCTTGCAACCCGCATCGCCGGCGGCCCGCCGATGCACCGACCGGCCGCCGCGGTGGCGCAATTGCCGTTCAACGAGATCAAGGAGCTGCAGCAGCTTCTGGTCCGCGCCGGCTTCGACGTCGGCAAGGTCGACGGCGTGCTCGGCCAACAGAGCCGCACGGCCGTCAAGGCGATGCAGGTCAAATATGGCCTGCCCGCGGATTCCTGGCCGACCGCGGAGCTGCTCGCCAGGATGCGCGGAGGCCCGCGTGCACAGGCCGAGCCCGCAGGACTGCCGGCAGCGCGCTAGCGCCCCCTCCGCCACTGCGACCGATCTGTCAACCGACTAAATCGGGCGACCACCCTGGTTGTCTTTTCTTCGGCGCAGCCCCATCTCGAACGATGCTTGCTACTCCCACCTCAAAAAGAGCATCACATGTCCTTTTACGACGCTGTCGTCCCCGCCTACCTGCAAATGCTCAACAGCCTTTCCGGCTTGCTCACCAAGGCCGAGGCCCATTGCAGCGCAAAGAAAATCGAGCCCGAGGTGCTGCTTGGCGCGCGGCTCTATCCGGACATGCTGCCGTTCACCAAGCAGATCCAGCTCGTCACCGACTTTGCCACCAAGGGCTGTGCCCGGCTGACCCATAGCGAGGTGCCGTCTACTCCAGACACCGAAAAGACATTTGAGGACCTAAAGCAGCGGCTGGCGAAGACAATCGATTACGTCAAATCGTTCAAGCCGACGCAATTCGAGGGCGCCGATGCCAAGGACGTCACCTTTCCAGCCGGTCCCGACCGCAGCATTACAATGAAGGGGCAACAATTTCTAAGCGCATTCTCATTTCCGAATTTCTATTTCCATGCCGCGACCGCCCATGGAATTTTACGCCACAATGGCGTGGAAATCGGCAAGCGCGATTTCCTCGGGGCGTCGTAACCCGCACCATCAGTCATTCCGGGCCGCCGCGACGCGGCGAGCCGGGGATTGGGCAAAAGACGGCGAGGCGCGCTTCACCCCTGCGTATCCTGAATGGCTGTCGCCTTGCGCCCGTCGCCGCAATGCACAATGGTAGGCCACCTGTCATTTCATCGGAACCATCGCATGAGCGCACCGACCAAACTCTTCGAGCCCTATAAGCTTGGCCCGATCACGCTGCCGAACCGCCTGGTGATGGCGCCCTTGACGCGCAACCGTGCGGTGCCGCCCGGCATGGTGCCGAGCCCGCTCGCGGTCGACTATTACGGCCAGCGCGCTTCCGCAGGTTTGTTGGTCACCGAGGCGACCCAGATCTCGCAGCAGGGCCAGGGCTATCAGGACACGCCCGGCATCCATTCGAAGGAGCAGGTCGACGGCTGGAAGAAAGTCACGGACCGCGTGCATGAGCGCGGCGGACGCATCTTCGTCCAGCTCTGGCATGTCGGCCGCATCTCGCACACGTCGCTGCAAGCGAATGGCGGCAAGCCCGTGGCGCCGTCTGCGATCCGCGCCAAGGGCAAGACCTTTGTAGGCGGAACATTCGCCGACGTCTCCGAGCCGCGCGCGCTCGAGCTTGCGGAAATCCCTGATATCATCGACGACTTCAAGCGTGGTGCTACGAATGCACTGGCGGCCGGCTTCGACGGCGTCGAAATCCATGGCGCCAATGGCTATCTGCTTGACCAATTCGCCAAGGACGGCACCAACAAGCGCACGGATACTTATGGTGGATCAATCGAGAACCGCGCCAAGCTGATGCTGGAAGTTTCCAAGGCAGTGACGGCGGAAGCAGGCTCCGAACGTACCGGCATCCGCATCTCGCCGGTGACGCCGTCGAACGATATTTCCGACTCTAATCCGCAACCGCTGTTCGACTACATCGTCGACGGCCTCGAGGCACTGAAGCTCGTCTACATCCATGTCGTCGAAGGTGCGACCGGCGGCCCGCGCGACGTCGCGCCGTTCGATTACACCTCACTGCGCAAGCGCTTCACCCGCGCCTATATCGCCAACAACGGCTATGATTTCGAACTCGCCACCAAGCAGCTCGCAGCCAACGCCGCCGACCTGATCGCGTTCGGAAAACCCTTCATCTCCAACCCCGACCTGGTCGAGCGCCTGAAGAAGGGCGCGCCACTTAACGATTGGGACAAGGCGACGTTCTATGGCGGCGGCGCCAAGGGCTACACGGACTACCCGACGCTGCAGACGAAGGAAGCGGCGGAGTAAGTAGCCTCAAACCCTCTCCATTGTCATTCCGGGACACGCCGTGAGGCGTGGGCCCGGAATTCATTGCCACAGCCTGGGGCCATGGATTCCGGGCTCGCGAGCGTTGCTCGCGCCCCGGAATGACGGTGTAATAGCTCCATGAAACCATCCGCCGAGGAACTCGTCCGCCGCGCGGCTGCCGCGTTCAATGCGGGTCGCAAGGACGAAGCGCAGCAAATCTGCGAGCAGGGGCTCGCACGCGAGCCCGGTGAGCCTATGCTCAGCCACCTGCTCGCTGCCGTGTTGTTTTCGGAAAACGAAACTGCCCTCGCCCGACCGCATATCGAAGCGAGTCTGAAGAAACGCGCCGGCTATGCCCCCGCGCTCGCTCTTGCCGGCCGCATTGCGCGGGCGGAGAAGGATTTCGACGCAGCACTTGCGCATTTCGATCGCGCCATCGCGCTCGCGCCTCAACGCGAGCTATTTGTCGAGAAAGCGCGCACCCTCGACCAGGCCGGCTTGAGGCCGCAGGCGCGCGAGGCGTGGCTGGCGATCCTGAAGGTCATTCCACAACACGCGGAGGCCTGTGCCCGGCTCGGCCGCATGGCGTGGGAGGACGGTGACTACGCAATAGCCGTGATTTACCTGGAACATGCCACCGCAGGCGAAGCGCCCGCTTCCGCCTGGTTCGATCTCGGCCTCGCACGACAGGATTTGCGCGACTATACCGGCGCCGGCGCGGCCTATCGCAGGGCCTTCGCGCTGAAGCCCGATCACGCGGAAGCCGCGCTCAATCTCGGCATCGTCTTGCAGGAAGGCGGCGACACGGACGCGGCGATGGCTGCCTACCGCGACGCTTACCGGCTGCGTCCAAAACTGTTCGGCAGTATCGCCATGGCACTCACCTCGGCCCCGCACGGCCGGCTGTGGCTCGATGAGAACGAACTTCGCCACTCACTCCGTGGCTAGGCGTCCACGCCGGGCGCGAAAATGCTTGCGGTAGACATTCGGTGCGGCCAGCACCTCGGAGACTGTCTTCGCGTAAGCCGCCTGATGCGCCTCGTCAAAACTCTCGAAAACGAGCTGCGGCGCCTCGCGCGGCACGGCAAAGCATTGCGCGACCGGCGTGCCTTTCTCCAGCACGCCGGAAAAATCGGGCCTGGTCCATACCGCCGGAAAATTGACGCCGCCGTCGTGAAAGCGGTCGGCATCGACCAGCCCCGAGATCAGGTGGAACGGCAGGTCGTCGCGGTTGACCGGATGGGCGGCAAACAGCGACCAGCCGGGATCGAGCTCGATGGTCCAGAAGCTGTTGAACTTCAGCGCGGCCTGCCCGCTCGCGAACGGCGCATCAGGAAATTGCGCGGGCGGATGGAAGCTCAGCGGCGCACGGGGATGGCCTGACGTGACAGGCTCCGGAATGTCCCAGTCCCAGGCGAACGCGCCGCGTTCGACCCTGATATCGCAAGGCAGCGGGATCATCACGCCATAGGCCATGGCGTCGACAAAGGGCGGGCACTGCTTGACCGTGCGGATGTCGCGGCCATGGATATCCGAATGCGCTTTTGCCGGCATCGCCCGCAGCCAGTCCGGCAACGCGCTGCGCGCTGGATAGGGCCGCGGCAGATGCGGCTCCAGATTCGGGTCGCAACGAAATGTCATGCGCATGGAAGGCTCCTTGGACGCTCATGTTGCGGCGGCGCGCCGCGACGGTCAATTATAGCCGATATGAGCTTTCAGGAGCTTGCTGCACCCGGCCGGCAGAGCTTATGCTCGGGCCAATCAAAAAAGAATGTCGGGAGGAAGCTATGCGTCACCCCCTGCTTGCCGCTATCGGCGTTACCTTTGCCCTTACATTTCCGCACACAATCCAGGCGCAGGCGCCTGCCGCACTGACCGGCCTCGTCAGTTGGTCCGAAGAGCCAACCATGGAAGGCGTTCTGGTCAGCGCCACCAGGGCCGGATCGAACGTCACAGTCACCGTCGTGACCGGCGCGGATGGCCGCTACGCTTTTCCCGCAAGCCGGCTCACGCCTGGTCAATATACCCTTGCCGTACGCGCGGTCGGCTATGAACTCGACCAGCCTGACAAAGTGGAAATAGGCGCGTCCGCCGGACCGGCGGCCGCAACGGCGGATCTCAAGCTCGGAAAAACCAGGGATCTCGCGGCTCAGCTGTCGAACGGCGAATGGCTTGCCAGCATTCCCGGCACCGATCAGGAGAAGGGGCAATTGCTCAATTGCGTCGGCTGTCACCGGGTCGAACGCATCATGCGATCGAAATACGACGCCGACGGTTTCCTCACCCAGATCCTGCCGCGCATGCAGGGCTACGTGCAGCAGAGCCTGCCGATCCATCCGCAATTGCGCCCGGCCGAGCGGCTGATGGAGGAGCAGGGCGAAGATCGGATCGAGGTCTACCGCGCCGTGGCGCAGTATCTGAGCACGATCAATCTCAGCACAACCGACCAATGGAAATATGCGCTGAAGACGCTGCCGCGTCCGAAGGGCGCGGCGACGCGCGTGATCTACACCGAATACGACCTGCCGCGCGAGGAAATGGCGCCGCACGATACGATCGTCGACAAGGATGGCATCGTCTGGTTCTCCGGCTTCGGCGAACAAAAGCTCGGCAGGCTCGATCCAAAAACCGGCCAGGTCACCGAATTCCCCTACCCTATGCACCGCGACAATTCCCCGACTGGTAGCCTTGGACTGCGCGCCGACGGCGCGGGCAATCTGTGGCTTGGCAACATGTACCAGGCGACGATCGTCAGGTTCGATCCGAAGACGACGCAATTTCAGTTCTGGACGCTGCCGCCGGAAGCGAATATCGCCGCGGCGCAGATCAACATGGTGAGTCCGCAGCACTCGGACGTCGACGGCAAGGTCTGGACCCAGAACAACGGCTTTGCCGGCGTCCAGCGTCTCGACATCGCAACTGGCAAGATCGAGACGTGGATGCCCTTCAAGGACGCGCGCAAGGGCGAGCCCCACAACATCTACGACGTGATCCCGGACTCCCATAACAACGCCTACTTCACCGATTTCCGCCAGGGCCAGATCGGCCGCATCGACGCCAAGACCGGCGAGATCTCGCTGTTCCAGACACCGACGCCCCGCTCGGCACCGCGCCGCGGCAATATGGACGCTCAGGACCGGCTCTGGTTCGGCGAATACCGCGGCGACCGGATCGGGATGTTCGACACGACAAGCCACGAGTTCAGGGAGTGGAAGCTCAACACGCGCTGGTCCGCGCCCTACGACGTCGTGCTGGACAAGAACGAGAATGCATGGACGGGGTCGATGGTGACCGACCAAGTGACACGGCTGAATACCAAGACTGGCGAGATGGTCGACTATCTCCTGCCGCGCTCGACCAATATCCGCCGTGTCTTCGTCGACAATTCGACGACACCAGTCAGCTTCTGGGTGGGCAGCAATGACGGTGCATCGATCGTGAAGGTCGAACCATTGGATTGAGGGGAGCGCGCCGAGAGCGACGCCGCACGAAGAAAAGGCCGGGATCGCTCCCGGCCTCGTTGTTGTCACATGCTAAAGCACGATGCTCAGTTCGCCGACGCCCGCTTCGGCGGGCTTGCCGGCCACGACTTGATCAGCGTGTCGTAGTCGACGGTTTCGCCCTTCGGCTTCTCGTTCGCCAGCTTGCGCTGGGGCGCGATGTTGCCGTCCTTGGCCGACTTGGCGAACCAATACTCGGCGCTTTCCTTCTTGTTGAGCTTCGGACCGCAGGCACCCTGCACGCCCGACTTCTCCAGTCGCTCCATCACCGAGTCCTGCGCGGCGGCGAGCGAGTCCATGGCGGCTTGTGGCGTTTTCGCACCGGACGACGCATCGCCGATGTTCTGCCACCACAATTGCGCCAGCTTCGGATAGTCAGGCACGTTGTTGCCGGTCGGGGTCCACTGCACGCGCGCGGGCGAGCGGTAGAACTCGATCAGGCCGCCGAGCTTCGGCGCACGCTCGGTGAAGGACTTGTCCCAGATGTCGGATTCACGGATGAAGGTGAGACCGACATGGCTCTTCTTCAAGCTGACCGTCTTGGAGACGATGAACTGCTGATAGAGCCAAGCCGCCTTGCGGCGGTCGAGCGGGGTCGACTTCAGCAGCGTGAGCGAACCCACGTCCTGGTAGCCGAGCTTCATGCCGTCCTTCCAGTACGAGCCATGTGGCGACGGAGCCATACGCCATTTCGGCGTACCGTCCGCGTTCATCACGGCGATGCCGGGCTTCACCATGTCGGCGGTAAAGGCGGTGTACCAGAAGATCTGCTGGGCGATGTTGCCCTGCGCCGGCACGGGACCGGCTTCCGAGAAGGTCATGCCTTGCGCCTGTGGCGGGGCATACTTCTTCATCCAGTCGAGATATTTGACGATCGAATAGACCGCCGCCGGGCCGTTGACGTCGCCGCCGCGCTCGACCGAAGAGCCGACCGGACGGCAGCCTTCCATGCGGATGCCCCATTCGTCGACGGGCAGGCCGTTCGGGATGCCCTTGTCGCCGTTGCCGGCCATCGACAGCCAAGCGTCGGTGAAACGCCAGCCGAGCGAGGGATCCTTCTTGCCGTAGTCCATGTGGCCATAGACCTTGACACCGTTGATCTCCTTCACGTCGTTGGTGAAGAAGTCCGCGATGTCCTCATAGGCCGACCAGTTCACGGGCACGCCGAGATCGTAGCCGTACTTGGCCTTGAACTTGGCCTTGATGTCCGGATTGGTGAACCAGTCGTAGCGGAACCAATAGAGGTTCGCGAACTGCTGGTCCGGGAGTTGGTAGAGGTGACCGTTCGGCGCTGTCGTGAACGACTTGCCGATGAAGTCGTTGACGTCGAGACCGGGATTGGTGACGTCCTTGCCCTCGCCGGCCATCCAGTCCGTCAGGTCGACGGCCTGGCCGTAGCGGAAGTGGGTGCCGATGAAGTCGGAGTCGTTGATCCAGGCATCATAGACGTTCTTGCCGGACTGCATCTGGGTCTGGATCTTCTCGACGACGTCACCTTCCTGGATGATGTCGTGCTTCACCTTGATGCCGGTGATCTCCTCGAACGCCTTTGCGAGCGTGCGGGATTCATATTCATGCACCGTCAGCGTTTCGGAGACGGCGTTGATTTCCATGCCCTTGAAGGGTTCAGCGGCCTTGATGAACCACTGCATTTCCTTCAGCTGATCGTCTTTCGACAGGGTCGACGGCTGGAATTCGCTGTCGATCCACTTCTTCGCGGCGGCTTCATCCGCGTAGGCCGGCACCGTGACCGCAGCCGAAGCCGCCATCAACGCCACCGCGCTCGTCATCATCAGAACCCGGGTCCTGGTCAAGGGGCCCTTATTTCTCTCCAAGTGTCGCATGTTGTTCCTCCGTTGCAGCGACAGACTGACTTCAGGCCCGGGTTGCTCCCGGATCTGCTCTTTTTCGCGTTGTTCAGACCGTGCGGAAAACCACCACGGCCGTTGCAAGCGAAATCAATGTTGCGAGCCAAAGGCTCGAAATCTCAAAACCCTCTTCCCCGACCGGCAGCGTCGCGATCGCATCCGTGCCGACAAAACCGATCCAGAGCAGGTGAATGACCGCGGTCAGGACCAGCGAGATGAACAGGCGGTCGCCGCGCGTCGTCGGAATCCGCAAAAACCCAACGCGCTCGGCCTCGGGATAGGCGATCCCGAGCCAGGTCATCACGCCAAGAGTTGCCGCAAGCAACGCGAAGAAGATCGCTGTCGGCAGGGTCCAGGCCATCCATGCGATAGAGTCCATGGGCGCCTCCTACACGCGGCCAAGCGCGAAACCGCGCGCAATATAGTTGCGGACGAACCAGATCACGAGCGCGCCGGGGATGATGGTCAGCACGCCGGCGGCAGCCAACAGACCCCAGTCCATGCCGGCCGCGGACACAGTGCGGGTCATGACGGCCGAGATCGGCTTCGCATTGACCGAGGTCAGCGTGCGCGCGAGCAACAGCTCGACCCAGGAGAACATGAAGCAGAAGAAGGCTGCGACGCCGATGCCGCTCGCGATCAGCGGCACCAGGATCTTCATGAAGAAGCGCGGGAAGGAATAGCCGTCCAGGAACGCGGTCTCGTCGATCTCACGCGGCACGCCGGAGACGAAACCTTCCAGGATCCAGACCGCCAGCGGCACATTGAAGATGCAATGCGCCAGCGCCACAGCCCAGGGCGTATCGAACAGGCCGATCGCCGAATAGAGGTTGAAGAACGGCAGCGCATAGACCGCGGCCGGCGCCATGCGGTTCGACAGCAACCAGAAGAACAGGTGCTTGTCGCCGAGGAAACGGTAGCGCGAGAATGCGTAAGCCGCCGGCAACGCCACCGAGATCGAGATGACGGTGTTGATGACGACGTATTCCAGCGAGTTGATGTAGCCGGAATACCAACTCTCGTCGGTGAAGATGCGCCGGTAATGCTGCAGCGTCGGCGCATGCGGCCACAGCGTCATGGTCGAGACGATCTCGGCGTTGGTCTTGAAGCTCATGTTGACGAGCCAGTAGATCGGCAACAGGAGGAAGATCAAAAACAGCGCGAGGATGAGGCGGCGACCGGGAATGGAATGGGTCATGCCACACCTTCCTTGCGCGAGCGATCCGCGCCGGCATTGGTCATGACGGTGTAGAACACCCAGCAGACGATCAGGATGATGAGGTTGTAGACCAGCGACAGCGCCGCAGCCTTACCGAGGTCGAACTGGCCGAGCGCAATCTTCACCAGCTCGATCGAGATGAAGGTGGTGGAGTTGCCGGGCCCGCCGCCGGTGACGACGAACGGCTCGGTATAGATCATGAAGCTATCCATGAAGCGCAGCAGCACGGCAATCAGGAGCACGCGGTTCATCTTCGGCAGCTGGATCGTAGTGAACACCGCCCAGCGCGAGGCGCCGTCGATTTGCGCCGCCTGGTAATAGGCGTCGGGGATCGACTTCAGGCCGGCATAGCAGAGCAGCGCGACCAGGCTGGTCCAGTGCCAGACGTCCATGACGATGACGGTGACCCAGGCATCGATCTCATTGGAGACGTAGTTGTAATTGATGCCGATGCTGTTCAGCACATAACCTAGCAGGCCGATGTCGGGCCGGCCGAAAATCTGCCAGATCGTGCCGACCACGTTCCACGGAATCAGCAGCGGCAGCGCAAGGATGACCAGGCAGACCGCGACCGACCAGCCTTCGCGCGGCATCGACAGCGCGACGACGATGCCGAGCGGCACCTCGATGGCGAGGATCACGCCGGAGAAGAACAGGTTGCGCCAGAGCGAGGCAAAGAAGCGGCTGCCGA
>Ga0210387_10002062_pt1 | contig 15269 bp, 24 predicted proteins | sample IncBWC7OmetaG_FD_160108 | JGI IMG/M metagenome (GOLD analysis project Ga0210387, IMG submission 160108) | Forest soil microbial communities from Barre Woods Harvard Forest LTER site, Petersham, Massachusetts, United States - Inc-BW-C-7-O ...
GCGATATCGCCCAGAAGCTGGGGCACATGGAATCTCGTGAAGATTGCTTGCGCGAAGCGACGGAGTGCGATCGGCTTGCCCAACTCGCAAATACCCAAGGCACTCGCACATTGCTGGCAGTGGCTGCGTTCCAATGGCGAAAGCTGGCGGATAGATCAGCTGAACGGCAAAGGCGTTCGTGGCCATTGGTGCCGGAATCGGTACGTCCAAACTAGCGCGCAAGCCGAGCCAGCGGCATGCTGGTGCTGGAGTCTCGAAGCGAATTCACTAAACGCTCCAGCCTTCCGGCCGTGCCATGGACACGCTCGCCGGAGTCAACGTCCTCAATCTCGATAATCCTGCCCCTTCGTCGGCCCACTGGGTTGATGGCATGCACGCGGAATCTGCCATCGCAAATGAACCACGACACCATTAGCTGAGCCATTCGGCGCTTCCCTTTTCAGTCGCGAAGGAAGCACGCTCGCCAAGCCACCTCGGCTGCGCACTATTGCTTTTTGCATCAAGGTGGATTCCCACGCAGACGTCCGAGGAGCAAGGGAACAGGCTGACTTGCTCTGAATAGCGCTGCGACCATTGATGACTGCCCGCCTTTCTCAGTAACTGCAATTTGTGTTTGCACCTGCGAAAAGATGTGGCCGGAGCGCGTCGAAGCTGGTTGATTTGCCTATGTCCTGCACCCGTGCCGTCCGATGCTATACGATCGAAATTAAGGACGCCGTACTGTCGTCTGTGCTGTCGTGCGTTGCGACGACCAGGACAAGCGCAGAGCGCTTGCACAAATCGATCGCCTCGCCCCACCGCCTGCGGCTTCACTGGCCGCCTGCGGCATTTGCCCACTCAGAACTATTTTGGCCAGCCGCTCTCGAGCGCGCGGCGTCAGACGGGCATTCTTATGGATGTCCATTCGGCTCTCCCAAGGACAAGTTGAAGTCTCGACAACCTCAGCTTCCTCGGCCCGAGCCGGATGGACAACCTATTGAAAGCTCACACCTAGAGCGCGTCCTGTAGCAGTTCCGCGACAGCCAGATCAACGCAGGCGTGCAGACGTTCTTTGACGCCGGTCGAGGGTCTGGATCGGCGACGAGATCAACGGGATCAAAGCAGAGAATGGAGTTCGTGGTCGTCGGCTGGACCGATCCCGCGGGAAGCCCGTCGCATATCGGCGCCCTGCTGCTGGGCTACTACACCGAAGACGGTCGACTGCACTACGCCGGTCGGGCGGGCACCAGCATGACGGCGGAGGAGCTAAAGCGCTTGGCGGAGATGCTGGCCCCGCTGCAGGCGGCGCGTGCCCCTGGCTGCGCCGCTACCGCCGCGCGATAACCGGATCATTCCCATTCCTGAACGAAATCAGGCAAATGCAGGCTTGAGCCAGCCGGCGGCCAGTGAAGAAGCAGCTTCTTGCTGCAGCACTCGTACGTCCACAGCCCGCATCCCGGTGTGGCCGAGCTGAGCACCGCAGGCAATAACGCGACTGCCGCCGCGGCGATTGAGAAGGCTTGCCGGAGATTACCTAAAGTTGTCACACCTGCGGTGAGCACGCCGGCTCATCTTATGACGGCTCGGTAGGCAAACGCGCGCTAGACCCCTGCACTCTCCTTAGGCAAGCCAAGGAGGCTCAGGCGACTTTCAGAGGAAGGTCCCATTAACTGGATTCTTTGGACGGCCGCAGCCTTTTTGACGCTTGCCGTTGTTCTGTTTATTGCGCTCTGGATCGACGCCTCGCGCGGCACCCATCCCGATAACTGGCGGGGAGCAGTCCGCGGGGCGACCTTGTTCGCCTTGTGTGTGGGCATCGCGGCCGTCCTCGGCATCATCGGTTTCGTCGTAAAGTTCTGGTGACACCCTATGCCAAAGAGCACACCGATTAAGCGTGCTGCGTGCCACCTGCATCCGTCAACATCCACGTCGGACTGGGCATTCGTCAGCGCCGGATCCTCCCCGGCATAAACATGTGGAGCCCCTGCGCTGCCGTTGGCCTGTCGTTTCAAATGATCCAGAAGTATGACGGTCTTTATTGCATCCCCGTGAATCGTCTATTGGAACTTGCTAACGCACTAGACGCTTCGCCGTCGTTTTTCTTCGAGGCCTCTCGCCCGAGGGTTAAGCACGCCCCGTTGTGCAGACGAGAGACCATGGACCTGGTCCGCGCGTACACGACGATTTCCAATTCGAGTGTGAGGACACAGCATTGCCGAAACGATCCAGGCATTGCGGCAACAGCACGGATCGAATAGCCGCAGCTCGCGGATGCTGCTCAACCAAGCCCCTACTTGGCCTCTGCTGCGGCATCTTGACCTTATGTGACGTGCATCACAGAATTCCGCAGTCGCGGTGCTATTAGGTGGGTATGTGGAAGGCCTTGATGTCCGAACGGTAGGGGTATCGTTCAACGACGTCAGGGGGACTTGGGAGAGCGCCGATGAAACTGCTCACTAGGATTCGCGCGTCATTCGCGTGGAAAGTCGTCCGCCAACATGACGGTTACACCTACTTTGAAAATGCAATCACTGGCCAGCGCCGCTGTCACTGGACTGGCAGCGTTTGGGGCCGCATGGACTACAAGTTCATGCGCTCCGGTGATGTCTCCTACGGACCGTTCGGCCGTCAGGTCTATTGAGCCTTCTATGTCATTAGAAGCTGTCGTTCCCTCTTCCTCTTCCAAGGCACGAAAGATCGACGGCCGCCACCTGCGCAGCGAGCGGACCAGGCTGGCGATTATCGAAGCCTATCTGGAGTTGCTTCGTCGGGATTCGGAGACGCCGACGGCGAGCCACATCGCGGACCAGGCGGCCTGCTCGGTGCGCTCTATCTTCGAACGCTTTTCCGATCTTGATGGGCTCAGACTGGCAGCTGCGGACTACGCAATCGCCCAGGGCCAAGCGGAGGCAGTGGCGCGCAATGTTGACGGCGACCGGCCCACTCGCATCCAGTCCCACGTTGAGACCCGCGCGTACGCCTGCGAAAAATGGCTACCGCTGTGGCGCATTATCGCAAATCTGGATCAGGTGGCCGAACTCAGGGCGCGCGTTGTCATGGTACGCCGCGCCAACATCACCAGGATGAGGCTGATGTACGGGCCGGAACTCTCGAGCCTCTCCGAGCCGGCGCGCGAACAGGTGCTGTTTGCGTTAGCCGGGTTGACCAGCTTCGAAAGCTGGGACCAGCTGCGCCACTGCTACGGCCTTTCGATGGAGGCCGCGCAAGGCGTTTGGCGATCGGCGATCGACCGAATGCTGCCGTCGGGAAGATAAGCCGCCACCGTTGGGGGTGAACGGCAAGCTGACATCTCCCAGAGTCCGAGGTTGAGCCGCCCCACAAGCATATGCCTCACCGATCCTGGCAGGGCGATGGCCGCAACTTTGCTGCGGCGCGAGCGCCAGCCATCGCCCGATCGGTCATAGAGTGCGCGCCCGCCCGCGGTGAGTCTTGAATTCCGATGGTCAGACCCCGACTCAGCGCAGTCTATGGGAAGACAAGAAACACCAAGGCCGGGCGCCGGCACCTTGCCTGATATCCGGCGCAAGAGGAAGCCCAGGCCGCTCCAAGACTACGACGTTGTAGTTGCACTGTTTTTCATTGAGGGCCGTCCGCCTGCGGGCCAGGGACCTTGCATGCACGATGGAGACCATGAAGTTGGTCTAGGGTGGTAGCGGCCTCGATCATGCTGCCCCTTTCTGTGCGGACCGCTTCCGAATTGCAGAATTGGAAAAAGTTTCCTGATCAATTCGGGAATTCGAGGAGAACCGATTAGGCGGAAAAAGCGTAGTTCTGCCATGCCGAACAAACGCATCCGCATCCACCGCTACTCGATTGATGTAAGGGACGCCAAGGGGCAATCCGTTTTCTTCACCGCCGCTGACTGGAACGATGACGAGCGGCGCGCGGCAATCGCTCAGATCCTGCGGCTCGAGGGAGTGCCTGATGTCTACGACTTCAGCGAACCCAAAATTAAGCCTAAGCGTGGTAAGGGATAGCGCGCGGTTGGTGAAGACGGTTACTCCAACTGCTTGGCCGCAACTCCAAGCAGACCCGCGTGCGGCCGCAATCTGTCCCCTGGTGAGCTTCAGCCTTAACAGGCACAAGGCCGGCTGAAATGTAAAGCAAGCGTATCTGCGGGTTTTTTTGACTTAAACGTTTTGACTACGCATGCTTCAGCAGAAATCGAGGATCTGACCCCGATCTGTGTAGCCGTTGAACATCGCTGATCGCGATCAAATCGCTGTCGAAATAGCAGCCCTCGATTAAGGTCTGAGCCACCAGTCGATTTAGGCTGGCTTCTTCCAGCAGTAGCCGAAACTGTTGTAGTTTTCGATCTCGTCGAAGGTCGAATCGAAGCTGCGGAATTTGTTCCGGATACGCTTGATGGCGGATCGCACATTGGCCCGATAGCCGTCGGCACCGTCGCCGGCAATGAAACCCTCATAGTGCTGCCGGTCGTAGATCGCACGATACGTCACGTATCGACCCACGTTCGAAGCCAGCAGGTGGACGATGTTGTATTCACCAAGGGTGAGGCCGAGATCAAGATCCTGCCAATAGGCCCTGCTTACATCGAGACGCAAAAGCAGTTTGCCGCAGATCATTGTTTGGGCCTGCGCCACCACCTGGCCGGCCTCGGCCATGCTCCCGCCGGACCGCAATTGGCTCCTACGCCCGAAAGCCTCGACGGCGCGTTTGAGGCGCCTGGCCAGAACCTCCGAGCCCCGTGACTTGCCGAACACGTCGATCGAGGGTTTGTCGAGAGCCACTTCTTTATGGGCTGGCGACGCCTCGCTCGTCAGCAGTACGATCGGGACGCCGACGGTTTGCCGCTGCAGTTTGTCCAACAGTTCGATGCTGGACACCTTTGCCCAGTCGCAATGCAGGACGATGACGTCGGCATCGCCGACGGCACCAGGGGCAGCGGCCAGCGAGGCGACCGTCTGCACGGCAAAGCCCTGCGTTGACAACTCGTTGGCCAGAAATCCGCAATCCATCGCGCTGTCCCTAATAAGAAGGACGCGAATTGCGTCCGGTTCGTTGACCGCGCCGAGCAACAAAGGTTCGCCGGCATCTAAACCCATCGCAACTTGATCGAATGCGGCAGTCATCTGTAGTCACTCCCCCTTGATAGCCAAATCGGAATGCTAAACTGGGAGGGAAGGTGTGCCGAGGCGTCGGCGAACGGGCAGCCGGCTGCCGTCACCAGGGACGGTCCGAAAGCAACCGTCCACGCGTCGAGCGCGCAATCTAAAAAGACGTCGAACACCCACGTCACCCAAATCGCCTTCGATGCTTACTGAGCGGCACCCCTGCCGTTCGCGCATCGCAAGCGCCTTCCCAAGGCTGGAAAACTAGGCGAAGTAACCCATTTTGGGTGGTGACAAGACTATGTTCGAGGGTGACAAGGTTGTGTCACAGGTCGACGATGACCCCGATGTCGTGGCCGACTGATACATACAGACCTTGCGAAAGCGGTCGCGTGAGCAATCCCTGACGCTAAGACTCAAGAGGTCCTATCAGATGTCCAGGCTTGCACATTGTCTGTCTCGCCTTCGGACTTTCCCAGCGTCTGCACCAATCGCTCAAGCCTCCGAGCGGAGCCATGGAACCGCTCGCCCGTATCGATTATTTCGACTTCGATGATCCGGCCTTTGCGGCGGCCTACGGCGTTGATGGCATGCACGCGGATCGCGCCATCATAGATAAACCACGACACCATTAGCTGAGCCATTGGCTCGATCCCTTTTCGGTCGCGAAGAAACACACATGCCAGGGCATCTCGGCTGCGCACTGTTACGCGGTTTGGATCTACGTGACTTCTCACACGGAAATCCCATGAGCAAGGATGCGCCGTGACAAATTTAGAATCGTGGTGCGATCATCCGGTGACCATGAATTGTCTCGCAGCTGCGAAAGAACCTGCCATCGCAAATGAACCGCGACACGATGCTTTGGGTCATACGTGTTTGAAGATGCCGACGGCTTGTTCGACGATGACTGAGATGCGCGCGGACAAGCTATCCTGCCCTGCCCCTCGGATGCATCGGAAGAACTCCCCAATTTTCCGCCTCCACCTCCCTATCTCGCGCTGGGAGCTTTATTGCGACGCCAGAAAACTCTCGGCGCAAACGCCTCAACGAATACGACGGAGGATAGCGAACACTTCGATGAAACTTGCACGTACGCGGACCGCCCTGCGGTCGCAACATGGTCACAGAATCGAAGGCGATGTTCGGCTATCTGTCCGCAGCCGCTTGCCCCTTCCCATACCCCAAGGGTTTTCCCAGCCCCCAAGGCGAGCGGCTAAGGCCCCGCATCGGTTCCCCCAAGCCAGATGCGGGGCCACTTACTTTGGCGGCGCATTGGCTGACTCTCCTCCCCTCAAAGTCAGCGCGGGCCGCCCCTGCATCATCGCGAGCATTGACTGCAGTGGTAGATCGATCCCCCAGCGCGGAGCTTAGCGATGAACTGAAGAAACTCCTTCAAGCCCTGCGCGAAGCAGGTCGGGCACGCTGGATATTCGGTCCACGTTCTTCAGCTTCAACATCTAGCCCGATATCCGGATGCAATGTCTCTCAGCTCGTAACGCTGTGCCTCAGTTCTCCAGTCCGCAATCATGGTTCCAAAGTCGCATCGGGTGATGCCGCGGGTAGCTCATTTCCCTCAGAGAGTGCAGCTGGAGCCACCCTTTTCGTGTTGCGTGCGCGGGACTCAAGAAAGGAGCGCTCTTGCAAGATTTGACGCGTCCTGAAAGAACGCCCGGACGTCACCAAATAACAACGCAGACTGAAGGGCGAACAGCCACGCAACGGCGTAGAACGCCGGGGGATTCGTTGCACTGAAGCGCACCACCCGATCAGGCAGCCCCATAGCACCGATGAGCCGGCACAACGGAGGCATGAGCGTCACGCCAAACACAGCGCCTGCGACGACATCGCTTGCCCAATGCCATCCAAGATAAAGCAGGGGCAAGCAGATCATTAACAATGTCCAAACGACCGCCGCTGCGCCCAGCCAGCGGGAGCGGATCCACAACGGAACACTGAGGGAGAAGAACAAAGCCGCATGGGTACTGGGGAAAGAGCTGACGTCGTTGGTCGGAGTAAGGGCAACAACGAACGGCAGTCGTATGCCGAGATCCGGGTAGTGCAGCGGGAGATAGTGCAATTGCAAAAGGGTTTTCAGGAGGTGTGAGACACCTGCGATGACGATGGCCCCCAGAAGTGCAGCGACAACGTGGCGGCGCTGAGCACAAACAGTAGTTTCGTCGGCCTCGAACCACAGCCACCAATAGGCGGCTAGGAACACGCCACCATTTAGGAGCGGCAAATAGACGATGTGGTTTACAAACTTGTCGAGGGCGAGGCTGCGTCCAGCGAATTGGTTCGCAGACAGAGTGAGTGCGCGATCAGTTTGCTCGAACAGAGTCATGACGTTCATCGCAATGAGTATTCGTCGGCCCCGCACGGAGGGTAGTCCATGCGGGGCCTAACCAATCAATGCGGCGTGATGGGGAGAGGCGCAGTGAATGGCTTGCTTGACCATACCGGCAGAAATCAGCTGACCGCACGAGCCAATATTGTGACATGCCTCGATCGAGGAGTGCCCGATCGAGAAGTGCTTGGGTCCGTGGTCCACACAAGGGCGCCACGAAAGGATTAGTCCTTTTGGCCGGCCGCCTTCCACCCAATGGTTTGAGCGCAAGGCCCACATTGTTGCTACCCAGATTTCCAACCATGCTGAGAAAGACCGAAACCCGAGCTATTCACCTGATCCGCGGCTTGTATGACGCGGCGGAGGGGCGGCCAAACCAATGGCACTCTCTCCACGATCTCGACGTGCCCCAAGCTGCCGAGTCGGTACGCTACGCCACAAGCCGAGGATGGATACGGGCGGAGAGAGGGAACAACCTCTGCCTTACCGATGCTGGCTGGCGTCTAGCCGAATTGCTGTAGCCCCGATCAAAATGAGCAACGAGCCACTGCGTCAGGATGTGGATTTTGACCGCGACTTTTGGCGTGCATACGCCCGCCGCGATTTGCAGGAAGCATTCAGAGCGCTTGAAGATGGGCACATAGCTTTTGGCAGTTGGGAACGCTTGTACTTAAGCGCGGCGATCGATCATTTCCGCTACCGGAACTTCAAGCTCGCAGCGACGTCTGCACAGCGTATCTTTAGTGAGCGCCGGAGACAGCCATTCGCTGGGCGCTTTACCCAAGAGAAAGACCTCGCTGATCTTCGCGCCGAATACGAAGGACTCACACGAAGGGAACAATGAAAGGCTAGGCCGTGCCTACTTTGCTGATCCCGCCTACCTTGGAAATCGTCCTGCAGGGTCTTCACGACTTGCACGGCGCCTCGTTGCGATCAACCAATCCTTATCAACCTTCATGAAGCTGTACGTAGCCTTTAAGTGGCTGGGTTCACTGCTTCAATCGCCCGAATTTTCGGGCTTATGTTGAAACGTGGCAATCGCCAAAGTCAATTATCGCGACCGACCTATGAAACTCCGCCTGGGGTGGCGAGTTTAAGCCGTCGTACAAAACCTTAATCGGCGATGTGCTTGGTCCGAAACTTGTCACAGCAGGATTGAACTTTTTTCTTGCTGTCTGCTTGCGGGCCTCATTTGAGGGCGCTTAGCTTTGGTGGTTGTATTACCTCTTTAGGAGGCCACCATGGTAGACGAAGTCAAACTCAACGAATTGCTGGGTCGCATGGTCGGTGATCTGGGCGCCGCCGCTACCGTCGCCCTGGTTCGACTGGGAGATTCCCTAGGGCTCTACAAGGCTCTCGCCAAGGGGCCGCTGACACCGGCGGGCATGGCGGCAGCCACCGGCATCGCCGAACGTTATGCACGTGAGTGGCTGTCGGCCCAAGCCGCGGCAGACTACGTCGCGTATGATAGGGCAACCGGCTCCTTCAGCCTGCCTCCAGAGCAGGCAATGGTGTTTGCTGACGAGGACAGCCCGGCTTTCCTGATGGGAGGCTTCGATACCATTGCCGCCCTGATGGAGAACCAGTCCAAGGTCCAGGCCGCCTTCAAGACTGGCAGCGGCGTGCAATGGGGCGACCAGGCGGGCTGCATGTTCTGCGCCGTCGCCCGCTTCTTCCGCCCCGGCTATCGCACAAACCTGGTTGACCAGTGGCTGCCCGCACTCGACGGCGTCACCGCCAAGCTCGCGGCCGGCGGCACGGTGGCCGATGTCGGCTGCGGCCACGGCCTATCGACCGTCATGATGGCGCAGGCGTTCCCCAAGTCGCAGTTTATCGGCTTCGACTTCCATGAAGGCTCGATCACGGAGGCACGCCAGCACGCCAAGGAGCACGGTGTCACCAACGCTCGCTTCGAAGTCGCCAAGGCTAAGGAATTTCCTGGCAGCGGCTACGATCTAGTCACCTTCTTCGACTGCCTGCATGACATGGGTGACCCTGCGGGCGCTGCCGCACATGTGCGCCAAGCGTTAAAGCCAGACGGCAGCTGGATGATTGTCGAGCCACAGGCCCGCGATCGGCTTGAGGACAATCTCAATCCCGTTGGCCGTCTATACTATTCCGCCTCCACGATGATCTGTGTGCCGACTTCGCTCGCTCAAGAGGTCGGCAAGGCGCTCGGCGCCCAAGCAGGAGAAACGAAGCTGCGTGAGGAGATTTCGAAGGGCGGCTTCACCCGCATACGGAGGGCCACAGAAACACCGTTCAACATGATACTGGAAGCACGGCCTTAGCGTTGATCTGGCCTTTTCAACCTCCAGGCACTCGCAAGTTTCTGCGCTTCAGCGATTTGCGCGGACGTCATCTTATCCGCTACTGCAGAACGGCTTGCCGCCGCAAAGAACTCCTGTGAGCCCTCTGAACTGAGATCGAACCACATATAGGCTTGCACGTAGTCACGTGGCACGCCGTTGCCACTGGCGTACATCCCGCCCAGATAAAACTGGGCGCCAGTATGGCCCTGATCCGCGGCTAAACGAAACCACTTGGCCGCCTCGAGAGGGTCTCGCCGCATGCCCTCGCCACTTTCATACATTTTGCCAAGGAAGTGCTGGGCGGACGCGTCGCCCTGTTCCGCAAGAGAACGATAAAGCCGCTCGGCGGTGACGTAGTCCTGCCGTTGCAAAGCTACAGCCGCCTCTTGCTTGGACGTAACCTGTGCCGGCGCCGTTGGCGCAGTTGACTGAGCACAGCCGCTGATTAGTGCCGCCGCGGCCAGCCACGAAATAGCTTGTGGGTTGAGCATGGACATTCCCCTGCGTCGCGCCGTCGAAGCGTACACCAGCGACTTCGCTCTTATTCTCCACACTTTTTGAGGACTGCCCAAGGCGCACGCGACACATGTCGCCGATTTGCTCCTTGCATCATCGGGACATCATCAACGCGCATCGCGCCACTACATCGCCAGCGTCATGCCCACTATCAGGCCCAACCCTGACCAGAGCCACGAGGGACCCGCGACATCGCGCTAGCTTCCGGGCCGGAAATCACCCGGCCCTGGTAAGCCCTTGTATGCTTGATGCACCATGTTGATCCCCCGAAGAGCCTTGAGGACACCGTTGCGTGATGAAAGGATATCGCCTTGGGCACGTGGGCTGGCGTGCGCATACGGGCTAGCTCATAGGGTGTGCTCAGCGGCGGCGCGTGGCGCGCAAGCGACGATAGCCTGCAATTTGGAGAGGCGGGGAACAAGGTCACGCCTGCGCCGCGCACCCGCAATTGTTCCTCTGAGCGTTGCCGCTGGAACTCCCCGGTCCAACGATATTTTTAGGCACATGTGTTGCCCTGCTTTGAGTGGCATCTTATTTGGGCACGGCCATCCAAGTATCCCGGGGTACTCCAATTGGCGCAGTCCATTATTTGTAAGATGTGCGCCACGACGTGAACGGCGGGCAGGTCATACTACCAGTGCTCCGGTGCGATTCAAAATCAAACTGCCAGACATTAGCTAGAGTGCCTTGCAAGGGCAGAGAGAGGGCGATGAGCAACCAAGAGAAATCCTTGGAAGAATGCCTGGCGGAGGCAGCAGAATGCGATCGGCTGGCCGGTCTGGCGCGCTCAGAAGCCGCCCGCAGGATTATGGAATTGTCTGCAACCTTATGGCGCAAACGGGCGCTGGGAGAGGCCGACCAGTGCAGGCCGTATTTGCAATATCTGCACTGAATGTCAGCGTTGCTGAACTAAGCTGGCCGCGACATGGGACGCCACGACCTTGGTTATCGACGTGGACCCAACGAGTTCACCTTGAACCATAGGGTTCGGATTTGCGATCCGGTCAATGACTGGACGTTACGATGAGCCGTATGGTGGCCGATCGAAGCGTAAGGACCTGGAGATTGTGATGCAGCGACAGGGGCCAGGAGCCGGCACGGACGGGGATCGATCCAACCCTTGGACTGTTCTCCGGAAAGAGGAAAAGTTTACGTGTTCCTACTTCTCGGTGCGCAGCGATACCGTTCAGTTTGGGGCCGCCCTTCCCCGCGCGTACAACAGTATCCGAATGAAATCGATCGGCGTCACCATCGCACCCATCGATGACGAAGGCTGCACAACTCTGGTTGGGCAATACCGTTACGTTCTCGACCGCTTCACTTGGGAACTTCCAGCCGGTGGGTGCAGACTGGATCAGGCGCCGGTGGAAGCAGCAAAAATCGAACTAAGCGAAGAAACAGGGTATCGGGCTGCCAGTTGGCTTCGACTGTTCGATGGCACCGTGGCGCCCGGATCAATTGACGGGCGGACCCAATGTTTTGTCGCGTGGGGCTTGCAGCGTGGCACTCCACACCCGGAGCCCGAGGAAGAACTGGTGCAACGCCGTGTGCCATTTGCCGAGTCAATTTCAATGGCTCTATCTGGTGAAATTTCTCACTTTGCGAGCATTAGCTTGCTTTTGGGCATTCAGACCAAACTGGCACGCGGAGAACTGCCTGCCGAATTGATGAAGCTACTCGCTGACTAGGAAGAGCGGCGTGGAGGAAGCGAACTTTGAGGTGTCGCAGCGTCATCTGCGAATTCTCGTTTTGAACTGCTGCTGTCCGGCCTGCCCGGCGGCCCGAAGCCCTTCCTGGCGCCGATGATTCATGTCTGCCTGTAGACGCAGCTAAGTAGCTCGCTAACCACCATGTACCCGTTAGGTGGACGTTCGAAGGCCTGCGTTCGGGGAAGAGGTGGGAAGAGTTACCTCTCAAGTGCCTTAGTCGTACATCAGGTCTCTGGTTACGATGGCATGGGGATTTTTTGGGGAAGCCTGCAACCTTTGCCAAGTGAATCCTGGCGTGGATGCGACAAAGGGCGGTTAAACTGGCTGAAGCAAAACTGATCGATGGCAAGGCGTTCGCGGCCGGCCTACGCCAACGAGTGGGCAAGGACGTGACCGATCTGATTGCCAACGGCGGATCGGCGCCGGGCCTCGCTACCGTGATGGTCGGTGCCGATCCAGCCAGCCAGGTCTATGTGCGCAGCAAGGGCAAGCTGGCGACCGAGCTCGGCATGGTAAACTTCGATCACCGCCTGCCCGAACAGACCTCCGAAGCCGAGTTGCTGGCGCTGATCGACGATCTGAACGACGACGACAGCGTGCACGGCATCCTGGTGCAGCTGCCGCTGCCCAGGCACATCGACACCGCGCACGTGCTGCTGGCGGTCGATCCGGCCAAGGATGTCGACGGCTTTCATCCCTTCAATGTCGGACGACTGGGCTCGAGTGCGCCCGGCGCGCCGCTCGACTTCCCCGTACCGTGCACGCCGCTCGGCGTCTCGATGCTGCTGCACGAGGCGCTGGGATCGATCAGCGGCTGCCATGCCGTGGTGATCGGCCGCTCGAATCTTGTCGGCCGCCCGGTGGCGCAGCTCCTGCTGCGCGCCGACTGCACGGTCACCATCGCCCATTCGCGCACGCGCGATCTGCCGGCGCTCAGCCGCCAGGCCGACATCCTGGTGGTGGCGATCGGCAAGCAGGAATTCGTGCGCGGCGACTGGATCAAGCCGGGGGCGGCGGTGATCGACGTCGGCATCAACCGCATCCCGACCGACGACGGCAAAACCAGGCTGGTGGGTGACGTCGCCTTTGCCGAAGCGCTGCCGGTCGCAGGCCATCTCACGCCGGTGCCGGGCGGCGTCGGCCCGATGACGGTGGCGTGTCTGATATTCAACACGCTGCAGGCAGCGCGCCGTGCATCCGGGCTGGCCGTCAAGACGGTCGAGAAGCCACACTTGCCCGTCGGTCTTGGAGCGCGCGCGGAAGGTATAGGCGCGATGTGGCCGACCGCCATCCCCGTCAGCGGTTTAACTAGAGTCAAAATCTGACTCACTGGAGCGTTTTCCAGGGTCAGAAAGCCTACCTACCAGCCGAGGGCTAAACCGATTCCACAAACAGAAAAACGACCCTAGTGTTGATTTCCACTTCCCAGCGCACGTCGGTCCAAATTCGCCAAGCTCGCCGTTGCCACCGCGTCGGACGCGTTCGCCAACAGGGCGGCCAAGTTTGGGCCAGCCCAGCAGAAATCGCCTCGCCCTTGTGCAGACGGCGGGCAATCTTCCGCTGGAGGTTGGCAACGTGTTTACCGTGTCGGGACTTGCTCATGGCAGCCTCCGGAATGACCTACCGATTCTGGTGGGCCATTCGCGAAAATGCCGCCGGACTACCACTTCGTTGCCGTTGCCGACGATGGCAAGGCTCGCGATAGCGGAAGCAGCGTCGAAAAGTCGAGGGAGGCCGCAATGGCCAATGGATTTAGTGCGGACCTGCCACGCAGCACCGAGACAATGCCAAGCCATGTTAGCCCCGTTTCGGGTATCGGCAGCTTTGGCGGACCGATCGTTTGTGCCGACCGCATAGGCAACCTCGGCTTCGACGGCGAGACTGTGACTGTCACGCTCGAGACGCGCCGGAACATGACAATTGCGGACAAGGCGGTCCAAGACCACGTAGTTGTGGCTCATCTTCGGATATCCGTGGATACGATGAGAGCGCTCAGAGCTTCGATTGCGCAGATCGAGTTGATGATTACCCCACCGACAGGCGGTCAGAAGAACTGAGCTGCCATCACCGCGTGGCTCTCGCGCCGTCTGGGGTGCGGCCCCTGGCGCGGGGTAGCGCCGTCAGCGCAGCCCCTTTTTGGACGATGAAGAACCTTGGTGGCTGAAACCCTGGTCGCCGATGGAGGGCCATCCAGGAAGCCGGCGATGATACGCCACAACATTGCTCAGGAACGTCAACGACAGAGACGTGCGGGGTGCGCACGACGGCGCCCAAGATAATTTTTTACACCGGCACAGAGCCTCCAGAAACCGACATCATGCACTGCCTGCATTCGGCGGAATGGCGGCTGCCAGCTACTTCACGGTCCCAGCAGCGGAGCCTGAAAAGGACCGTGACAAAACGTGATGCCGCTACAGCGCTCGCCCGCCACTTCTGCCACGCCCTTGCCGAAGAGACGGCGGGCTTGGCGTCGGGGTCGTGGTGCATGGTGCAGACCATGGCCCAGCGTATGGACCTCACGTTAGACGAGGCCTCGACGATGGCCGACGATTACGCGCGGCGGAATTGGATCGATCATCGGCAGCACACGGTGAGCCTTCGCGAGGGGGGCCGCCTGGTCGCCGCTGCAGTGCGCAAAGCCATCGTGTCGAAACGGCAGCCGACGACGCGAGGCCAAAAGCGGCTCGCAAGCGACGTGGCCAGGAGCCTCGCTGAATGACCCTCGACGACGCCATCGCCACCCTCTACGGCCGCGAGATCAACCGCGGCTGCGAAACCTTTTGGGACGGCGGCATCAAGGTCTCGATCGGTGACATAATGAACGGCCACCATTCTGAGACCATGTTCAGCCGCGACAACATGGGGAAGGCGGGACAGCGGCTCGTCGACGAGGCGGCGCGACTCTTTCCGAAGGCATTTCAGTAACTCAGGACCTCTTAGACGGGGATCCGCGCGCTTAGCTGGCCTCCTGGAAACGATCGGTACCGGGCGTACCGGGGCCCGTGCCTAACGCATGTCGAGCGTCTGGCCGCATCCTGGGCAAATGAACCGGCCCCATGGCTTGTCGATGAGGCGATCCCACGGCGGCTCATCGAATTCGATCATGTGGACCGTGTAGGCCGGCTCGCAACCGCGGTCGTAGAACGCCAGCCGGCGAGGTCTTTGCTGGTGTAGCGCTCGACTCATTTGCGGACCGTGCGAGAGCAAACGCCTGCGGCTTCCCTGACGGCCTGCGGCGCGCCTGAACCGGATCAAAAAAACGGACCCGTTCGCAACGGTACATATGTTGGCCGCCGGCGCTAGTCCGGCCCGG
>Ga0210387_10002063_pt1 | contig 15267 bp, 10 predicted proteins | sample IncBWC7OmetaG_FD_160108 | JGI IMG/M metagenome (GOLD analysis project Ga0210387, IMG submission 160108) | Forest soil microbial communities from Barre Woods Harvard Forest LTER site, Petersham, Massachusetts, United States - Inc-BW-C-7-O ...
AATCGTGACATCGCTGTTTGCGGGATCGGTTAGGTCGACCAAAACGATGTCGCTATCGCGTTCGACGATCAAAAACCGACGCGGGTCGATCCCGGCTACGGTGAACTGACTCGTGAACGTCAGGCGGTCGGGGTTCTTTCCAAAACTGCTCAGAGTCTTCGCAATGACAGCGCTGGAATCCGTCTTACTCAGGTCGACGAACAAGAGCTCGTTCTGGTTGACGACGACACCGGAGCCGCCATACGCGACGGCCCATTCGTTCTGAGGGTCGAGCGCCAACTGATCGAGCGGGTCCTTGAGCGTGTAGGTCTGTTTGACACTCAGCGACCCATCGCCGTCGATCAACATCAACTTGGGCGGCTCATCGCCGGGGTTGCGCTGTGGTTGCACGCCTCGCGACAACAGAAAGAGCGTCTTCCTGTCGAAGGAAGTCTGCGCGTTCGCCAAGTCATGCCCCAGGCCGAACGATTGGGCGCTCAAGTTGAGCGCCGAGGGAGAGCTCAGCATCGTCACTCGCCCGAGCGATTGATCGACGACTGCAGCGCTAGCCGTAAGCCCGTAGGCGGCGGATACGCCGGTTGTGCCGTTGGCCGGCATGAAACTGGTGTCCCAGGCGCTCGGTCGCCCACCGCAGCCCAATGTCAACGCCCCGCACAAAAGCCACGCAAAGGTTCTCATGTCCGCCTCTCGAATCTGATCGACACTAGGAATTTCACACAACTCGAGATTCGCTTCATTGCACGACGCCGGCCGCGATTTCGAAACCGGTCAGCGTCTGAGCAACACCCGAGTCCAAATTGATGAACGTAATGCGCCCCTCTGGATGCTGCTGCGCGACGAAGCCGACGCGGACGTCTGGGACGATGCCTGCCGCACCAGGCAATGGCGCGCTGGCAAGCGGCACCAAGTTCTGCTCCAAGTTCGTGAGCCCGATCACGTACACGCCGTACGTCGTGCTCGTCGCGTCGTGCACGGTCAGCAATGCTTTGCCGACGGCTGCGCTCGAAAATGCGACGTCCTGCGGAACGGCGTCGGTGTCGACGATCTGAGGCGGGCGGACCGACTCGGTCGGTACGACGCTGAACATGCCTTTTTTCACGCTGCCAGGCGGCGGCACTTGGAACGTGATGGCGGCCTGCGAATCCGGCGACACGTACACCTGCTGGACCGCGCCCTTCAGGTCCACCGTGCGATACGTGAAGTCCTCCGTATCGAGCAGCGTCAAGTCGTCGCTCGGGACCGCATTCGCGTACAGCAACGCGACCTGATTGTCGGGTGCGAGCGTGACGCTGCGTACCAGCTCACCCGGGATGGCCTGAGTGACGAAACTCGTTGGATCGGTGCCAGGGTTCGGCACGGGGAAGCTGACCACGGTGGGCGGAGTTTCGTCGCCGAGCACTGCGGTTGCCGTTTTGCCATCCGCGCTCAGATCCAAATCGGTAACGTCGGATTCGAGACTGACGATTTGTGGCACGCTCGCGCTCGAGGTCAGGTCGAGAATTTGCACGTCACTGCTGCCATCGACGCGCACGACCGCGAAGCTGCCGTCGGGCGAAATGTTCACGTCGCGTGCCCCGTTGCCCGTCGTCGTCACGGAGATGAGCGCCGACACGAGGGGGCTTCCGCTCAGATCGAGCACGCTGATGCCTTCGTCCACGACGGCAAATGCATGCAGTTTCTGCGCGTCGAAGGCGACCTTACTGGGACGAAACCCGACGCTCAGCCGCGTGCTGACGGGCGGTGTCGCGCTCAGATCAATGACCGTCAATTCGGAGAAGCCGTCGGTCGGATCGGGAGCAGGGCCTTGGATTTGCGTCACGTCGGTCCACGCAATCGCGAAATGCCCGTCATCGCTGATCGACCACGAGTTCGCGCCCGTGCTCGTCGCGATCGTGGTGACGGTGATCTGATCGGGGGTCGCCTGCAGCCAGCTCGCGTCGTGGCTGCCGACATTGAGCACGATCGCAGACTCTGTGCCGACTGCACTCGGAACGGCCGCCAAATAGGTCGGACCAAAGCCGGCGTTGGTCATGCGGACCTGCAACGTTTGCGCGTCAATCAGCGCGACGCGACCGCTAACCGGGTTCGCGGTCCACAGCACGCCGCCAGTGGCTACCGGCGCTTGAAATGTTTGATCGAGCTCCTTTTCCGGCGGAAGCGACGCGGCCCCCCCTACCGTCACGTCTATCCCGCCAGGGCTGGTGCTCGCGCTCGTGCCGCCAGAGCTCGACGGGCCGCCTTGGAAGCCCGGGAGATCCGCCTCCGCATCAGCGCTGCTGCCACAACCAAGCAACGACGAAAGCAGCACGGGCAGGGCTAGGATCAGAGTGTATCTGACCGCGCCTCGAAACGGCTCAGTTGCCATTGATCACCTTCGCTGAAATCTCGAAGCCGGTGATGGTTCGCGGCACACCAGTTTCGAGATCGATGAACGTAATACGCCCCTCCGGATTCGACTCAGCGATGTACGCCATGCCAGCATCCGGAACGAGCCCCGTTGCGCCGGCCAGCGGTTGACTCGGCAACACCACGCGGTCGACGACCAGCTCAGGCATGCGCACGATATAAGCCGCAAAATTCGAGGCTCCGTCACTCACGGTGATCACGGCGCGCGACGAGGGACTACTGCTCTGCGCGACCGCGAACACCGGCGCCTCGGTGGTTTGCGTGTGCGACGGCAAAGTCGCGTCCACAGGAATGACTGCGAACCCTGGCTTGTCCGCGCTCGTCTGCGGGGTCAGCGACGCGATTGCGTACGCGCCATCGGGCGAAGGAAACACATCGTGCACATCGCCGTGCGCATCGACCGTCCGGTGGCTGAGGTATGTCGAGCCGAGTGCTGTCTCGAGCACCGTGATGTGGCTGTTGGCAACCGCGTTGGTGTAGAGCAGCGCCTTGGTGCCTTGAGGGGCGATGTTGACCAAGCCAAACAACTCGTCGATCGACACGGTGTCGAAGCTCGTGGGGTCGTTGAAAATCTGAGGGATGGGCAAGATGGCCAGCGTGGACTGGAGCGGCGTGGATCCGCCGCTAGATGCACCGGCGCTCGACGCGCCGGCCTCGGAGTCGCTCGTTCCTGCTTCGGGGGTTCCGGCATCACCCGATCCAACGGATGGCGTCGGATCCCCGCGGACGACGGCGAGCGCCGACGTAGAGTCAGCGGTGAGATCGAGGTCGGTGACCGGGCCCGGCAAAGTGACATCGCTCAGAGTGGCCGAGGTTGCATCGGCCAACTTGTCCGGATCGAGGTTGACCAGGGTAATCGTGGCGCTCCCGTCGTGACGAACCAGCGCGTAGCTGCCGTCGGGCAGCACCGACACGTCACGCGTCGTCGCGTCGTCCTTGATGTCCCGAGAAACCGCCTTTTCACCGACCACCACAGGCGGGGTCACGCTCAGATCGATCATCGTGATACCCGACGTCGCGACGACGAAAGCTTTTTGCTCGTCGTCGTCGATGAACACACGCGACGGTAAGAAACCCACCACGAGGCGCGTCGCCACCGGCGCCGCACCCCTCAGATCGAGCACCGAGATGTCGTCGAACGCTTCGGCTGGATCCGCGGCAATGCCTTGTGAGTCCGTCCAAGCGATCGCAAAATTGCCGCTTTTGCTCACGGCCCAAGTGTTGGCGTCGGCTTGCAGTCGGATCGGGAGCGACGCGGTCACGTCTCCAGTGTCAGCCGCGCTGAGCAGCGTTGCGTCTTGGCTCTTCGCGTTGATCACGATCGCCTTGCTCGTGTTTTGGGCGGTCGGCAGCGCCGCCAGGTACGTCGGTGCTTGCCCCGCATCAGCCAACCGCACGGTAAAGTTCTTGGCGTCGACCACAGCGACCTTGCCGGTGTCTGGGTTTGCGGTCCAAACCCAACGCCCGCTCACGACTGGAGCGCGAAAGCTCTGATCCTCCTCTTGCTCTGGCGGAATGACAGACGTGCTCCCACCCGAAGAACTAGGCCCCCCTAGCGACGGAGAACCCCCGATACCGGTACCAGTTCCATCGTTCGACGGACCTCGAGCGGCCGTCGACGCGCTGTCGTCGAGCGACGACGAGCACGCGGCAATCGCTGCCGTCAGCACAACCCACGACCCCGTCCAGCGCCGCATGACCGAGCGCACTGCAAGGCTTGCGCCAGCCCGCGCGCCCACACACCTATTGAGGAATCAGACGCTCGCGAGGCGCGTTCTGTTCGAGCGCGCACCAAATAGTTTGGCCTACTTCGGCACAACACTGACATCCTTGTCAGACCAAGGCGCCGTATCGACGCTGGTCGCGCCGCGCTCACCGAGAAATCTGCGGCGCGCGAGCTAGGACGGCGGAGTCACACCCTTCGCTCCATGCTCGGCGAAGTAGGCGCGCAGCACCTCACGTGCCAGCATCGCTGCTTTGATTTGCCAGCTCGGATTGTTCACCACCAGCGCCGAGATCGCGACCTCGGGCTTGTCCGCCGGCGCAAAGCCAATGAACCAAGTGTAGTAGCGATTGTCTTTGTAGCGAGTCAGCGTCCCAGTTTTTCCGGCCACTTGGATGCCGGGCAGGTACGGCGTGCCGTGCTCGTCGTGGAAGCTCTTGAAGGCCGAACCGTTCTCTACTGTCTCGCGCATCATTTTGGTGAGCTCACTGGCAGTCTCGGGCTTCACAGCGCGGCGCAGTACGCGCGGCGGCCGATCATCTTTCCAGAGCTCGTCTTGCCCCTTGAAAACGGCCGACACGATGCGCGGCTCGAGCGCGGCTCCGCCGTTCGCCACGGTTTGGGCCAGCTCTGCAGCCGCTAGGGGCGAGAGCGTCGTGTTCCAAAAGCCCGCCGAGCTCCGCGCGAATTCCAATGGATCTTCGGGGATATTGATCTGTGGCGCTTCGTTGGCCACGGCGAAGGGCAACGGCGCGCCGAAGCCGAACGCGCCACCCATCGTGGATACGTCTTCGGGCGTCAGATGCTTCTGTGCCAAGCGTGCGAAGACGACATTCAAGCTGCGCCCGAGCGCCATGGCCATGGTCGCGCACCACTTGTCACGCACGGGGTCGTCGACCAGCTCGTCCGGCGAAATGCGACTCTTCCCCCCGTGGTAGCACTGCTCCGTTTCGGCGTTGAGCCCGGCACGCTCGATCAGCGCCGCGCTGGTCACGACCTTGAACACGCTGGCAGCCGGCGCCTCCGCGCGAGCGTTCACGTCGAACTTGTCGTTCGCATTGACGTAGCTCGCATAGGCCAAGACGCGACCGGTCTTGACCTCGAGCATCACGACTCCGCTTTCCGGAATCCGAAATTTCTGCATCTGCGCGCGCGCTGCTCGCTGCACCACCGGGTCGAGCGTGAGCTGGGCTTCACGCCCTTCGCTGAGCGGAGCCATCACGCGCTGCGGCCGCAGATCGAGCCGCATCAGGTCGAGCCCATCCAGCTTGGGCATCTCGGCGACGTTGCGTTCGAGGCGACGCAGCGGGCTTTCCAGGCTGACCTTGCCGCGCACCACTGGCACCAGCGCGGCGATGATGCCCACCGCGGCGGCCAGGCCGAGCCATTTACCCATGCGTCGCATTAGCCCAACACGAGTTACCGGGGTCGGGCCCTCGCGGCCAAAAAACCGGTGAGCCCGGCCGCAGGCCCGGTGAGACTGCGACTCGAACGTGTCGAAACGAGCGCCCAGATCACGGCGATGCGCGGCGTGCGGCGCCGGCGTATGCTGGCTTCAAAGCCTTATCTAAGCAGGTCGAAGCCCAAGACGATGACCGACACCCCGCATTCCGACCGCTTCGAGGTCGACAGCACCTCGGTTCTGTTGGAGCTCACCGGTCCGCAATCGAGCCTGCTTACCGAAGTGGCGCGCCAAACGGGAGCGGAGGTCAGCCTGCGCGGCAACGTGATTCATTTCCTCGGCTCGGAGCAGGACGTGCGTTTGGCACATCGCTTCGTCCGAGACGCGGCCGAGCTCGTGAGCAAGGGCTTCGAGATCCACTCGAATGACGTGGCCGGCTCGATCCGCGGTTTGCGCTCCGATCCCAATCGCTCACTCACCGAGCTCCTCGACGAAACCATCATCGTCAATACGCGCCGACGCCCAATTCGACCGAAGAGCGCAGCGCAACAGCAGTACGTGGAAGCCATCCGCACCCACGATCTCACCTTTGGCATCGGCCCAGCAGGCACGGGCAAGACCTATTTGGCGATGGCGATGGCAGCCGCGTCGCTAATGCAAAAGAAGGTCAAGCGCATCATTCTGGCCCGGCCAGCCGTGGAGGCGGGCGAAAAATTGGGCTTTTTACCGGGAGATATGGCGGAAAAGGTCAACCCGTATCTGCGCCCGCTGTATGACGCACTGAACGACATGCTCGAGTTCGAGCGCGTCGAGCAACTGCGCGAGCGCGGTCAGATCGAAGTTGCGCCCCTGGCGTTCATGCGTGGTCGCACACTGAACGACTCGTTCGTCATTTTGGACGAAGCGCAGAATGCAACTAGCGAACAGATGCGGATGTTTTTGACCCGGCTCGGCTTCGGCTCGAAGGCGGTCGTTACCGGTGACATCACGCAGACCGATCTGCCGCACGGCGCACGCAGCGGTCTGCGCGAAGCGCGCGAGCTGCTCACCGGGGTGGACGGCATCTCGTTCTGTCGATTCACCGACGTAGACGTCGTTCGCCACCCGCTCGTGCAAAAGATCGTCATCGCGTACGAGCTGCGCGACGAGAAGGTGCGCCTCGAGCGCCAGCGCGAGCAGGATTTGCGCGTTGCCCGCGAGCACGCGGATAGGGCGCATTCCCCAGCCGACGAGAGTAAGCCGTGAGCGACGCCTTGATCGAGCCCCCGCCTGTTTCCTCGGAGATTCGCGGGCTCAGCCCACGCGCGAAGGACACCGTGGCCGGCCTCAGCGCGCTCGGCGCCTGGCTCGCTCAAAATCCCGGGCAGAGCGGCGATACGCTCACCCGCCCGCATCCGTTGCTGCTGCTCGTGCGGCGCGCCGGCTTTTTGGTGATCATCGCGCCGGCCTCGGTCTGGGACAAAGGGCGAGACCTGCTGAGCCCATACTCGGAGAAGTTCGCGGCGATCGAAGCGCGCCTCGTGTTGCTCGGCCGCCCCAGCGACCCCGATTTGAATCAAGCCCTGAACCTCGGCTTATGCGCACTCTTGCCTGCAACACCGGCGCCCGAAGAAGTCTTCGTCGCGCTGCACCAAGCCTTCGAGCTGATGGACGTAAAGGCGCGTAGCGAGAGCCGCGGCAAATGGCTCAATCGCTATCGTTACGAGCTCGGCGAGCTGATCGAGATCGCGCGCGCCCTGACGACCGAGCGCGAAATCGACAAACTATTGAATTTGATCCTGGAAAAGTCGCGTTTCATCACTGCCGCGGACGCAGGCAGCATGTACGTAGTAGACGGCGACGACCCGTCGCTCGCTCGCCGTCAGCTCCACTTCAAGCTGAGTCAGAACGATTCCGTGTCGTTCGACTCCCGCGAATTCCAAATGCCGATCAGCGCGCGCAGCATGGCCGGCTACGTCGCGCTGGAGCAAAAGACGCTCAGCATCGAGGACGTGTACGACATGCCGCCGGGCTCTCCCTTCGGCTTCGACCGCTCCTTCGATCAAAAGGTGGGCTACCGTACTCGCAGCATGCTCGTGACGCCGCTCATCAGCAGCAAAGGCGAAGTGGTCGGCGTGCTCCAGCTGATCAACAAGAAGCGCGAGCCGAAGCAAAAATTACTATCCCCCGAAGACTTCGAACGCGGCGTGATTCCGTTCGACGAGCGCAGCGAGCAGCTCGTTACGACGCTCGCCGCGCAAGCCGGCATCGCGCTCGAAAACGCCATTTTATACCAGGAAATCCGCAAAATATTCGAGGGCTTCGTGAAGGCGTCCGTGGACGCCATCGAAGCTCGTGACCCAGCGACGAGCGGTCATTCACGACGCGTCGCCGACCTCACCGTGAACCTGGCGGCCGCCGTCGAACGCACCGACACGGGGCCTTACCGGGAAGTGCGCTGGCAGCGCGAAGACCTACGCGAGATCGAGTACGCCTCCGTGCTCCACGACTTTGGGAAGATCGGCGTGCGCGAGCACGTGCTGGTCAAAGCCAAGAAACTCTTCCCGCACGAATTGCAGCTCATTCGTCAGCGTTTGGAGTTCGTGATCCGCACTATTGAAGTGGACATCGTGTCGCGCAAGCTGCAGGCGATGAGCCGTGGCTCGACCAGCGCGGAGCTCGCCGAACTCGATCGAGAGCTCGCAGAAAAACGCGCCGAGGTCGAAGACGCCTGGCGCGTCGTCGAGCAAGCAAATGAACCGACCGTGCTCGCCGCGGGGGATTTCAAGCGGATTGAAGAGCTCGGCCGGCAGTCTTACGCTCGGCTGAGCGGCGAAATGTCAACGCTGCTCAGCGCGGACGAGGTGAAGTCGCTCAGCGTGACGCGCGGCTCGCTGACCCCTGAAGAGTTCGATGAGATCCGCAGCCACGTGTCACACACGTACCGTTTCTTATCGCAGATCCCGTGGGGCAAGACATTCTCGCGCGTGGCGGTGATTGCCGGTGCTCATCACGAGCGCTTGAACGGCACGGGCTACCCGAACCGCCTGCGCGCCGAAGAAATTCCGCTGCAATCCAAGATGATGAGCATCAGTGACATCTTCGACGCACTGACCGCCAGCGACCGCCCATACAAGCGAGCCGTGCCGGTCGAAAAGGCGCTCGACATCCTGGGCTTCGAGGTGAAAGACGGCCACGTAGACGGCGAGCTCGTGCGCATCTTCAGTGAAGCGCGCGTCTGGGAATCCGTGATGAATCCCCGCTAAAATCGCGGTCGCTGCGTTCTTAGCAGGGCTCAATTGCAACCGATGCGCGTCGCCGACAGCGCCACGTCGTCGAACCAGAGGTTCATAGCCCCTGCGCCGTAGTTCTGCCAACCAATGTTGAAGCTCGTAAGATTCGGTCGGTAGGTGGTTCCCCACTGCATGTCGACATCTGCGGTGGGTGTCGCGTCTGCGACCAAGCCAGCCACCAGCGTTCCGTCAGCCCAGGTGCTGATCAGGCCCTGAGCCTGGTCGATCATGAACTCCAGACACATCCAATCTCCAACGGGCGGCACTTTGCTCATCGCGATGCCTGCCGGGCTTTGCGCGGGCAGCGTCGCGTCATCGGACTGGCGATTCCATTGCAGCGCCATATTCTGGCCGCCCATACGCAGCGCATGCCCGCTCATCTGATCGGGAAAGATCATGAACGCGGTGTGTCCCATTGGCAGGGCCGTCTCGAAGCGCACGTAGTAGCGTCCGTACACGACGTTGCCGATTGCCTTGAACGCAGCCGCGTTGCCGATCATTGCGTAGTCGCAAAAATTCGCTGTTCCTACGACTTTTAGGGATTTTGTGCCGCTGTGGTGCTGTGAGTCATCCACGGTGGGAGCCGCCGCGGTCGTCATGCAGTCCGCGAGCACGGTCGGAATCCATTTGCTTGGATCGGGCGCGGCGCCTGCCGCAACGCCCTCGAAGTCATCACACAGCGGCAAGCTCGCACAACCAACGCTCCCGGAGCCCGCCGAGCCACCTGCACCCGCCGACCCGGCGCTGCTCGACAACCCGCTCGCTCCCGCGCTTGCCAGCATGCCGCCCGCTCCGCCGATAGCAACCGAGCCCGCATTGCCCGAGCCGCCACCACCGCTTCCACTAGGCTGCGTTCCGCCTGTGTTCGTGCCTGCACCGGCCGCCGCGCTCGCCGAGCCGCCCGCCGCATTGCCGCGGCCACCGGCATTTGCATCTGAACCACCGGCGCTGCAGCCCGCAACGAGAACCACAGCAAGCACGCTAAGAGCTGGGACGATCGAACGACGCATGAACTCTCCTGGACGAAAAAGGCAACCACTGAACGCAGATGTGGAACCGCTTTCAGCGTAGCATGCGTCTCGCAGCGCGCGAGCAGCCTAGCGTCGCGCCAAACGCCCTGATTCCTCAGTGAAGATGGATTTTTTCAGCCCCGGTACCAGTTCCAGATTTGGGGCTCCGCGCAGCCTACGCCGTGCCAAGCGTGACTGACGCTCGACGTCAACGTCTTCGCCCACGTAGCCCGAGCACCGTGAGCGGCTCATCGGACACGCCGAACGACACGAGGTCACCCAAGCGGACGCTGACCGTGCGGTGCGGGCCGTCCAAATACAGTGACGCGTTGTCCATCTTGCTCTGCACGAAGACCTCGGTCTTCGCGCCGACGACGAGCTTCAGCAATTTGTATTTACCGTACGGCGAATAGGGCTCGCGCACGACGAGCTGTAGGTTGGCCGAGCTGAGCGGCAAGACTCGGCCGCCCGCCGAATGTTGCGCCGCCGTCGAGCCCGCCGCGGGACCAATCCAAAATCCGCTCGAGCGCTGTTCCTCGTGACGCCGGCCCACGTGGAGGATGTAGCGCGAGGTCGCGGCAGGCGTAGAGTGACTGTACAGGGCTTCGTTCAAAACGCGCTTCGAACGCAGGCGCCCGTTCAGGGACACCGTCATGCGCGTCAACCGAACGCTCGGTAGCTTGCCGGCGAGCGCTCGCTCGAGATGACTCTCGAAGTCCGTGCGCTGCGCCGCGCAAAAGAAGCCGACGCTGTGCGAGGGTGCGCTATTCACCCCCAAAATCGGCACACTGCCGACGTTGTGTGACGCCGCGAGCAGGGTTCCGTCACCCCCCACCGCAATCACCAAAGCCGCGTCGGAGGTTTCGAACGCCGCATGGGCGCGCTCCAAGAACAGAGTCTTTGCGCCAATCCGCTGCAGCACGCGTTCGACCTCATCGATCGTCCGCGCGTGCTCGCGATGCGACGCGAGCCAGGTCGCCACGCTGGGATCGCGCTTCTTCAAAAGACTGCGCGCACGCGGATCGTCCTCCTCTTCGACATAACGGCGATAGGCCGTGCGCTTTGCCACGACGACGATGCGAGGGCGACTCATCCCAAACGCTCCTGAAGACGCCGCAGCACCAGCTCGGTCTTGGAGTCCTCGATGGCGCCGCTCCGGCACATGTCGAGCGCCTCGTCGAGCGACACGTCCACGATCTCGGCAAAGCGCTCGAGCGCAGAGCCGTCGAGCAGCGGCTCACCGCGTGCGCTCGGGTCGACCGCGACCTCGAAGAAAAAGTGGCGCTCGGCAACGAAGCCCGGCGCGGGGAACGTGCTCGGGCCCAAGGCGTGGAGCGCATCGAGCGCTACTGCAAAGCCCAATTCTTCGTGTAGCTCGCGCTGCGCAGCCCGCGCAACGCCCGCCGAGCTTCGCTCGTCCGACTCGACGAGCCCCGCAGGCAGTTCCCATAGCGCGCCGTCACACGCTTCTTCCGGCAGCGGGGAATGCGCGCGATCGCGGAGCGTGAGCGGTGGGCGCATGGCGCTGCGCAAGAATACGCGCCGCACACCACGCGCGTCCGAGAAATGCGCGGCGATCACCACCGCGTCGATGGCGGCGCGATCGATCGCGTCGTACACGAACGGCGGGCTGTGCGACCCATCCGGGTACGCGGCGCGGTAACGCCGGCGAATTAGCCGCAAAAACCCGGCGCCATCGGGCGAAAGCTCCTCCAACAATTCCAGCGTCAACTTGGGAAAGGAGAGAGTGCCGCTCTTGGGCATGGGGCGGGCATTCTACAGGGTTCGCGCCGTCCCAGGTCAGCTCGCGCGCGGCTCTGAAACAAAAAGGCATTACCGGGCGCGGAAAAGTGCGTGTTAAAAGCCGAGTGCTCGAGAGCGACGAGGAGGATCCATGTTCGAGAAACTCGCAGTCATAGGCTGCTGCCTGGTGGGGTCGACGCTGGCGATCGCGGCTCCGGCAGCACACGCGGACAAGCCCGCCGCACACGCCAGCCTCAACCTCGACAGCACGAAAAAAGCTCTCGAGAGCGGTGACGAGACGCGCACGCTTTCGGCGCTCGACCAGATCGAGCTGAGCGGAGATCGCAAAGCCGCCCCACTGGTGGACGCGCTGCTCAACCGTGGAGCGAACAGCAAGATCCTCCTTCGCGCCTTGGGCGTGGCCGGGGCGCTGGGCCAGGAGTCCTCGAGCGCGGCTCTCGCGCCGTACGTCAAACATCGGGCTCCTGACGTGCGCCGCGCGGCGGCACAAAGTCTGACGCGCACCAAGGGACCGGTCGCGGTGCAAGCACTGCGACAAGCACTCCGCGCCGGCGATCCGGCGCTCCGTGGCACCGCGGCCGACGGGCTCGGCGCGCTCGGCGCGAAAGACGCCGTGCCGGATCTCTTCGTCGTACTTCCCAAGGAGGTGCCAGAAGCCGCCGGAGCCATCGGCACGCTGTGCAGCAACGAGGACTGCAAAAAATTCGTCGCGCTACTCGGCAAGCTGCCGTTCGATGTGATGCAAAGCGGCTTTTTGCCGCTCCTACTTCGCACTAACCAGGAAGTGCCAGATACCCTGAAAATCCAGCTGATCGAGGAGCTACGGCGACTCGCGACCGCGAAGGCCAACGAACTATTGTCGACTGCGCTCGCTGCGTTTCCAGCCACTGGCAATCCCAAGGTAAAAGCAGCCATGGACGCCGCGCTCCACGGTCACTCCGTGTCAGGGGATGAACCATGAGCCGAGTTCTTCGGCTCGCGCGGGCAGGCGCTTGCTCTCTGCTCGCGGGCTGCGGCGCGGCGGGCGGCAACTCGGGCAGCAGCTTTGCGACGACTTGGCAAAATGACAATGGGCAGTCCATCGCCAACGTCGAGCAGCGCTTGCGAGCCCTGCCGTTGGTGGCGAACGCACGAGTCGTCGTCGGCGTGAACGAGACGGGTCTCGTGGCTGTCACGCTGGACGGCAAAGCCCACTGGACCCACGCGGTGCCAGCTACGTCCTTGCCCGTCATCGCCGGGAACCTCGTAGTTGTCGCCGAAGCCGATCAGATCGTCGCGCTCGACGCGAACACAGGGCAGAAGATTTGGAGCATTGGCAATCGCGGGCTTGGGCTGCGCGGAGCCGGCAATGACGGCACGAGCACCGCGCTCGTGCTCGCCGACTCACGGAAGAGCTTATTTTTGGCGATTTCGCCCACTGGCGCGACGCTGGGCTCCGCTCGGACCGACACGCCACTCGGCGTTCCCGCAGCGCGCGGTGGTGTTGCCTTCGTGCCTTGGAGCAATCAGTACGTGTCTGCGCTGGACATGAACAGCGGCGATGAGACCGGCCGACTTCTGACTCGTGAACAGGTGAGTCGCGCGTTGAATTTCGGTGGTCACCTATACTTCGGCGAGCGCGGCCTAGTGCGTTTGGACCAAAAGGTTCGCTTCGCCAGTACGAACCAAGCCAGCCACATCGGGCTACCAAAGCTCGAGCTACCCGGCAAACCTGGCTGGATCGACAGCGGCTACGAAAACTCGACGAGTGACGCCGACGCGCGCACCAAGATCCGCATCTACGCAGCGCCCGCAGAGACGCTGACGGGCGGCGTGACGCTCGGCGCAGGCACGTTCGCTGCGAGTTACTTTCGCGTCCTGTTTGGCTTGGACGCGAAGAACGGCGCCCTCACTTGGGTACGTTCGATGCCGGCCGACATCGTGGGCGGCGCGGCAGCAGCGGCGGGCTTCGTCGTGTGCGACAGCGCTGGCAAAGTGTGGTCCTTGGACAGTGCCGGCAATGATTCGGGCAGCCTAGATTTAGGCTCGAAAATACGGCGCTGCGTGACGGACACTGGCGCGGAGCCCATGGCCGAGGCGGGCGCCCATAACAGCCTGGCCACTCAGATTGGCCAAGCTCTCGACCAGCTCGAACCCGACATGGCCGAAGCGGAACGTTACTTGGTGAGCGAGCTCGGCAAACAGAGCGAGCCACAGGTGACCAAGATCTTGATCGACCTATCTAGCAGCCCTCGCATTTCTCCCGAGCTGCGCAGTGAAGCGCGACGCTTGCTCGCGCAACGCACGAATGGATCCGAGTACATGCTGGCGGCCCTCGAGCGCCATTACGATTTCGTGTCGGGCGTGCTGCTGCCGCCGCCCGTCGGACCGCTCGCTGATGCGCTTGCCGCGAGTGGTGAAGTGCGCGCCGCTCCTTTGCTCGCCAAACACCTGAATGACCCAGCTAACTCCGCAGACGACGTGGCACACGCCGCGCGCGCGCTGGTAAAGCTCGCCAGCAAAGACGAGTACGAGGACCTGCGGACGTTCTTTGCCCTGTACCGCGCCACTGCAGACGACGAGGCGCTCGTTGCTGCCGTCGTGGCCAGTGCCGAAGCACTGCTGCGCGTCGGCGGCGAGGCCGGTCGAACCGTGATCGACCGCGCCGCGCACGATCCTCTGACACAGAATGACGTCCGGCGCGCCTTGCCCGATCTGCTGATCAAGGCGCAAAACCTACAAACAGCACCCGCGGCGGCGACCACTTCAGGCGCGCCTGCCGCTGCCGCTGCCGCTCAGAATGAGCCCAAGGCGAGCGCCCGGTGATCGCCGGCAGCGCCGATGATACGCTGAGCGTTCGTCCATGACCTTCGAGCGCATCCGACATCGGTTGCAGAGCGGCCGGCCCCTGGTCGTCGACTCCGACACGGGAGCGTCGTTTCGAGCGCGCGGGGTAGAGTTGGATTCTCCGGGCGCGCTCGGCTCGTTGCTGCGTGAGCGTCCGACAGAGGTCTTGGCTCACTATCGAGCCGAGGTGCACTCTCGCGTGGATGTTTTGTCCGCGCTGACGGCCGACACGACACCGCGCGCGTTGGCGGAAGTGGGCATGCAACATCGCGCCGCTCAGCTCACCGGCCGCGCCGTCGAGCTCGCGCTCGAAGCCGCGTCGGAAAGCGAGAAACCGGTCGCCGTCGCGGGCGTACTAGGATCGGACATGGTGAGCCCGGTGGCAGCCGATCGCTTGCATGAAGAGCTCACCGAGCACGCCGCGCGCTTGGCGGCGGCGGGTTGCGAGCTGCTCCTCGCGCGTGGGCAAGGCTCGCGCCTCGGCTTGATGGCCGCCGTCGCAGCAGCCTCACAGACTGAATTACCCACTTGGGCGGTGCTCGAATGCATCGCTCAGGAGGATCTCACCAGCGCCAGCAATGCCGAAGCATTGGTGGAGGCCTTGGCACAGGCCGGCGCGAGCGTCGTGTTGCTCGAGGTATCACTCGTCGATATGGGCGTGGTCTATCTCGAGCGCTTTCGGGCAGCATTCGAGCTTCACGGCATGATTCCTGGCGTGCTCCTCGCGGCGAGTGCAGCTAGCCTGCGAGGTTTCCACGATGAAGACTCGGACCCTGAACGCTGGGTCGAACGCGCCGTCGATCTCAACCTGAGCGGGGCGCGCGTGATTGGTGGTGGAGCCGGGACCACCGAGGCCCACACGCA
>Ga0210387_10002067_pt1 | contig 15258 bp, 8 predicted proteins | sample IncBWC7OmetaG_FD_160108 | JGI IMG/M metagenome (GOLD analysis project Ga0210387, IMG submission 160108) | Forest soil microbial communities from Barre Woods Harvard Forest LTER site, Petersham, Massachusetts, United States - Inc-BW-C-7-O ...
CTTTTGGAAAAGCAACCCGGGTTTCAGCTTTCTCGCCGTGGCTACGCGCAAGGGTGAACTGGTCGACCGGCGCGGACTCGTCTTCGGCGGTTACGGCAAAAAATCCGTGAACGGAATTCTACAGCGCGACATCGACCTGCGCGAAACCAAGCGCGAGCTTGCGAAAGACCAGAAGGCGCACGACGAACAGCGTGCGCACATCGACCTGCTCAATGGCCGCATTGCCGTCGCCGAGCAAACGATCGAGCAAAAGCGGGCCGACGTGCTCGCGGTCACGCAGGCCATGGCGGCCGCGCAGACCGAGCAGCGCAATGCCCAGCGTTCCCTCGACGAGGTGGTGGCCCGTCTCCGCCGCATGGAAGGCGAACTGACGTCGCTGGCCCATGCCCGCGACGAGACGCAGCAGCGTTTTGCCAAGGCGCAGGCCGGGCTGACCGAGGCCGATGTCGCCGCGACCCAGCAGCGCGAAAAAATCTCCCAGTTGGAAGCCCGCATTGTCGCGGTGCGCGCCGAGCGCGACCAGAAGAAGGAATCGCTGGCGCAGGCGCGGCTCGAACTGGCCGAGCGCCGCCAGAAGGTCGAAGTGCTCGACCGCGGACTGGGCGAGATGGAACGCCGCCGCCTGCAGTTGCAGGAACTGCTGGCCCAGCGCCAGCAGGAGATCGAGGTTTGGACGGAGCAAATCACCGAACTTGAGCTCGAGGCGGCGGCGCAGCGCGCGCGCGGCGAAGAGCTGGCCAAAACCCTCGTCGTCACGCAGGAGTCGGTGGAGAAAATCCGCATCGAGCTGGTCGAGGTCGAACGCGAAATTTCCGCCAGCGAGGCAGCCCAGGCGTCGGTTCGCGCCGAGGCCGAGCTCGCCCAGGGGGAATTGGGCCGCTGCGAGGTGAAGCTGGCCGAAAACCGTTCGCGGGCCGAATTCATCACCGAGGAGGCCCGCCGCGAGTTCCAGGCCGAGCTCGCGACCGTCGATTGGAAGCACCAGCTTTGGCATGCCGATGACGAGCCCGAGGGCTTGAAGCCGCTCGACCTGGAAGAGGATGAACCGGAAGCCGGAGGCCAGATGTCATCCTCCTTCGCCAAGGCTACGACGGACAAGACGGAGGACAGGGAGGTCAGAGATCAGCAAACAGAGCCCGGCGGCGAAGCGAAACCCAAGGGCCGGAAGCCAAAGCCCAAGCAGAAGGGCGAGCCGACCGAGGCCGACCTGGCGGCGCTCGACGCGACGAACTGGGACGAATTGCGCGCGGAGGTCGAGGCCCTGCGGCAGCGGCTGCGCGGCATGGGCGAGGTCAACCTCGTGGCCATCGAGGAATACGCCGAGCTGAAACAACGCCACGATTTCCTGAAAGGGCAGACCGACGACCTGACGAATGCGCGGGTCGAGCTGCTCAAGGCCATCGATGAAATCAACCAGACCTCGCAGAATCAGTTCACGGTGACGTTCGAACAGGTGAAGAAAAATTTTGCCTACACGTTCCAGACGCTGTTTGGCGGCGGACGGGCGGAGCTGGAGATCATCGAGTCCGGGGACATCCTCGAGAGCGGGATCGAAATCGTCGCCCAGCCGCCGGGCACGAAATTGAAAGGCATCACCTTGCTCTCGGGCGGCCAGAAAACGCTGACCGCGGTCGCTCTGCTCTTCGCGCTGTACATGGTGAAGCCGTCTCCGTTCTGCCTGCTCGACGAACTCGACGCGCCGCTGGATGAGTCGAACATCGGCCGGTTCACGGACCTGCTGAAGAAATTTGTCGGCAATTCCCAGTTCATCATCATTACGCACAACAAGCGCACGATTGCGGCGGCGGATGCGATTTACGGCGTGACGATGGAGGAGAGGGGCGTGTCGAAGACGGTGTCGATGCGCTTCAACCACGAGCACGGCGAGGCGGAAGTGCAATCGGTGGCGACCGTGGCTGATGCCGTGCGCGGCGCGCAGCCTCCGGTGCACGTGGAAGCGACGGTCGGGGCGTGACGGCGCTATGTGCCTTGAACGTCCAACATCCAAGTAGGAGGCTTGCGTGTTTCGAAAAAGGTAGGGCGCGACCGCCGGGCGCGCCGCGCTCTACCTTGAGTGTCTTCAAAACAAATTGTCATTCCGAGCCGTGCGAGGAATCTCACTCGGTGTGTAACCCAATAGGTTACAATTTGCCAAACCGAGATTCCTCGCACGGCTCGGAATGACAAGGGGAGGGCCGGCGGCGCAGGCGACCAGTGCGGGGTGAGGCATCCTTCGCCAAGGCTACGGAGCCCACGGGGCACCCCGCCCACAATAAAACCAGATGCAGCCGGCCTCGTTGAGGCCGGGCCGGGGTCAGCGACCCCGGCTACACCATTTCGCCTTCCGTTTTTTCGCGATTAGGCATTGCTAGGATTTTTCGACCAACTGAAAGTATTGTTATGGCTGTAAAATCCATAATAAATGAGGTGGCGCGAATGGATCAAAATAGGTTCGCTGCCGGACCAAACGTTTTCTTCAGCAGACGAAGCCATAAAGAGGAGTGGGAATGGGTCATTCTTTCATACCTTACCAACATTCTCTTATCCATAGGGCGGGGGGCACCACTCTATGCAGAAAAACTCAATCAATCAGATGCTGATTTTCAGAGTTACCTTACGCCTGAGAAAACATTTCGCAAAATTGAGGTTACTGAAGTTTTTCGCTCAGACTATCGGCGCACCGAGCACTATAGGGAAACTGCAAAGGGCGATTGTAATAGATCTGCCATTCTACCATCCCCCCACCCCCAGCCTTGGTTAAGCTTTGCTCACGTTTTGCGTGAGAAATTAGCCAAGTCGTATGGAGCAGGCTCTTGGCTTTTGATTTATCACAATATGACTCCACCAGAGTTTAACGGATGGGAGTCGATTCCGTGGCATGATCTTGTTCTCAATGAACTTCGAACTTGGACGAAGGATTCTCCAACAACCTGTGACATCACCAAATCGTGCTATGAGTCAATTTATGTGGTCGATTGTGAAGGCAAAGCTGCCGTGAGACTCCATCCGCATTGGGACATCGTTAAAGCTGCTCGGTTTCCATAGCTTTGTGGGTCGCGGAAGCGCGCCGCCCCCTCACGTCATGTCCGGCGGGACGTTGGCGAGGGCTTCTTCGATGGTGCTGAGGCCGGTCTTCACCTTGAGCAGGCTGTCCTGGTGGAGGGTCTTCATGCCGCCGCGGATGGCGATGCGCTTGATCGCGGCGGTCTCGGCCTTGGCGTTGATCGCCGCGGTGAGCTCCTCGCTGTTGGTCATGAGTTCGTGGATGCCGACGCGGCCTTTGTAGCCGGTGCCGCTGCAGGTGGGGCAGCCTTGGGGGTTGGCCTTGAAAACCTGGCCGCTCCAGCCGTCGAGCGCCTTTTCGAGGATTTCCTTTTCACGGCCCTCGGGCATGTAGGGCTGCTTGCAGTTCTTGCAGACGCGGCGCATGAGGCGCTGGGCGCACACGCACACGAGCGAGGCGGAAACCATGAAGGGTTCGACGTCCATTTCGGTCAGGCGCGCGATCGTGCTGGGTGCGTCGTTGGTGTGGAGGGTGGAGACGAGCAGGTGGCCGGTGAGCGCGGCCTCGATGGCGATCTCGGCGGTCTCCTGGTCGCGGATTTCGCCGACGAGGATGACGTCGGGGTCCATGCGCAGGTAGCAGCGCAGGGCGCGGGCAAAGGTGAGGCCGATCTGCCGGCTCATCTGCATCTGGTTGATGCCGGCCAGGGTGTATTCGATGGGATCCTCGGCGGTCTGGATATTGACGTCGGGCGAGTTGATTTCGGCGAGGGCGGAGTAGAGCGTCATCGACTTGCCGGAGCCGGTGGGGCCGCAGTGCAGGATCATGCCGTAGGGCTGGCGGATGCAGGCGCGGTACTTGGCGAGGTTCTCCTCGGAGAAGCCGAGGGCGGTGAGCGGCAGCGTCGATTTTTGCTTGTCGAGGATGCGCATGACGACCTTCTCGCCGAAATTCATCGGGCCGGTGGCGACGCGCAGGTCCACATCGATGTTTTTCTTGGTGTATTTCTTGAAGACGATGCGGCCGTCCTGCGGGAGGCGGCGCTCGGCGATGTCGAGGTTGCACATGATCTTCAGGCGGGTGACGAGGGAATTGGAGGCCTGCTTGGGCAGGCGGAGTTTTTCCTGCAGGTTGCCGTCGATGCGGTATCGGATGAGAAGGTCTTTTTCCTGCGGCTCGATGTGAATGTCGGACGCTCCGGCGATGTAGGCGTCCTCGATGATGCGGTTGGCGAGCTGGATGATGGGCGCGGATTCCTCATCCTCAAGGTCGCCGGCACTGGCATCGAGGTTGGTGCCCTCGGCATAGGCGGTGGAGATGCTTTCGGCGACCCGGTCGATATCGACGTCGCCGGAGGAGAGCAGCTTGGAGTCCTTGAAGAACTTTTTGATCAGCATCTCAATGAGCGTGGCCGGGGCGACGCGCACTTCCTCGATCATGAGCTCGGTCGCCTCCTGGAACGCGTCGCGCTTGGCGTGATCCAGCGGATTGGTCATAAGCACGGAAAGGGCCCCGTCCTCGAGCCGTTTGACCGGGAAGACTCCCTCGCGGCGAATGATGGCTTCGCCCACGACCTCGATGAGTTTTTCTTCCGCGTCGACCTCCTCCATCTTGGTCACGAGCGGCAGGTCGGTGAGCCGGGCGATGAATTTCGCGGTGTCCTCGGCACTGAGCTGGAATTTCGGGTCCAGCATGCGGTGGATGAGGGTGGCGGAATATTCGGCGACTTCCTGCAGGAGCGCGAGGTCGCGCTGGGTGAACTCGCCGTTGGTGCCGGCGGAGGGCTCCTTGTTGAGCACCTGGATGGCGCCGATGACGACCGTGGTCTTGAGCGGCACGGTGAGCATCGATTGCACCTCGAAGCCGGTGGTTTTCGCCATCGAGAGCAGCGAAGACGCGTCGGGGCTTTTCTTGGTGAAAAAGAGCGGATGGCCGGAGGCGATGACCTTGCCGACGTTGCCGGTGCCGAGGGGAAGCTTGGTGGTGAGCAGCTTCTCGCTGAGCTTCTGGAAATGTTCGGTGGAACCGGGTTTGCCGGTCGAGAGGGTGGGTGAGTAGTAAACGTGCTTGAACGTGATGTCGTTGCCCTCGACGATGTAGATCGTCATCGACTGCGCCTGCAGCGCCTCGACGACCTTTGACGCGGTGAGCTCGACGACCGAGTTGATGTCTTCGCGGCTCGGCGCAGGCTTGGAGATGATTTTGATCAGGAGCGAACGACGGAGGGTGTTCGCAAGTGAAGAATTGGCCATGGCTGGAAAAGCGCGGTGGGGAGAAGACGCGAGTACGGCACGCAAAATGCCATTGCGCACCACCGCCCGCAATGAGAATTACGCTATACTGGGTCCCATGGGATATCCGCTCTTGTCCATCCGTATGTTTTCCTGGCTAAAAACGCTTTTCAACCGCAGGGACGACACGGCTTCGGCCGGTGCGGCCGGCGAACGTGCCGCAGCCGAATTTCTTCAGCGCGAGCACGGCTTTGTCGTCGTCGCGCGTAACTGGCGCAGCCCGCGCGACCGGCGCGACGAACTCGACTTGGTGTGCCGCGATGGTGACGTGCTCGTCTTTGTCGAGGTGAAGACGCGTGCGGCCCATGCGCTGGTGCCGGGGTATGATGCGATCAAGACGCGCAAGAAAAAAGCCCTGCGCCGCGCCTGTGCGACCTACCTTCGCGCGCTGGGCCCGGCGCAACCGCGAACCTTTCGTTTCGACGTCGTCGAAGTCGCCACCCACGCCGCCGGCGGCCCGCCCGAGGTGCGCCATTTCGAGAACGTGCCGCTGTTTCCGAAAAACTTTGGGTGAAGCAGGTAGTTGGTATCAGGATTTAGTCAGAACCGTGATCCGTAGCCACTGGCTACCAATACAAACTACCAAAGACTAACGACAAAATGCCAACGACACGGCTTTCCTGGCACCAATGACAAAGGATCCGCCTTCGCCCCTTCGACAGGCTCAGGGCTTCGGCGGACAGGCAAATGACAGAGGAAAATCGCATTTCCCCTTGCCTCGTTCCGCCAATGCCCAAACTTTTCTCCGCCATGGCTGAATCACAACGTCATCCCTTTTTGCAGGGCCTCAGCAAACACCGCGGCGCGCCGCCCACGGTCGTCGTAATTTTTGGCGCCTCGGGCGACCTCACCGCCCGCAAGCTCATCCCCGCGATCTACAACCTCGCGGCGGACAACCTCCTGCCGGCCGACTTCCACCTGGTCGGTTACGGCCGCAAGCCCATTCCCGACGCCGAGTTTCAAAAAATGGCGTCCGAGGCCATTCGCGAGTTTTCGCGCCGCGAGCTCAATAACGACATCTGGGGCCACGTCGCCGCCAATACCAGCTACGTTGCCGGCGGCTACGACGAGAAGCCGGCCTTCGACCGCCTCGCCCAGCACATTGCCGCCATCGAGAAAAAGATCGGCCGGGAGATCCAGCCGCTCTTCTACATCTCGACGCCGCCGACGGTTTTCACTCCCATCCTGCTCAACCTCGGCGCGAGCGGCCTCGCCGGCAAATACCTCGGCCAGGCGCACCAGGCAAAAGTCATCATTGAAAAACCCTTTGGCCGCGACCTGGCCTCGGCCCACGCGCTCAACGGCACCATCCGCAGCGTGTTCGCTGAACACCAAGTTTATCGCATCGACCATTATCTCGGCAAGGAAACGGTGCAGGATCTCCTTGTGCAGCGTTTTGCCAACGCCATTTTCGAGCCGCTCTGGAACCGCAATTTCGTCGACTCCGTCCAGATCACCGTGGCCGAACAGGTCGGTGTCGAGGCCCGCGCCGGCTACTACGAACAGAGCGGTTGCCTGCGCGACATGATCCAGAACCACACGATGCAGCTGCTCGCGCTCACGGCGATGGAGCCGCCCGTGTCGCTGGATGCCGAGGCCGTGCGCGACGAAAAGGTGAAAGTCTTGAAAGCCATCCAGCCGCTCGCGCTTGGACCGGGCGGCGACGTCGTCCGGGCGCAATACGCCGCCGGCATGATGGGCGGCAAGCAAGTGACCGACTATCTCAAGGAGCCGGGCGTCAACCCGGAGTCCGGCACCGAGACCTATGCCGCGATCCGTCTCTCGATCAACAACTGGCGCTGGCAGGGCGTGCCGTTTTACCTGCGCTCGGGCAAGCGCCTCGCGCGCCGCGTCTCGGAAATCGCCATCAACTTCAAGTGCCCCCCCGGCACGCTCTTCGCCGAGGGCCACAAGTTCGACCTCGCCTGCAACACCCTCGCATTCCAAATCCAGCCCGACGAGGGCCTCAGCCTTGTCCTCAACGGAAAAATCCCCGGCCTCGAGACGCGCACCCAGCCGGTGAAAATGAATTTCCGCTACAGCACGACCTTTGGTTCCAATACGCCCGAGGCCTACGAACGCCTCGTGCTCGATGCGATGATCGGCGACGGCACGCTCTTCATCCGCGGCGACGAGGCCGAGACCTCGTGGCAGCTCTACACGCCGGTGCTGGAAAGTTGGGTTGCCGCCGGCCGCGAGGGCATGGACGGCTATCCCTCCGGTTCATGGGGCCCCGCGGGCGCCGACGCGCTGCTGGCCCAAAGCGACCATGCGTGGCGTCAACCCTGACGCCGCGTTGCACGCGGAATGACAAATGGCGAATGATGAATGACGACGGTCCAATGCATCCAGAAACCAAAAAACGCGACGCACATTTTTCTCCAATGTTGAAGGAAGCATTCGTCATTCGCCATTCGTTATTCGTCATTTCCTGACATGTCTTCCGTTTTTCAAGCTCTTCCCGGCCTCGACGTTGAAGTTGGCTCCATCTCCAGCAGCCTCGACCGAATGTGGGATGACACCGCCGCGAAAGGTGGCGCCGCGCCGACCGATTTCAAGGCTACCCAGCTGAACCTGGTGCTGCATTTCGGTTTTGGCACGACCGTGGAGGACGCCCTCGGGCAGTTCCAGAATGCGCTGCGTTTTGCCCAGCGCTATCCCTGCCGGGTGGTCATGCTCTGTCCGCTGCCTTTCGAGGACACCACGGCCGAGATGCGCGCGAAGATCTACGGCGAATGTTTCCTGGGGAAATCCAAGGACGACACGCGCTGCGTCGAATTTGTCGCCCTCAGTTATCCGCGGATGGCGCGGCAGTTCCTGGAAAGCCAGGTTTCCATCTGCCTCTCGGCCGACCTGCCGTTGTATTATTGGGTGCACCGGTTTGTCGTGATGTCGCACCTCAACGATTATCAATATTTCCTGCGCGAATCGCGGCGGGTGATCATCGACAGCGCCACCGCCCCGGCCGATGCACTGGCCTATTCCTGGCCGCGGCCCGAGGCCGTGCGCGACCTCGCCGGGGCGCGCCTGCTGCACGTGCGGCAGAACATCGGGCAGTTTCTCTCCGCCTACGACCCCGCCGTTCTCGCCAAGGGCCTGCGCAGCGTTAACGTTGCAGCCATGCCGGCGTTTGCCGCCGAAGGCCGCGTGTTGCTGGCCTGGACGCGCGAGCGCCTGGCCAATTGCGGCGGTGCGCCGACCATAAACTATGCGGGCGCGCCATTGCCCGCCGGGACGCCCGGCAGCATTGAGCTGCGCTTCGACTATGGCGATGCGCGCCAATTCCGCTGGCACGGCGATTTTTCGAAAAACACCAGTGTCTTCGAGGCCGACTTCGGCGCGGGCCGGGTGACGCTGCCCACGACCGCCAGCCTGCTTGCACCCGAAAACGCACTGAGCGAAGCGATCTTCTTCTAGAATGGGTGTTTAGTCGTTAGTAATTGGTCGTTGGTTTTCGCCTTGGATGCCTGTCGCATGCTGAGGACACGCAATCTTCAACTAACTACCAATTACCAACTACCGCATCGCGATGGCTGACAGGGTCATGTCGCAGAAAACTATCGACAAACGGAGCAATATGGCTCTCTCTAAGCCCTCCAATGTCTCCGTTTTCCACCATCGCCATCGCGATTATTAACGAGCCCCACCAGCCCGGGCGCGGAGACTCGGCGTAAGCGCACCTCGCACGCCACCACCGCTGAAGACCCCGGGCCTCAAACCCGGGGTTTCCTATTTTCAAACATGAAAACGATCACCGCTTCCGCCCCACCCGCCATGAAAATCTACGATACCACGCTCCGCGACGGCACGCAGGGCGAGGGCATCAGTTTTTCCGTCGCCGACAAGCTGCGCATCGCGGAAAAACTGGACGCGTTCGGCATGGATTACATCGAGGGCGGCTTTCCCGGCTCGAACCCGCGCGACATCGCGTTTTTTGCCGAGGCGAAGACCCTGCGGCTCAAGCATGCGCGGCTGGCTGCGTTCGGCGCCACCCGCCGCGCGGGCGGCAAGGCGGGCGACGACCCGCAATTGCGCACGCTGCTCGACAGCGGCATGCCCGTGCTCACGCTCGTGGGCAAAACGTGGCTGCTGCACGTCACGGAAATCCTGCGCACCACGCCGGAGGAAAACCTGGCGATGATCGAGGACAGCATCCGCTTTCTCACGACCCAGGGCCGCGAGGTGATCTACGACGCGGAGCATTTTTTTGACGGATACCGCGACAATGCCGACTACGCGCTGAAGACGCTCGCTGCGGCGCTGCGCGGTGGCGCGACCAACCTCACGTTGTGCGACACCAACGGCGGCATGATGGTGAATGACTTCCAGGCCATCGTGACGCGCATCGTGTCCGAGTTCGGCGGGGACAAGGTCGGCGTGCACTGCCACAACGACGGCGGGCTCGGCGTGGCGCTCTCGCTCGCGGGCGTCGCGGCCGGCGCGGCGCTGGTGCAGGGCACGGCCAACGGCTACGGCGAGCGGGTGGGCAACGCCAATCTCACCACGATCCTGCCCAACCTGTTTTTGAAAATGGACCGCACCGCGGCGTGTGCGAAAAATCTCGGCGAGCTGCGCGAGCTGTCGCTGTTTTTCGACGAGCTGGCCAACCTGCGGCCCGACCCCAAGGCACCCTACATCGGCGCTTCGGCCTTTGCCCACAAGGGCGGGTTGCACGCCAATGCCGCCTCGAAAGTCGCGCGCAGCTACGAGCACATCGACCCCGCGCTGGTGGGCAACCGCACGCGCGTCCTGGTCTCCGACATGGCCGGCCGCAGCAGCCTGGCGATCAAGGCGCGCGAGCTGGGCTTCGAGATCGACGAAAAGGCGCCGGAGCTCAAAAGCCTGATCGAGGAGCTGAAGGAGATGGAATTTCGCGGCTACGAATTCGAGGCGGCGGATGCGTCGCTGAAACTGCTCGTCGCGAAATGCCTCGGCCAGCGAAAGACCTTTTTCGTGGTCGAAGGCTATCGCGTCATCATCGAGCGGCACGGCGGCGAGTTGTGGGCCGAGGCCACGGTGAAGTTGAAGGTGCAGGGCAAGGACGTGCACACGGTCGCCGAATGCACGGGCCCGGTCGGCGCGCTCGACAAGGCGCTGCGCCTCGCGCTCGAGGGCGTCTATCCGCAGCTCAAGGAAATGGAGCTGCGCGACTACAAGGTGCGCATCCTGGAGGGCAAGCAGGGCACGGGTTCGCGCACGCGCGTGCTCATCGAGAGCGGCGACGCGCACGGAATCTGGGGCACGGTCGGCGTCAGCGACAACATCATCGACGCCAGCTGGGAAGCGCTGCGCGACGCGGCGGATTACAAGCTGATGTGCGCGGCCGGGGCCGCGCAGTTGAAAGGTGAAAGTTGAAGGTTGAAAGTCCGCCGCTGCAGAGCGCTGCCTGGTCTATCAACTTTCAACGAGAAACTTTCAACTGCGCCGCGCGTCCGCGCGGCGCTACAGCAGCGGTGCCAGCAGGCGGCTGAGATCCTCGGCCACGTTGCCGAGCAGGTTGAGTTTTTTCTTGCGCTCGGGCCTGGGCGCATGGCTCTGGTTGAACAGGTCGGTGGCCCAGGCTTTCATCGCGAGCACGTCGGGTTCGGAGTAAAGAAAGACGCCGATTTCGAAATTCACGAGGAGGCTGCGCAGGTCGAAGTTGGCCGAGCCCATGAGGGCGAGCCGGTCGTCCACGATGACGGCCTTGCTGTGCAGCATGCCGTGGTGGAAGAGGCGAATGCGCACGCCAGCCTTGGCGAGTTCGCGCGTATAGTAACGGCGCGCGTAGTCGGCGACACGGTGGTTGGAGCGCACGGGCACGATGATCGTGACGTCGTGGCCGGCGCGGGCCTTCACCATGAGCGAGCGGAAAAGCACCTCGTCGGGAATGAAGTAGGGTGTGACAATCCAAATGCTGCGCTCGGCCTCCTGGATCATCGAAATCAACGACTCATAGATCGGATCGCCATCGACATCGGGGCCGCTCGCCACGACCTGAAGCTCGCTTGGGCCGCGCGGCGTACCGGTGTCGGCCTGGATTTCCCCGTGCAGCGCCTCCAAGTCCGCCTTGCCGGCAAAACTCCAGTCGGCCAGGAACACCTCGTTGAGCAGCGTGGCGGCCGGGCCTTCGATGACCGCGCCGAAATCGTGCCAGCGTTTTTTGAGCGGGGTCGGCCCCATGTATTCGCGGGCGAGATTGTGGCCGCCGACGATGGCCGTGTGGTGGTCGAAGATGGCAATTTTCCGGTGATTGCGCAGGTTGGCCGAAAAACGCGGCTGTAGTGGCAGCACCGGCAGGAAGCGCACGACCTCGCCACCGGCGGCGCGCAGCGGATCGACGAAACCCCGGCTCGAAAAAAGGCAGCCCACAGCGTCGAGCAACAGCCGGACTTTGATGCCTTCGCTTGCGCGCTGGGCAAGCAATTGCACGATGCGACGACCGACGTTGTCGCGGGCGAGGATGAAGGTCGTGATGTGGATGGAGTGGCGCGCGGCGCGGATATGGTCCTCGAGTGAGGCGTAGGCTTCCTCGCCGGTCGTGAGCAGGCGGACGGTGTTTCCGCCGACGGGCGGGCACGCTCCGGCGGCGGAGGCGGTTTGGGCGGTGGAGGAGGACGCACCGGTGTAAACAACGGGCGGGTTGCCCGGCAACACGGGGCAGAGCCGCTGCTTGCGTGCGATGAGACCCTTGAGCTTGCGGCCGCCAAAAACCAGATACAGCGGCACAACGATAAAGGGATTGATAAAGAAGATGGCGAGCAGCCATGCGACCGTATTGCTCGGCTGGCGCTTCTCGCTCATGAGGCGTGCCACAAAAAAGATCGCGAGCAGGAAGCCCGCGACCGTCAACAGGTGCGGCAACAAGCCGTTGAGGATCGGATGTTCCATGAAGTCGCGCATGACGCCGGAGGTTGTCACAAAACTTCCCGACTGAGTCGAACCCGAAGATCACTCAATCCCGAGGCGGGGAGTGAAAGTGACAAGCAGCAGGTAACAAGTAACAAGAGAGGACAGCGTACATTCTCCTGATACTTGATGCTTCGGCCTTGGGATAGGACGTTCAAGTGGCCGTGCCATTCGCCGGCGTTGGGCAGGGTCTCACATACCTGGATGGATGTTGAGCGTTGGACGTTCAGGGAACCCGCCTTCGCCCGTTGGGCTATGGCGTGGCACTCATCGCATTGCGATGAGTGGTGGTGGGTGATGGATTCGAACCATCGAAGGCGTTAGCCGGCGGATTTACAGTCCGCCCTCGTTGGCCACTTGAGTAACCCACCAAAGCGAAGGGAAAACCTCGCGAGTCGCAGCGAGGAGTTCAAGAGATTTTTTGACGTAATGGCTTAAAGTCCATTTTCGATTTTATTGGTTTCATCGGCACACCGTGCGACACATCCTTCGTTTTGTCATTCCGAGCCGAGCGAGGAATCTCATCTGTAATCTATTGGGTTACACTTTCGATCTGAGATTCTTGCACGGCTGCCAATGAATTGATGCCAGGTACGGTTTGAATTCGGATTTCCGAGGTAGGGCGCGTTCCACGCAACCCGAGCAATGGCTTGCTCAGGGTCTCAGAATGACAATTTCACCCGTGATGGGTCTATTTGAACCGAACACACCCCAGTGGTTAAACCCACGCTGTTCCCGTTTGGATTGGTCTGGTTTTGGAGGGTATTCGGTCGTATTTGTCAGGCCGATGCGCACGAATTTCTGGAAAATCGCCCTGATTTTCTTCGTCTGCCTTGCGGCCCGCCTGCCCGCGCTGGCGCCTTTTTCCAGCGGCGAACTGGACGCTCCGCCGTCCTCCGCGCGCCTGGCCGAGATTGAGCGCGTCGCCGCCAAGTCCGGCTGGAAAGGCCTCATCCCTGGGCTGCGCAAACTGGCCTTTCATGCTTACGATCAGGGCAGCCAGGCGGCCGAAGCCTGGCTCCTCCTCAACCGCTGGGCTGAACTCTTTGCGATGCCAGACGACCAGTTTAGGTCGAAATGGCTCGATGCTGTCAGGGCGGCAAAGCTGGATTCTACCTATGGGGCCACCAGCTTTGCGGTGCGCCAGCGCCCGCTGTGCGACCATGTTTCGCCCGCCCTGCAGGCCTGGCTGCTGGGCCACACCGATTTCTCGGCTGAGTTTTTCTCGTTGCTCTCCCCATGCGATCTGCTGCCGGCCTCACTCGACATCCTCAGCGGGTTGCAGGCGCGTGATCCCGAAAAGTTCTCCACCTATGCCAGCCTGGCGCTGGCCATCGCCGTTGTTTACGATGTGCCGCCGCCGCCGGACTGGCCGCATGGGCAGGTCAGTGCCTCGCAATTGCCACGAATGTTGCCCGACCCCGCCGCGGCCTTCGCCTTTTGGGTGCAAGCCGATGAAACCGGGCAGACGCTGCAGCCGCTTTCGCGCCTGTCCGCCTCCGAGCTCAAATTTGTCGTCGATGCCGTTGCACCCGCGGCCGAGCTCGAGTGGGCACAGCAAAATGTTTCAACGCCGCTGGCCGCGTTTAACAAAATTTACAGCATGGTGCGTTACCGGGTGGATCGCGTGCAACAGGACCAGTATGCCTGGCCGGAGGACCATTATGATTTGCCGACGATTTTGGCCAAGGGAGGCATCTGTGTGGACCAGGCTTATTTCTCCTGTGAAGTCGGCAAGGCCAAGGGCGTGCCGGCACTTTTTTTTTCCGGCGCCGGGCGCGATGCGTGGCACGCGTGGTTCGGCTACCTCGACCAGGATCGCCACTGGCAGCTCGATGCGGGGCGCTATGCCGAGCAGCAGTTTGTCACCGGCGTGGCGGTCGACCCGCAAACCTGGGGGCCCATTTCCGACCACGAGTTGAAGTTTTTGTCCGAAGGATTCCGCCTGCGGCCAACATGGCGGCAGGCCTGTGTGAATGCCGATTTTGCCTCGGCTTACCTCGTCGCCGGGCAATTCGCGGCCGCGGCCCGCGCGGCCCGTATCGCGGTAAATTACGAACCGCGGCACCTGGTGGCGTGGGAGATCCTGCTCGCCGCCCAGCATCGCTTGGGTGCCGCCCCGGGGGATTTCGAGGCCACGCTGCGCGAGGCCAGGCTCGCCTTTAAAAATTACCCCGACATTGAGGCGGCCTTTGTGCGCATGATCGCCGACCGCATGCGCGCCCGAGGCGAAACCAGCGCAGCCGATTTCGAAGAGAGCCAGTTTGGACAAAAAGTCGGGTCGGACCGCGGCGACCTGAACATCAACCGCGCGGCGGATATCCTCAACCGCAGCATGGCGACGGATGAGGTTAGCGCGCAGATCCGCACCTACTATTCCCTGCTCAGGACGTATGGCCGTGGTGCGGGCATGGAATTTTTCAGCCGCATCGTTTCGCCCTTTGTGCTGCATTTGCAGGACGCCCGCCGGCCCGAGGACGCGGTCAGTGCCGCCCTGGCGGCAAAGCAAGTGTTGCTGATCGATCCCAACAGCCAGCTCGATCAAGAAATGCAGGAACTGCTAGCCAACGTGAAAAGCCATTGAGCCGGGGCGTAGCGTCCTTGGCGGCCGTTGCGTGAGGCAAAAGTGGATTGGGGTAGGGCTAGTTATCCTAACGAGCCACGGCTTGGCAGGCATCATTCTTTTTCTCCGCCCGCACCGTCTTTTTTTTCGCCACTTTTCGGTGGACGGCTCCCGCTGCTTTCTCCGGCTGTCATTATTCGCGTGAATTTGCGTTCATCCGCGGTTTAAATTCCGGCATTTTAACCACTGATTAACACTGATTATCGCGGATCCCAAACTGGGGCCCGGTAAAGTTCGTGAGCGTTCCCCATGCGCTTTGCGTCAGAACGCCTCTGCGGTATGCGAAAGAAGATTGAGATTGTTTGTTCGGTTTTGAAACGAGCGGCTAATATAGTGGGCTTGTCTCGGAAAAGTGGACACCAATTTAGGCGGCTTTGATATTTTTTAGTGTTTGTTGATTTTCGAAGGCCACAGGGGAAAGATAGCCGAGCGAGCTGTGGCGCCTCGCCGGG
>Ga0210387_10002068_pt1 | contig 15255 bp, 15 predicted proteins | sample IncBWC7OmetaG_FD_160108 | JGI IMG/M metagenome (GOLD analysis project Ga0210387, IMG submission 160108) | Forest soil microbial communities from Barre Woods Harvard Forest LTER site, Petersham, Massachusetts, United States - Inc-BW-C-7-O ...
GAGGCCGGCGAGGAGGGCTACGGCAATCGCGGTGTAGCCGTAGCCCGGAGAGATGTCTTCGTACAATGCGTGGGTCACGCCGGTCACTTCGATGGCGCCGGCAAGGCCGGCGAGGGCGCCGCTTACGAGGAAGGCTCGGGTGGCGGTTCTATCGACATCGATCTGACCAGCGCTCGCCGCTGCGAAGGGGTTCGCTCCAGTGGCCCGGAGTCGAAATCCCGGGGCTGTCTTTCTCAGCATCCAACCCGCAATAACGGCCGTTATTAGCGCCAGTAGAAAGCCAGTATGAAGCCTGGTGTGCGCCAATCGCGGCATATCGAAGACTTTCGACAGCGTCGATGTCTGCGGATATATGTGAGTCGGCTCCTGGAGCGGTCCTCGAACGAGCCAGCCTACGATTTCGAGCGCCAGGAAATTGAGCATGATGGTGCTGATGACTTCCAGCACGCCGAACCGTCGGCGGAGCCACGCCGCGATTCCGGCCCAGGCGGCCCCGGCGATTGCGCCGAGCATGAGCGCGAGCGGGAGGGCGGCTAGGCCCAGGGCGGATCCGGTCGCGACGCCGAGTGCGGCGCTAGCGGTGGCGCCGGCGAGCAGCTGGCCTTCGGCGCCGATGTTCCAGACGCTGGCGCGGAACGCGATCGCGACCGCGAGGCCGGTGAGGATAAGCGGGGTGGCGCGCAGCAGTGTGGTCGATACGATCACGTACGGCGAGCCGAACGACCCGCGCCAGAGTGCCGCGAGCGCCGGGCCGGGCGCGTAGCCGGTCGCGGTGACGACGAGGCCGACGGCCAGGACGGCCACGGCCGGCCGGAGCAGGACGTCGCGCAGAGCCGATTTACGAAACGCCACTGCCGCCGAGCTCGGGCATGGCCGCGGCACGATAGCGGCGGGTCCACGTGAGGCGGGCGCCGTCGGTCATCACCACGTGGTAGTCGCCGTGGAACCACGGATGCAGCTCTTTGATCGCATCGAGTCGGACGATGGCGGAGCGGGAGATCCGCAAGAATTGGTCGGCATCGAGCCGCCCGGCGAGAGCGCCAATGGCCATACGCACGGTGAAGCTGCGGCCATTGGAATGGAGCCGCACGTAGTTTCCGTCGGCCTCGATGCGATCGACGCGGTCGAGGGCGAGCAAGAAGGCCTTGGTGTCGTCGCGTACGAGGATGCGCGCCAAGGGCTTTGGTCGGGCAGGGGCCGAGCTGGGGGCGGCCGATTGTTCAGCTTGTTCGAATCGTTCGCGTGCCCGATCGAGCGCCTCGCGAAATCGCGCCGGGGTGACCGGTTTGAGCAGATAGTCGAGCGCGCGGACCTCGAAGGCGCGGAGCGCGTGCTCGTCGAACGCGGTCACGAAGATGACGTCCGGCGCGTTATCGCGCCCGATGGCGTCGATGATGCCGAAGCCGTTTGGGGGCGGTATCTGGACATCGAGAAAGACGAGATCAGGCATGAGCCGCCGAATCGCCTCGATTGCCTCGGTTCCCGTCGCGGCTTCGCCGACGACCTCGACGTCCCTCTCGCCGCTCAACAGTCGGCGAATTTTGCGGCGCGCGGGCTCTTCGTCGTCGACGATCAGGACGCGCACGAGCGGAACGGGATGGCGATCGCAACCGCGAACCCGGAGCCGCCGCCGACTGTACTATCTGTACTATTCGACGCGTTGCCGGCGCTGAACCGATGCGCGTCGCCGTACAACAACCGTAGACGCTCGGCCGTCGCGCTCAAGCCCACACCATTGCCATCGCCATTGCCTTTGCCCTCTAGAGTGGTCGTGCCGGGTCCGTCGTCGAGCACGTCGATCGTCAACTGATCGCCGTTGCGCCGCGCGCGGACGTCGATGCGCCCCCGACCCAGGAGCGACACGTTGCCGTGGCGCACCGCGTTCTCGACCAGTGGCTGCAGGATGAGCGACGGCACGAGCGCATCCTCCGCGGCCGGGTCGACGTCGACCGCGACCGCGAGCTTGTCGCCGAACCGTGCCCGCATCAGGGCCGTGTAGTGCGACAGCGACTCGAGCTCTGCACGCAGGGGGACTTCCTGCGTGTGCACGGTCTTGAGCGACACTCGGAGGAGCTCACTGAGCTCGGCGATCATCGCGTCCGCCGCGGCCGGGTCGTCGTACATGATGGCCGAGATCGTGTTGAGCGCATTGAACAGGAAGTGTGGCTGAAGCTGGAGCCTGAGATTTCGGAGCTCGGCTTGCGCGAGACTCAGCTCGCGGTCGCGCAGCGTGCGATAGTATCGGAACGCCGCGACGAGCACCTGGTTGATCAGGTAGAAAATGACGTCGTTCGGGAACTCCATGAGATACCGGAGCGGCATCTGGCCGTAGTCGTACGGCCCGAGACCGAAGAGCGGATACAGGACGACCCGCGCGCCCCAGTTGAGCGACGTGTGCAGGACTGAGAAGCACAGCAGCGCGAGGGCGTGAATCGGTAGCGATTTGCGCCAATGGGCACGGTCGAGCGGGAAGTACCAGCCGACAACGAGCGTGGCGACGACGATCGGCGTGCCGTAGATGGCGCCCGTCCACTCGTCGATCGCCCGCCACACGAAGGTCCCGTGTCGGCCAACGACGACGTCTTCGAGATACCGGTACCAGAAACCGAGAAACGAGACGAGGCTCGCACCCGCGAATGCCGCGAGCCAAAGCGCAGGCCGGCGAAACGTCGCCCAGTACTCGGATCTCTTCTCGGATCTCGTCACATTGCCAATTTAGCGCAATCCGAGCATCGCTCGGCCCACCAGATCGCGATCGAATGGCGGCGGGATCTCTTGGACGGTTCGATGGGCAAGCACCAGCACCCGATCGGCGAGCTCCAGTACTTCGTCGAGGTCACTCGAGTAGAGCACGATCGCCGCGCCGGCGTCCCGGGCGGCGAGGAGCCGGTCGTGAATGGCGGCCGTCGCTTGGATGTCGAGTCCGCGCGTGGGGTTGAGCGCGATTATAGAAGAAGCAGCGGTGCCAGCCGCACCCGCGGCGCCGCCGAGCTCTCCTCCTAGCTCTCGTCCTAAGACCAGGCGTTGCTGATTGCCGCCCGACAGCGTGCGGGCACTCACGTTTGGTCCGGCCGCGCGGATGTCGAATCGCTCGAGGAGCGTGGCCGTCGCCTGCCGTTGCGCGGCCCAATGTACGCGTCCGCGCGCGCGGCCCGCGCCGCGGAGATAGACGTTCTCGTACAGCGGAAAGTCTTCGATGAGCGCATCGCGCAGCCGGTCTTCGGGCACGAACCCGATGTCGATGGGCGCCTCAAGTCTCCCGGCGGCCACCCGTCGCCGCCCGGCGATGGCCTGGAGCAGGGGGACCTGTCCTTCGCCTTCGACGGCCGCGATGCCGACGATCTCGCCGGCGTGCACGACGAACGTGGCGTCGTGCACACGAAGGACGCCGCGCGCGTCGACGATATCGACTCCGTCCACGCGAATGACGGGCACACCCGGCGCGGAGCGGGTCGGTTTCGCGGTGACTATTGGAGCCGATGGGGCCGAGCCGAGCATGGCCACGGCGAGCGACTCTTCGGTCGCCGAGCGCGCCGGCATCGTAGCGACAGTGCGACCCTGGCGCAGCACTGTCACGTTGTCGGCGACACCCAGAGCGTCGCGGAGTTTGTGCGTGATGAGCACAACGGTGCGGCCGGCGTCGGCTACCCGCCGGAGCCAGGCAAGGAGTTGCGCGGCCTCCGCCGGCGCGAGCACTGCGGTGGGCTCGTCGAGAATGAGAATGCGGGCGGAGCGGGCGAGGGCTTTGAAGATCTCGACGCGCTGTTGGCCGGCGATCGACAGATCGCTCACTCGCGCGGTCGGATCGATCTCCAGGCCGACTTCCTCGCCGAGCTGCCGAACGGTGCGAGCAGCCTGATCAGCGCTATAGCGCCAGTCACGCGCCGCTGTCCCGACAAGGGCAACATTTTCAGCCACTGTCATGCGGTCCACCAGCGCGTAGTGCTGCTGGACCATCCCTATCCCTGCTGCGAGCGCGTCCGCTGGCGACCCAAATTTCTGCTCGACGCCATCGATTGCGATCGTGCCGCTATCCGGCCGGATCATCCCGTAGGCAATGCGCATGAGCGTTGTTTTTCCAGCGCCGTTCTCGCCCAGGAGCGCGTGGACCGTGCCGTGGTCGACGTTGAGCTGCGCGTGGTCGAGCGCAGCGACTGACCCGAACCGCTTTGAGATGTTGCGGAGTTGTAGCTCGCTCACGTGCCGGTCGGGGCGTCGATGAACGTCCAGGGGATACCGAACGTTTGTGAGACGTGCTCGCCGAGCGCGCGCACGCCGAGCGTCTCGGTCGCGTAGTGACCGGCGTAGATGATGACGAGGCCCAGCTCGGGTGCCGCGACCGCCGTCCAGTGCGGTCCTTCGCCGACGATCAGCGTGTCGAGGCCCAGTGCGGTGGCCTCGTCGAGAGTTTCAGCCGACGCGCCGGCTCCGCTGCAGATACCCCATCGCCGGGTGACGCGCCCGGGTGCGATGGCGCTCGTATGAACAGTGCCGCCGTACTGCAGTGCGAACGCGCGGGCGGCGTCGACGATCTCTGCGGTTGGCCGCGTGTCTTCGCCGCGGACGCCGACCGAGATCGACTCGTAGCGCGCGAATTCTCCAGTGGGCTCGAGTCCGAGCGCACGGGCGAGCAGGGCGTTGTTGCCGAGTGTCGAGTGTCGGTCGAGCGGCAGATGTGACGAGTAGACTGCGACGTCGTGCTCCAACAGAAGTCGCAGGCGTTCGTATCGATGGCCGACGAGTCGCTGGGCGCCGCTCCAGAACAGGCCGTGATGCACGATGAGCAAATTCGCGTCGGCGGCGATCGCGCCTTCGATGGTGCGGAGTGATGCGTCCACGGCGGTCGCGATCTTTTGTACTGGACCGTGGTTCGCGACCTGGAGTCCGTTCAGGGCCGGCGGGTAGTCTGGAACGCTGGCGGTGCCGAGGATCCCATCGAGATGCTCGGCGATCGTACCGGAACTGACGCTATTCGACAGAGCGCCCTGACACGAGCAGCTTCTGCACGGAGTCGATCGCCACGATCGCGCGATCGGGGATCCGCGACGTGAGCTGCGGGTTGAGTATGAGCCTCACGACATCGTCCTTGGCGCCATACGTGATCGGGCGCGAGATGAACAGCCCATTTTTCACTTCACGCGCGATCATGAGCAATGCGTGGGGAAGGTCGATGACGACGCTGCCCAGCGTCACGTTCGGCGCGAGTGCGTTCTGGTCGGAGTTGGCGCCGATGATATATACGTCTTTTGATTCTTTCGATTCTTTCACGGCCTGAAAAACGCCGAGTCCCGCGGCGTCCGCATTTTGGAAAATGACGTCGGCGCCTTGCCCGATCTGCGCCAGGGCTTGCTCGCGGCCCGCGCTCACGTCTTCCCAATTCCCGATGTATGACGTGAGGACTTTCACGTTCGGGTTGATCGCTTGCGCGCCTTTCGCGAAAGCGTCGAAGCTCGTCTTCACGGGCGGGAGCTCGGTCCCCCCAATGACCCCGATCGTGTTGCTGCGCGTGACGGCGCCAGCCGCTATGCCAGCGAGGTACGCGCCATCTTGGAACGCGAAGTTGATCCCCGTGAAGTTCGGCCCATTGCGGTCGCCGGACGTGACGATGAACACCGTCTGCGGGAAATCTGGTGAGACTCGTTCGGCCGCGTCTTGGAACTCGAATCCGTGGCCGATGACGAGGCTATAGCCCTGCGTCGCGTACTGCCGAAAATTCTCCTCGAACTCCGCCGGTGTCTTTGTTTGGACATTGCTGATCTCGGCGCCGAGGCTATCCCGAATTCTGAGCAGGCCATTGTACGCGCCGGCGTTCCACGCCTGGTCCGATATCGGCCCGGGTGTGAGCAGCGCGACTTTGAACGGCCCCGCTTTCGTATCGCCGGCTCGCTCGGACGCGAGCCTGTGCGAATGCGCTTCCGGCGCCTCGCCGCATGCGAGCGCCAGGATTGCGCCAGCAATGGCGACACTAGCCAGCGCGGCCCGTCGGACTGGGCGCGGCCGCGCCACCGTCATCGAACTACGGCGACCGGAGAGACTGGGAGGGGTTTCGTGTCCGTGCGAACCGGATTCGACTTTGTCGCTTCGTCCATGCGGACGGTCCCGTTGATCTTCCCGCCTTCGAGCACGACGATCGACTTCGTATAGATATCGCCATTCACGCTCGACGTGCCCTGTATCTCGACGCGCTCGGTCGCGTGGACGGTCCCGTCGACCTTCCCGCCAATCACGACTTCTTTCGCGTGAACGTCGCCTTTCACTTCGCCCTGTCGGCCGACGAGCACTTGGCGGGCGCCGCGGATTGTGCCCTCTATGGTTCCCTCGACCTTGAGGACACCACTCGTGTCGATGTCACCATGGACTTTCATCCCGAAGGCGATGATCGAGAGCGCTGCCTCATTGGGCGCGGCCGAGGACTGCTTCGTGTCGGACTTATCCGGGGAGTCTTTGGTGAACATGGCCATGGCGGGTTGCTCAGACTGGGGGTTTCGAGAGATCGCTCCGGTTTGACGAACAATCTATCGCGACCGGCACGTATGTCAGTCCATCGGATCGGCCGATTTCGAGGGCGCTGGCGCGACTGTCGAGTCTGTGGTTTCGCTCGTCGGTGCGACCGCTGGTGAACCGGTCGCCTGATCGACGTTGGTTCGTGACGCACGAGCCGATCGCGCCCGGTGCAGCGTATCGCCGCCCGCCGCCGGGAACGCTTCGATCGGAGTCGCGCTCGCGCCGAGCATACGCTGGACTTGGTCGTACCGCTTTTGCAACTCCGCGAGGGAGCGCTCGAGCGTATCGAGGCGCGCGGCCTCGTGTTCCATGTGGGCGATGCGATAGTTGAGCATCGGCACGCGTGCGGCTTGAGTGATCACGAGCGCGAGAAAAACGAGCGCGATGACGGCCCCGATGCGACTCGCTCGCGACCGGAAGAAGAATCGGAGCAGGCGGACTTGCCCCGGACTCAGCACAAAGGTGCGACTCTGCAGCCCACTCTCGCGCGCGACGTGGATGACCATCTGGCCCGCATGCGGCGTGTAGATATTGCCGTGTGCTCGCGGGTTGAATTCGCGAGAGGGGTCGGACATTTATCGCGCCTCGTCGATATCTGCGGGTCCCACGATGCGCTCCAGCACTCGATCGAGATCTTCGCTGGAGTAGAAGCGGATGGAGATGTTGCCGCTCTCCGGTCCGCTCAGATCGACGCGCACGTCGGTCTGAAGATACGTTCTCAGTTGATCCTCGATTCGGCGAACCTGAGGTCCTCTGGTGTCGTTCGCTGGCGGAGCATCAAGGTCGCGCTGCGCCGTCGCGACCGCGACCTTTGGCGCCGCGCTCTTTTGCCTCACATACTCCTCGATATTGCGAACGCTAAAACCCCTTGCAATCGCGACTAACGCCGCGTCGGTTCGCTGGTGTTCTCCGGCGAGCCCTAGAATCGCCCTACCGTGGCCGGCCGAGATCGAGCCATCCCGCACCAGACCCTTCACCCTGTCAGGTAGCGCGAGTAGCCTGAGCGAATTGACGATGGTCGTTCGGGCTTTGCCGACCGCCTGGGCAATTTCTTCGCTCGACAGGTGGAAGTCGCCTGCCAGACGTTGGTAGCCTTCGGCCTCTTCCATAGGGTTGAGGTCGGCTCGTTGTAGGTTCTCGACGAGCGCGAGAGTGAGAGCAGCCCGGTCGTCGATCGGCCTGATAATGGCGCTAATCTGCTGCCAGCCAAGCGCCACTGCAGCCCGAAATCGGCGCTCCCCAGCGATTAGCTCAAAGCCGGCACCAGCCGGTCTAACGGTGATCGGCTGCAGTAGTCCGTTCTGCGCCAGGCTTTCTTTGAGCTCCTCGATGTCGTCAGGCCGGAACTCGGTTCGTGGCTGAAACGGGTTCGGCCGGATGTCAGCTACCGCGATTTCACGTAGGGGAGATTCCCCGGTCGGCGTGGTCGCTGGCGCGTCATGGCGACCGAGAAGCGCTTCGAGCCCTCGACCGAGTCGTCGACCTTCCTGTTTCACGTGAAACACTCGCTGTTCGATGTGGGTGGGACGTTGCCCGCATATCGGCCGAGGAGTTCCTCCGCAGCGCTAACATATGATTGGGGGCCTTCAGGTAAGGGATCCCCAGTCCCCGTGGACGCTAGCGCGCCAGGGCGACCGAGAAGCACTTCTAGCCATCGATCGAGTAGCCGACCTTCCTGTTTCACGTGAAACACTCGCTGTTTGACGTGGGTGGGATGTCGATCGCGTATCGGCCGAGGAGTTCCTCCGCAGCGCTGACATATGATTGGGCGCCTTCGGGTAAGGGGTTCCCGGTCGCCGTGAACGCTAGCGCGCCAGCGCGACTGAGAGGCGCTTCGAGCCATCGATCGACTAGCCGACCTTGCTGTTTCACGTGAAACACTCGCTGTTTGACGCGGGCGGGATGTCGATCGCGTATCGGCCGAAAGGAGTTCGTTCGCACGACCAAAGAGTTCCTCCGGAGCGCTAATGGCTAACATTATGATTGGGCGCCTTCAGGTAGGGATCCACAGTTGCCGTGGGCGCCACCGCGCCAAGGGCGACTGAGAAGCGCTTCGAGCCATCGATCGAGTAGCCGACCTTCCTGTTTCACGTGAAACACTCGCTGGTTGACGTGGGAGGGATGTCGATTGCGTATCGGCCGAAGGAGTTCCTCCGCACGGCCGAAGGAGTTCCTCCGCAGCGCTAACGGCTAACATTATGATTGGGCGCCTTCAGGTAGATCCACAGTCGCCGTGGACGCTCGCGCGCCGGCGCGACTGAGAAGCGCTTCGAGCCATCGATCGACTAGCCGACCTTCCTGTTTCACGTGAAACACTCGCTGTTCGACGTGGGTGGGATGTCGATCGCGTATCGGCCGAGGAGCTCCTTCGCGGCGCTAACATATGATTGAGCGCCCAAGGAGCCGACATCGTATTGAATGATCGGCTTACCAAAACTCGGCGCTTCCGCCAGCCGGATGTTGCGAGGGATGACAGAGCTCAGCACGCGATCGCCGAAATATTCGCGGGCGTCGACCGCCACCTGGCGGGAGAGATTGAGCCGAGTGTCGTACATCGTCAGAAGGACGGCGTCGACCATCAGTCTCGGGTTTACGGCGCGCTGCACCAGCTCGACCGTGCGCATGAGCTGCGACAATCCCTCGAGCGCGTAGTACTCGCACTGTAGCGGAATGAGCAGCGAGTCTGCGGCCGCCAGCATGTTGACGGTGATCAGACCGAGCGAGGGCGGGCAGTCGATGAAGATGAAGTCGTAGTCATCCCGGACGGCGTCGATGGCGTCGCGCATGGCCGTCTCGCGGTTCGGGCGCTCGACTAACTCGACCTCAGCCCCCGCGAGATCGGGGGTGGCGGGGAGCACGTCGAGGTGCCTGAAGAGCACCTGCTCCAGGCGAGCTTCGGCGATCGGTGTCCCGTTGATCAGCGAGTCGTAGGTCGTCAGACGGAGCTGGTCCCGGGCGATGCCGACGCCACTGGTCGCGTTAGCCTGGGGGTCGCCATCTACCAGAAGTGTGCGCTGTTCGGCGACCGCAAAGCTGGCGGCGAGGTTGATTGCGGTTGTTGTCTTGCCGACACCGCCTTTTTGGTTCGCGATAGCAATCGCTCGGGCCACGGCTTTTTGTCCCCTCTGGAATCGGCCGGTAAGATAAGCGCGGCCGGTGTTCCACGTGAAACAACTACAGCGAGACTATCGGATCCGCCAAGTCAACCGGGCGCCGGCGTCCGCAGCACCGAACGTAGCCCATGTACTCGCCCCGGTCGGCTTCTAGAGACCGGATTTCGGCAGTGTTGTCTGGGTACTCCGACTTGTGCCAGTTCAACCAAACCTGCCAACCGTCCGGCATACTATCGGCCACCTCAACGTCGACGATGCCGGTTTTCGCCCAGTGATTGCGCCACCAGACGGGTGAGTGCAGGCACCAGAAATCCTGCTCCCACCAGTCCCTTAGGTGGGAGGGAGGGGACTGGACTTCCCGCATCAGGCCAGCGCCAGCCATGCCGATCTGGCCGCCGACCTTTAGATAGCGGGCGAGGTAGCTCAGGTAGCGATCATCTGTCCCGTAGTACGGGAAGCTATCGATCGAAACGATGGCGTCAAAAAAGTCGACAGCGAACGGCAGAGAGCGAGCGTCGGCGTGTATTGGGAAGACGCCATCGCCGACGCCGGCCTCACGAATACGCTTGAGGTTCTCGTTCGCGTTTAACCAGAGGTCGGTCGCCCAAACTTGAACGCCGAACTCGCGATGCAAGAAGATCGAGGAGGCGGCGCGGCCGCAACCAAGGTCAAGCACGCGCATGCCCGGGCGAAGGTCTATAGCATCGGTGAGCCACTCAGTGATCCACAAGCTGTTCGCGCCGCCGCTTACGCTGGCGCGAATCCACTCGAGGTCGTACTTAGCCGAGCGAGGGAAGTGGCTCATTGGTGGCCGCATTCTGCAGGAGTTGCCACGCTTGGGCCACGTGACCCTCGCCGGTACGAACGTTTCCGATCGCCAGGCGCAGAATCACGCGGCCGCCGAGCTTTGTGTGCGACAAGTACGCGTGACCCGTGCGGTTCACGCGGTCCAGGATCGCCATATTCATGGCGTCCGTGGCCTCGGGCGACATGCCCGGTGCGCCGTAGCGGAAGCAGACAACCGATAGGGGCACCGGTGCCACCACTTGCCAGTGGGGCTCTGCTTGGACCCAACCAGCGAACTTCGTGGCTAGGGCGCAATGCTGGCGCAGCACTGACGCCAAGGCGTCAGATCCGAAAGATCGCATCACCGCCCACAGTTTAAGCGCGCGGAACCGATGTCCGAGTTGGACGCCGTAGTTCATGAAATCGACAGCCTCGTCTCCGATCGGCGTCACCAAATAATCAGGCACGAGCGCGAATGCGCGCTTGAGAATGTCCGGGTGCCGCGTGTAGAAGGCCGAGCAGTCGACAGGGGTGAAGAGCCATTTGTGAGGGTTCATCACCAGGGAGTCCGCCTGGTCGACCCCCGCCATGATGTAGCGGAGCTCGGGCACCATCGCGGCGACGCCGCCGTACGCGCCATCGACGTGCAGCCACACGTCGTGTCGACGGCACACCTCGGCGATCGCTGGGACGGGGTCGATGCTCGTGGTGCTGGTTGTGCCAACGGTCGCGACTACGGCGAGTGGGAGCATCCCGCGCGCGCGATCGGCCGCGATCGCATCCGATAGCGCGTCGGCGCGCATCCGATACTCGGCGTCCGAGCCGATGTGAACAACGTTGTCGGCGCCGAGTCCGAGTGCGATCGCGGCTTTGTCGATCGACGAGTGAGCGTGTTCCGAGCAGTAGACACGCATGACCGGCACGTCCGCGCGTCCAGCGATGCCGCGTTGACGAATTTCGAGGCCGCCTCGACGCTCGCGCGCGGCGGCGAGCGCAAGCATCGACGAGATAGAAGCCGTGTCCGTCGTGATGCCGAACCAACCCGGTGACAGCCCGACGAGCTGGCGCAACCAGTCGAGCGCGAGTTGCTCGAGCTCGGTCGCGGCGGGGCCCGTCCTCCACAACATCGCGTTGACGTTGAGGGCTGCGGTCAGGAGCTCGGCCAGAATTCCCGGGGCAGAACCGGTGATCGCGAAGTACGCGAAGAAGCCCGGGTGATTCCAGTGCGTCACGCCGGGCAACACGTGCTGCTCGAAGTCGGCGAAGATCTCGGACCAGGTCGCGGGTTCGCTAGGCGGCGACGCCGGGAGATGCGAGCGCACCTCGCCCGGCGTGACGCGCGAGAGTACCGGGTACTGCTCGATATCGCGCAGATAGCGCGCGATCCAATCGATCATCTCGTGACCGGCGGCCGCGAACTCGGCCGGCGAGAGGGCGTCGGTCACGCGCGTTCGCCGCCCTCGGGGCCGTAGAAGAAGACCCACGCCGCGAAATCGTCGCTCATCGTCTCGAAGCGGTGTTCGCGATGCGCTGGAACGAACAGGACATCACCCGGTGCGAACCGGGCGCGCTCGGCGCCGTTCACGAATGTTCCTGTGCCGCGCATGACCACGTAGACCTCGTCGCGCGTGTGTGGTGTCTGGTCATCCTGGCCGCGCGGCGCGTAGAGGCCGACTTGCAGCGTGCCGTGTTCGAACGGCACAACCCACTGCTCCTCGCTCGGCTTGGGGAGCGTGCGCATGACATCATCCAGTCGCAGGTGCGCCATGGGCCAAAAGATACTCTAACACAATCCAATAGTTGACCGCGGGCCGACCCGGAACTCAATATTAAACCGTATGGTTGATTATGCAGATGAAAGTTTGAGCCGTGTGTTCGCCGCGCTCGGGGATCCGACGCGGCGAGCATTGCTCGCACGGCTGCAGCGAGGGGATGCGACCGTGACGGAGCTCGCGGAGCCGTTCGATGTGTCCCTCAATGCGGTGTCCAAGCACGTGCGTGTGCTGGAGCGCGCAGGGCTCATTCGACGAACCATTGTCGGGCGCGAGCATCACATTGCGCTCACACCGGAGCCTATGCGAGGCGTACAGAGTTTCGTCGATCAGTATCGACGGTATTGGGAAGACCGGCTGGCGGCGCTCGAGCGGCATATCATCGAGAAGCGCAAGCGGCATCGTTAAACAGACCCAATAACTACAACTACACCGCGAGGCACTGCACCGATGGATCAGATGCAATCTGGATCGCTCGTTGTGAGAAAGCAGATGGACGCGAGCTGCGAGGAAGTGTTCGATGCGTGGACGGATCCCATGAGTCTCATGGAATTCATGAAGCCCGGCGACGTGCAGCGCGTTGACGTCGAGGTCGATGCGAGAGTCGGCGGCAAGTTTCGCATCGATATGATCGGGGTGGGCGACGTGCACAGGCACACGGGCGAGTATCTCGCCATCGATCGGCCACGGCTGCTCAAGTTTACGTGGATATCAAAGCATACTGACAATCACCCGTCGGTCGTGACGATCGAGCTCACACCGCGCGGGGCGTCACGGTGTGAGCTCGTGTTGACGCATGTCGAGTTGGCGGAAGACAAAGTTGAGCGTCATACCGCCGGGTGGACGGTGATCACCGATCTCCTCGCGGGGCGTGCGAAAGCGCGGGCATCGAAGTAATCGAAGTAAGTCGCGAGATAGAGATAGACGAAAAGCCCGGGCCGACATCGCCCGGGCCTTCGTGTGTTAGCGAGTGACCGCTGGCCGGCCGCACTCTATCCCGGCATCTGTGTCACGACCCCTAGGGGCCCCCTGGCATAGCGCGATTTTCTGCCCTCAGTAGTTGCCTACTGGCCGGACACGCATGTCCCGGCATCGGTTATAGACCCAACTTCGGATACGCCTGGCGGTGTGCTTTCCGCCCTCAACGGCCACTCGTTGTTCTGTGCATGACGAACCTACTGCTCTTCAACATCTGAAACAACGTGGAATTTCCCACTAGATGCGCAGTCGCTACCCAAATCTCGTCGTGTCTACTCGCGCTGGATGCAGCTGAGACCTGCTTGAGGATGATCCTGACCCAATCGCGCGCACCCACGAACGGCGGTTCCATGATCAAGAACGTGCGAGGGTATACGCGATCTCGTCCACACAGCATCGGTTTGAATTCTTGCCGTGCAAGGAGACCAACAATCACCGCGGCATCGTGAAATGATCGTCGCTCGAATATGTGAGACACCGTCTCCCGATGTATCATCACCGCGCGTTCCGTCGTGTCGATGCGAAGCAGTCGACACACGTCATCAGGCACTTCGGCGAGAACCCTCTACATGGCGCACGCACGATCGATACCGCGTGCCGTCAGTCGATCGTCAGCTACTTACCGCTGGCAAAACGATGCCGCTGCAACGGCCGAAGCCGATGCGGTGAAAGCCTTGGCGCTCGCAGAAAGCGCGTAGTACGATCTCGTCGCCATCCGCTAAGAAAGAGCGGGACTCGCCATTAGGGAGAGCGAGAGGAGCGGCGCCGCGGCGAGTGAGCTCCAGTAGGCAGCCCAAAGAGTCTGGCGTGGCGCCGGAGATCGTGCCGCTGGCGAGGAGATCGCCCGGGCGCAGATTGCAGCCGTTGCTCGCGTGATGCGTGAGCATCTGGGCCGCGGTCCAATAGAGATCGCGAAAGTTGCCGCGACTGAGGCGATAGGGAGCGGAGCCCGAGTCGCGCATGCGCTCAGTCGTTAGATAGACCTCGATCCACAGATCCAACGTCTCGGCGCGAGACTCGAGATCGAGATATGAAAGAGGCGATGGGTCGCCCAAGGGGCGTGGGGATACCGGGACGCGAAATGGGGCAAGTGCGTCCAACGGTATGATCCACGGAGAGAGCGTTGTGGCGAAGCTCTTTCCGAGAAATGGCCCGAGCGGCTGATACTCCCATGACTGGATGTCCCGAGCCGACCAGTCGTTCACCAAGCAGAATCCGAAGATATGATCCTCGGCCTCGGCGATCGGGATCGGAACGCCGAGCGCGTTGCCCGGGCCGACGAAAAACCCGATCTCGGCCTCGTAGTCGAGTGAGCGCGTCGGCCCAAACACTGGGGCATCAGCATCGGGCAGCTTGCTCTGGCCGCAGGGGCGACGAACTGGCGTGCCGCTTGGAACCAGCGATGACGCACGGCCGTGGTAACCGATCGGCACGTGCTTGTAGTTCGGGAGGAGCGGGTTGTCCGGACGAAATAGGCGGCCGACGTTCGTCGCGTGGTGCACGGACGCGTAGAAATCCGTGTAGTCGCCGACTGCCGGGAGTGCGAGGTCGGCGGAAGCGATCGGCGAGAGCAACTTCTCGGCGGCGCTTCGCGCGCGCCTCCCCTCGTCGGTATCCGCTGATAGCAGGGCCGTCACCTGTCCACGGAGCGAGCGCCATGCCCTCGGGCCCTGTGACATCAGCGCGTGCAACGAAACGACAGGGGCCGAGAGCAAGCCGCGCGTGTGCGCAGCGCTGAGATCGAGAACCTGGTCGCCTATCGCCACGACTACGCGCCCGTCGGCCAGCACACCGAACGGCAGATTACTGAGCGGGAAGTCCGTCTCCGGCGTCTCTGCAGACTCGACCCAGGACGGCATCGCGCTCAGATCAAGTGCAACGCGCGCAACTCGTCGACCGGCTCACTGAACGAGCACGAACCGAACGAGAGCGAATAGTTCGCGCGCGCGGCCGTGATCGCCGGCGTTGTGATGCGCCGATTCCGCCAGGTTACACCCCCGCCGTCGAACTGGAACGCCTCGGCGGCGGTCTCCTCCATCATGGCGACCGCGTCCGTCGCGGGGATCCCGGTTCGAACAAAAACGGCCGTGCAGAACACATTC
>Ga0210387_10002070_pt1 | contig 15254 bp, 15 predicted proteins | sample IncBWC7OmetaG_FD_160108 | JGI IMG/M metagenome (GOLD analysis project Ga0210387, IMG submission 160108) | Forest soil microbial communities from Barre Woods Harvard Forest LTER site, Petersham, Massachusetts, United States - Inc-BW-C-7-O ...
TGAGGGACCAAGATCAAGCCACCTGGCCTTGCGTCTCGGCGGTGTATTCCGGATCGACTTCGCAGACCACGCGGTTGCGGCCGTTGTGCTTGGCGGCGTAGAGGCAGGCGTCGGCGCGCTCGATCAGGGAATCGGTGTCGTCGCCGGGCTTGAGCATGGAGACGCCGACCGAGATCGTGACGCGGCCGAGAATTTCGCCGGTCGATTTCTTCTTCAATTCCTTCGCCATCACGGCGCGGCGAATATGATCGGCGACCGTCAGCGCCTGGCGCAGCGCGGTGTTGGGCAGCACGACCGCAAACTCCTCGCCGCCATAGCGGGCGGTGATGTCCCGGCCCTTGATGGTCTGCTTCAGCGACAGGCCGACCAGGCGCAACACCTGATCGCCGGTGAGATGGCCGTAGGAATCGTTGAACGATTTGAAGTGGTCGATGTCGAACATCAGGAGCGACAGCGGCTCGCCGGCGGCCTGCGCATTCTGCACTTCCATCTCGATCATGCGGTCGAAATATTTGCGATTACCGAGGCCCGTCAGCGGATCGGTCAGGCTCTCGGCGCGAATCGCCTCCAGGCTCTGCTGCAAATTGGAGATCTCGCTCTTGGACAGCGTCAGCCGTTCCTCGAGCGCCTTGTTGGTCTCGCGCATCTCATGCGTCGACTTCATCAGCGATTGCACAACCGCCTTGACCTGCTCGCGGGTCTTTGCGCCTGACAATTTCTCGGTCGCGCCGTCAAGGCTGGCATTATAGCTCGCCGACATGCTGAGCGCGTCGGTCAGCAGCACCATCACGTCGTCGATCTCGCCGATCACGCGCGCGCCGACCTTGTCGATGCGGTCGGTGGTTTTGATGTGGGAGAGATAGGTGTCGTAAATCTGCTCGAGATCGGCCTCGGTCAGCTTGCCGCTGCGCGCCAGTGTCTCGTTGATGATCTTGTTGAGCGCGGCGTTATATCCGGTCGCGTACACGTACCAGATTTCGTAATTGCGAGGGACGGCGGTCTGGCGAAGCGATCTGATCTGGCCAAGCGCGACCTCCGCGAAGGCCATTGTGCGTTCGTGTTCGTCGAGCACCTTGACCACGGAAATATCCCCATAGGCGGGTAACAGCCCGCCTGTCGCAATGACTGAATTATGGGTGTCAAGGTAGTGGAGGGAAGTGAACGAGCGGTAAATGGTTCCCGTCGGTTCCCTCCGACGTGAGGCTCTAGCGTCAGACTCGGGCGCGGACCGGTCGGAGCAAAAACGCCGGCAGATGCGAATGGTCGGCGGGCTCCGCTTCGACTTCCCGTGGTGCGCGCCGAGGCTCGCCCCGCTGTCCGTTTCGCGGCGCCGGTGCCTGCTGCGGAGCGTCGTGATGGCGTTTGCTGCCGGCGTGACGCGTCTCGCCGCTCGAATGACGCGGCTCACCGCCATGACGTGGCTCGCCGCCGGGCTGCTGCTGCTGGCGCGGCTCGCGTTCGCGCTGCCTGCCGCCACGGCCCCGCCGCGAACGCTGCTCGCGCGGTGCGGCTCCGTCGTCGGAAGCTTCTGTCTCAGGCGAGAAACTGACTTCTGCGCGCGGAATGCTCTGGCCGATCAGCTTTTCGATCGCGGCGATCGATTTGTGATCAAGCGAGGAGACGATGGAAATCGCGGTCCCAGCGCGGCCCGCCCGGCCGGTGCGGCCGATCCGGTGCACATAGTCGTCGGGGTGATGCGGCACGTCGAAATTGAAGACGTGGCTGACTTCGGGAATGTCGAGGCCGCGTGCGGCGACATCGGAAGCAACGAGGAGCGGAAGCTCGCCCTTGCGGAATTGATCCAGCGCGGCCATGCGCGCAGGCTGGTCCATGTCGCCATGGAGTGCACCGACGCTGAAACCGTGCTTCTGCAGTGATTTGTGCAGTACGGCGACTTCGCGCTTGCGGTTGCAGAAGATGATCGCGTTCTTCAGGTCCTTGGCGTCACGTAGCAGGCGCCGCAGCACGTCGCGCTTGTCATGCGCTTCGCGGCCGGACGGCACTTGGGATTGTGTCACCGTGACCGCGGCCGTGGCGGGCTTGGAAACTTCGACGCGGACCGGGTTGTGCAGGAAAGCCTCGGTGATGCGGCGGATTTCCGCGGGCATCGTCGCGGTGAAGAACAGGGTCTGCCGCGTGAAGGGAACGAGCTTGCAGATGCGTTCGATGTCGGGGATGAAACCCATGTCGAGCATGCGATCGGCTTCGTCGATCACGAGCAGCTCGACCCCGGTCAGCAGCAAGCCGCCGCGTTCGGTGTGGTCGAGCAGGCGGCCCGGGGTTGCGATCAGGACGTCGACGCCGCGCGTCAATTTGGTGTCCTGGTCGCCGAAGGAGACGCCGCCGATCAGGAGCGCGACGTTGAGCTTCTGGCCTGCGCCATAGCGATCGAAGTTTTCCTTCACCTGCGCGGCGAGCTCGCGCGTCGGCTCGAGGATCAGGGTGCGCGGCATTCGTGCTCTGGCGCGGCCCTTTTCGAGGATGGTGAGCATCGGCAGCACGAACGCTGCCGTCTTGCCGGTGCCGGTCTGCGCGATGCCGAGCACGTCGCGGCGCGCGAGTACGTAGGGAATTGCCTGTTCCTGGATGGGAGTAGGGGTGGTGTAACCGGTCGCCGCTACGGCGGCGAGAACCTTGTCGGACAGTCCGAGATTTGAAAAAGACATTGAGCCTCTGGTCGACACCGCCGTTCGGAATCGAAGGTAAAAGGCGGTCGCGTTCGGCCCCGAAACGGCTTGCTTTGGTAAAGCTCTGGGGCGGGTGACTGACGCTGACCAGCGGCCGGTCTTAAAGGAATCGTATCAGACCCAAATCCGCTTTCGCCGGAACATAGGGTCGAAATGGCCAAAGTCAATCTTGGACCGGCCCAAAAGGGCGAAAAACCTTAACGTTTTCGCACAAATAACGGGCGTTCCGTCATCTCACCTTCAAATCCGGGGCGGCCGATATCGCTGGCGTCGCCTGCGCGTTCTTTGCTACCCACGGGTGCGCTCAATAATCCGGAACTCGCCCTCAATTTCGCCTAGCCCGTGATCGAGAGATGCCAGCTTAGCTGGGCGCCGCCGGGTTGAACCGGCAAAGTGTCCTGGCCGACTATCACAAGAGCTCTTTTTGCCCCGGGCGCACGCATTTCCATGAAGAATTCGAGTTCAGTGAAATTCGCTCTCGCAGCGTTGTTGATGCTGCTGGCGTTGCCGGCGCATGCCGAGAAGCGCGTCGCGCTCGTCATCGGCAACAACGACTACAAGAACGTGCCGAAGCTGCAGAAGGCCGTCAATGACGCCCGCGCCATGGGCGATACGTTGAAGCAACTCGGCTTCACGGTGATGGTGGCGGAGAACCAGAACCGCCAGCAATTCAGTCAGAGCCTGCTTGCCTTCGACAATGCGGTCGGTCCGGGCGACACCGCGTTCTTCTTTTACGCCGGCCATGGTTTCGAGATCGCCGGACAGAATTATCTGTTGCCGACGGACGTGCCGGCCGCCACCGAAGGTCAGGAAGAATTGGTGCGCGATGCCTCGGTGCTAGCCGATCGCATTGTCGAGCGGCTGCAGAACAGGCAGGTGCGCACCTCGATCCTGGTGTTCGACGCCTGCCGTAACAATCCGTTCGAGCGCTCAGGCACGCGCGCGGTCGCCGGCGGCGGGGGCCTTGCGCCGATGACGCAATTGCCGGAGGGCGTGTTTTCGATCTTCTCCGCCGGCTACAAGCAGACGGCGCTGGACCGCCTCTCCAATGACGACACCAGTCCCAATTCGGTGTTCACGCGCACCTTTGCCAAGGAACTGCTGCAGCCGGGCGAGGATCTCGTTGAGGTCGCCCAGCACACCCGCAAGCTCGTCAGCGAAATGGCCGACAGCATCGGTCACCGGCAGATCCCGGCCTACACCGACCAGATGGTCGACAACGTCTTTCTGAACGGCGCGGCGAAGGGACAGGCGGATGCGGCAAAGCCTACCCAGCAGGTCGCGGCTGCCATTCCGCCCGTTGTCGCGCCGCGCAACACCACGCCACAGAGCGACTCCACCAACGCGCCGATCGCTTCCTTTTCCCGCCACAATGGCGGTTGGACCGTGGTGTTCTCGATCGCCGACCCGACGCTCGGCATTTCCTGGCGCATGGGCGGGGCCGGCGATTTCCGCGAGACCGGTTTCCTCGACACGCTCGACCCGCGCACGCGCAAGCGCATGCCCAATCCCTCGATCGAGCTTGCAGCGGACGCGCCGGCCGCGATCATCGAGGTCCGTTACATCGATGCGTCAGGCGACATGCAGGGACCGTTCCCGATCAAGTTCGATCCCGAGGCCGCGCTGCTCCGCGACCAGCGCAAGATTTTGGATATGACTGCGACGAGCTGGCTGTCGTTCCGCGAGTTCAACGGGCTGCTCGTCTACTACACGCATCTCATGTCGTATCGCTGCGCCATCCGCGAGGTGCGGATCGGCATCGACAGCGCGGTACCGGACAAGGTGTTGAAGATGCCGCCCTGCGACCCCAGGGACCCCAGCGCCATTCCGGCCAGCGCCACGCCGTACCTGAAGCTCCCACCGACGACTCAGTTCATATCGGTGGAGCTGACCTATCGCGACGGCAGCCTGTCCGAGATCAAGAGCTTCCGGCGTTAATTGGCCGTCGGTTTTCACGGGACAGCCATGCCCGTAGGTAGCCCGATTCGGGCGCTCGCGCGGAGTGCCGTCAGGCGTTCAGCCCATGACCGAAAAGCCGCCGTCGACGGGGATGGCGGTGCCGGTGACGAAGTCGGAGGCCGGCGAAGCCAGAAACACGGCAATGCCTGCGAAATCGTCGATCGCGCCCCAGCGCGCCGCCGGCGTGCGACCCAGCACCTTTTCATGCAGGCCGTTGATCTCGACGCGGGCGCGCTTGGTGAGGTCGGTGTCGATCCAGCCGGGCAGAATCGCGTTGGCCTGGATGTTGTCGGCGGCCCAGGCACAAGCGCAAGCGCGCGTGAACTGCACGATGCCGCCCTTGCTGGCGGCATAGGCCGGCGCAAAGCCCGCGCCGAAGATCGACATCATCGAGCCGATATTGATGATCTTGCCGCCGCCGGCCGCCTTCATCGCCGGATAGACCGCCTTCGAGCACAGAAAGGCGCTGGTCAGGTTGGTGTCGATGACACTGGCCCATTCTTCGAGCTCGAGCGCCTGCGGCGGCTTTCGGATGTTGATGCCGGCATTGTTGATCAGGATATCGATGCGGCCGAGCTCGCTTTTGACATGCTCCACCATGCGGCTGACGGCTTCCTTGTCGGTGACGTCAGTGGCAACGGCGATCGCGCGGACGCTGCGCACCGCAAGTTCGGTGACCGCTGCTTTCGACTTGTCCTCATTACGGCCGACCACGGCGACATCGGCGCCTGCGTCCGCAAGCCCGCGCGCCATGCCGAGCCCGATGCCGCCATTGCCGCCGGTGACGATGGCGACCTTGCCCTTGAGATTGAACGATTTCATCGCTGAATTCCTTTTTTTCTTGATAGTCCGTTCTTAGCGTTGGCTTTGCCAGATCAGGATGAGGCCGACGGCCGAAAGTGCCGCGCCATATCCCGCCCACTGGATTTCATTGATCATGAAGCTGGATTTCGGCCAGGCGACTACACCGCTGCCCTGGCCGATCCAGAGCAACCCGATCGCAAGCGCTATGAAGCCGACCGTCAAAAGCAGTCTGCGCATGAGCGTTCCTCCTCGGGCGGTCTATATCGCCGCGTCGCTTATCCGGCTTTGTTGAGTCCCAGGGCAGGCGCCCCGAGGCGACCGTAGCTTTGGATCTCTGACAACGCCAGCGAGGTTGCTTCTAACGGCGTACACCCGAGGCGGAAGCGCATCGTCGGGCAGGCGAGGCGAGCGCCTACGGCCGCGCCGAACGTGCCTGCCGGCCAATACAAAAAAGCCCCGGCGGATGCCGGGGCTTTTGCGTTTCCTTACGCAGGAAGGAGATCAGTACTTCGCGACGACCGGGCCAGTCCAATTGAAGCGATAGACCAGCGAGGTCGAGATCGTCTGGTTCCAGTTGTTGAACCGGATGTCGCGGCCGGTGGGCAGGCCGGTCGCATCGAAGAACTCGGTGTCGTTCTTCTGGTCGTAGAAGGCCGAGCGATATTCGGTCTTCATGAACCAGCCGGGCGAGCTGATGCCGAAGATGTTCAGGTTGTTCTCGACGCCGCCGCCGACGAACCAGCCGTTGCGGTTGAAAGAGTTCGTGTGAATGCCAGTCGCAGCACCGCTGACCGTGCTGATCATGCTGGTCCCGGAGAAGTGAGCGCCGGAGTAGCCGCCATTCACGTAGGACAGGACATTCGGCGCCACCAGGTAGCCGAGGCGCAAGCCGGCCGCCCAAGAGTCCTGGATCTTCTCAAAGCCGCTAAGTCCAACAACAGTGTCATGGATCGTGCCGCGGATGCTGCCGAACTGACCGTCGGCGAGCACGCCGAGCACCCAGCTCTGATTGAGCTGCCAGTCGTAGCCGGCGCCGACGGTTCCGAACCAACCGGAACCACCGTCACGCTGATCGATCGCGAGCGGGATGCCGCCCACGGTGGTCTGGGTGTGCTGATCGCCGGCCCACAGACCGCCGCCGCCACCGCCGAAGATGTAGAAGCCGGTCCAGCTCCAAACCGGAGCCGGGGGCGGCGCCTTGGTGTATGTGCGCGCGGGCAGATCAGCGGCAAACGCCGAACCCGTGAAGGCCGCCGCGGCGGTCAGAGCGAGCAAGAGCTTCTTCATTGTTAATTCCCCAGTATTAGCGTTCAAACATTGACCGCGTGACAGTCCCCAGGGTCACCGATTCCGTGAGCCCGTTGACGAGTAATATAGACGGTCGCGCTCAAAAAGCTGTTGCGGCGCGGGCACACTTACCAGAAAACGATCGTTGAATAGATTGATGACAAATTCATAACCTATTGAAAATAAAGTAAAAAGAGAAAAACGCCGCGACCACAATCATGGCCGCGGCGTTGCGACAAGATGGCAGATAGGGCCTAGACGTCCAGAAGATCGTCGCTGGCGTAGGGGGCCTTGTCGGAAATGAAGGCAAAACGGGCTTCAGCCTTGGTGCCCATCAGCCGCTCCACCGAATCGGCCGTACCCTCGCGATCATCGGCCAGCAGGACCACGCGCAGCAGGGTCCGCTTGGACGGATCCATGGTGGTTTCCTTGAGCTGTGCCGGCATCATCTCGCCAAGGCCTTTGAACCGGCTGATGTCGACCTTGGCGTTCGCATTAAACTGGCTCTTGAGCAGCTCATCCCGGTGCGCGTCGTCGCGCGCGTAAATGCTCTTGGCGCCATGGGTGAGTTTGTAGAGCGGCGGCACCGCCAGATAGAGGTGGCCCTCGTCGATCAGCCGCGGCATCTGCCGGTAGAAGAAGGTGATCAGGAGCGAGGCGATATGCGCGCCGTCGACATCGGCGTCGGTCATGATGATAATGCGCGCGTAGCGCAAATCCTCTTCGCGGTAATGCGCGAGCGTTCCGCAGCCGATCGCTTGCATCAGGTCGGCAAGCTGCGCGTTCGCGGTCAGCTTTTCCTTGCCGGCGGAGGCGACGTTGAGGATCTTGCCGCGCAGCGGCAGCACCGCCTGGTTCTTGCGGTCGCGGGCCTGCTTGGCGCTGCCGCCGGCCGAGTCGCCCTCGACGATGAAGAGCTCTGATCCCGCAAGGCCGGCTTCGCTGCAATCGGCGAGCTTGCCGGGAAGGCGCGCCTTCTTGCCGGCTGCCTTGCGCGAGATTTCCTTCTCGGCGCGGCGGCGCAGACGCTCTTCAGCGCGCTCCACCACGAAATCGAGGAGCTTGTTGGCCTGCACAGGATTGCCCGACAGCCAGTGATCGAACGGGTCCTTGACCGCCTGTTCGACAATGCGCTGGGCCTCGGCCGTTGCCAGGCGATCCTTGGTCTGGCCCTGGAATTCCGGCTCGCGAACGAACACCGACATCATCACGGCGGCGCCCACCATGACGTCCTCGGAGGTGATGCTGGCGGCGCGCTTGCCCTGATTGACGCGCTCGGCGTGATCCTTCAGGCCGCGGAGCAGCGCGCTGCGGATGCCTGATTCGTGCGTGCCGCCGTCCGGCGTCGGCACCGTGTTGCAATAGGAGGAGAGGAAGCCATCGGCATCCGCGGTCCATGCCACCGCCCATTCGCAGGCGCCATGCGCGCCGTTGCGGCCGGATTTGCCGGAGAAGATGTCGGGATGCACCAGCGTATCCGCATGGATCGCGGCCGCGAGATAATCCTTGAGGCCGCCGGGGAAGTGGAAAGTGTCCTCTGCCGGAACGTCCTCAACGCCCTTGAGCAGCTCCGGCGCGCAGTGCCAGCGGATTTCGACGCCGCCGAACAGATAGGCCTTAGAGCGCGCCATCTTGAACAGGCGCTGCGGCTTGAAGGTCGCCTTTGCGCCGAAAATATCGGTGTCAGGCTTGAAGCGGATTCGCGTGCCGCGGCGGTTGTTGACCTTGCCGGCGTCCTCGAGCTTGCCCTTGGGGTGGCCGCGCTCGAAATTCATCCGGTAGAGTTTCTGGCCCCGCGCGACCTCGACTTCGAGCCGCGAGGAAAGCGCGTTCACGACGGAGACGCCGACGCCGTGCAGACCGCCCGAGGTCTCGTAGACCTTGGAGTCGAATTTGCCGCCCGAGTGCAGCGTGCACATGATGACTTCGAGCGCCGACTTCTTCGGGAATTTCGGATGCGGGTCGACGGGGATGCCGCGGCCATTGTCGGTCACGGTGAGGAACCCGTCGGCGTCCAGCTCGACCTCGATGAAGGTGGCGTGGCCGGCCAGCGCTTCGTCCATCGAGTTGTCGATCACCTCGGCGAAGAGATGGTGCAGCGCCTTCTCGTCGGTGCCGCCGATGTACATGCCTGGCCGGCGCCGGACCGGCTCCAGACCCTCCAGCACTTCGATGTCGGCCGCGGTGTAGCCGGCCTCGGCGTTGGAGGCGACTTTCAACGCCGCACGGCCCTTTGCCTCTCCTTTGGCGGCTCCCTTCGCTTCGGGGCCGGCGAAAAGGTCGTTGGGTTTGGCTTTTGCAGTAGATTTCAAAGATTTAGCCATGTCTTTTCATGTGTTGCGCGCGAAACAAGCGCCGCGAATCGGTTCCCGTGACTATGCCACGGATGGGCCTGAAAATGTGACGGGCGGCCGCTTTAAGCCCGTACGGTGCGAAACACAATCACAGCAAAAAGCGCCATAGCCGCCAGCATGACCAGCGGGCCCAGGACCGGGATCGCGATAAATCCGGTCCCATGGGTGATCACGACGGCGACGCCGAGCGGCATCAGGATGCCGCCGATGATATGGAGCCAGCCCGGTTCTTTTGCCAGACTTGGACTTTTGCCAGCACCATCGTGCCTGCGGCCGGCACGAGCCGGTAGTAAAGTCCGAACAGGAACAGCGGGACGCCGCCGAGCAGGTTGAGATGCGCGTGTGCGGCTTGCAGCGCAAAATCCTCGCTGATGCCCATGGCAATGCCGAGCACCATGCCGCAGAAAAGCACGACAACGCTCACGCACATCATCAACGAACCAATCATATGAGCTTCCTTGCGGTTGGGGCGGGAATGCGAGCCGGTGGGCAGGAGACTGGATAGGGGATCGGTCACGATCACGTGGCGCTTTGTGACTTGAAGTCACGCGAGCGGCCGGCTTACGTGCTGATAGGCAGCGATACTGCAAAAAGGTTCAAGACGCTTAAGTCGGGGCGGGAAGGTCGTTCAAGAATGGAAGATTATGCGCACGCACTCGCCAATTTCGTGCGTGACCATCAGGTTTGGGCAGCTCCGATCGTCCTTCTGCTCGCATTCGGTGAATCGCTTGCCTTCATCTCGCTGCTGATTCCGGCCTGGGGTGCACTGGTTGCGATCGGCGCGCTGATCGGGGCGAGCGGCATGAGCTTCTGGCCGCTCTGCATCGCTGGCGGCGTTGGCGCGGCACTCGGTGACTGGATCTCCTACTGGTTCGGCTACAAATACAAGGAACATGTCGCGCAGATGTGGCCGCTGTCGCGCTATCCCGACATCCTGCCGCGCGGCGAGGCCTTTGTACGGCGCTGGGGCGTGCCCAGCATTTTTATCGGCCGTTTCTTCGGACCGCTGCGCGCCTCGGTGCCGCTCGCGGCCGGCATTTTCGAGATGCCGTATTGGAGCTTCCAGATCGCGAATTTCGTCTCGGCCTTCATCTGGGCCGCGGCGCTGCTCATGTTCGGCGACGTCATCGCGCAGATCATGGAATGGCTGTGGCGCGTGTTCTGAGCCAAGCTGTGATCGCAAGCACGCGGAAACGCTGCTACACATGCGGTTAACAGAAGCGGGACGCACTGCTCGAAACTTCTAACGTGGGAGGAAGTTCATGGACATCTCAAGACGCAACGCCATGCTGGGAACTGCCGCGCTCGCGGCCATGCCGCCGATGACAGCATCAAACGCAAATGCGGCGATGCCCGTCGCCGACAAGCAGGCGCCGAGCTTCTACCGCTACAAGGTCGGCGACATCATGGTCACCGTCGTCTCCGACGGCAAGAACGTGTTTCCGCTGTTTGACGCGTTTATCCCGAACGCCAAGAGGGACGACATCAACGCCGCGCTGGAGAAGGCTTTCATGCCGCGCGACATGGTGACGATCTGGTTCGCGCCGCTGGTGATCCAGAGCGGCGGCAAGCTGATCGTGATCGACACCGGTACCGGTCCCGCAGCGAAAGTCGCCAGCAAGGGTGCTAACGGTCTTTTTCTGGAGAACATGCAGGCCGCCGGCTTCGATCCTGGCAAGGTCGACATGGTCGTGATCTCGCATTTCCACACCGACCATGTGAATGGACTGCTCACCGCGGACGGCAAACCGGCATTCCCGACTGCCGAAGTGCTGGTGCCGGCGACCGAATGGAAGTTCTGGACGGACGACGGCGAGATGAGCCGCGCCGAGGGCGAGCGCATGGTCGGCCTGTTCAAGAACAACCGCAACATCTTCGAGACCGGCCTGAAGAAGAAGGTCACGCCGTATGAATGGAACAAGGAGATCGCGCCGGGCCTGACCTCGGTCGAGACCGTCGGTCATACGCCGGGCCACACCTCCTATGTGTTGTCCTCAGGCCCGGGCAAGGTGTTCATCCAGTCGGACGTAACCAATAATCCGCATCTGTTCGCGGCCAATCCCTCCTGGCACGCGAACTTCGACCAGGATGGTGAGATGGCGGAAAAGACCCGCCGCCGTATCTACGACATGGTCGTCGCCGAGAAGCTGCAGGTGCAGGGCTTCCACTATCCGTTCCCCGGGCTCGGCAATGTGGTCAAGGATGGCGACGGCTACCGCGTCGTCCCGGCGCCGTGGAATCCGGTGATTTGACGCCGCTCGCCATCGAAATTGTTGACGCCAGGAGGGCGCGGCTTTATACGCCGCGCCCATGATCCAGTTTGCGACCAGCATGATCGTCCGCCGTCGCCGCAGCCTTGCTGCGGTATGGGCGATCGCTCGCGTCTAGAGATCACCCCTGCCGCCGGATTAGTCCGCGGCAGACCTTTTCCCCTCGCAGCGACGGCTGATCCGGCGGCTCCTACTCAAGCAGGAGCCTTGCCCATGTCTGTGAATACAAAGTCTGCGAATACAAAGTCCGCGAATGCCAAAAAGAAGATCGGCGTGCTCGGTGCCTCCGGCTACACCGGCGCCGATGCAGTACGGCTGCTCGCGCGCCATCCCGGCGTGGAGATTTCAGGGCTGACCGCCAACACCCATGCGGGCAAGGCGATGGGCGAGGTGTTTCCGCACTTCTTCATGCTCGACCTGCCGGTGCTCACGGAATGGGAGAAAGTCGATTGGACCACCCTCGACGCCGTGTTTTGCGGATTGCCGCACGGCACGACGCAGGAGATCATCGCGGCGGTGCTGAAAGCCAATCCCGCGATCAAGGTCCTCGACATGTCCGCGGATTTCCGGCTGCGCGACCAGGAGGATTACGCGCAATGGTACGGCCACGAACATCACGCGTTGGAGCTGCAAGGCGAGGCGGTCTATGGACTGACGGAGCTTTACCGGAAAGAGATCGCCGCCGCGCGGCTGGTGGCGTGTCCCGGCTGCTATCCGACGGCGGTCTTGCTCGCACTGGTGCCGCTGGTGAAAGGTGGCCTCGTCGACGCGCATGATCTCGTCATCGATGCCAAATCTGGCGTCACCGGCGCCGGGCGCGGGCTGAAGCAGAACACGCTGTTCGCCGAGGCGGGTGAGGGACTGTCGCCCTATTCCATCGCCGTGCACCGTCATACCGCGGAAATCGACCAGGAAATCGGTGTGGCCGCAGGCGTGGCTGTCACGGCGAATTTCACCCCGCATCTGATCCCGATGGCGCGGGGCGAACTCTGCACTTGCTATGTCCGTCTGAACGATGTCAGCGCCGATGATCTGCGCGCGGCGCTCGAAAACGCTTATCGCGACGAGCCCTTCGTGCATGTCCTGAACAAGGGCGGCATGCCGCAGACGCAGAATGTGCGGGGCTCGAACTACGTCCAGATCGGCGTGTTTGCCGACCGCATCAAGGGCCGCGCGATCGTGATTTCCACGCTCGACAATCTCGTGAAAGGCTCGGCAGGGCAGGCGATCCAGAATATGAATCTGATGTTCGGCTGGCCGGAGACGTTGGGCCTCGAGCAGATCGCGCTGTTTCCGTGAGGACGACACCAGTGGACGACGACACGCTGCAGTTCTACCGCCGCAACGCTGAAGCCTATGCCGGCTGGGCCAAAGCGCCGTCGACGCGGCTGGTCGGCTTTCTCGCCATGCTGCCGGAGGCGGGCTCGATCCTCGAGCTCGGCTGCGGTGCCGGCAACCATTCGAAGGAGATGCTGTCGCGCGGCTTTTGCGTGCGCGCCACCGACGGCTCGCCGGAGATGGCCGAGATCGCCGCCAAGCGGCTCAACCATCCCGTCGAGGCCATGCTGTTTGATGAACTGGAGGTGCGCGAGGCCTATGACGGCGTCTGGGCCAGCGCCTGCCTGTTGCACGTGCCGCGCGACGAACTCGCCGGAATTCTCTCGCGCATCCATCGCGCGCTGAAGCCGGACGGGCTGTTCTATGCGAGCTACAAGGTCGGCCATGGCGACGGCCGCGACTCGCTCGGCCGCTATTACAATTATCCCCCGCCGGAATGGCTGGATGCGACCTACGCCGCCGCGGGCGCGTGGACGCGGGTCAAATCCGACACGAGCGAGATCAAGAGCTTCGACGACGCGCCGGCGACGATGCTGCACCTCGTCATGCGCAAAGTTGCGAGACAATTATCGCTTGGTCAGTAGGAATGCGATGGTTGAAACTGTTACCGTGTGAGCAACGTTAGAGCTGCGACAGACGAAACTACCAAGATCGCCCATTTCAGCCGACTTCGATTGACCAGGGGAGCGATGTACGGAGCGGCGACGAGACCCAATCCGACCCCCGGCAACAGGATCGCGGCGCGCGTGAGTTCGGGCCAACCGAAAAGCCTGACGGCGACAAGCGCTGCAACGGAGCCTAGGTATGCGACTGTGAAGAATGCGCCCAGCATCGCGCGAGCGAATGCCGGTTCCGCGTTTTGAAACACCAGCGCAATCGGTGGGCCGTGAATGCCTACCATCGTCCCCATGATACCGGCTGCTCCGCCCGCCACGCTCAAGGAGGACCGCGAAGGTTTCAGCGGAGGGCCAAAAATGCTGAGAAGCACGGCGAGCAGGACCAGAACTCCGAAAATTTTGGGCAACGTTGGTCCCTGAAGTGCCTTCAAGGCGATGGCCCCAACAATGGTCCCAACTAGCAAGCCTGCCAGCGACAGACATAGTCCGGCGCGATCAAGGACATGTCTCTCGCGCCATGCTGTCATGGCGGCCAATACAGAGCCGGCCAAAAGCATCGGGCCAGGAATGTAGGCCGGGTCGATCAGAGCAAGGACGGGTACGACAAGCAAAGCGAGACCGATACCCACTGCCGCTTGTAGCGCGCTGCCGATCGCCATGATTGTGACAGCCGCCACAACGCTCATCCAGCCAATCGTCATTCCGACCGCACAATTCACGCCTTCCGCGCCATGCAGACGCGGGTTTTGTCAGCATCGCCTCACGAGCCGCGCCGCACGCCGTGGCATCATAGCGCCACAGCGAAGTAAAAATGCCGATCTTCATCGGCCTTGCCGCGCCCCACCACGAGGGAGATAGCGAAATCAAACCAGCTTGAAGATCGCCAGCGCCAGCACGGCCTGCGCGAGGAAGCCCACGGTGAAGGCGAGCGTGCGGAACACCGGCAGGCCCAGCGTGTAGACCACAAGGTGCGCGACGCGGGCCCAGAAATAGACGGCGCAGGCCCAGACCGTCCATTTGGTCGAGTAATCGATCTCGGCCAGGATCAGCACCAGCGGCGCGAAGATCACGAGATTTTCAACGGCATTGTCATGCGCGAACATCAGCCGCGTCGCCCAGGGCGCGTGCGGCTTGGCGCCAGGGGTAGGGTTGGCCATGGCGGCGCCAAGCCCGCGAATCATGGAGCGGTTGATGATGTAGGGGACCCACAGCAACCCCGTCAGAATGACGGTCAAAGTCAGCCAGAACAATTCGGGCGTCAGCAAACCGGGCGTCATGATCTCCCCCTTACTCGATTTCGCGGGTCCCTGCGGGACGAGGCCTTATAGCCGAGCGCGATGGATTGCGCTACGCGCGCACGCGGACATAGCTGCCGGGTGCGTCCTCGATCGGCGGCAATGTGTTGGAGCCTGGCTTGCGCGCCGGCACTTCCTCCGTATCGATCGAGCCGAGCCATTCGCGCCAGTTCGGCCACCACGAGCCCTTGTGCTCCTCGGCGCCCTTGATCCAGTCAGCCAGCGACACGTCCTTAATGTTGTCGTTGAGCCAATACTGGTATTTGCCCCCCGCAGGCGGATTGACCACGCCCGCAATATGCCCTGAGCCGGACAGCACATATTTCACCGGCCCGCCGAAGAATTGCGATCCGTACAAGACCGAATCCGCAGGCGCGATGTGGTCCTCGCGGGTAGCGAGGTTATAGACCGGCACCTTCACCTTGGAGAGGTCGAGCAGCGTGTTGTCGAGCACCATGCTGCCCGAGGACAGTCGGTTCTCCAGGTAACAATTGCGCAAATAATAGGAATGGTTGGCAGCCGGCATCCGCGTCGCATCGGAATTCCAGTGCAGGAGGTCGAAGGCGGACGGCGGCTTGCCCTTCAGGTAGTTGCTGACGACATAGGACCAGATCAGGTCGTTCGAGCGCAGCATGTTGAAGGC
>Ga0210387_10002073_pt1 | contig 15218 bp, 15 predicted proteins | sample IncBWC7OmetaG_FD_160108 | JGI IMG/M metagenome (GOLD analysis project Ga0210387, IMG submission 160108) | Forest soil microbial communities from Barre Woods Harvard Forest LTER site, Petersham, Massachusetts, United States - Inc-BW-C-7-O ...
TTCATACCGATGATCGGCAGCTGGTAGAAGCGCTCGACCAGCGTCCAGTCGTCCTTCTCGGCGACGATGTTGAACTTGTTGTAGTACTTGTAGTGCGTGCCGACGACGTGCTCGTGATCGAAGTAGTTCCAGATCACCACCTCCTTCGAGCAGTCCATCTCCTTCTCACAGCGCGAAAAGAGAACGGCCATGGTCAGGGCCCTCCGGGGCTGGGTTGGTGAGACACCGGTTCCTCGACCAGCTGCACCCAGATCTCGCCGTCGCGCACTTCCAGCTTGTAGGGACGGCTGCCGAGCTTGGGGTTCGTCAGGCAGGCGCCATCCTTGGCCGAGAACCGGTAGCAGTGCCAAAGGCAGGTGAAGACGCCGTCTTTCATCTTGTGGTAGCCGATCGGTCCTCCGAAGTGGCGGCAGATGTTGCTGATCGCCTTGATCTCGCCGTCGAGACGGTAGACCAGGATGTCGTGCCCCTCGATCCATTTCGAGAACTGGCCGTGGGGCTCGAGATCGGCCAGCGCACCGAGGCGTTTGAGGTCGGTCATCTAGGAAGGCGAAACTTAACAGCGCCCTGCGACCGGAACAACCGGACGCCGTTCACCGTCGCCTCAAGGCGATGCTCTCCTAGCGGCCGAGCTCGGTGGCCGCGCGATCGAGCAGACCGTTGACGAAGGCGACACCCTCGGCGGTCCCGTAGCGCTTCGCCAGCTCGACCGCCTCGTTGAGGATCACCGGCGTGGGGACGTTGGGGGCGTGGCCGAGCTCGAAGAGCGCGATGCGGATGACGTTGCGTTCGACGATCCCCATCCGCTCCAGCCGCCAGTTGCGAGACAGGACGGTGAGGCGCGCGTCGATTTCGGCGCGGTGATCGGAGACGCCGCGCACCAGCTCGTCGACCAGCTTGCGGTCGACCAGGGTGGCCACGTCGCCGTGCTGATCGTCGTCGGAGACCGGCGCGTTCTCCGACGCCAGGTGCGCGAAGTAGCGGGCGATCATCTGCCCCGGTTCCAGGTGGGGATCTCCCCCCACGTCGATCTGATGCAGGATTTGCAGCGCGACCTCGCGCGATCTGCGACGGGGACCAACCATTACGTCTGGGCCTTCTTCACTTCTGGGTCTTCACTTCCGTGTCTTCACTTGCGTGTCTCTAGCTGAGGCCGCCGGATGTCGGGCCTGGACCCGAGCGACACGCCGACCTCCAGGCGCGCGTAGAGATCGGCCATCTCCACCACGACCATCGCGGCGTCATAGCCGCGGTTGTCCTTCTTGTCGGCGCCGGAACGCTCCAGCGCCTGCTCCATCGTGTCACAGGCGAGCACGCCGAACGCCACCGGGAGCCGTCCTTCGGCCGCGAGCGCGCCGATGGCGCGCGCCGCTTCCCCGGCGACCAGATCGAAGTGCGGCGTGCCGCCGCGAATGACCGCGCCCAGACAGACGACGCCGTCGAAACGACCACCATCGACCAGGCGGCGGGCAAGCCCGCCGAGCTCCATGGCGCCAGGGCAGCGAAAGAGCTCCACGTCCGCGTCGGCGGCGCCCGCCTCGCGCAAGGCCTGCCGCGCGCCTTCGATCAGCCGCCCGACGATGACGGCGTTGAACCGCGCCGCCACCAGCGCGAACCGCCGGCCGTTCGTTTCGAGCGCCCCCTCGTGCGAGACGGCATTGACGGACTGCCACGCCGTCCCGTAGGACGCCGCCTTGGACTCCGTCTCGCTCACGCCGACCTCTCGTCGGCGTCGCGCAGGGCCATCACCTTCTGGAGCGGCCGGATGGGGACACACTCGACGACCTCCAGGCCGTAGCCGCCGAGGCCCACGATGCGCCGCGGGTGGTTGGTCAGGAGCCGAACCGTCCGCGCCCCCAGATGCGCCAGCACCTGCGCGCCGAGCCCGATGTCGGTAAGAGGAGCGTTCGCGTGGGCGGAGCGAGGCTCTGCCTCGCGGAGCCCGTCGCGGGAGGGCACGGGGACCCTCCCAGGGTCCCCGCCTTCAAACGCCTTGAAGTCCGTCACCAGGCTCGCTCGGCCACGCGGGAAGACGTAGAGGAGGATCCCCGCCCCCGCCTCTTCGATCATGCGCAGCGGCACCGTGGCGGGGTGGTCATCCTCGAACGGTGAGGCGCCGAGCACGTCACGCAGCACGCTGGCTGTCTGCACGCGCACGAGGACGGGCTTGTCAGGCGAGATCTCCCCCAGCACCAGCGCCAGGTACTCCGTGTCCTCGACGTCGGTGGCGTAGACCAGGGCACGAAACTCACTGGTGATGCCGCCCAGGCGCGGCCGGATCTTCGCCTCGGAGACCGGGCGCACCAACTTCTCCTGCGCCAGCCGGTACTCGATCAGGTCGGCCACGTTGATGATGGGCAGGTCGTGCTTGCGCGAAAACTCGAGCAGCTCCGGCATCCGCGCCATCTCGCCGTCGTCGCGCATGATCTCGCAGATGACACCGGCCGGCTCGCGCCCGGCCAGGCGCGCCAGATCGACCGAGCCTTCGGTCTGCCCCGAGCGGACGAGGACGCCGCCGCGCCGCGCGCGAAGCGGGAAAACGTGCCCGGGAATGACCAGATCGTCGGGCCCGGCCGTGCGCGAGACCGCCACCCGGATCGTCTCGGCCCGCTCGCGCGCCGAGATGCCGGTGGTGGTCCCGTGGCGCGCGTCGACGCTGACCGTGAACGCCGTGTGGTGCCGCGCCTGGTTGTCGGCCGTCATCATGGGCAGCCCCAGCTGGGCCACGCGCTCCTCGGTGATCGACAGGCAGATGAGGCCACGCCCCTCGCGGGCCATGAAGTTGATCGCCTCGGGGGTGACCAGATCGGCCGCCATGGTCAGATCACCCTCGTTCTCGCGATCCTCGTCGTCGACGAGGATGACCATGCGGCCGGCGCGGATCGCCTCGATGGCCCGCTCGACCGCGGCGTGACGCTCGCGGCTCCGCTGTGCCTCAGCGGACAACGCCGTACCTCCTCAAAGCATCGATCGACAGCGGGCGGGCCGGCGTCTGCGCGGCAGCCCCGTCGCGGGCCGCGTACGGTCCAACGAGGCGCTCGACGTGCTTGGCGATCAGATCGGTCTCGATGTTGACCGCGGCGCCGATCGCCTTGCCGCCCAGCTTGGTGACGGCCAGCGTGTGGGGGATCAGGGTGACGCTGAAGATGGCCGCCCCTGCCATGTCGGCCAGCGCGTTGATCGTCAGGCTGACGCCGTCGACGGCGATCGAGCCCTTGGGGGCGATCGCGCGGGCGACGTTCGAGGGGACGGAGATCTCCAGATCGAGCGCCGAGCCGTTCTCACGCCGGGCGACGATCAGGCCAACGGCGTCGACGTGGCCGGCGACCAGGTGGCCGCCCAGCGGATCGCCGAGCCGCAGCGGACGCTCGAGGTGGACGCCCGCGCCCGGCTCGAGGTTGCCCAGCGTGGTGAGCATCAGCGTCTCGGGGCCGAGATCGGCGGCGAACCGCCCGCGCGCGAGGTCCAGCTCGACGACGGTCAGGCAGACGCCGTCGACGGCGATGCTGGCGCCGATGGTGACCGCCGAGAGGGGCAGCCCGGTGGTGACGGCCAGACGGGCGGCCGGCCGCTCGGGCTCTGCCCGCGCGATCGACTCGACCGTGCCCATGGATTCGACGATGCCTGTGAACATGAAATCGGCGCGATTATAGCATTCGCAAACGGGGCGTTCGCCTGGAGATCAGCCTCGCTCCACGTCGGCGGTGAGCAGCAGATCGCGCCCCACCGGCTGCACGGAGATCGGGCCCAGAGGCAGCGCGCGCGCGATCGCCCGATCGCCCCCGGCCGAGACGCCCACCCCGCCCCCGAGGAGCTTGGGCGCGACGAAGAGCGCGACCCTGTCGACCAGCCCGGCCGCGATGAAGGCGCCCGCGATCGCCGCCCCCCCCTCGACCAGCACCGACTGAACGCCACGGGCGGCCAGCAGCTTGAGCGCGCGTGCCGGCGCCACCCGGCCGCGCGGATCGTCGATGGTCAGCGTCTCCGCGGCCTGGTCGAAGACGTGCGCCCGCGCCGGCAGCGGTCGTCGGCCCGCCAGCACCACCCGCAGGGGCTGGCGGGCCGGGCGGCGCTTGCCGTCCCGCACGGTCAGGCGCGGGTCGTCGGCCCGGACCGTCCCCGCCCCGACCAGGATCGCATCGTGCGCGGCCCGCAGCTCGTGCGCCGCCGCCCGCGCCTCGGGACCGGTGATCCAGATGGGCGCGCGTCTTCGGGGCGCTGCCGGCGCTCTCGCGCCGGCCTTCGGTCTTTGAGCGATGAAACCGTCCAGCGTGGCGGCCGCCTTCAAGGTCACCAGCGGCCGGCGCTCCCGCACCCAGACGGAATAGGCGCGGATGGCCGCCTTGGCCTGGTCCTCCAGGCAGCCGACGTCGACGCGGATTCCGGCGCGCCGCAGCCGCGCCAGGCCTCGCCCGTCGACGATCGGGTTCGGATCGCGGCAGCCGACCACCACCCGCGCGGGCCGCGCGCCCATGATGACCTCGGTGCAGGGCCCCGTGCGCCCGGTGTGGTCGCAGGGCTCGAGCGTCACGTACAGCGTGGTGCCGCGCGGGCTGCCGCGGAGCGCGGCCAGCGCGTTCACCTCGGCGTGCGCTTCGCCGGCCTTGCGGTGGAACCCCTCGGCCGCAATCCGCCCGCCGCGGACGATCACCGCGCCGACGGTCGGATTCGGCTGCGTCGTCCCGCGGCCGCGCTCCGCCAGCGCCAGCGCCCGCCGCATGAACCGGGCGTCAGCGGCAGAGAAGCCAGCCGCCGAAGACCCGGCCCGGGTGCGCTCTGGTCGCTTCACAGCTTGCGCCCGCGGTTGTCGACCAGGCTCTTGAGCTCGTTCATGAGCTCGTTCACATCTCGAAATGACCGGTAGACCGAGGCGAACCTCACGTAGGCGACCTCGTCGATGTCGCGCAGCGCGTCCATCACCGCATCGCCAATCTTCGACGACGGGATCTCCTTGTCGCCAGCCTCCAGCCCGCGCTCGATCTTGTCGGCCGCGCTCTCCATCACCTCGACCGGCACCGGCCGCTTCGAGCAGGCCTTCTTGAGGCCGCTCAGGATCTTGGCCCGGTCGAACGGCTCGCGCCGGCCGTCCTTCTTGACCACCAGCGGCAGGATCTCGTCGATGCGCTCGTAGGTGGTGAAGCGGCGGCCGCAGGAGATGCACTCGCGGCGGCGGCGGATGACCTGGTCACCGTCGGACGGACGGGTGTCGACGACCTTGTCTTCGATGGTGGCGCAGAAGGGGCAACGCATGGGTGGCTTCGGGTTATGATTCGCTACCACAGATGAACGAGCTGCGCTTGACGGTCAACGGCGAGAAGCGGGCGGCAGCGCCCGGGACCACGGTTTCCGGCCTGTTGACGGCGATGGGGGTCGACCCGGCCCGGGTGGCGGTGGAACGCAACGAGGACGTCGTTCCCCGCAAGACCTGGACCGAGGCGGCGTTGGCCGACGGCGACAGGATCGAGATTGTGGCGTTCGTGGGAGGTGGCTCCGACGCCGGCTCCGAGGCGCCCGCGAAGAGTGACGACGACGTCCTCCTCCTCGGCGGCCGCAAGTTCAGCTCCCGCCTGCTGGTCGGCACCGGCAAGTACCGGACCCTCGAGGAGGGACGCCAGGCGATCCGCCTCTCCGGCGCCGAGATCGTCACGGTCGCCCTCCGCCGCGTCGATCTGACGCCCGGCAAGCCGAACGTCCTCGACACCATCGATCGCCAGCGGCAGACGATCCTTCCCAACACCGCCGGCTGCTATACGGCCGAGGAGGCCATCCGCACCTGCCGGCTGGCGCGCGAGCTGGGGATCGCCGACATGGTGAAGCTGGAGGTCATCGGCGACGAGCGGACGCTGTTCCCCGACGGCGCGGCGACGCTGGAGGCGGCGCGCATCCTGGTCAAAGAAGGGTTCACCGTTCTCCCGTATTGCATGGACGATCCCATCCTGGCCCGAAAGCTGGAGGACGCCGGCTGCGCGGCGGTGATGCCCCTGGCAGCGCCGATCGGTTCGGGGCTGGGCATCCGAAACCCCTACAACCTCCGGATCATCATCGAGCATGCCAAGGTGCCGATCATCGTCGACGCGGGCGTCGGCACCGCCTCCGACGCCGCCGTGGCGATGGAGCTCGGCTGCGCCGGCGTCCTCATGAACAGCGCCATCGCCGGCGCGCGCGATCCTCTGATGATGGCCGAGGCGATGCGCGACGCCGTCATCGCCGGACGCCGCGCCTTTCGCGCCGGCCGGATCCCCCGCAAGCTCTACGCCTCCGCCTCGTCCCCCATCGATGGCTTGATTGAGTAAGGTCCCGCGCCTCTATCTGATCACCGACCGGAGGGCGACCGGCGGCCGGACGCTGGTGGAGGTGGTGGCCGCCGCGCTGACCGGTATCGCCGGCAGCGGCCTCGATCCGGGCGACGTCGCGGTGCAGCTCCGCGAAAAGGATCTCGATGGGCACGCGCTGGCCGAGCTCGGTCGCGCGCTGCGCGCCGCGACCGCCGCGGCCAGCGTCCGCCTCTTCATCAACGACCGGATCGACGTCGCCCTCGCGGTGGGCGCAGACGGCGTCCACCTGGGCGGAACGTCGCTCGCCCCCTCCGAGGCGCGCGCATCTCGCCGGCGCTGGCGGTCGCCGTCTCGACGCACGGGATCGCGGACGTGCGCGCCGCCATCGGGAAGGCCGCCTTCGCCGTGTTCGGTCCGATTCGTGACAGCCCGTCGAAACGCCTCTACGGCCCGCCCCTCGGCACCGCCGCGCTGGCCGAGGCCGCCCGTCTCGAGCTTCCTCTATTGGCGCTGGGCGGCGTCGCCGCGCGAGACGTTCCGGAGGTCGTTGCGGCAGGCGCGCAGGGCGTCGCCTGCATCCGCCCGGTCATGGCCGCAACTGACCCGGCAACCGCTGTTCGAGCCCTCTGCCAAGCCCTCGCAACATCTTCTGTCAGCGCGCCGTATCGGACTTGACACTATTTGTAACACTCGTACTCTCAGGCCCCAATTTCCACGGCAGAGCCGGGGGAATTGGGACAAGTCAACGTTCGTAGGAGGGTAGTAAATGGCAACCGGCAAGGTGAAATGGTTCAACGACGCGAAGGGGTACGGGTTCATCGCCCGTGAGGATGGACCGGATGTTTTCGTCCATCACACAGCGATCATGTCGGAGGGCTTCCGCTCGTTGAGTGAGGGCCAAGAGGTCGAATTCGACATCACGGAGGGTCCGAAAGGCCTGCAGGCTGCGAACGTTCGCAAGTCAGCGTAAGACACTTTCGATCGACGTGAACGGCCGGGCAGAGCGCCCGGCCGTTTTTTTATAGGGTCCGCTCGACGACGAGAGTGACCTCCTCCGTCGCCGGCCGCCCGCGGTTCGCAGGACGAACGCGGGCGCCCGGCTGGCGCGCCAGGATGGCGACGGCCGCCCGGACGATCTCCGCCGTCGCCGGCTCGACCTCGGACCACCAGGCGTAGCCGTCGGCTTCGCCCTGGTAGTCGGCCGGAAACGCGCAGCGCACCGCGATTCGCAGCGTGAATTCGCGCTCCTCCACATATGTTTCGTCGGGCATGGCCGATAATTAGCATGGGCCGTCGGCGGTTAACCTGTCTTGACCCCTTCGGCCGCCGGCGCGCAAGCTTTTCGTCTTCTCGACGATGCGCATCTCACCGACATGCGACGCGCGTTCTGCGCGATGGTGACCAAAGGCCTCGGCGCGCTGGCGGCGGCGATCGCGATCGTCCCCTGCCTGGCCCTGCTGGCGGCGCCGTTGCGGCGCGCGATCGTCCGGGGGACCGGGCAGCCGTTGCAGGCGGCGGTCGATCACGACGTCAAAAGGCCAGTCCCACCCAACGACGCGCGCGCCATCTGGAAGGAGCGTTGCTCGGGCTGCCATGCCCTCGCCGGCACCGGCGGCGACAAAGGCCCCGACTTCCGGGACTACGACTCACGGGCCTGGATCCGAAGTTTCCTGGAGAATCCCGAGGGTCCGCTCCACATGGGGACCGCCAAGATCGACAAGGGGATGAAGGCGGTACGAGGATCGCCCGAGGAGCTGGAGGCGCTGACGGAGATGGTCTACGCGCAGACCGGCGCGCCCGACGCCGATGCCGTGCGCGCCGCGCGCGGGCGAGAGCTGGTCCCCCAGGAGGATTGCGACGCCTGCCACGAGCTGGACGGTGAGGGGGAGAACGCCGGCCCCAACCTCGGAAGGCGGGGAACGCTCGCCTGGGTCGAGGCGGTCATCTCCGACGCCGGGCAGGGGCGGCTGTTTGGCGAAAAGAACAAGATGCCGAAGTTCTCGGGGAAGTTGACGCCGGCCGAGATCGAGGACATGGCCCGCTTCGTCATCGCCCAAAAGACCGGGCACTAGCAGCCCGCGGCCCGGGACGCCGCGTGAACCGTCTCGTGTGAGCTGTCTGGAGTGACAGAGGACACTGTTCTGAGAACCCCCCAAGGAGGCGTCCGATGGCTCTGCGTCCCTTGACCGCGATGACTGCATCTTCCAAGTCGGTTTTCTTCCCGATGGTTCTCGGCCTCGCCGTCGCATTCGCGTCGTGCGCCCAGCCCGAGAGCGGCACGGAAGGGACAGGCGGCACCGGCGAGACCGGCTCCGGCGGCACCACCGCCACCGGCGGCGAGGTCGGAACCGGCGGGACGACCACGACCGCGACGGGCGGCACCACCGGCACAGGCGGCCTGATCGGAACTGGCGGCATCACCGCGACGGGCGGGACCACCGGCACCGGCGGCACCAAAGCGACCGGCGGCGCCACCGGCACAGGCGGCACGCCCGCCACCGGCGGCACCACCGGCACAGGCGGCACCAAGGCCACCGGCGGCACCACCGGCACAGGCGGCACACCCGGCACGGGTGGCACCAAGGCCACGGGCGGCACCACCGGCACCGGCGGCACCGGCACCGGCGGCACCAAGGCGACCGGCGGCACCACCGGCACGGGCGGGACTCCCGCCACCGGCGGCACCACGGGGACGGGCGGCACCACGGCCACCGGGGGGACCACCGGCACCGGCGGGTCCACCAGCTCCGATCCGCTCGTGGGCTGGGCGGCGAGCGGCTGCTCGATGGGCGGCATCAGCACCACGACCGGGGGCGGCAACGCCTCGGCGACGACCGTGAGCTCGGCCAGCGCCTTCAGCTCGGCGGTCAGCGGCTCGTCGGCCGCCGTCATTCACGTCTCCGGCTCGTTCAGCGGCACCTTCAAAGTCGGGTCGAACAAGACGATCGTCGGCCAGGCGGGCGCCAAGATCACCGGCAACCTGACGTTCGACGGCTCTTCGAACGACATCCTGCAGAACCTGACCATCGTCGGCCTCAACTGCTCCGACGTGCCGTCGGACGGCGACTGCCAGGACGGCGCCGACGGCATCACCGTCGAGAACAGCGCCCACCACATCTGGATCGACCACCTCGACGTCTCCGACGGCTCGGACGGCAACCTGGACATCACCGAGGGCGCCGACTGCGTGACGGTCACCTGGACCAAGTTCCATTACTCGGCCAACCGCGTCTCCGGCTACACCGGCGAGGTCCACCACTTCTCGAACCTGGTCGGCGGCTCCGACTCGAAGACCAGCGACGCCGGGCACCTGCGCGTGACCTGGCACCACGACTGGTGGGCCGACCACGTCGTCGAGCGCCAGCCGCGCATCCGCTTCGGCGACGTGCACATCTTCAACAGCCTCTACACCTCGAGCGGCGACAACTACTGCATCGGGGCCGCCGTCAGCGCCAACATCCTCGACGAGAACAACGCCTTCATCGGCGTCAGCGACCCGATCGACAGCACCGACTACTCGAACTCGGCGACCATCATCGTCTCGAAGGGCAACCTCTACAGCGGCACCAGCGGCCAGACCGCCAACAAGGGCTCTGCGGTCTTCACCCCGCCCTACCCCTACACGCTCGACGCCGCCAGCGCCGTCCAGTCCGAAGTCCAGAGCGGCGCCGGCCCGCACTGACGCCAAATAGCCGGCCCGCGCCAACACCTGCGGCGCTGCCTCCGTGGGATCCGAAGGCCAGCGAAGCGAAGCCGAGGAACGCCCAGCGGAGAGGGGGCGGACTGGGTATCTTCCCGCCGGGAGCCCGCAGGCCGCTCTGATCGTTCGCGGCCGAGGACTCCTTCTCGCGGACGGCGGGGAGATACCCAGTCCGCCCCCTCCCCCGCTAGAAAGATCCGAGCGAAGCGAAGCGAGCCAGCCAGGGGAGCGAGCGCGAGCCGGTCAGTCGTCGGCGCGCAGCCAGTCGGTGCGGACGTCGGGCCCGAGCTTGTCGACGATCTCGGTCCGGAACCGCTTCTTCAACTGATCGGCGATCTGTCCCATCCGCTGCTTGGAGACCCCGAACCGAGAGCCGAGCTCCCCGAGCGGGACCGGCTCCTCGGTGGCCAGGTGCTCGTGCCAGACGGCGCGCTCGCGGTCGTCCTTGAGGCCGTCGCGGAACCCGCCCACGAAGTCGCGCACGGCGTCGGCCAGCTCGGCGTGCGCCGCCTCCGACTCGGGCGAGCGGCCCCCCGAAGCGATGCGCTCCGCGAGCGCGAACGTCTCCTCGCCGCCGTCCTTGGCCCCGCCGGGATCGATCGAAACCTCGCGCGACTCGAGGTGCTGGCGGACCTCGTCGAGGTCCCGCTCGTCGACGTCGAGCTTGGCGGCCAGGAGCTTGGGCGTCGGCTCGAACCCCGCCGCCAGCAGCTTCTGCCTCTCCTTCTCCAGCCGGAAAAACAGCTTCCGGCCCGCGCGGGTGTTGCCGACGTGGATGAGGCGCGAGTTGGTCATCAGGAACTTCAGCACGTAGGCGCGGATCCAGTAAGCGGCGTACGTCCCGAAGCGCGGCCCGAGCGACGGCTCCCAGCGCTTGACCGCCTCCATGAGCCCGACGCTCCCCTCCTGGAACAGGTCGAGGATGCTGGCCCAGGCTCGGCGGTACTGGTAGGCGATCGAAATGACCAGCCGCAGGTTGTGAACGACCAGCCGGCGGGCGGCGTTCATGTCGCCCTGTTCGCGAACCGCCTTGCCGAGCTTCCGCTCCTCCTCGTCGGAGAGGCGCGGAAAGCGGCGCGCCTCGGCCAGGAACCGTCCCACCGGATCGCGCAGCGGCGCCAGCGCCCCGGCGGCCGCCGAGGGGACCACCTCGTCCACGTCGAGCGTCTCGGCGGCGTCGGTCGCGTCGGCCGGTCCCGCCTCTGCCGCATCGGCGAAGGCCCCCTCCTCGTCCGGAAGATCCTGGTCTTTATCGCGCTCGTCTTCTGACATGGCTGGTGACATGGCTGGCATCGGTCGTCGTCCCCCGCGGGAGACCCGAGATGAGGATAATATCGCCTCTGCGAAGTGGTGTTGTGGGTCTAGCATCGAAAGCCCGGAGGCGCCTCGCCTCGGCCACGCTGGTCGCCGCGCTCGTTGGATGCCAGAAAGATCAGGCGGTGCCACCGACGGCTGGGCCGGCCGCCTCGTCCCCATCCGCCTCCGACGCGGCCCCACCCTCCGCGCCGCGCGGCCGAGAGATCGCCCTTCTCTACTCTTCAAACCTGCAGGGAAAGTACGCCCCCTGCAGCTGTGCGGTGCTCCCGCTCGGGGGACTGGCGCGGCGGGCCACCGTGGCGGCGCGGGTGCGCGCCGAGGCCGACGCGACGCTGGTCGTCGACGCGGGCGATCTGTTCGAGCCGGAGGGGACCATGGCCGAGACCGAGCGGCAGGCGAACCTGCTGGCGGCGGGCATCGCCAGCGGCGGGATCGACGCTTTCACGCCTGGCGAAGGTGACCTGGCGATCGGCGTCCCGCTGCTGAAGAAGGTGACCGCGGCGTTCAAGATCCCCGTTCTGTCGGCCAATCTCTACGGCCGGGACGGCCAGCGTCTGTTCGCGGCCGATCGCCTGATCGACGCCGGCGGGACCCGCATCGGCCTCTTCGGCGTGACCGCGCCGCCCACGGCCGCCGCCGGCAACCGCTGGCGCGCCGACGGCATCGTGGTGCGCGATCCCGCCGACGCCGCGCGCGAGGCGGTCGCGTCGCTGCGGGCGCGCGGGGCGCAGATCGTGGTGGCGCTGGTCCACGCGGGCCTGCCCGCCGAAAACCGCCGGCTGGTGGCCGCCGTCCCAGGGATCGACTGGGCGGTGCTCGGCCACAGCGCGCTCAATCTGGAGTCGCCCGAGCTGGTCGGCGGCGCGCGCCTCCTGGAAGCACAGTCCGAAGGGAAGAACGTCGGCCGCCTCGACCTTCACCTGGTGAACGGCGCCCGGACCTTCGTCGATCGCGCCGAGCGGGCGGAGATCGCCTCGATCCTGGCCGACCACCGCCGGCAGCTCGGCGAGCGGAATCCCGCGCTGGGACAGTTCGATCCGGCCTCGCTGGAGGCTTACTACCAGCAGCGCCGGCGGGATCTCGAGGCGGCGATCGCTCGCGAAACCGCCCTTCTGGCCCGCCTGCCCGCCGAGATCACCGGGAGCTGGTTCGAGAACCGCATCATCCCGCTCGATCGGAGCGTCCCCGACGATCCGGCGGTGGCGACGCTGGTCCGCGGCTACCTGGCCAGGGGGCTGGCAGAAAAGCGCCGGCCTCATCTATAGTCCGGCCGATGCCCCACACGGACGCCCGAGCAAGGCCCAGAGGCGGGCGGTTGGCGCTGGCGCTGGCGATGGTTGCACTGGGGCCGGCGGCGGTGCGCGCGGAGAGCGCGCCGCTGCCCGCGTCCGGAAAGCTCGACGCCAACGACTCGTTCGAGACGCGGGCGCACGGCGCGGTCAAGACGCAGGACGTGGGGACGTTGCTGGCGCCTTTCATCAACTCGTGCGGCGGCGAGATGCGCGAGCTCGATCGCGCGCGCTGTCGCTCGACGACGACCTACCTGCGCAAGAAGCTGCCGCAAGAGACCTTCATCTCCGAGTCGAATGATCCAGCGGCGATCGAGGTCTCCGGTTACGACGGCGCCGCCAAGGGCTATCACCTCGCGCTCGCGGGTTGCCTCGCCTGCAGCGAGCCGATGCCGATCGGCAGCCACCACGAGCCGCGCTTCGTCACGCTGGCCACGCCCGACAAGTCGGCGGCGTCGCTGGCCGCCGGCGTGCCGGTCTCGAAGAGCACGGTCGCCTTCGACGACTTCGCCCAGGCCAAGCACTGGGCCGAGATGGAGAAGCCCTTCCTGCGCGCCGAGTTTCTGTTCCAGCCGCAGGCCGAAGGGGCGGACTTCACCGTGGGGATGGCGCCGGGGATCGCGCTCAAGCTGGTGGGCGCGCGCGTCTACAACCGCTGCACCGGAGAGATCCTCGTTTCGAAGCCCCCCTCGACGGGGTTCGCCGATCGCCCCCCGCCCGGCCACGAGGATCCGGCCTGCAACCGCGCCGGGCAGCCGCAGCCGATGACGGACGACGAGCTGGCCGCCGACCGCCGGCCCGAAGAGCTCTCCAAGGCCTCCATCAACGAGGTGATGGAGAAGATTCGCCCCAGGTTCTACGACTGCTACCAGAAGTTCCACGTCCCGGGCGCGCTGGTCTTGAACTACGTGGTGGGCGGAAACGGGACCGTGCAATCGATCCAGATCGGATCGACGTTCGCAGGGACCCCGACCGGCAGCTGCGCGATCGAGGTGGCCAAGGAGATGCACTTCCCCGCCTTCAAGCACGAGCGGCAAGAGTTCAAGTATCTGTTCTTCCTTCGTCGCTCATAGCTGCGTCGCTCTTGGCCGCGGCGCTCGCGGCTGAGCTGGTGCCGCCGGTCCGCCGCCCCGCCAGGCCAGCAGGGCGACCAGTGACAGCAGGCAGAGAAACCCGAACAGATCGCCCACCGTCCGGTAGAGACCGCCGCCCGGCAGCATGGCCAGGTCGACGAGCAGGGTCTTCGGCGGCGCCGCCGGCTGGTCGTCGGGATCGACCGACTCGGTCGCATGGAGGACGCGGCCGGCGGCGTCGATGTGCGCGCTGACGCCGGTGTTGACCGCGCGGACCATCTCCAGCCGGTGCTCGACGGCGCGGAAGACCGCCAGCGCCAGGTGCTGGTACGGCTCTGCGGTGCGGCCGAACCAGGCGTCGTTGGTGATGTTGACGAAGGCGTTCGGTCCGAGCTTGGCCACGCGCCGCGCGAACGACGGCAGGATGTCCTCGTAGCAGATGAGCGGGCCGAGCTTGAAGTCGCCCGCGGCGGTGTGCAACGGAAACGACGCCGGCTCGCTGCCGCGGCTGAAGTTGGACGCCTCCGGGAAGATCTCGGTGAACCAGGGGATCTGGTCGTAGAACGGCACGTACTCGCCGAACATCATCAGGAAGACCTTGTCGTAGCTGCCGGTGGCGTTGCCGGCGGCGTCCATCATGAGCGCCGTGTTGTAAGGGTAGCGATCGGGCCCCTTCTTCGGCGGATGGTCCGTGCGGGTGACGGCGCCGAACATGAGAGAGGTGTCGAACCCGCGCCGCACCAGCCGACCATCGTCGGGCCCGAAGTCGTGCGCGAAGTCGCGCGGCAGCGCGTACGGATACGACGACTCCGGCCAGACCACCAGCTCGGCGCCGGCGCGTTGCAGGTCGGCCGAGGCGCGCTGGTGGAGAACCAGAAGCCGGGCGAACTCGCCGGGATCCCACTTCTCGATGATGCCGACGTTGGCCTGCACCAACCCCGTCCGCACCTTGGGCGCGGCGGCCCGGCGGGCGTCGGCCTGGTGGATCCGCAGCGCGCCGTAGCCGAGATCGGCGGCGATCAGGGCACCGACGAGCGCCAGCCCCCGCCAAGAGGACCAAGAGAACAGTTCCGACCACCTTCGGCGCCGTGAGGCGAAAACAAGATCGGCCGCGGCGCCGCTGAACGCCAGCATGAGCGCCGTGACGCCCAGCGGCCCAGTGACGTCGGCGATCTGGATCACCGCCGGCACGAAGGCCTGCGAGATGGCCAGGTAGTAGGGGAAGATCTGCGGCATCAGGAGCTCGACCGCCACCATGACCAGCGGCGCCAGCAGCACCAGCGGCGCCCCGGTCCGGTCCCAGGCCCGCCGCAGGCCCCAGGAGAAGAAGGCGAAGGCCAGCCCCTGGTAGGCGATGAGCAGCGCCATGATCGGCAGCGCCTCGATCGGCGCCATGTGGCCGAACCGCTCGAGCAGCCCGTCCATCCAGTAGAAGCCACCGGTGTGCGCGACCGCCCCGGTGAGCCAGCCGTAGAGGAACGCACGCTTGGGCGTGGCGGCGACGCGCGCCACGTAGATCTGCGGCAGCGCGGCGATCCACATGAGCGGCCAGAGGCCGTAGGTG
>Ga0210387_10002075_pt1 | contig 15209 bp, 26 predicted proteins | sample IncBWC7OmetaG_FD_160108 | JGI IMG/M metagenome (GOLD analysis project Ga0210387, IMG submission 160108) | Forest soil microbial communities from Barre Woods Harvard Forest LTER site, Petersham, Massachusetts, United States - Inc-BW-C-7-O ...
ACTTTGTTGACGCGCCGAAAATTCCTTGTTAGCCCCGCCCTTCCAGTCAAGCCACCTCAGCCTAACAACGTTGTTCCATTCAAGCCACGCGTCGAGAACTCGAATGTCATCAATCCCCAACTTCCCACTGGTAAGGCTAAGCCAGCCCCCGGACTTTCAAAGGGAGTTGACAGCTCCAAGTTTCCTCCCCCGAAGCCCTTGGCCACACCGATTCACATCCCTTCGAACAAAGACCTTCATCCCTCATCACAAGCACAGCATAGGCCCGCGTACGTGATCGGACCCAAATCGTTTGGCAATAACTTCACGGTCCTACCCTCCCACGCAAAGACCAATGGAGGGCTTGGGGATGGGGAAATTGTAGCTTTCCCCGACTTCCAGGATGACAATCAATTTATGTCACCTGCTGATGCTGAGAAAGCGTTGCGAGATCTTATGGGTGGCGGGATGAACGAGGATGTAGCAACGGAGGTTAACATGGAGGATGCCGTGGTCAATGGATTCAGGGATGGCGTTAGGTTGCTTCCCCATCAGATCCTTGGACGCGCGTGGATGAGGGACCGAGAGGATCTCACCAAGAAGAGGACAGGCGGTATTCTTGCTGATGATATGGGGTTGGATATCTTCCCCTCAATCTTGTTATATTGATCCTGACCACCTTCATTTCTCAGCCTGGGCAAGACGATACAGACGCTGACGCGTATTGTCGAAGGGCGTCCTCGCAAGTCGGATTCTGCTGATGGATGGGACGCCGCTACATTGTTTGTTGTTCCTTTCTTCTTAAGCGGGTGTGCTGATAGCTTCCTGTTCTGCAGAGTTGTATGTCCGCTGGCTCTTGTAGGTCAATGGTCGGATGAAATACAGAAAATGGCCAAAGGCCTCACAGTGGTTCAACACCAAGGCACTGCTCGGGCATCAGGTAGACATCATCTCGCATTTACAAGATACAAGCATAATCTAACGTCATATCAATTAGACCCGAAGAACCTTCGCAGAGCTCATGTCGTCGTGACAACCTACGATGTCGTCAAGTCAGAATACGAGTCTTACAATCCGTCGGCGAAAGATGAATCCAAATCCAAGTCTAAGTCAAAAAAGAAGGCTCCGGTCGATTCCAGCGACGACGAACTGGATAGTTCAGACTCAGCTGATCATTTTGGGCGTACTGTTGCGTCGAAGAAGGCCGCAAAAGCTAAGGCTGGGAAGAAGAAGGACGCTCTCTACCAACTCAAGTGGTGGCGCATCGTACTCGGTATTCTGATTTTTCATTTTTATTGTTTGGGATCTCTTAAATGACCTCCACTGGGTACAGACGAAGCACATAATATCAAGAACCAGAAGACGAAGGCCGCAATTGCTTGCTGCGAGCTAGAGGGGAAGTTCAGGTGGTGTCTGACTGGAACTCCGATGTATGTCGCTTCGAACTCTTGTTGGATTCTTGTTCACCGTTTTATTCTGATGCACAGGCAAAATAATGTCACGGAACTCTACTCATTGATCAAGTTCCTACGCATCAAACCGCTGTCGATCTGGGAAGAGTTCAATGACAAGATCGCCAAGCCTGTCAAGAACGGACGCGGAGCTAATCGAGCGATGAAACGGCTTCAGGTACGAGTCATTTCGAGGCGGTTTTAGGATTGATATAGATGTTGAGGTATTATTTCGTGCCAGGTTGTTTTGAAACAAATCATGCTTCGGCGCAGGAAAGACCAAACGCTCAACGGGAAGGTCCTCATTGAGCTGCCTGAGCGTAATGTGAATATCGTATCGTGCCCGTTCGATGCGTCCGAAAGAACATTCTATGATGCACTCGCGAACAAAATGGAAAGCGTCATCGAGAAACTTATGGCACAGAGCGGTGGCAAGGCGAATTATACCTCCGTCTTGCTGCTGTTGCTCCGACTTCGTCAAGGTAAGCGTGATTTTCTGTTCCTCACGTGAGATATTTTAGGACTCACGCTCTTGGTTTAGCGTGTAACCATCCAGTGCTGGTGTCAAAGGATTATAAAACTGATATGGATGCTGTCGAACCCAAGTCCATGAAGAAGGGTGCCGATGATAAGGAGGAGGATGGGGATGATTTGGCTGCAGCTTTTGGGCAGCTTGATGTCACTCGTAAATGCCTGGTTTGCACGACTGCGTAAGACTTGTTGTGTTCTTTCCCTTTCTTCTCGTTGACAGCCGTATCCTTAGACTCACGCCGAACAACACCGCTGCAGACGAGTGGGAAACTCATTGCGTCGACTGCGCACCACTTGCTATTCAGGCGAAACTGCAGTCAGAAGGCCGGACCTCCTCGGCCAAGATCAGGATGATCTTGAAGTTGCTACACGACATTGACGAGCGGGCTGAAGGGGAGAAGACGATTATTTTTTCGCAGTTCACGTCCATGTTGGATTTGATTGAGCCGTTCTTGCGAGATCGGGGCATCAAGTATGTTCGATGTGAGACTTTCTGACCTTTGTCATCTTTCCCGGTGTATCTGATACTTTGAGCAGATGATGGCTCGATGAATACGACGGAAAGGGAGTTCAGTCTGAGCAAGATCAAGAAGAGCCTTCAAACTCATGTTATTCTTATTTCGTTCAAGGCTGGGAGTACTGGTACGTTCTGGTGACTTGGTAAAGGGCATGGGGTCTTATTATCACCTCTGCAGGCCTGAACTTGACGGCGTGCAATAATGTGATTCTCGTTGATCTCTGGTGGAACCCAGCTCTTGAGGTATGCCGCCCTTCTATTGGTGAGGGAGGATACATTGACTCTTTTTCTCTCAATAGGACCAGGCCTTTGATAGGGCGCACAGATTTGGTCAGACCCGAGACGTGAACATCTTCAAGCTCAAGATTGACGACACTGTCGAGGATCGGATTCTTGAAGTGAGTGTTAGAACTTGTCCAGTATGCACTATGTATAGTTTTCTTATATCTGTCGCCCAGCTCCAAGAGAAGAAGCGTGAGCTCTCGCGAGCGGCGTTGAGCGGTGATAAGATCAAGGACATGCGTCTAGGCATGGATGATCTTCTCGCGCTGTTTAGACCGGGTGGAAGGGATGATGAGGAGGACGATGAATACTAACTCCCTCCTAATTAATGTATAGCATGGATCTTTCCCGGTGTCGTTTCTTGCTCTAGAACTCATTTCTCATACATAAACCACTTATACCCTTATTCTTGCATATCAATCATGTTCATACTAACGATCCTCGAACTACCCGTGACAAAGCCAACTTTTTCCCACGGTGTCTGCTCCCGCTCATGACCTTCAACTGCAATCACCGCTGATCTTTACAGCTTCAAACGCGATCCAGAGAATGGACCTGTATTAATTACTTCAATTTTAGGATCGCAAACACATGTCTGAACAAGCGTCAAATGTTGCCAGGTGCTTATCTTTAACCTTTTGTCTTCGTACGCCGCTCAAAACACCGCAGGGAGGCGAAAGGCCTTCAACAAGGTTTGAAAGAGATCCTGAAGGCTCGGGAACCCTGGGACAAGGAAGTCGAGTTTCAGCGTAAGAAGTATGTGTGTCCGCTGTGTGTACTCCCAAAGCTAATAGAGCGGCGAAGTCTCCGGAGGCGCTACTTGAACTTGCTTCTCATCCACCCGTATGCAAAGGAATCCAAGGACGTCGAGAATCACTTATGGATGCAGACATCTTATGCTTTCATCTCTGTCTATAAGCAGCGTATCGCTGCGCTTGATCGTGTTATCCAGAATGCCTCCCGGCAACAGCCGCGTCAAGGCGGTCACGGTCCTGTGGAACACCGAAAGCTCATACAGCGCTTTCGTCAGTTTCTTGGCGATGAAGAGAAGTTCTGGAGCCAGCTCGTTGTTCGCTTTCGTCGATCGTTTGCGCTTGACGAGGCTCAGCCTGCTCTTCTCGCTCTTGGAATCCTGTCCACCAGTGATGTTGTTACTTCCGGCAACCATCGTGACGCCCCCGAACCCAGGGAGGGCGGTATTTCGACTTCAACCGGACGAAATCACCAGTTTCCCCTTGAAGATGCCACCATATCGGTAGAACCCAAGACTGCTGCGGAGCGAGACGGGCGGCTTGCCATTCTGAGCAAAGCGCTTATATGTTTAGGCGATATCGCTCGGTATAGGGAGCTGTACAATGAGAGCGGCGGCCGGCCCAAGGCAGGACACGAGGATAGTGGACCCAAGAGGGGACGGAATAGGCGAGGTGGGTCGGTGGGTCTGGATGCCATCCCACGGGCAAGGAATTACGATAAGGCACAACAATGCTATGAGCAAGCCAAGCTTTTGGTTCCGTATGAGGGTAATCCTTCGCATCAGCTGGCCATATTGGCGTCGTATGAGAAAGATTCATTTATGTCGCTCGTGCACTACTATCGCGCCCTCTGTGTTCGTCAGCCCTACGATACGGCTTCCGAAAATCTTGGAACGGTGTTAACCAAGGCCCTGGACCAGTGGAAGATTCGGACAAGAAGAGAACGAAACGGAGATGGTCTGGACCCTGCAACCGCCATGGTGCCTAGGGTGAGGATCGGGGTGTTCAAGGAGAAGTTGGTAGTCTTGCATGCGTTATGGCGGCTTGGCGTTGACAAGTGAGTTTCATCATATCTTGGTTTGGACTCTGAGGATCTGATCCTTAGCAACAGGATGGATTTCATCTCTCGAAACCATACTCAAGGTGTTCTTGACGATTTCAAGTCCCTCGTTTCTGAACGCCACTTCCCAACTGATATGATCTCTAATGTCATCGTTCTCTCACAAGGCGCCCTCTGGAAGCACCGCATGATCCGCGATCCAGTGGCCCCCAACAGGAAATCCGATGCTTCTCCACCCCCTTCCGTGTCCGCGGCGGTTATTGAATCGCGCATATTTTCTCACTTACTTGCACTCTACCGTGTGCTCCTGGAGGTCGGTCTTGACGAGCTTAAGGAGCCGCCGCCTATCGACGTCGCCGAGAACGATTTAGCCCAGCGGATCACTGCAACGTTCAGACGGACCTTGCCGGCGTTGAGGATCGCTTCGAAATGGTTTCGAGCGAATTACAAATACGTGATGCAGGGTCAGGACTTGGCCACCATCAGAAAAAATGAGGGGAAAGAACACAAAATCAGTGGGACCTCTAACGGAGTTCCGCAATTCTGGGAGGTCTACGCAGATTTTTCGCGTACGTTGTCTCGCGCCTTCCCAGAGGATAGGTTACCTTCATTGGATGCCCCCTTGGAGGAGGATGTAGAGATGAGGGGTTTCTTACCTTTGAGAAAGATGATGGGGGAGGCCAAGACTGTTTCACAAAACGATGTGGACCAGGAGAGGGTTGCTGTCGCTCAAGGTCAAACTCAGGAGCAAGTGCATCCGAATGTGGAACAATTGATGAGAATTTCGGACCTCTTAGATGATGCAAAGGCCTTGGTTCAAATGGAGGTCAGTAAATTATATCTGTTGCCGTGCATCTCATCTTCTAACGGTAGTGTATTGTTAGTACTCCCCCATCGCGTTATACGGCAAAGCATTTGTTCTCAAAGGTGTCGAAGCGGAACTACACCCCCTGCCTACAAGTGTCGGTCACAGAAGAGACCCCGAAGACGAAGGCGTGCCGATTCCTCAACAACAGTTGCTAACTGCAATCAGAGACGACCGTCTGGTATTACGGAAAGACAGAGATCCTGACGATGATGCAATGACAGAGACGACTTCGCGTACGGACGACGATGTCGTCCGTGATGCATTCCGATTTTTGGATGCCTCTGACCGGGATGTTGAGGAGGAGGAACCCCAAGATGATGAGATTGTCTGGGATCCAAGGTAAGACAATTGTTCTTTGTTGCATGTCAAGTGATTTCAAAGTCTGTTTTTCTACTTCGCAGGGCCACTATATCTCCTACCTTAGGGTCTCCTCCCTCACGTCCAAGCCCAATAACCCCTATGAGACCCATATTGAGTCCAATAGGAACCACGGCGCGTTCCCCGACACTTTCACACGGAATCTCCCCTTTTACCCCACTAATGGCTACGTCAACTGTGAACCCAACCACTGCGCAAGACCTCCTTAATGATGTTATGGGCCTATCTCGCACATCGAACGGTGGTGACGTCCTGCCGCACTCGGAGTCATCTGCACCGCAACCACAATTGCTCTTTGGTTCAGGACCTCCCAACCGTCCCGGTCATTCGATTTGGTCGACTTCCCTTGATGACCAGTCTCTTCAGTTCGCAGGTGGTGTCAGCCCGACCGGACATTCGGGGCACCCATATTCATCCCATCCTCGGCAGTTTCCAGGATCGTTGTCGCAGGATATGTCTTCATCGATCTGGTCTTCTTCTTATCCTAACGCGAGCCAAAACTCTCAAAATAATCTTGTCGGTGCACTTCCAACCGCTCCCTTCGCACCCCAGCCATACGCTATGGTCGCAGGAGGCCACCAGAGAATTCCGTCCTCGTCGACAACCTCTCAGCTATTCCCAAACCAAAAACATGGCTTACCCGATGCGTTTGGATATTCTTCACCGATAGCTCAGCAACCTATACATCGACCAGATGGTCAACAAGCACCAGTCCCAACAGCCTATCCAAATTCGCAAGTGGCCCAAAATTCTGGGGCCGACATGTATTATGGGAACGGCGCTCTCCAAGGCTATCATAGTCGCCATATCTCCCTTCATAACGATCCTAGGGTAGGGCAAACATTTGCCCCTCCCCCGATGTCGCAGGTATGGGGAAATGTTGGATGATTCCATCCATGTCAAGTTTAGGTGTATCGCCCGTTGCATTGAGCTATGCATGACATCGGCGTTCATCTTCCCGTCCACTAACTTGTGACTACTTGCGAGTTCTTCCCATTCCTTCAAGCTTTTAGTGAGCTTAGGGGTCCGCTGGCGGTCATTCATTAGTCATGGACGTCATTGCGGAGAATGGACCTAAATGCCTCGACCATACTCGATGCAGACGATTGCCTGATCTCTCCCTAGGACACATGTATACGACATGTTTAGCTGCACACGTAGCTACGATTGGCCTTTCTCTCTTTTCTGTCGTTGTCTGAATCCTTTGTTGTAGCCTTCTAATTTCTCCGTTACCTTTTTTTACCAGTTTCCAAATAGTCGCTCTGACTTGCATTTATGCCTCCGAGGTTTGCCTGTCCCGGAATATAAGGTCGCTGCTATTGCAACGAGTTTCGTCAATGGTTACTATGGACATTCCCCTGGTATTTTCCGTGGTCCTTCACACATTAGAATTGAATTTCTGCTGGAAGCAGAATCTTTAAAGTACTTGAAGATCACTTGCCTAATAATGCTAGGAAAATTATGGAATGCTTGTGCTGTTGCCAGTGTATGGAGTTTACTGCAGTGGTGTTCCATGCCAGATTATAGACTGGCGACCGATCTGTCTATTAAGATAGTACGGTCCCGAGTCTACCAGAATTATCCTATATAGTGTCAATATCCTGTAGTGTTGTTCCCTTCACATAAGTAGAGTTACGCTGAGAAAATCTGTCTAGCAAGGGGTGGTTAAAAACTAACCGGCTAAAGCGTCTAAAAGGTGCATTGTGACTTGCTGATACCGGACGTTGTTGATAAACATCATCAAACAAGCTCTTGGTAAGATGTGCCAGCTGGTAGAGCTGCCGGTAGAGCTCCTCCTTGACATTCTCTCTCTCGCTCTCCACACCAACCCGACGACAAGCAGCATCCTCCGCCTCAACTCCCATTTCCTCAGCACCTCCCTCCGAATTCTCCACACAGACCTCTACTTCCGCTCTTCAACCCAAGTCAGCCTATTCAGACGCACCAATCTTACATGTGCACCACGATCCCTCACCCTGGACCTCGCTGGGGGTGCAACAGACATCCACCTTTTCAAGGAGCTCCTGGGTACATTCTTTAAATGCAAAACCTACTCTCAGGCCAAGGGGTGGGCGAACATAGATGATAAGGGGAGGCTCATGTTGGATTTGTTGAAGTGGAGGTTGAATTCGCATGCGAAGGACCCGGACCTTCGGTCGATCTATTCGGCTTTGTCCTATGTCCAGTAAGCAACGGGCACTATATCTCCCTCGTTCCTGTCTTTGCTCCATTCACCGGAGTTGATATTACGGATTCTACATAGTCCCCGAAGGTTCGTCTGGACAGGGCCCGATCCTCCTCATCACTTCTCCACTGCGGTCAGCGTCCCCTCTGTCCATTCGCCATCTGTTTTGTTACTGATAAAAAAAGCTGATCACAAAGATAGTACCAGCGGCGACCACCCATCTCTTCCATGTCCTCTCAACCTACACCAACCTCACACACCTGAAACTCACCAACATCGCATTCCCCCCTCCCACTCATCCGTCAACCCTAATCATACCGGACATCCCCGCTCTCCGTACCATATATATCGGACAAGCAACTTTCCTTTCTCCTTCATCCATTGCCGCATTGGTGTTGGGTACTCCTGCAGGTGAGGGAGTGCCTGCAGGTTCTCGTACAAATCTGGAGGAAATACGGCTAGTGGATGCGTACCAGGAAAGTATTTGGGGTCCCCGGTTACGGAGGTCAGATATCGAGGCTGTTGCGCTCGCTATGAACAAGGACGAAGAGGAGGTGCTTGAGAGAGTACGAAGGTTGGTTCGATGTGAAGCGAAGACAGAGAGGATTGTGGGTGGGGATCGAGTTGATACGTCCAATTTGGACTAGTATCCCCTGTTCCTCGCCCAATGTATTACCAGAAATCCAATATGTATCCTAGATCTTATATACTACAGTGCGGACAAAAGAAAGAAATCTGCTGTCGTGCTTCATCAATATCTTACATATCTCAGCCTTCCCTCACATTCCACCCCATTGCTGCTGTCCCTGTCCAATATAAACCCCTTGTCCCCACTGCTGTCCTTGGTATCCACCGCCTTGCGGAAGCATCTGTTCACCCTGTACCTGCCCTCCCTGCTGTTGACCAAATGGCGAGGGCGATCCACCGAATGGAGAGTGTGATTGCGAAACACCAAACGGTGAGTGCGACTGCGCCATCAAATGTTGCTGCCCCTGCGCTTGCGGGGTATGCGACATAAATTGTTGCCCGAGCTGCTGCTGTAGCTGTGGAGTCCCCGTCGTAAACATCTGTTGTTGCGACACCTGCTGTTGAGGAGCCAGTGGCTGCGGCTGGAAGTACTGCTGTGGGGCCGGCTGGGGTATGGGAGGTGGGGCAGGGGGTCCATTCGCAAAATATTGTTGACCAAACGTTGAGGCTCCGAACCCAGCACCTGACATCGAAGAAGCGGGATATGATTGGCCGAAAGTTTGTTGCTGCTGTTGTGTGAGCATGGGGGGCATCCCAGTGCCGAATTGCTGCTGCTGCTGATGGAAGGGGTTCGTCCCCATGCCCATGTCCATACCACTAGGGTTCATCCCTATCCCGGTAGCAGTCTGTGTCATCCCCATACCATACCCAGGACTGGCTGAGAGATTTCCATTTCCATACATGTTTGGTTGGAGACCCCCCTGGTTGGGGTTTGGGATATTGAATGCTTGGGTCGGAGCGGTGGACTGGAATTGAAGAGGTAGGGAGGCAGTGGACGAAGGTGCTTGGAGGGAAACGAGGTCTTCCCATACCTGGCCGCTTAACTGCACCTGAGGTATTTGTTGCTGTGGTTGTGATCGGGGCATCAGGGGCTGCGAAACGGAGCGCGTTTGTGCCATCTGTGATTGGGACGCAAGAGGTTGTGAGACAGAGCGCGACTGACTCAGCTGCGTCTGCGCCATGGTGCTGGGTATCACTGCTGTTGATGGCCGTGCAGCTGGTGTAGCGGCCGGTTGCGTACGTGGGGAGGGGGAGGGGGAGACAGACGAGGCGGATCGGGATGGACCGAGTTTCGATGCGACGACGACGGATTTGTCAATGAATCGTTTGTATTGGTATTTTGCTTTTAGTTATGAATAAGTCGAATGAATTACGTAAATCGGATAATGAGGGTGAAGACATGAGACGTACATCGGATATATTGCTCAAGCTCGCTGTCCCGCTCGTGTTCCATCATGCTCGGAGGCGGTGGATTTCGGATCTCATTTGAGTTGAAATAGGCATTTGATTTGAGATTTCCATTATTCTTCATAACCTGTGTATACAGTAGGAAACCAAATTACTATACTCTACGTGAGAAGCAAATCAAACTTACCTCGACTTGTTCTTTCGTCCACGAGTCAAAAGTAATGCTCTTCCTATATCCAACATTCCCCCCCTCGTAAGTCCACTTTTAGGACAAATGAAACTAATAAAGTGTAAAACGTACACTTTCGAGATATGCGTTCCCATCTTGCGATGGATGCTCGCACAATTCACGCTGCAACGATATAATGTCTGTCAACTTTCAACGAAACGCATCCAGGGCAAATAATCTTTGCGTACCATATGAATATTCCCAAGTTATGTGAAGCCCATCGAGGATTGCGGGCTTTGCAGTCCGCACAGATATCTGGATGCGATGAAATTATTTGGATGAATTTGGAATGACGTAAATGGTCTTGCCATTTCCCGGCTTGGCGACCAGTTCGAGGATAGTTTTCTGGTTCCTCTCAAAGGTTATCTTGTTCGACCCAGACATCGGTAGTTGAGCACACGGGGACAGGCGGCGGAAAGTAAGGAGCGTCTGGCAGAGCTGTTGCATTCACACAACCACATTAAGTCTTTTTGGTCACGTGCGCGTTTTAGTAATGATATGATATTGATCATCCGACTCGATCTGCTCGGACTATACAATATTAATGTCAGAGCCTGCCACTGAACGTACGGACACCACCGACGCATTAGAACTCTATGCTAGCTTCCCCTTCTCTACGGATGATGCGTACCAGGTACGATCATAGCACACCGCCATGCCATTCATGTTTTGAAGTCCATTTGTTTGCAAGCAAGGTCTGGCGAGCATTGTAGCCGGCGGTGCGTTAGATGGCAACCCGCCTGACCTCCAAGAAGAAATCCTGCGTCGAACTCGTGTGTTTTATTTTAATCGGTAGGTTGGGACGATGTGTATCAGGTACAATTGGTAATGTTGAATCAAGATTGACCGGGAATTCAATTACAATGGACGAGGCTCGCGAGTTCGAACACTCGTTGCAGCCAACAAATGCATCTTCCATTGTGCCCCCGATCCCACCAACTTCATCTTCTTCGCCGCACAACGCGGACGAAACACGGACCCTTACCTTTGCGGAACTGAAGGAGCTTATCGAAACAGGGAAGGTAGATCAAATCCCAAATAACAAAGTCATCCCTGAGGCTCTGAACGTGAGTGTCGTGACATTTCCGAATCGTAATGATGTTCAGTCTATTTTTTTTTCAGGATGCGTCACCTAGCGATTCAACTGTTCCTGTTAGGAAGAAGCCTTGGGAGCTTGTGGCGGCAGCAGAGTCTTGAATAATGGGCCCGGGGTCAAGGAAATATACGGTTCGTTATAGATGAAAGAGAGAATCCAGTGCTCGAGTGTCAGTTGTTCCCTGAACGACGGCGGTAGGGACATGTCTTTATCTCTCGCCTTGGGACGCAAGTGGGAAGGATCTGCAAGTTGGCTCTCTGGTTATGCAACAATCTGACCTCCAAGTGTAACGGCCAACTCGTGCTACATCTTTGTTTGCCATTGCAGCCTGGTGCGGTTGGGAACATCGTTAAAATGCTTGTCTTCTCCGTGAACACGAACAAGCAAAAATACAATGTCCAGAGTATTCGGATCTGTACTATTGTTTGCAAGAGAGTTTATGCATATGGCCGTAATTAGATGAAGGTCAGACATAATAGTAAGATGGTTTATTTATAAGAAAAGTCGACATTTTTCTGCAACTCCAATTATTTCAATCACTGTCGTCGTCGTCCACCTGACGAATGGATTAGAACATCAACCCAGGCTAAGTCTATGTGATCAACTCACCACCATTTTCCCCCTCGCCTTCGTCGCCGCTGCCCTCGTAGACGATCGACCAGTCGCTGGTGCAAAGTTGAGCTGAGCCTGTTTCGAGCTCGCTGCTGGTTTCTTCTTGGCGGGTGCTTTCTTCGTTGTTTGACTGCATGGCCGAAATGTTAGCCGTTGAACGTATAGGTCGGCAATCCGGACCTCACCTAAGGACAGCAGCCCGGTTTGTTCTTTTGGTCGTTTTCGGAGGCTCATCTTCCTCCTCATCCTCGTCCAGTTCAATTACTTCAACGTCGTCATCCGAGTCGCTCTTCAGAACGTCGTCAGGATAAGCAAACTGAGAAGGAATAATATAAAAGGAACCCACGACAACTGCTTTTTTCCCGCGGCCTTTCGTCGGCGCTTTCTTCGCAGGCGCTTTGACGGGTGCTTTTTTGGTCTTCGCAGCGGGTTTCTTCTTCGGCGGAGCCTCGTCCGAAGCCGGCTCTTCAAAGTCGGAGCCGACGGCATCAACGTCCATCATCATTGAGTCATCGGAGAGTGCGTCAGAGTCGTCTGCTTTGGCTTTGCCCTTGCCCTAACAGGGCGTGTTGGCAATCAGCTACTGCGGGGACAAATGGGGGACACACCTTGGACTTGGCCGCTTTTCCTTCCTTGACTTTTTCAGCATAATCCTTCTCTTGCTGCTCTTTTGCCTTGGCGAGCTGATGCAAGGGGTCAAATCTTGATCACCGGCGAGAAATGACAATGAAAGGATTCACCATATCCTCCAAATCTTCTTCTTCAACTTCCCCATTCGCCTGAACGTCCTTCATCAGTAGCTTCAATGCCTTTGCCACATGTCTAGTGAAAATTCCACATATAACCAATCAAAATTCAGTCACATCCACATACATCAACACAACTCACGTTTGAATAGCATGCGTGTCGTCCTTCTCCACAAACATCTGAATGGCATCCGACATCCCCATTTCTCCCAACAGCTGCAACTCCTGCGCCGCCAAATACTCTTTCACCAAAGTCTCCACCCGTACCTTTGCCAGCTTCTCTGACACGCTGAGGTCTGGGTCGTCGATGCTAAGTTCAGGCTGGTCAATTGCCACTTTCGCCGCCCTGTTGGCTGACTTTTTGGAACGGTGGAAGACGAGGACGTCCCGGGGATTAGCGATTCGTCCTTGGAATTCTTGGCCGAATCGGATAGGATTAGACATCTCGCTCACCCCCGTGGTGTCTACCTGATAATACTTGTTAGGAGATGCCCGGGATGAGCGGAAGCGTGAGGAGACAGACCTTGAGACGGATAAGAGGGAGCATCCGAGGTATCTCTTCTTCACCTTCTTCGACGGCTTTCGCGTTCCGCTCGTCCCAGAGTGCGTTGGCTTGTTCGATCAATGCATTGACCTGTTTCCTCTAAGATAAAACACCCAAAGCTGAAAGGGGGCGTACATAGTCACCTTGGCTTTGAGAAATTTGGTAATATCCATTTGATCCGTGATGTCAAATCCTTCTTCTTCCGCCACCTCATTGATCACAACCTCCTCGAGGACAAAAGGCCGGACAGTCCGCAGAGCAATAGGGGTCAAGTCGAACTCTTTACCTTGAATCTGAAGTAGTGCGACATGTCTGTGTACCCCACTTCAGCTATTGGAATGTATTCAAGAGATGAAAGTGTCCCACTTTTCCAATGATTCGCCATCAGCGAGGGAGGTAGCTACTGATGATCCTGGTTGAGTGATGTAATAGTTTTTTCCAGCGACAGGTTCAGGAACTATTCGACAATCGTGTTCGTGGCCCCACACAACCAGGTCAACGCTGTCGTCAAACATGCCCTCCGGAACCGACTCTTGTGGTCCATGCTTGACACTGGACAGGACAGTAAATCAAACCGAGTGGGTATAACATACGTATCATACACACCGATTCTGATGCAGCAGCAGAATATTGAACCATGTATCCTTGTCGCGGGGCATGAACATGCGTACTCGATTGCTCCGTAGTTCAAAGTGCATTCTCTGATCCTTGACGTTGCCGATGCCGTACATACCGAGATGAGTATTACCTTTTCGGAGAAGGACAGGTCGAACGGCGATTCCTGTATTCGGAGCATCGGCGTCTGTCATGGGGAGGTCGATTTTGCCCATGTAGTTGAGTAGACCGGAGACAGAGAGGACATCGAGGGCACAAAGGGCGCCTTCCTAAATGGGGGTTTGTATGATGTAGTGAGAATGGAGGTGAGTGAGAGCTTACTGCACCGGTGCCCTGAGGATCATCATGATTACCGTGAATTGAAAACACGGGAATGCTGACGTTAAAATTGGGATCTTCGTAATTGATTGCTGGAAATCTGATCAACGGTATTGGGACTGAGTAAATTGCCGCATGTAGGAGAGATAACTATACAGACGAAAAGCCATCTGCTTTGCCCTCTTCTGGATCGCTCAGGAGTTCAACCTGGACGGGCCTGTCACCCATTGTGTATTCGCGTAAAAGAGCAATGGTTCTGTATAAACAGTCTCTAGACGGTTTGTTCTCGTGGAACAGATCTCCTGCAAGGAGGACAAAGTCGACCTATCCGCCTGAATGATAAATCATGCAGAGCTAGATTCAATATTCTTTGTGAACGTACATCATGCTTTACCGCCAACTGCAAAATCTCTCGAAAGGTGTTTATGGAATCTTGACCACGGATTGGATCTCTTTCCATGTACCCGATGTGGTTATCCGTTGCAAGCATTATTCGAATGGTATCATCGGGGACTTTGATTGTGTCAGTTAGACTAGCTTTCAGGTTTGGCTGTCATTCGCGTCACTGACAAGCATTGTGTATGCCCGGTGGAGGCATAGAGCCTCTATCAGAGTCAGCCATTTACTTTTAGAACTTGCTGGATAGCTAGTGAAAGATTCGATTCTAAAGCGAGACAGAAACGAGGTATGAAGTTTCTGATCTGTCTAGGAGAGACTAAGATGAGTCCAAGAACTAAGACGCGTCGGCGCGTCTTATACATACCCCGAAAAGGAGAACTTACATAACTTTCCCACGAGTCCTATTTTCTTTCTGATTTCAAGTTGCAATTGCAACGGTCTTCGGCGTACATAGCCTCCGTTACTCCAGCTAAACCAGCACCACCATAATACCGCAATACCCTGCACAATTTTGTAAACCTCATCAACTTTAGTACAACGAAAAATCCACCCCCTAAAATGCCCCCGCAAAATACTTCAAAACCAGCTTCTAAATGGCTTGTTGTACGTGGGATGAACACCACTCCTATGCAATGTGACTGACAATGTGTGCAGACCGGGGTTGTCGTGTTTTATCTTGTCGCTGCTTTGGCGGTAGGCGTTTCCCATTCTT
>Ga0210387_10002076_pt1 | contig 15208 bp, 16 predicted proteins | sample IncBWC7OmetaG_FD_160108 | JGI IMG/M metagenome (GOLD analysis project Ga0210387, IMG submission 160108) | Forest soil microbial communities from Barre Woods Harvard Forest LTER site, Petersham, Massachusetts, United States - Inc-BW-C-7-O ...
AGTCCCCGTGAACAGGCCATTGCTTTCCTGGACGTCGGAAAGATCGGCTGGTTCGGATCCGCTGGGAATGAAGTACTGGCGAATGGAGACTCCGGTTGGCGGCAATGGGGTAACGGCTTCCCCGACCCGCGTTCCATCATCACCGCGCTGCGCTGGCAACGTTTCTTGTCGCCAAATCTCCACCGACACCCTCCCATTCGATCGAACGGATCGGGCCTGTGAGAAGCCATCAATACTCACGGCTGACCGCCCGTCGGTGTCCTTTCCCACGATGATGCGATGACCTAATTCCTTTGCGTTTGACACGAGACGCGCCTCCTTTCGGGAGCTAACCGCCCTTTACCAGATCCGACACTTGTTGTAGGCGCGACAACACTACGACTCCCGCCCGGAGTCGTGCTGAGCAACTCGAGCGCCCCACCTCCCACTTCGGGGGAATACCGTGTGGACAGAAGGTGCGCTGGCACCTACCACGTACCCTTGTGTTCAGGCACGCGCAAGACCAATGGCACCATCACTAACAGTATGAATCCCGCCGCGACCCAGTAGATGTGTGCTTGTGCCAACCCGGGATTCGGACTGCGGTTGAGGATGGCCGTCACGATCGACACGGAAAAGATGACGCCTAGGTAATTAAACATGCTGCGAATCCCCACTACAACCGACGACGCCTCAGGATCTAGTTCCAGGCAGGCATTTCGCGACGCGGGGTTCGCCACTCCATTACCGAGCCCCGTGACACCTGCGCACAGGCCCAACCATATGTAGGGACTCGCGCCCCACAACGGGGACGACGCCATGAACAACGTCCCCACGCCGACAACCGAGAATCCGACAATCATGGGCAATCGATACCCGGTGCGGCGCAGAGAAAAGGCCGCGATGGCACCGACCGCCATCATCCCCACGGCCCGCACACTTAAGAGGGTTCCCGCACTGAGCGCCGAGAGGTGGTAGCGCTCTTCTGCGTAGAGCGGCACGAGAGACGCCACGCCGAAACCAAAGGCTCCCCAGAAGAAGCCTTCGGCGTTTATCACCGCGAAGCCCTTGGCGTGAAGGAGTCGCGCCGGGATGAAGGGCTCTTTTTCCCGTTTCGAGTGGCGCAAGAAGACAACGAACAGCACGACTGCCACGAACTCGGGAACGAGGAAAGTGGGGCTATAGACGGCGGTATGACCCTCGCCGAGTTCCGTGATGCCGAAAATGGTGGCCAGAATAAAAGTCACGAGGAGCGCTAGGCCCTTGACGTCGGTTCGCGACGGGGCAGAGAGCTTTGACTCGGGAATGTAGATCGCAATCATGCTGAACAGCGCGACGCCCACTGGCACGTTCACAAAGAAGATCCATCGCCATGAAAGAAACCCCACGAGTATTCCGCCCAGAACAGGACCCAGAACCTGACCGCCCGCGGCGATGGTGCCGAACATGCCAAGGGCTCTGTCTCGATCGCGACCGAAGTGATCAACAACGAGGCCCGCGGCGGAAGGCTGGAGCGCTCCGCCACCAATTGCCTGAACCCCGCGAAAGATGATCAGCATGTAGATATCGGTTGCAAGTCCGCACAGCAACGACGCAATGGTGAAGATCGCAACGCCGTAGAGGAAGACTCGTCGACGACCAAACTGGTGACTGAATTTTCCCGCCACCGGAAGTGCGACCACAATACCCACGCCATAAATCGTGATGGTCCATCCTGCCCAGTTGATCGTGGCGTGAAGATTGTGGTGAATTGCGGGGAGAGCGACCGCCACGATCGTGAGGTCGAGGGTACTCATGAACATCGCGATAGCGGCGATAACAAAGACTCGCTGCCTCGTAGGGCCCCTTCGGAGTCTGGCGCTGTCGTGCACCTCGCTCGGTACGTCGGGGTTTAAGGCCGGCACGTCGATGGCGACTCGGGTGATGGTCGCATGTACTCAATCCAGACCGCAGACAACTCCGTCACCGTCAACTCATTCCGGCGATATCTCCAACCCGAGGCCTTGGAGGCAAGTGGGACATAACTCATCAATGGTCACGAGACATCCCGCCGTCGGAGAGTACAACTCACCTCCATAATATCGGCCTTGCGATGCGGCACTTCGCGCTGCGTGTGTCAACGCCACTGCCCCGAACGTCTTTGGCGTGACGGGATGCCAGGTAGCATCTTCTCAACAACACGACCGTTCAGCGAACCAAGTACTGGGAGATGTCATGAGTTGGTTAGGCCTGGAAGACAAGGTGGCTGTGGTCACGGGCGCGGCGAGTGGCATCGGTGCTGGCATTGCACTGGAATTGGCGCGCAACGGTGCCCACGTGGCGGTCCTCGATCTCAATCGAGATGGCGCCGAGGCGATCGCCCACGAAATCGAATCGTTGGGTCGAGAGTCGATCGCCGTTGAGGTTGATACAGGTAACGAGAAGAGCGTCGAGTCTGCGGCCCGCGAGGTATTTGGGCGCTGGGACGCGATCGACATCCTGGTGAACGATGCCGGGACCAGGGGTGCCGGGTCCCTGAGCGAGGTATCGATCGCGGACTGGCGACGAGTCCTCGACGTGAACTTGACCGGCTATCTCATGTGCTCGCAGCGCTTCGGTGAGCCAATGCGCGAGCGAAAAAGTGGCTCAATCATCCACATCTCCTCGATTACGGGGAGTAATCCCCAGTCCAGCTCGGGCGCCTATCCCATAAGTAAGGCGGCGGTTGCGATGCTCTCACGAACTCTCGCGGTGGAGTGGGGTCCTGACGGTGTTCGGTCCAATTCAGTGGCGCCGGGCATGACTCGGACGCCGTTTGCAGAGAGCATCTATACGACGCCAGGTGTGCTGGAAGTGAGGACCGGCATCGTGCCGCTGCGTCGCATCGCGACGCCCCAGGACATGGCGAACGTGTGCGCGTGGCTGGCGAGCGAACGTTCCTCCTATGTCACTGGTCAAGAGATCACCGTTGATGGTGGGTTCACTCAGACCGTGATGAGTCAGATTCCTCGACCTGGCCACTAGTTCTCGCGGAGTCGCTGTCGCCGCCATTCAACCAACCGCTATGTACTCCACTGTGTTGAGTAGTCCTCGCGCTCCAACTCGTCTGCTATCCGAGTCGTTCCCAACGAAATCGACGTATAACTCACAAAGCAGTCCGGAGCCGCGCCATGCCAATGCTCTTCACCGGGTGGCGCGTAGACGTAATCTCCGGCGGTAACCTCGTGCACGTCGCCTCCTCGCGTGGCGACCATTCCTCGTCCGGCGCCGATGATCAGAATCTGACCGTCGTCGTGGGAGTGCCAGAACGTGTGCGACCCAGGTCTGAACATAGTGCCGCTAACCCGGACGCCCTCATCGTTCAAGATGTTGTCGATCAGTACGTCACCGACCGTTGCGCACACCGCAGTGCCCAACTCTGCAGGCTCGCTTGATCTACCTCGTTGAAACTTCATCGTCGCCTCCCGGAGAACTCGACTAAGTGATTGTTCACAACTGTACAGAACGGTGCGTGACCAGCGGTGGCCGGCGGAGGTGGCCAGTGCATCATGGTCGCGCCGGTGACTCGACCTGTGATGGTGTCGTCGTCGCACTTGAACTTGCCGTACGTGAGCCGCGCATCCACGAGGTGATTACCGCGAGGGCAGAGACGAACGCGGCAAAATCCAGGGCTGGGTGTAGCCCCGAGACGAACGCCTTCTGAATGATTCTGGGAAAAAAGTGTCGTCCGATGACGGTGGCGCGTGCGCTCGACGAAAGTGTGGATAACGTGTGGGCACCGAGAAGATGGACCATCGGGTTGTAACCAAGAAATGACGCGAAGAGAGTGGTCACCGGAGGTAAAGACGCCACACGGTGCGCATCCGCTGTGCTGACGCCTTGAGCGGTCAAACCCGTGTAGAGGGCGTGAGGTAAGGCCCTCGACAAACCGATGATCATGAGCGAGAAGAAGATACCGATCGACGCAACTTGGCCGGTGTTCTGAAACGTGATGTTCATGCCAGAACCAACACCGCGGTGCTCGGCGGGCAGCGAGTTCATCACACTAACTCGGTTAGGCGCCGCGAAGATGGCTGTAGCGAGGCCATTGATGAAGAGCAAGAGTCCGAACTCGGGGTAAGAGAAGTTTGCGGGAAGTCGCTGCAGCAGAATAAACGAAATGGTCGCAATGATCATTCCGGTGACGGTGAAGGGTCGAGAACCGTAACGGTCCGAGAGATACCCGCACAATGGCCCGGCGAGTAGAAAGCCGCCAGTGAGGGGGAGCAGCGCTATGCCCGCCCACAGGGGAGTCGCAGAAAAGCTGTAACCGTGCAGAGGTAGCCATATGCCCTGCAGCCAGATCACCATCGTAAACATCAGTCCGCCGCGGCCAACCGACGCCAGAAATGTTGATGCACTGCCAGCGGTAAAGGCACGTATTCGAAAGAGGCTCAAACGAAACATCGGATCGGGCGTGCGAGATTCGATACGAGTAAAGATGACAAGTGAAATCACACCTACGCCCATCGCCCCGAGGACAAATGGACTTGTCCAACCCATCACGTGACCTCCGTAGGGCTGGATTCCATAGGTAATGCCGACCATCAGGGCGACGAGTCCGATGGCGAAGGCGATGTTGCCACTCCAGTCAACGTGATGGTCACGTTTGGTGGACACCTCGCGCAACTGCATGTAGGCCCAGATCGAGCCGAATATGCCTATAGGCACCGAAATGATGAAAATGAGACGCCACTGAATCGGTCCGAGAAGGCCGCCCAGTATGAGGCCGATGAAAGTGCCGGAGATTCCCGCAATTTGGTTAATGCCTATGGCCATACCGCGCTGGTGTTCGGGGAAGGCATCGGTCAGGATGGCGGTCGAGTTCGCAATCAAAAAGGACGCACCGACCCCTTGAAAGAGTCGCATCACGACCAGCCAAATGGCTGCCGACGTGCCAGACATCCACGTTATTGAAAGCAACAGGGAGAAAAACGTGTACACCACGAAGCCTAGGTTGTACATACGTACGCGACCGAGCATGTCGCCCAGACGTCCCAAACTCACGACCAGCACTGACGTCACGATCATGAATCCGAGAATCATCCACAGCAAGTAGAAAGTGTTGCTGGGCAGGAGCGGATTGATGCCAATGCCCTTAAAGATGTCGGGAAGGGCGATCAACACGATGGAAGTGTCAATGGTGGCCATCATTAGGCCGATCGTCGTATTCGTTAGCACCAACCACTTGTAGCGATCGGGATTGGGATGGGGAGTATCCCTCGAGTGCATCCGAAGACTGGTAAGGCTCACGACTTGGGATCACTCGATACGAGGTCCGGCAGGGTGTCGAGAGTGCGCAGTATGGCCATCGCCAGAGATCGAGCACTCTCGGCGCTGAGTTCGAGCGCCGCTCGCGCCGAGGGACCCTCGCTGGGGTTGAGCACGTCGATGAGCAGAGCGTGTCCCGCGCAGTAGTGGACAGGATGATCGAAGTAGACGATGGCGTCAGTCATCTTCATCCACGTGCCGTTGATCTTTGCACTGGCACTTACCTTCAGGTTCTCGGTCTGGTAGGTGCACATGCCTAGGCCACCCTCTGTCGGAGGAAGCCGAATATCTCTCTCCAACCCTCGTTCGCCGCTTCGACCCGGTAACTCGGTCGATCAACCGCGAAAAATGCGTGGCCCGCGTTGTCGTAGGTGTGAAACGAGAACTCCTTACCGGCCTCCGTGAGCGCGTCGGCCAGTGCCTGGTTCTGCTCTGGCGATGGGTAGGTATCTTCGGCACCGAACAGTCCAAGGAGTGGAGCTGACAATCCATTCACGCGGCCGAGCACGTTCGTGATCTTCAGACTTAGCGGATGTTCGGTAGGAGGATCGACAGCGACGAATGCGCCGTAACAGTCGATGACGCCGTCGAGTGCGAGTAGGCACCCGGCGAGTAACGATTGGCGCCCTCCTGAGCAGAAACCAATTGACGCGACGCGCCCATTGGAGATGTTCAGAGATTGCAGGTATGAAATGGCCCCGGCGACGTCGCCGATCAACTGATCATCCGAGACGCCGCCTGTCGCACGCACGGCGGCCGCGGCGTCGTCCGAGCTCGCCCCCGGAGCTTCTCGTGAGTACAGATTTGGGACCAAAGCGGCGTAGCCATTGGCCGAAAACTTCCGTGCGATTTCTTTGGTTCCTTCGTCGTATCCAGGAAGGTGATGAATGACGACGATGGATCCCACCTGGTCGACGTCGGTCGGCGTCGCCAAATACGCCTCGATTTCGTCATCGTGGTGGCCGCGGATAGTGATCGTGTCCGCTCGCAAGTTGTGCGTCATAACCGTCCTCCTCGTTGGCGTCTTTCATCGGACAAGCATTCCAAGCGCGTGAGCGAGCCAACAGAATTAGTTACTTATGATAACTAATTGCTATACTATCGCAATGAGCAGGGTCAGGGCCGAGACGTCGAGCGAAACGACCTTGGAGCGCGAGTGGGGTCGACTCCGTCGCGGACAGCTCATGGGGCTCGTACGCGCATCGAGTGCACCCGGACATAGCGCGCTGGCGGTCGAACTTCTGCGCGCGGTCGTGGAGGCTGGCGAGATTCGAGCGTCCGACTTGGCGAGCGAGCTCTTTGTGACGAAGACGTCGATTAGTCGCTACGTCGGCGAGATGTTGAAAGAAGGTTTGCTCGTGCAGCGTCGCGATCCGAGAGATGGTCGCGCTACTTTGCTGCGTGCGTCGGCCAGTGGTCGTCGAGAACTCGAAGAACGAGAGGCCAAACGAAGTGCGTTGCTGCGGAGCCTCTGTCAGGGTTGGCCTCAGGGTGACGTGGCCACGTTGACCAGACTCTTGCAACGACTGAACGATGGCATCAATCGGTACCTCAACGAACTCCAGCCTCGCTAGTCCGGCGCGGCCCAACCATCGCCGAGACACGGCCTGTTTTCTTCGGAACTACGATCGGTATCATGCCTGATCTGGTGCTGCTTCGCCATGGGCGGTCAGAGTGGAACGACCTTAATCTCTTCGCGGGTTGGCAGGACGTTGACCTCTCTCCTGCCGGCGAGGAAGAGGCTCGGTCAGCGGGAGACTTACTGCACGAAGAACCTGGCCTGGACATCCTGGTCGTGCACACTTCACTCCTCACACGAGCGATTCGCACCGCGAATATCTCGCTCGCTGCGGCTGGCCGTTCCTGGATAAATGTTCGCCGAAGTTGGCGATTGAATGAGCGCCACTACGGGGACCTGACCGGAAAAAACAAAAAGCAAGTTGCTGAGGAGTTCGGGCTCGATCAGGTAAAGCTGTGGCGTAGATCGTTTGACGTGTCACCACCGCTCTTAATGCCGGGTGACAGTCGAGATGTGAGTCGAGATGCGCGCTACCGTGACGTGCCAGTCGAACTGATGCCACGCGGTGAGTGTTTGCGGGACGTTGTGTCACGAGTGTCCCCCTACCTACGCGATGTCCTGATCGACGATCTACGCTCGTGTGACGCGCGCCACGGGGCTGTACTTGTGGTGGCCCACGGTAACTCTCTGCGTGCGCTGCGCATGATGCTTGAGAAAATTAGGCCCGAAGAGATTTCCGACCTGGAAATTCCTACGGGCATTCCCTTTCGCCTCACGCTCGATGACGAGTTCGGCGTCCTGGACTCTCGATACCTCGGCGATCCCGAGGTCGCAAGACGCGCTGCGGAAGCGGTGGCTCGGCAAGCGGGATGAGAACTATCGACGCGGCCTTCTGCGTGTCGAGGGCGAGATCGCCGGTCGAATTTCGCCAGTCGCTCACGACTGAAAGATAGGGGTCTGCGGACCGTTGACGAAGTCGAGTCCTATGTCAAGTGCGGGCGCCGAATGCGTGATGGCTCCCACGGCAATGTAGTCGACGCCCAGTTGGGCAATCTGTCGCGCTAAGTCGAGACTCATTCCACCGCTCGCTTCGATCCGCACGCCCGGATGTTGGCGAGCGGCGTGGACGGCCAATGCGATGGTCTCAGCGTCCATATTGTCGAGCAAGATGAGAGAGCATTGAGCCTCGAGAGCCTCCAACACTTGATCGAGACTGTCACATTCGACCTCAATGCTGAGCGTTGGGAATGAGTCGCGGACAGCCGCTATCGCTCGAGACACGCCGCCGGCTGCGGCGATGTGATTGTCCTTGATGAGAGCAGCGTCTCCCAATCCCATCCGGTGGTTTGTACCGCCGCCACATCGCACGGCGTACTTTTCCAGTTGGCGCAAACCCGGCAGTGTTTTCCTCGTATCTCGAATCAAGCAGTTGGTCCCCGCTACAGCCTGCACCCACAGATTCGTGATCGTGGCCACGCCAGACAAGTGGGTCAGAAAGTTCAACATCGTTCTCTCGGCCAGGAGAATCGAGCGCACGGGACCGGTCAACTCCAAGATCGTGTCGCCGCTGTTCACAGCGTCACCGTCGGCACAAATGACGGTCACGCCGGAAAGAGGAATGGTGACCGCGGTAAGGACGGCAACGGCAACAGGAACCCCGCAAACAACGCCGCATTGACGGGACCTCACGAGGCCGGTCGCATCTTGATTTGGCCCGGTTGTCGCCTTGCTGGTCGCGTCGGGACCGTATCGAAGGTCCTCATCGAGGGCGACGGCGATCAAGTTCTCGACGTCCAAGCGGTCTAGACCGATCGCATCAAACCCAACATCGTTGGGGCGCTCGCTCACGAACTCGCCACGCTCGACTCGTGAGCCAAAACGTTGCCGTCCTTGACGGACAGGAGAATTGGACGCCTCCAGGCTGTCACAGCGTTCGGATAGTCACTGCGACGATGACATCCTCGGCTTTCCGTTCGTAGTGTGGCGGCACACGTGACCAAGAGGGAGACGGTGTGCAAATTGGTCGCCTCGACGAGATCGATGCTGAGCGAGCCCCCTACGGACCGTGGTGTTTCATCGAGAGTCTCGAGCATCGATGTGAGACCCTCTTTGTTCCGTACAACGCCGACGTTCCGGGACATGGCGCGTGCCAATTGTCCACGCCACGAAGCATCGATGCCGGTACCAGCGGCGGGCCGCACGATCTCGCCCGACGTGTCATTGACTCTGCCGGCGGAAAGGAGGTTCAACAGATAGTGCGCGATGCGGCGACCTCCGACGACCGCTTCGCTCAACGAATTTGAAGCCAGCCGGTTGGCCCCGTGGACTCCGGTAGATGCCACTTCGCCGATCGCAAAGAGACCAGGCACGGACGTCACACCGTCCGACGTCGCTAGCACTCCGCCGCAGGCGTAATGCGCTCCAGGGGAGATGGGAACGGGCGCGCCCGCCAGATTAAGACCTGCGCGCCGACACAATTCGACAGCGGTGGGAAATTCCGCGAGGAGACGCTGCTCACCGATCATCGTGGCGTCGAGCCAAAGGTGCCGGACGTGCTGGTCGGCCTCGTTAATTCGCTGGAACATCCGATAGGCGACAATGTCGCGTGGCGCCAGGTCGCCCAGGGCGTGGTGGCCGTCCATCACGGATTGCCCGTCGGCATCGAGGATTCGCGCGCCCGCGCCGCGAAGGGCCTCGGTAAGGAGTGAGGACTGGCCCGACCGACTCCCGACATGAAGGACGGTCGGATGGAACTGTACGAACTCGACGTTGGACAATTTGGCGCCCGCGCGGGAACACAGAGCGAGTCCATCACCCGTGAGATCGGGAGGGTTGGTTGACGACATAAATACCTGGCCGAAACCTCCCGACGCGATGATCGTGGCGTGAGCCAGGATGATTCCGGCGTGCATCTCCTCGTCTTTCGGTCCATTTCGCGTGGCTGCGATGACACCAACCACGCGTCCACGCGTGTCCTTCACCGCATCGATCGCGACCGTAAGGTGCATGATCTCGATATCGGCGGCGACAACCGCTTCGTAGAGTGCGCGATGAATTTCTGCACCGATGGCGTCGCCGCCCGCATGGACGATGCGTCGACGTGAGTGACCTCCTTCGAGCCCGGGAGGACCGTCGTCAAACCGAACTCCCAGTTCCGCGAGATAACGGATTGCCCCGGAAGCACTAGAGACGAGCTCGCGGACGGCCTCCTCGTCGGCGAGCCCGGCTCCCGCGAGGAGCGTGTCCGCTTCGTGAAGTGCGATTGAATCATCCGGGTCTGTTGCTGCCGCGAGGCCTCCTTGAGCTAGCGGCGTCGAACCTCCCTGGGGACCCGACTTGCTGAGAATGATTACTCGACGGCCGAGTCGAGCCACCTCAAGCGCAGCGCTCAGCCCTGCGGCTCCCGCCCCGACGACGACGACGTCCGTCTCGCGCCGCCATTTTTCCTTGGCGTAGGGCAGATACCGTACCGGCGGGACTCTCACTCGCCCGCCGAGGATGACGCGCCCACCGAAATCATCGCCCGGACTGCGCGACGCGCGCGCTCGGCCACATCCGGGTCGACTATCACTTCGGTGGTTCGCTCACGCACGCAGCGAAGTAAGACCTCGGGAGTCGTCATCTTCATGTAGATGCACTGCGCACGAGGATTCACGGGCTCCCAGGAGATTGCCGGGTTAACGCGTCGGAGTTGGTGGAGCATGCCGATCTCGGTTGCGACGAGCACTGAATCGGACCGCGTTATGCGCGCTCGCTCAAGCATCCCACCGGTCGATAAGACGTGGACGCGATCTTCGGGTAAGTCGCCGATGCCTGAGAGCCATAGCGCTGGTGTCGCACATCCACACTCCGGGTGAATGAAGATTTCCGACTCACGTGACTCGGCGGCTCTTCGGCGCAGGTCGTTCGGGCTGATCTCGGCGTGAACGTGACACTCTCCCATCCAAATGTGCATGTTCTCTCGTCCCGTAATGCGTTGAACATGCGCCCCGAGGAACTGGTCGGGTAGGAACAGGATCTCTTGATCAATGGGCACGCTGTTGACGATGTCAACAGCATTGGCCGAGGTGCAACAGAGATCTGACTCTGCCTTGACCTCCGCACTCGTATTGACGTATGCCACGACGGTCGCCCCGGGGTATTTTCGCTTCCACTCACGCAGCTGGTTGGCGGTGATCGACTCGGCGAGCGAGCAACCGGCCTTAGGTTCCGGGATCAGGACCGTCTTGTCGGGTGCGAGAATTTTGGCTGTTTCGGCCATGAAGTAGACGCCTGCGAATATAACGGTGGATGCCGAGCTGGTCGCGGCCAGTCGCGACAAGGCGAGTGAGTCGCCGACGTGGTCGGCAACGTCTTGAATTTCGGGGAGCTGATAATTGTGCGCGAGTATGACGGCCCCAAGATCGCGAGCTCGACGTCGGACCTCGATCTGCCAGGGAGGAGAAGGGTCAAGCCGTTGAGTGCCTGCGGTGATTGACATCAACGACCCTTTCAAGTTTTTTGCGCACACGTAAGCTCGCGAAAGGGTTTTCGCCTCTAAGACGAAAACTCGTTTTCTCAAGGTACTATGGCGCGTGGCGTCCCGTCAAGACCGACGTATCGACTCTGACGTCGGCCTGTCCGGGAAAGATGCGATTCGCTTCCGCCATGAAGCCCTGGCCGTTGTCTTTCGAGTGGGCGAGATGCACCTGGAGGTGATGCTATGGAAGCGGGCAATTGGTCCGTTCGCGGGCCACTGGGCGTTACCGGGGGGAGACCTCAGCGACTCGGAACGCCTCGGATCGTCCCTCGCACGCCATCTCGCGACCAAGGTCGATCTGACCGATGTGGGTTTCTTGGAGCAGCTGGAGACTCGCAGCGACGTCAATCGCGATCCACGTGAGCGATTCATCGCGACGGCGTACCTAGCTCTTATTGCGACCGACGCAAATCGGTCGCTACCCTCAGACACCAAGTGGATTCGCGTTGACGCCTTGACCGACCTCGCGTTCGATCACGGCTCGATCATCTACTCCGCTCGCGAAAGGCTGCGCGCAAAACTAACGTATACGAATGTGGCGTTCGGGCTCGCTCCGCTGACCTTCACCATCGCGGACCTCAAGGGCATCTACGCAGCTGCCCTCGGGTACGACATATCTTCGACCAACTTGCAGCGCGTTCTTCTTCGACGAAAGATCATTGAGCCCACAAGTAATACTGCGTCTGCGCTTCCGTCGGGAGGGCGACCCGCACGGCTCTATCGTTTCCGCGACAGGTCATTACGGGTAACGAACCCTTTTGCGGCGTTCCGTCCCCCTCCGGAGTAGCTCACTAACTATTCCCCCCGGAACAGTGAGCTTCCTTGGCTTGGGGCGATGGAGCGGGATGGTTGCGTCGGCCGGTAACGTCGACCATACCGTAGTCGCGACATCCGATTTGGCGACGGCACCGTATTAGGAGTTGTATGGGTGATCTCGGCGAAGCCAGCGACGCACAGCTGGTCACGCTTGTCGCGCGCTACGACGAGATCGCCCTGGCCGAGATCTATCGGCGTCACGGCGGAGCGGTGTTTGGACTTGCCCGGCGGGTCCTCGATAATCAGACCGAAGCCGAAGACGTCACCCAGGAGATTTTTCTGCGCCTGTGGAATCAGCCTGAGCGATTCGATCCCTCCCGCGGCACATTGCGCTCCTTTCTGCTCACCCAAACGCACTCGCGCGCCGTCGACGTTATTCGATCGCTTACCTCGTCGCGACGTCGCGAGATGAACGCCGCGGCCCAGACGGCGAACGCGAGTTATGACGTCCACCGCGAAGCCTGGGACATAGTCGTATCGGCCGAGGTGAAACGAGCGCTCCAAGAACTCCCGGTGGAAGAGCGTCGGGCTATTGAACTCGCCTACTTTCAGGGCCACACCTACGTCCAGGTGGCCCAGATTCTCAATGAGCCCGAAGGCACGGTCAAGGGTCGCATTAGAAATGGGATGCGCCGGATGCGCGGTGAACTCGCGCGCCAAGGAATCGAAAGAGCGGACCAATGAGTCACGACGACGCCAGCGAACTTCTCGCGCCGCTCGCCCTGGACGCGCTGGATCCTGACATCGCGGCGAACGTCGAGGCGCACGTCCACACGTGTGCCGAGTGCCGGGCCGAACTCGACGGACTGCGCGAGGTCGCGAGCGCCCTAGGTACCTCGCTCGAGGCACCGCCCGACGACCTGTGGGACAAGATCGCGAGTCGGCTCTACGAAGGAGAGCGAGGCGACGTCGCCGAACTCCCGCCGCTGCTCACCGAGTACGCGCGCCCAGACGATCGGCGCTCACGCGGCGTGCGTCGTCGAACGCGCATTGTGGTGAGTGCCACGCTGCTGGCCGCCGCGGCCGCGATTCTTGCCCTCGCGCTCAACCTCTCGAGTGAAAGTGGAAGAGTGTCAAATCTTCAGCGCGCTCTTGGATCTGGTGTCGTTCACCAAGCACTGGTCACTCCGGGTCATCGCCTCGTTCGCTTGCGTGGCAGCGACGACACCGTTCTGGCGACCTTCGTGGTCTTGCCCAACGGGACGGGATACCTGGTCAACTCCGCGATGCCTCGGCTCCCCGCCAGCGAGACCTATCAACTCTGGGGCATCGTGGCGGGTCGACCCGTTTCGATTGGCATCATGGGCTCGAGTCCTCACGAGGTGGTTTTCACACTCGCCAGCTCACCGGGTCCCTCAAAGCTGGCCGTGACCGTGGAACCCGCAGTCGGAGCATCAACACCCACGTCGCCGATGATCGCGACCGGCGTGGTCTAGTCACCGCGGGCACGTCGTTACGTTTCACTCAACGTCGGCTCGTCGATCGCATAGGCATCAGCCAGTTGGTCCGGAGGTCCCGGTCGACCAAAGACCCAGCCTTGCGCGAAATCGACGTAGGCCTCGCGCAGCGTGAGTGCGTCGCGGGATGTCTCAACTCCCTCCGCGACCACCGCTGCCCCGGCCCCATGTCCAAAGTCGACCAGTGAGCGCACCAGTTGGTTGAGCACGCGATCCTCGCCCACGCCCGCAACGATGCTGCGATCGAGTTTGATGACGTCGGGAGCCGCGAGCAGGATGTGACGCAACGAGGAGAACCCGGCGCCGACATCGTCGATCGCTAGTCGCAGTCCGCGGGCGCGGAGAGGTTCAAGCACCGCGGCCAAGACGTCGTAGTCCGCAACGGGGTCGTGTTCGGAGAGCTCCAGCACGATGCGCTCCAGCGGCAGATCCTCCAGTAACGCGACGCAGCGTGTATCGAGGAGGGTCTCGGGGGAGAAGTTGATCGAAAGGTACCCCGAGACGAGCGCGAGTGACGGGAGCGCGCATCGCACCGCGAGGATCTCGAGTTCGATCCCCATGCCAATCGACGCCGCTTCACCAAAGACTGCGTCGGGCGCCTGCTCCCACTCGGAGGGGAATCGACTGAGCGCCTCGGCGCCCACGCGTGTGCCGTCGGCGAGGGCGACGATGGGCTGGAGGACAATGGTAGGCCCGCCGGCCATCACCAAGGGCGCCAAGCGATCGCGAATCGCCGCTTCTCGACGACGTTCCTGGACACCGGGTTCAATCACCGTGGCCGCGGCGCTGGCCAGCACTTCCATCAGCGCGCGGTCGCGCTTGGAGAGCTCGTTGTCGGACGTGAATCCCGCCGCACAGAACGTGCCGTACAGCGTGCCGTCACTGAGCGAGACCGGCACCGAGACGTAACTGCGAATACGCGGAAAGCGCGCCGCAGGCAGGCGCTTGGCCTCGGGCAACTTGGCGATGTTGGGAATGACGTGGGGGAGCTTGCCATCCAAGATTGCTTGACACAGCGACGTCGCCTGCGGCTGGGTGTTGCCGTCCTTGAAGAAGGGAAAAGACGACTCGACGACCTCCAGATGCTGGGTCTCTCCGTCGAGCCGGCTGAGGAAGGTCAGGCTCAGTCCGAGTGAGTTCTTGGCCACGCGCAGCAGCTCGGCAACTTTTTCATCGGCGTCGGACCGTGGGGGTCGGCTCGTGGGCATCCTCACCGACACTAGATGGCGCGTACTGAAAATAAGTTCTCTCGAATTTCGACATCCGGGGCCGCGTGAGCTCCGAATAGATACCACAACCAGTATCGGAGGACATATGGAACCTGTAAGCAGACGGCAGTTCTTCAAACACGCGGGCTCGGCCGCCGCGATCGCCGTGGTGGCGGGTACCGCCGCCTCGCCGCTTGGCCTGGCCGGAGCGGGAGCAAGCACCCTCGCGGGACGCGGCGGAGCGGAGCGCGAAGCGCCACTGGAGGCGCACGAAGAGCTCGCGAGCAACGAAGATCTCGTGGCTCACGTGAAGAACTCGCGCACCGGCGAGATCAGCCTGTTCATCGGACAACGCGAAGTGACGCTCAACGACCGCAAGGTCGCTGCCCGTCTCATCCGTGCGGCGCGATAGGACGACCAT
>Ga0210387_10002078_pt1 | contig 15198 bp, 15 predicted proteins | sample IncBWC7OmetaG_FD_160108 | JGI IMG/M metagenome (GOLD analysis project Ga0210387, IMG submission 160108) | Forest soil microbial communities from Barre Woods Harvard Forest LTER site, Petersham, Massachusetts, United States - Inc-BW-C-7-O ...
CGGAACGGGCTGGGCATAGGTTGTCCCTGCGAGCGTCGCCAGAGTGACGGACTTCGGCGGACTATAAGGAATCCATTTCGCCTTCACGCGGTATTTCGCATCCGGTTCGTACCAGTTCAATCCGTGAAAGGAGACGAGCGTCGGCGACTTCGCGTCTTTCACTCGCAGCGCGTACTTGTCTTCGCGCCGGATGACATACATATTGAGCGTGCCGATCGTGATGTGCGGAGCATTTTTGTCATTGTCCGCTTCCACGGGCAAAAAGTGAGCCTGCGCGGGAGCATCCGCCACTCGCAGGTCCGCCGGGAAGCCGCCTCCAGGTGCAATAAGCCGAACGCTGTTGGCCTCGAGGTGAAGTATTCCCATGTGTGCTGGGCCGGTACCCGCGAGGCGAATCTTGTTGTCGGCCGCCGTTCCAAAAGAATTGTCGCCGGGCTGCAGCCATTCGAGCCCGGTGAGCGAGAGCCAGCCTGCGGGCTTCAAAAGATCAGCGACGTGTTGCGAACGCCAGGCAGTCAGTTCATGCTGCCAGTTTCCATCTTGAGCAAATAACGGCGCCGCAAGAAGCGCGCAGAGAATCCCAAGCGAACGCAACCTGTAAGAGCGGCGGTAAGTGTGCATGACAAAAATTATATCGCGGTCGAGCCATGCGTCGAGGCGCGCCGGCTCAACCGTGCCCAAAAAATACGCGGCGGCAGTCTAGAATACAATTGGGAAGTCGGGCGAGCCCGGATGGTTCGCTTGGGGGAACTCATTTTGCGTCGTGGAAGATGATCCCCAGTGTAAAGCGCGTCCCGCGATGTACCCTGCTGACGCCATGCCGCAAACTGGCGCGGTAGTAGCCGCGCGTTCCTTTTACCGGCCGATACCGAGTCGTAAAAATAATTGCCTGCCCTTGATTTCCGCTCACCACTTCGGCTTTCGATTGGGCGCGCGGCCGTTGTTCCACCAGGATGAATTCGCCGCCCTCCCAATCGCGCCCCGCTTTCCCCAGCAGAAGCACCATCTGCAGAGGAAAACTCACTTCGCCATACAAATCCTGATGCAAGCAGTTGTAGCCGCCCGCTTCGTAGTGCAGCATCAGCGGCGTTGGTTTATTCTGCCCGGCTCTCTTGCACTCCTCCAGAAAAGCAGCGTGGTCTGGCGGATATCTCGCGCCGGATTCTCCGAATGCCTCGGCCCAACAATTCGCAACCTTCGCCAAATGCCTATAGGCTGCCTTGCGAAGATTGGCGACCACCGGCGGCAACGGACTTTCAAAATATTTGTAATCACCCTCACCGAAGCGATACCGCTCCATGACAATGTGGCTGCGAAATCTCTTCTCATCCTTATAGAGCGCCACCAGTTCCGCGCACTCTTCCGCCCTCAGCAAGGAAGCCGTTACCGCATAACCGCGCGCGGACAGCGACTCCTTCGCGGCCGCCCAATCCAGAGCATCCACTCTCTGCCGAACAGCAATCTCATCTTCCTTCGATTGTTCGAGAACGCTCATAAAGATCCTCTGTGCCGCGGTATCTCTCAATGTCCTCGACAACATTACGGCAACCAGAGAAGTCCGGGCTATCCGCTTTTGACCATGAAATTATTTTCTACTCCCAAAACAAACTTTGCGGCGTCCGGACGCCTAACGGCAGCCGACCGAGAGCCATCTAATTAATCGAATTACCAGACCAAAATCCTCCCCGGGCCGGAGCGATCTTTTTAGCGCCCCAGGCCTGGAGAAAATAAAAGGGAGTTGCATATGAAAGTCACGAAGCTCTTCACTCTGTTGGCCGGCACTTCGCTGTTGTTTTCCGCAAGCGCTTTCGCCGGAAACGGCAGCAAGAAATCGCTTCATTTCGATACAGGCGTCACCGTCGAAGGCAAGGCTTTGCCGGCAGGCGACTACAAGTTCGAATGGAGCGGCAATGGCCCGGACGTAAAAGTGAATATCCTCAAAGGCAAGGAAACCGTTCTGAGCATTTCGGCGCGGGTCGTTTCTGTGCCGGCCCCGAACAAACAAGACGGCTATTCTGCCACGGCCGCAAAAGACGGCAGCCGCTCACTCACGACGCTCTTCTTCTCTGGAGACAAATACGACCTAGAAGTCGGCGAAGCCTCGGCGGCCAGCGCCGCTCCTGGCGCGACGACCGGCACGAACTAACCACTCCGTCGTTTTGGATTCGAGAGGATCTCATGGATCGGGGAGGGGCTGGATGGGAGTCCCTCTCTTGTCTCTCCCCAAAGATTCGGCCCATATGCGAATAACACCGGACTTGAGAGTTCACTGCCGCGCGCGGCGGCGTCCAGAAAAAGCGGCGTTAGCAGCAAAATAACGCCGTAAATAAATCTCAAGTTTCTTCCTGAGCAGTGAAACCTCTTCCGCCCTCTGTCCATCGAACTAGATGGAGTAAAAAATCATTTGCCTCCGCGAGCAGGAGCGCGCTTTTTCGCGCCTCGGCTCAGGGAGAAGACAAGAGGGAGTTGTACATGAAAGTGTCGAGGCTTTCCGGACTGTTGCTTGGATGTTCTTTGTTGTTCTCCGTTTGTGCGTTTGCGGGAACCACCAATAAAAAGTCGTTGCACCTGAGTGAAAACGTCACAATCGAGGGCAAGCAATTGGCTCCCGGCGACTACAAAGTTGAATGGAGTGGAACTGGACCTGATGTGACCGTAAATATTCTCAAGGGCAAGGAAACGGTTGCCAGCGTGTCCGCACATGTCGTCCCAGAGAACGCTCCGAATTCCCAAGACGGCTACTTGCTCAAGCCTGCTGCGGATGGCAGCCAATCCTTGGTGCAGGTTTTCTTCAGCGGTGAAAGATACGACCTGAATATTGACCAGACGCCGAGCGCCGGCGTCTCTCCGGGCGCAAATCCCAGCGGCTCGAACTGACTCGCCCGGCGTTTCAGAATACGTGCTGCACCTGAACGCGCGAAAGGGGTCCTGACCGGACCCCTTTTTGCTTCTCTCTGAAGAGAGGAAATTACCGAACGAAATCTAGGCAGCTGCAGGGCCAGACTCGCGGGTCGCGTGTGCGCCGTGTCCGTTATCAACGACATGGAATTGCGCGGCCTCCGTGGAGCCAGCCAACGCAGTCGTCGATGATGCGCCGCCCGAAACCACTTGCGCAATTTCGTCGAAGTAACCCGTGCCCACGAATCGCTGGTGTGTCACGGCTCGATAGCCCAGCTCCTGCGCGGCGAATTCTTCTTGCTGGAGTTTCGAGTAGGCCGTCATGCCCGCCTGCGCGTAGCCGCGCGCGAGATGGAACATCGACATGTTCAGCGCATGGAAACCGGCCAGCGTCACGAACTGGAATTTGTAGCCCATTTTTCCCAGCTCTTGCTGGAAATTCGCAATCGTCACGTCATCCAGCTTTTTCTTCCAGTTGAACGACGGCGAGCAGTTATACGCCAGCAGTTTTCCGGGAAACTTGGCGTGAATCGCGTCCGCGAATTTCCGCGCTTCGCCCAGATCCGGTGTCGACGTTTCGCACCATAGCACGTCTGCATAAGGCGCGTAGGCAAGTCCCCGCGCAATCGCCGCGTCGATCCCGCCGTGAAATTGATAGAAGCCTTCCGGCGTGCGCTCGCCGTAAATGAATTCGCGGTCGCGCGGATCGGCATCCGACAATAGCAGCCCCGCCGAGTTGGCATCCGTGCGGGCGATCAAAATCGTTGGCACGCCGCAAACGTCCGCGGCCAGCCGCGCCGCTGTCAGTTTTTCGATGAACTCCCGTGTCGGTACAACTACTTTCCCGCCCAGGTGCCCGCATTTTTTCGCCGATGAAAGCTGATCTTCGAAATGAACGCCTGCCGCGCCCGCTTCGATCATGGCCTTCATCAGCTCGTAAGCATTCAGGGAACCACCGAATCCCGCTTCAGCGTCCGCTACGATCGGCGCAAACCAATACGTTCCGCTCGGTTTCCGTTCGGCGGATTCGATCTGGTCCGCGCGCAGCAGCGCCCGGTTGAGGCGCTTCACGAGATTCGGCGCGGAATCGCAGGGGTACAAACTCTGGTCCGGATACACGTCGCCGGCCGTATTCCCATCTGCCGCCACTTGCCAGCCCGAGCCGTAAATCGCTTTCAGCCCCGCTTGTACCATCTCAATCGCCTGGTTACCGGTGATCGCGCCCAGGGCTGGAACGTACGCGTCGCTGTGCATCAAATTCCACAACCGCTCCGCGCCTAGCCGAGCCAAGGTGTACTCGATCTGAACCGTCCCGCGCAACCGCAGCACGTCATCATAGGAATATGGACGCGTGATGCCCGCCCACCGCGGAGGCGTGTGCCGGTCCGCGTGGGAATTCTTTTCCTTTCCGTTAGCCCCGTTTTTGCCGTTCGATGACATTAGGATCTCCTTGCGAAAAATTCGTGGCCGTGAGTGCCTGGTTCTGCCTGTTCAGAAATGAAATCCACCACCTGCTAGGCCGGATTGAATTCATGGCGCCGGATCATTTCTTCGCTTAAAGTGCGTGCTTCGCGGAGGGAAGCCGCGCCTTGCGGACTCTTTACGCTCGCCGGCTCGCCGAGCAGTCGCTCGAGCTCTTCGTCAAAAAGCTTGCTGATGAATTCTGGCGTATGGCGCACGGGCGCCCCGCTCTCGTCCAGAATCTCCACGCTGCTCGAATGATTCATTCGCTGCGCGATCATCAGGCGATAGATGCGGTCTGTCGCCAGATCCTCCATGTAACCGTCCAGCAGGCTCGCGCCTTTTCCATTCAAAACGCCGTTGCGATAGCGAATCACGGTTCGAATCGCCGCTCGCGTTCCCCTAAGAGTCCGCTGTCCGACGCCGGCCGGAAGCGGCCGCAAGTTCGGATGCGTGTTGTGGTTTGCCGGGCGGGCGCCGAGCTGATTGGGCTCGGGGAATTGCGCAACGGCAATGGCGTTCTGGTCCGGATGGCCGGTCCACGCGCCGTCCATCAGGGAATTCGATTCGTTCTTCTTGTCCTCCGCGAGCGTTTTCAAAGCCCGCGCATTCAGCTCGGCATCTTCGCGGCTCGGATAGAGCGCCGTCATCCCGCCGATCGCCAGCATGCCGTGCTTGTGGCAAATCTCCGGCATCAGTTCGCGCAAATTTTGGAAAAACGCCATGTTGTGCGGAATCGTGTTGCGGTCCGGCAGAACCCACTCGGGATTTTCCAGGTTGCAGTGGATCAAGCTGGCCATGTAATCCCAGCGGCCAAGATTCAATCCCAGAATGTGTTCGCGAAGATTCCACGCAAACTCTTCCATCTGATAGGCCAGCGGATGCGATTCCACCAGCGCCATGCACTTGATCGCCCCCGCCGGGAGTCCTTTGGCGCCGGCAATCATCTGGAAAAGATCGCGCCACCACAGCGCTTCATCGGCCGATTCGGATTTCGGAATGTAGAAGCACAGCGGATGCCTTAGCGTGCTGAAATCCACTTGGTAGGCGACCATGGCAACGTCGAACATCGATGCCGGAAGCAGTTCGCCATCAAGAATTCCGGCCTGATGAATATGCAAACCGCGCGGCCGCGTGAAAATCACCGTGTTGCTCGGCGAAATGCCAACAGTCCGATCGCGCTTCTTGTCGTAATACGTCAGCCGTCCTGCCAGCGCATCGAGAATATTCTCGATGCCGCAAATCGTGTGTTCCCACGTATTGGCGCTAGAGTCTTCCAAATCCAGCATTACACCCGGGGCTCCCGAATTGAGCATCTTCACGACGAGCTCGGCCTCATCGGCAGGTCCGGTCATTTGGTTTCGCTGGTCGGCGCACCACGCAGGAAGCTGGATACGCCAGGAATTCGTCGTGGCCACCGAAGGCGGCAAGTAGTTCGGCAATTTGCCCGCGTGCGCATCGGCGAGAGCGCGTTCGCGCCGCGCCACGAGCGCGCGCTGCCGCAGCGTGAGCGCAGCATGCAGCGGCGCCAAGAATTCAAGAAACCCTGCCGGCAAGCCGTTCGCCAGGTCAAACTCTTCCGGCGCAGCGTTAACGCACACGATGCGATTCGAGAAGGGTAGCGGCGCGGTCGCCGGATCGAGTTTTGCGGTTGCTGTCGCCATACTTTTGCTAGACCTCGAAATTGGCATTCGAGCGGGCTTTGGTTGAGCTAGAGAAGGGCAATTCAAAGGCCACTGGGCAATTGCGCCGATCTTCTAAGGGCCATGCCTTCAATCAGTTAGGAGCCTGGCCCGGAAGCTGGAATCGTTGGGCCATTCACAATGGCAACAAACGATACAAAAGTTCACACCACGGATGTCCAAGTTCCGCCGATTTCTTGTGGCAGCGAAAACAGGAAGGCCACGGAGAGTCCCTTCCTAAAAAGAGGCGAGAGATTCCGCAAAAATCTTCCTACCGCGGAAGGAAACGACCCCGTGCATTTCCCTCTGCTGGGTGAGGAGCCACGGGCGGGAGAGGCCGGATGTCGCCCGCCGCGCGCTCCGGACTTATTTTCCGCCGCCTTCGACTTGCAGATTATTCTTCACCGAAAATACGTTCGGCACGCCGTTGGCTCGAAGATTCGCGAGGTTCTTATCAGCGTCGCTGTCAACCACTCCTTCCAGCGTGACGTTTCCGTTTTTCACGATGATATGAATGGAGGCCACAGCCGAAAATCCGTAGCGCGATAGAGCCGGCTCACCATAAATGGCGCGGTACAGCGCCCTGCGAAGCTGGTCATCCATAGGGGACGGAGGAAGAACTTCAATGTTGTTGACGACCGAGCTCACGCCCGAAACACTTTTCACTGCGGCTTCTGCGTCGGACTTGATACTCGGCCGAACGACTTGCCCTTCCAGAATGACTCTGTCGCCGTCCACCCGGTAAGCGAGATTGTCGAATACCGAGTAGTACGGCAGCATGACGAGGACATGACGCACCTCCTTCATGAGTGCCTGCTGCGGCTTGGGTTCATTTTGATTCTCGGATCGAGCCAGCGGAGATGCCTGACCATTGGGCAAGACGGCCAGCTGAGCCGACATCAATACCGCTACAAGCAGGGCCCGGAATTCTTTTCTCATCTTCTCCTCCTCATAGGAAACTGAACAACCCCTACAGGTTAGATTCAAGATGCAGCTAATTAGGCGCATACGGATTTGACTGTAGGCGGGTGTTAGCATACAAGTCGGACCTTGCTCCCTGGCATTGGGCGACCATTCCAGGGCTTCTCGGGATGACGGGCGTTTCTCTGGGTTCCTCGAAGGAGCGCACTGAATTGTTGATCATCGGGCATCGCGGGGCTTCCGGGCACGCGCCGGAAAATACTCTGGCCTCGTTCAAGAAGGCAGTCGCCTTGGGCGCCACTTTTATCGAGACGGATCTACAGCTCTCGCGCGACGCCCGCTTTGTGGCCATCCATGATGACACCGTGGATCGCACCACTAACGGTCAGGGCAAGGTGCACGATCAGGCGCTCGCCGCACTGCGGCGGCTGGACGCCGGTTCGTGGTTCGGAAGCGAGTTTGCCGGAGAACGCATTCCGACGCTCGAAGAAATTCTGGAATTCTCGAAAAAAAACGACGTTGTATTTTATCTGGAGCTGAAGCCTAGCGGCTCCTGGGGCGGGGAACATGCCTTGATCGGCGCGCTGCGGGAGTCGGGAGAAGCGGCGCGCGTCGTGGTTATTTCCTTTGACCATGGAATTCTGGCGAGTCTGCGCAAGATCGAACCCACGCTCATGACCGGCGCGTTGTATGACGGGCAGGTCGCCGATCCCCTGAAATCCGCTTTGGAGGTGGGCGCGCGGCAGGTTGTAGTGCGTGGCGATCTGGTGACGCCTGCCATGATCGAGCAAGCCCGCAAACAGGATTTGCAAGTCGTGTGCTGGACGGTAAATCATCCGGCGCATATTCGCTTGCTGATGGCCGCCGGTGTTGACGGGATCATGAGCGACTACCCCGACCGCTTGATTGCCGCTCAGAAGAAAGACGCCGAGAAGGGTTAGCGCGCGGCAGTCAAGGAGTCGTGAAGCGCGGCGAATTGCGCGACGGAGAGTTGTTCGGCGCGGGCATCCGCGCGCAAACTCTGCGCCGCGAGAGCTTCGCGGACGAACTCCGGCTTCGCCAGCGCCCGCAGATTATTGACCAGCGTTTTGCGCTTCTGGGCAAAACACAATTTCACGAAATCCAGATAGTCCATTTCGTCCTGAAGCTTGAGCTTTCGGCGTTCGCCGGGAAGACGAAGCGTAACCAGGGCAGAATCGACTTCCGGCGGAGGACTAAATGCGCCGCGCGGTATGCCTAGGACAAATTCCGGGCGAGTGTAGAGCTGCGTGACGACGGAGAGGTAGCCGTATTGCTTTGTCTCGGGCTTCGCGGGGAGGCGCAGCGCGACTTCTTCCTGGATGACGATGTGAATCTCATCGATCAAATCCGCAAACGTAAAAAAATGGTGAAGAATCGGCGACGTGATGTAGTACGGTAAATTTCCGTACAGACGAAGGCGGCGGCCGGCAGCCAGTGCGGCGAGATCAGTTTCGAGAATATCGCCGTGAACCACCGTAAGATTCGGAAACTTCTTCGCCAGCTTCTGCAGGTGCGCTGCGAGCGGCGCGTCGAGTTCGACGGCGCAAACGGGGGCTCCGGCCGACAGCAAGTGCTCGGTCATCTCACCGTGGCCTGCGCCGATTTCGATCCAGCAATACGGTTGAGCCGGAGCCGAGGCCGCGGATGTGAGCCGCGGCGTCGAGTGCCGCGAAACGCCGATGGCGCGCGCGATTTGTTCGCGCCAGCCGGCGTCCGCAAGAAAATGTTGGCCAAGCCGTTGACGAGCCATGCGCCGAAAGTGTAGCAGGAAGCGTGTCTTCGGATTGTCCTGTCAACGTGCGCCACCCGCGCTTGCTCTCGGCTTCAGCCATGTGTGAAGCGTTTTCCCTGCCTCGCCGTTTGGGTGTCGGAACCACCTTGGTCCTTCGGCGGCCGCCGTGGCAGAAACAATCCATCGACCGGGATGCGCAGTCAAACTGGCGGAGCCCGTCACCGCTTGCGCTATTCCGGCTTGACGCCCGGAATTGCCTCCAGTAGCGTAAAAGGAAAGCGCCTTACGCCAAGATGGATGTGGATGCGCCGCGGAAGAGAAGGAAGCGAAGCGCGCCCAGGGAATCGAGTCGAGAAAAGAGAGTGAGAATTCTTTTTGTAGCATCGGAGGGGTTGCCGTTCTCGAAGACCGGCGGCCTCGCGGACGTAATCGAAGCGCTGCCGAAGGCGCTGGTGGCGCAGGGCCACGAAGTGGCCGTGGTTTTGCCGCGCTATCGGGGCACCAAGGCGAGCGCCGTGGTGATGCCGAGCCTGACAATTCCGATGGCGAATCGCCTGAGGTTTCCGGCGATTGCAGATGGCACGCAAGTTTCCGGAGTGCGCTATTTTTTCCTAGACGATCCGGCGTATTTCGATCGCGACGGTCTTTACGGAAACAGCAGTGGCGATTTTCCGGACAATCCGGAGCGATACAGCGAGTTTTGCCGCGCGGCGATTGAAATTGCGAAACACGTCTGGCCCGCCGACGTGATTCATTGCCACGACTGGCAGACGGCGCTCGTGCCGGTTCTGCTGCGCACCTCGTACGGGGACGACCCGCTGGTAAAAGACATTCCCGTGGTGTTCACGATCCACAACATGGGCTACCACGGGCTTTTCAAAACTGACGTCCTGGAACGCGCGGGGATTCCCGGAGCCGTCTACCATCCGGCCGGCATGGAATTTTACGGCAACGTGAACTTCTTGAAAGGCGGATTGGTTTATTCCGATTTTCTGACCACCGTAAGCAAGAGATATGCGCAGGAAATTCAGACGCCGGAATTTGGATACGGACTGGACGGCGTGGTGCGCAGCCGCGCAGACCGCATGGTTGGGATTTTGAATGGCGTTGATTATTCGGCGTGGAGTCCGGAAAAAGACAAACTGATTCCCATGAAATTTTCCGCAAAGGATATGGGGGGAAAGCACGTATGCAAACAGGCTCTGCTCGAATTGTTTGGTATTCTGCCGGAACACGCCGCGCGCCCCGTGATTGGAATCGTTTCGCGTTTCGCGGATCAGAAGGGCTTCGATCTCATCGCGGAAAAAGCCTACGAATTAATGAAAGAAGATCTCTCGCTGGTCGTGCTGGGCTCCGGCGATCGCAAGTACGAAGAGCTATTTCAGGCGATGGCCAACACGTTTTCCGGGCGAGTCGGTGTGAAAATCGCCTACGACAACGAGATCGCGCACAAAGTGGAGGCCGGCGCGGACATGTTTCTGATGCCTTCGCGCTACGAACCTTGCGGGTTGAATCAGATCTACAGCTTGAAGTATGGTACGGTGCCTATTGTGCGAGCAACCGGCGGTCTTGATGATACAGTCGAGCCGTTCGATCTGGAGCACGGGACGGGAACGGGATTCAAGTTCGCGGAATATTCCGGGGCGGCCATGATGTACGCGATTCGGCAAGCTTTGCATCATTCGACCGACGAGCGTATCTGGCGGCGCATCCAATTGAACGGAATGGCAAAGGATTTTTCCTGGAAGGGGCCAGCTGCGGAGTATGCGAAAGTATATGAAGCGGCTTTGACCCTTCGAGGCGCTGGGCAAGCAGGACGAAACCAAATGTCCGTTACAACATCTAATTGAGCTGACGAAGGAGAGAAAAACAGCGGCCTAGCGGCAAGCTGTTGAGGACAAACAACATGGCTGACAATATCCAGGCAGGGACAGCAAACAGTATCCAGGCAGTGACGGATGGAAATTTTGAAGCGGAAGTGCTTACGGCTAGCAGCACGCAGCCGGTGATGGTGGATTTCTGGGCGGAATGGTGCCGTCCCTGCCACATGCTCGCGCCGACGGTTGCCGAGATTGCGCATGATTATGCTGGCAAACTCAAGGTGATGAAGCTGAACGTCGATGAAGCGATGAACTCCGCGGGGCGCTACAATATTCGCGGGATCCCGACGTTGCTCGTGTTCAAGAACGGGCAAGTGGTCGAGCAGATTGTGGGCGCGGTGCCCAAGGACCAGATCACCAAGGCGCTCGACCGGCACATGGCCTAATTCGCCGCCCGATGCGTCGAAGGATTTGGCGCACCCCATGGGCAGCAAAAAGATAGAAAGATTGGCGGGGCATGTCGTACAGTTGAATGCGGCATGCCCTTTGTTTTTTGCGCGGGCGGCGAACTTAAGGAGCACAGATTGGCTACAGCTGAGACAGCAGCGACAGCAACCCGTCAAGTAAAACCTGCCGACCATCCCCCGATGCTTGCCGGAGAACGCGGCCCCATGCCCATCTCGCGGCCCGGACTCCACGAAACTGTGCTGAAGATTTTGAAACCGCTGCCGCGTGGAAGGGTTCTGGATTGCCCCACGGGAGAGGGAGCGCTTGCCGAAGATTTGGTGGCGGAAGGTTTTGACGTGCGCTGTTGCGATTTGTATTCGGAGCTTTTCCGCCTGGATGGAGTGGAGATCAAGCGCGGCGATCTGGCGGGTACGCTGCCATATGCTTCGGAATCGTTTGATTACATCACCTCGCTGGATGGACTGGAACATATTGATTCGCCGCCACAGGCGTTTCGAGAGTACCGCCGGCTGCTAAAACCGGGCGGGCATCTGATTATCAGCGTGCCGAATATCATGAATGTCGAGGAGCGATTGAAGTGGCTGCTGTTCGGCTACACGTCGCATTTCAAACCGCTTTCCGAGCAGTTCAAGGCCAAGATTCATTACGATTGCGCAGGGAAGGACGAGATTTCCGTCCATGCCAACCCGATTGGCTACAATGAGCTGCGGTACTACCTCGAGAAGAATGGATTTGCGATTCAGGGCGTTTACCGCGACCGGATAAAAGGGAACCAGTGGCTGTACTGGCCGCTGGTTGCGTTTATCCGGCTGCTGGCAAAACTTACGCCGGAAAAGCGGCGTAAGGACCGGTGGACAGAGGAGTTAGTGTCGGATCCGGTGCTGCTCGGCGGAAATACGATTATCATTCATTCTATCCACCTATCCTAGGCTGATGCCCATTGTGCTTTGAACAGTCCTCCGCTCGAGATGCGTGCCTCTGAATCCGGTTTTACGCCTCGCCTTTGTTCTCTATAAGGTAACGACATACTTAGCTCGCCTGTGGAAATGGCCCGCGAGAGTCGATCCGACGATCGCGATTCGTGACCGTAGCTGGCCAGGTGCCTGCGAAGGTTGCCTCGATGTACAATCGAGCCGGTGAACCACACGCATCCGATGCTTCGAGCCGTGCTGAAGAGCCAGTATCACGCGTCGCTGGCGATGCTCCGCGAAGCCATCGAGCGCTGCCCACCCGAAGAGTGGTTGAGCACCAACCACAAGAATGCGTTCTGGCAGGTGTCGTATCACGCGCTGTTCTTTGCACACCTCTATCTTCAGCGCAACGAGGCTGCGTTCAGGCTGTGGGAACAGCATCGCGGCGAGGGCGACGGCATACAGGGTGAGCCGTACACGCAAGCGCAGGTGCTCGAGTACTGGGAGTTCTGCGATCGGATGATCGACGCCGCCGTGGACGTGTTGGATCTCGACAGCACCGAAAGTGGCTTCAGTTGGTATCGCATGTCCAAGCTGGAGCACCAGTTCGTCAATATCCGCCATATCCAACATCATGCCGCGCAACTGATCGACCGCGTCCGCTCGGCCGCTGACGTCGGGATTCGCTGGGTGGCCGCGCGCCAGCGTCTTGGTGAGTCAAGTAATTCATTGCCCTATAAAGGCTGATTCTAGAGGCGGCTAGAATGAGTGCATCCGTCGCGGTCCAGGGTGAGCAAGGCCGTCCACTCTGGGGTGGCGTTGACGGAAGGGCCGCAACGTCCGACCGGGGAGTTTCGTGGTTTCCCGGCTGCGACGGCCGGCGTTGGAGCGGCTTAGGAAAAAGTGGCGCTCGAGCGAGGGCGACGTTTTAAAGTGGAGGGAGAGAGGGAGATGGCGGATTTGAGCCGCAGTTCAAGAATTGCCCGATGTCACTGGGCGACGGGTGAGTTGAATATTCCCTATCACGATCGGGAGTGGGGCGTGCCGCTGCACGACGACCGTGCCTTGTTTGAGCTTTTGATATTGGAGGGGGCGCAGGCAGGGTTGAGCTGGGATACGGTCCTGAGGAAGAGAGAGCGGTACCGCGAGGTGTTTGACGGGTTTGCGGTGGAGAAGGTGGCGGGGTATGACAAAAAGAAGGTGCGCGAGCTATTGAAGGATGCGGGGATTATTCGGAATCGGCTGAAGATTGCGGCGGCGATTTCGAACGCCCAGGCATTCTTGAGGGTGCAGGAAGAGTTTGGGTCATTTGATAAATATATTTGGCGATTTGTCGGCGGTAACCCGAAGCAAAACGCTTGGAGGACGCACAAACGCCTACCCGCTAAGACGGCGGAATCGGATGCGATGAGCAAGGATCTAAAGAAGCGCGGGTTTCGCTTTGTGGGGTCGACGATTTGTTATGCGTTTATGCAGGCGACGGGGATGGTGAACGATCATTTGGTGGATTGCTTCCGGTACTCTCGTTTGTCCGGAAACTAGGGGGCCGCGGTTCCGTTTGTTCAGACAGCCCGGCGGCGTATCGCCTACATATCCTTCGGGACGGCAAACGCCGGATCGTCCGGTTTCAACTTGTGAGCCTCGTTGTACGCTGCTGTCGCCGCGGGTATGTTGCCCAAGCGATGGTAGGCGATGGCCAAGTCCATCCACAGTTCTGGCGATTTCGGCTGCTGAGCTGTAGCGTCGCGCAGCCATCGGACCGCTTCTTCATTGTGATTTGCGACCAGGGCCGCGTAACCCCATTGTCCTTCTTCAAAGCCCGCCTTGCCGGAAAGATTGACGAGGGGCCGCCCATAGGTTGATCCCCAAAGGCCAAAGGCGACAAGGGCAGCGACTGCTGAGGCAAAAAGCGGACGGCGGCTGGGCATGGTGATTGCAAAACCGGCGAGAATGCCGAGAATGGCTCCGGCTCCATGGGCGACATTGGCAACGACGAAGATGTGAAGCAGCGTCGTTGCTAAGCAGAAAAAGAACCAAACCACGAAAACAGTAACCGTCCTCTGATCCATGGAACCGCGGAAACGCTCGTCGCGCCGCGACAACACCCACAGCAGGCCGAAGAAGCCGTAACCAACCCCAGAGAGGCCGACACCCGTTTGGGCGAATGCGAACTCGAAAGAACTTGAACCGACGGCAAACAGAACCAGGAGCGCGGCAGTCTTGGCGTGTCCGAACACGCCTTCCAAGAGGGAGCCAAGGACCCAGAGCCAATAGACGTTGAAGACCAGATGCAGCAGGTCCAGGTGCGGGAAGATGGTTGTGAACAAGCGCCAGAGTTGCCCGCGGCGAATCTCGGCAGTGGCGAAGACGATGGACACGTCGTACTTGGCCCACCACGCGATAGTCACGACGACGGCGATGAGGATTGTTCCCGCAATGACCGGGTAGCGCGGGAATTCGGACCATCTGGGAGGAGGGGGCATTTCGACCAAAGCTAGCATGGAATCCGCAGATGGAATGAGCGCGCGGGGGGAATGAGTTCTTGAAAAGCAATTACGATTGCTTCTCGCGGGACAATACCGGTTGCTTGCGTTGAGGGCTAGGCGAGCTTACGATAGCAATCTGCCGTAGCTTGGTGCCTTCCAACGCCGTTCAGGTGAAGTGAGCGATTCGGCGATGAGGTGTGGTTAGTGAAGGGGCAGTGCGCAAGAGGACAGGAGACAGACTAAACGTCTGTCCCACAGAGGGGACTGAATGAAATCGGTGGTCGTAGTGGGGGCGCAGTGGGGGGATGAGGGGAAGGGCAAGGTGGTGGACTACCTTGCGGGGTCGTTTGATTTTATTGCGCGCGTGGCGGGGGGACACAATGCGGGGCATACCGTCATCATCGGGAAGGACCGGTATGTGTTGCAGTTGATTCCTTGCGGAATTCTGCGGCCCAGGCAGCAGGCGGTGATTGGGACCGGCGTGGTGGTGGATCCGGCGGCGCTTGTGGCGGAGATTGAGACTTTGGCGAAGGCGGGGATTGATGTGAAGGGGCGGCTGCACATCAGCAATCGGGCGCATTTGATTTTTCCGTATCACCGCGAATTGGATAAGGCTGCGGAAGGCGCGAGAGGCGCGGATAAAATCGGGACGACTTCGCGGGGGATTGGGCCGGCATACGAAGATAAAATGGCGCGGCGCGGGTTGCGGATGTGCGACTTGCTGGAGCCGGAGCTGTTTCGGAAGAAGGCGGCGCGGGTCGTGGCGGAGAAGAACCGGTTGGCTAAGGGCGCTTACGG
>Ga0210387_10002079_pt1 | contig 15196 bp, 14 predicted proteins | sample IncBWC7OmetaG_FD_160108 | JGI IMG/M metagenome (GOLD analysis project Ga0210387, IMG submission 160108) | Forest soil microbial communities from Barre Woods Harvard Forest LTER site, Petersham, Massachusetts, United States - Inc-BW-C-7-O ...
CTTTTCGCTTTTTCTTCGACAAAGGCGGGCGCGCCAGCCCCTCATGCTTCTGGGGCACACTGCCCCTTCGTCCGGATTGTTTGCAGCCCCTCCACAGGGTATCCTGCTCGTTCCGGAGGGATCGGCGTGCGACAGTCCCCGTTGGCACGGTTTCTTCTTGGCGTGTCCGCCGCCCTTTGCTCGGCGTCGTCCTGCCCTTCCCGCGCTCAGCAACCGCCGCAACCTCAGCAGCAGACCCCATCGCAACAACGGCCTCCCACACAGCAAGCTCCTTCCCAGCAACCGGCGCAGCCAGCGGCGCAGTCAACCACGCAACCGGCGCAAACCAAAAAGCCAGCCACTGGACCTGCCACTACTCAATCTACCCATTACCCCATCCTGCTTCTGGTTCAAGGCAACGACCAATCTTGGAACCTGCGCATCGGCCTAAGAGGCCCCGAACGTCTTGATCGGACGGGTTATCCGCCGATTCCACTGGAACCCGCCGAGGTCGTCCGAGAAGGCACAACCGATTCTTGGACTTACCACGCCAAAGACGCTCAGACCGGTGCGGCTGTCTCGGTGCATATCACGCGGGAACCCTGCTCCGATTCAGCAACGGGCACCAAATTTGCCTTCACCGCCTCCCGGGAGCACGCCCAGATCGGTTCGGCGCCAGGCTGTGCACGGGTCGCCACGGAACTCTTCCCGAAAATCAACAATCAGCCCACAGACGACGATGCCGGCGCCAAAGACAAGCCCGCTCCTCCGACGGTCACGCACTTCAAGCCGCCCGTTTACGTCGCCTACATCCATGGCACCGGCAAGCTGATCGTCAAACGCGGCACCGCCGCCCGGACCGTCCCGGGCAAAGCCGGCTACCAGCCAGCTCTTTCGCGCGATGGCAAGCGGCTGCTCTATACCACCGACGAAAAGGGCGGCGAAAATGGTAGCGAACGCGCGATTTCTGTATACGACTGGGCAACAGGCAAATCCTCCGAGTTGCTCCGAGGATCCGTCCAGCAGCCGTTTTGGTCGCCGGATGAGACGCGCGTGGCATTCCTGAAATCTGACGGCTCCAAGTGGGAGGTATGGACCATGCCTCAAGATGCCCCGGAAAAAGCCGCGCTTCTCTATCCTGGCGAGGCGCTCCAGCTGGACGGCTGGGCGGATGCGCAGACGATTCTGGCGGGCGACCTAGAGACTCTTTCCTGGGTCGGGGAAGACGGGACCGTGAAGCAATCCGTGCCCAGTGCGGACCTCTACGGTAAGGAGCAATTTAGTTTGTCCAGCGCCAATACCGTGCGCGTTCATCCGCTCAACCCGGATTTGCTGCTCGTTTCCGCGGAGTTGCTGCCAGCGCCTGCCGCCGCCGCGAAGAATCCTGCGGTTGCGGGCAAGGACGCTGCGACGCAGCCGGGGCAGGCTTTCTTCCTTTTTGAGATCCAATCCAAGCGACGCGTGCTGCTCAGTCCGGCGAGCTTGTCGTGCTCGTTCGCGGAATGGTCCCGCGACGGACTGCAGATTTTTTTCACCTGTCACGAGCCGTCTAGCACCGCGATGACCATCTACAAAATGTTCTGGGACGGCACCAGTCAGCTCAAGGTGCAAGACGGTTATGGTCTCGTGATTGGCCAATAGGCTCCGGAACAACAAGATTCTGCCCTAGGATGGTTTGTATGTTCATGCCGGTTATCCGTCTGTCGGCCATTTTCATCAACATGGTTGCCTCAGCGTCAGTCATCGAGCAGGCCACTTCTTCCGTCACGCAACAATCTCCTGCGCCAACGCCTCATCCCACGTCCCGGTCGCCGCTGCGCTTGGCCTTGCCGAGGCGCCCCTATCTCTGCGATGGTGGCGCCAGCATCGTTATGATCATGGAAACTAACGCGGCCCGCCTCACGCTGAACGATCACATCTACAATATGAAGCAGGTCGAGACGGTTTCCGGCACGAAATATGTCGAGGGCTCGGTGGTATGGTCCAGCGACGGTGATGACGGCTTCCTCGAAGACGACACGGTTGCGGGCAAGCCTCAAATGCTGGCCACAAACTGCCGTCTGCAGAGTATTTATCCGCCTGTCGCTCCCACTGCGGGAAAAATCACGGGCACCATCAGCTTTCCGCGGCGCGTGCCCTTGCCGCCGGACGCCGTCGTCCTCGTGCAACTTCAGGATGTGTTCCTTCCCGACGCTCCCTCGCCATTCCTTGCCGAATCGAAGACCACTCTTGGCGGACGCCAGGTGCCGATTCCCTTCATATTGAAGTTCGATCCCGCAAAGATCGACCCGAAACATCCGTACGCGGTCGAAGCCAGCATCCTCGTCGACAATCATCTGCGTTTCACCAATGACACGGCCTACTTGGTCTTGACCCAGGGACATCCGGCAAAAATCGCTATGATTTTGGTCGCAGTAGATGCTTCTGCAGGTAGAAAACCCTGAGCCTGGGTAGCACCAGTTCGCGATTTTTCCAAGCGTTGGCCGATACGCCGCAGGCCCTTGTTTCGCCGCCCCGGGCCCCCCGCCCGAACGCTATACTTGTTTAATGGCGACCCCTACGACTGTCCAGCCGAAGCAAGTGGGCATCCTTATCCTGGATGACGAGGACAACAACCGGGGCGTCGTGCGCCAGATCCTGGATTCAGAGGGCTGGCGGGTCCGTTTGGTTCAGAACCCCAACCTGCTCCTTGCCGAGCTCAAATCCGGCGAATGGTCTTTGGTGATCGCTAATATTGCGCTGGCCGGCACGGATACCCCGACATTCATCACCCTTCGCGAGTTGGCCGGCGTTTCTCATGAAGAGGGAGGGCGCATCCGCGTCCTTTACCTGGTGCCGGAAATGAGCGGAAGCCAGTACCTTGGCGCCCTGGAGCTGGCCCGGATGCCCTATGTCCTGCGCCCGTTCCATCTGCACGATTTTCTCGAGAAAGTCAGCGACCTGCTCGTGGAAGTAAAAGCCATCGAAGGTCCCATTCGCCAGGTGCGCCATGAGTTTGGCGCGATGCGCAAGAAGAAAAAGCAGGCCGGGCGTTCCAATGCCATGTTTGCTTCGCGCGATTCTTATTCGTACAGCGACGAAGAAATGGCCGAGTATGAAAAGCAAGAGAGCGAGGCTTCTAGAACTAGCCGAAACAAGCCCCGCACCAACCTTGGCGGCTCCGACCGCTGAGCCGTCGATGTTTTGAAACTCTTCTTCCTTTAAGCTCGTGCTGAGATTGGCTTCGCCCGCCGCCCTTCCACAATTCCGGCCGTCTCCCCAGGGCTTTATAGGCGCACCGCCAGAAGCGCCTCCCGCTACCGAAAGCGCAGCTTGCTTGACTTACCTGCCACGCAAGGGCGATGCTACCGCGTCCAAACTGTCTAGGACGCTTCCACTATTGATGACGAGGATCTGAATGCGATTTCGACTGACTAGGTGTTCTCCTTTGGTGCGCTGGGGACTGCTGACGATTTTTGCCGTTTGTTCGCCGATTCCTTCCGCGGCGCAGCAATCCGACTCCCCGGCACCGCGCGCTTTCACTGGCAACGACTACCAGCGGGCGGAAAAATTCATGACTTATAACACGCGGCCCCTGGTGTTCCATGAGGTGCGCGGGAAGTGGCTGCCGGAGGATCGCTATTTGTTCCGCGACTCGGGACCGGAGGGAAGCGAGTTCGTAATCTTTGACGCGGCTCATGGAACGCGGCAGCCGGCTTTTGACCATGCCAAAGTGGCTGCGGCTCTTTCGGCAGCAGCCGGAGCGACTTATAACGCGGCGCATCTGCCGTTCACGACGTTGGAGTTTTCTGCTGACGGCAAATCCATCTCGTTCCATCTAAAGTCCGAGAACTGGGCTTGCGACCTCCAAGCCGGCAAATGCACGGCCGAAGCAAAGTCCGCCAAAGGTGCAACCGAACGGCCCGAAGAAGAGAATTCGCCCGATGGCAAGAGCGCGGCGTTCATACGTGATTACAATCTGTGGGTGCGGGATGTAGCAAGCGGGCGAGAGACGCAGCTCACGGCTGACGGCGTAAAGGACTTCGCATACGCCACGGACAACGCTGGGTGGATCCACAGCAACCGCCCCATTTTGCTTTGGTCGCCGGACTCCAGAAAAATAGCGACTTTCCAACAGGATCAGCGCGGCGTTGGGGAAATGTATCTGGTAGAAACGAAAGTTGGCCATCCGGTGCTGCAGGCTTGGAAATATCCGCTTCCCGGCGATGCTGTGGTTACCACCTTGCAACGCGTTGTGATTGATCTTGATGCCCACAAAGTGATTCGCCTCGAACTTCCAGCCGATCAGCACCGCACCACGCTTTGCGACGACGTGGAATGCCGAGGAAGCGATTGGGACGATGTCGAGTGGAGTCCTGACGCGACGCATCTCGCGTTCGTTTCGACTTCGCGCGATCATAAGCATGAGCAGTTTCGCGTCGCCGACGCCACCACGGGCGCGGTGCGCGACGTGTTCGATGAAACCGCGGCCACGCAATACGAATCCGGATGGGGCCGCGTCAACTGGCACTACCTGCCGGCCTCGAACGAAGTCATCTGGTTTTCCGAGCGGGACAACTGGGGCCACTTGTATCTCTACGATCTCGCGAGCGGCCGTCTAAAAAACCAGATCACTTCCGGCGAATGGGTGGTCACGCAGTTGCTGCGGGTCGATGAAAAAAATCGCGTCCTCTATTTCCTCGGTTGCGGCCGCGAAAAAGGGCGGATTCCCTATTTCCCGCATCTTTATCGTATTGGATTCGACGGGAAGAACCTGGCTTTGCTGACGCCCGAAGACGGGAATCACGAGGTCAGCTTTTCGTCCTCGGGGCGCTACTTTTTGGATAGCTATTCCAAGCCAGATGTCCCTGCCGTTGCGGTGGTGCGCGATGAAGCGGGCAAGCTGATCTCGACCGTTGCAAAGATGGACATTTCGCGGCTTCTAGCAGCGGGCTGGCAGCCGCCGGTTCCTATCACCGTGAAAGCGCGCGACGGCGTCACGGACCTTTATGGGCTGATGTATAAGCCGAGCAACCTCGATCCCGCAAAAAAATATCCGATCGTGAATTACATCTACCCGGGGCCGCAGGGCGGCAGCGTCAGCTTCTGGGGTTTCGCGCCCGCGCGCCAGGACGCGCAGCCTCTCGCTGAGCTCGGCTTCGCCGTGGTGCAAATCGAAGGCCTGGGTAATCCCCTGCGCTCGAAGAAATTCCACGACTTTTATTACGGAAATATGGGCGACAACACTTTGCCCGACCAGATTGCCGGGATGAAAGAGCTGGCCGAGAAGTATTCATGGATTGATATAGAACGCGCGGGGATCTTCGGCCACTCCGGCGGAGGGTACGCCGCCGCCGACGCTATGTTTCGCTACCCCGATTTTTTCAAGGTCGGGATCTCGGAGTCCGGAAACCACGACAATCGCGAGTACGAGGATGATTGGGGTGAACGGTATCAGGGACTGCTGGTAAAGAATGCCGATGGGACCACCAACTATGACGACCAGGCCAACCAGCACCTCGCTAAGAATTTGAAGGGGCATTTGCTGCTGGCGCATGGGACCCTGGACGACAACGTTCCGCCTTACAATACACTGCTGGTGGTAGACGAGCTGATCAAGGCCAACAAGGACTTTGATCTCTTGCTTTTGCCCAACCAGCATCATGGCTACGGGAGCGCGACTCTCTATATGACGCGGCGGCGGTGGGACTACTTTGTGCGGTACTTGCTCGGGGCTGAGCCGCCGCATGAGTATGCGTTGCATCCGCCTACTCCCTAGCGTGAAGAAGCGTCCTGGGCGCGCGCCGTTTATGGATCGCCCTGATTGGGTTTCGATTTTGCCGGGGCGAATCGCCCGCTGGAGGCCTGGGAACCCGCAGGCTTATTCGTGCAGAACAACCGTCAGCAGGGACTTATTGACCCTGATCTTGCCGTTGTATTCGATGAAGCCAAGTTTTCTGAATTTGTTCATGAAGAAGTTCACGCGTGAGCGCGTGGTGCCGACCATTTCGGCCAAAGTCTCCTGACTGACTTTGGGGAGGTCGCGCTCGGGCTGATCCTGCTTGCCATAGCGCGCGAGCAAGAGCAGGGTTCGGGCGAGGCGTTTCTCACTGGAATTGAAGAGCTGATCGACCAAGTCTTCTTCCACGCGGATGTTGTGCGCAAGCATGTAGCTGATAAAACGGTCGGACAGCTCATGCTCTTCATGCAGCACGCGGAGCATCTCTTCCTTGTTGATGACCAGAAGGCTGGTCGGGGTGATGGCCGTCGCGGTAGCCATGCGGAGCGTTTGGCCGGCCATACAGCCCTCGCCAAAAAAATCGGTCGGACCAAACATGGCGACCACGGCTTCCTTACCTGCGCCGTTCACGACCGAGAGTTTCACGCCGCCCTTCTGAATGTACAGGACCGTGCCTGCAGGATCCCCTTGGTTGAAGATGGACTCAGCTCGCCGATATTCCGTGACTTTCTTGGCAACTCCCGCGTTATCCAGGAAAGCTTGCGGGTCGAAAGGACTGGTCTTCTTGGACTTGGAATTCTTAATCTTCATAGGGGCACGAATAGCCGACCTCTTCGGGGACGGCATAGAGAACCAACCTACAGTACCCAAAAGCTCGGCCGCCAAACTGTGCAAAACTGAACAGCACACCCATCGAGCGACCGGTTTGACCCTACCGTTGTGCCGCAGTTTCTAGGCGCGTTTCTGCCCGTCGTGTCCGCCGATGCGCACTCGTGTGGAGCCGTGCTTCTGGCTGATAGAGCGTTCGAAGCGCTAGGGCAGGCGTGCTGTTTCGGGCGGTGGCGCGCTGGGGTTGCCATTGATAGACCAGCGGAAAAAGCGGTGATCGCACGTCAAGCAACGGAATGGGCGAACGAAAAAGGTCTTGAGAAGGGCTGACTCGAGAATTCCGTGGCATCGGGAGCGATGGATGCGCTGACTACGGCAGACAGGACAGTTCATAGTGACCGTGGCCCTCCTTATGGAAAGCGCGAGCGAGAGCCAGCACTCGAGCCGTACAAAGAAATGCTGCTAGTACTGTATGAATCGTGTCCGAAGCTAGCAAGGACGGCAGGGGAAGACTGTTCAAAACGGTACAGACCGCGAAATTGATACCGATTAAGGTTGCCGAGTGGCCGGGGCTCCCGAGAGGTGCCTTGTTGGGAGGGCCGCTCCACGGAGGTTTGAATAGGCATCACCTATGTCTCCCCTATCCGCTAGTCAACCCAGGACGGATCAGCACAACGGTGCCAGCCGGCGAGCGGCTGCCTGTAGATGGCAGTCCTTGCGGGTTCTATTCGTCCACCGGGACGCTGACGAAGTTGATTCTTGCGTGCAGGAACTGAAGAGGGCCGAGTTTGCCGTCGAGGCCGATATCGTTTTGACCCTGGGGCAATGCATCGAGCAACTGCGCAAAGAGCAGTTTGACCTGATCGTGGCGGAGTATCCCAGTCCCAACTGGAGCGGAACGCAAGCCTTGGAAGTTCTCCACCAGGTGGTGCAAAGCGTCCCGCTTATTTTCGTGGCCGCGAGTTTGCAAAGAGAGTGCAAGGCGGCGTTGCGAGCGAATGGCGCATACGATTTTATCGAACCCGCACGTATGGACCACTTGCCAGTGGCCGTCCGTGGAGCGCTCGAGGAAAAGAAGTTGCGTGATGAGCTGGCGCAAGCGGAAAAAACGCGGGAGAGAGCGGAAGCACGTTATCGAGCGCTCCTTGAGAACCCCGCTCACGGAATTTGCCGCGTCGATGCGCAGGGGAGATTTGGTTACGCGAATTCGGCGTTTCTCGGCATGCTGGGGTACACCTCGATAGAGGAATTTCTCGAAACGGACTTTGCCAGGGATGTGATTCGAGATCCAGGAGTGCGCGATCGATGGAATGCGTGCCTGAGGGAGGGTGGCGAAATCGCGGGCTTCGAGATGGAGTGCCATCGCAAAGATGGCGCGACGGTGAAGGTCCGGTTGAGCGGGCGTGGAGTCTTGACGGGGAGCGGCGCATTCGACGGCTACGAGATGATTGTTGGAGACCTAACGCAGCAGCAAGCGCTTGCCGAGCGACTCCGTGGGCAGGCGGACACTGACGCGCTCACAGGGCTGGGGAATGACCGGCGCCTTTTCGAGGTGCTGCACACGGAGATAAGCCGTTCGAAGCGCACCGGTCGGGAATTCGCGCTGATATTGCTCGACGTAGATCAGTTCAGGAAGATGAACGACCAGTTCGGCCACCTGGTAGGAGACCGCGCGCTTGGCCGTCTAACAAACATTCTGCGGAGCTGTTCGAGATCCATTGACACGGCCGCAAGGCAAGGCGGGGACGAGTTTGCGCTGGTGCTGCCGGAAACGGGGGCAGCCGATGCGGAAGTGGTAGCGCAGCGAATCTCAGAGCTGCTTAGAAAAGATGTGGAAGAGCCAACGCTTTCGGTGAGCGTGGGAGTGGCCGCCTATCCAAGGGATGCCGAATCCGTTGGTCCGCTGCTGTATGCGGCGGATGCCGCGTTGTATGCGAGGAAGGGGAAGCGCATCAAGTTTGTGTCCGCGGGACCAGCGATCGAACCTTCGAACAACGGCGAACGACGCGCTGTGAGCAGGTCCGCGCAGCAGGCCAGCGGCAAGCTGTGAGGAACGTAGAGAGACCTTGGAAAGCACGATCAGGATAGGATGGGTATGCGACATACGAGAGCAGCCGAACGCCGAACCAAATGGGCCCGCAGACGGTCGCCGTTGGCAGGCCGAAGTACTGGCAAAAAGCAGATGGATTTGCTGGGAGAGAAAAACATTCTGGATTTGATCTCGATGGGGGCACCGCTCCCTGAGGTTCTGAATAACGTGTGCACGGCCATCGATCTCCAGATAGGGAACATCGTGTCGGTGGTGTTGCTGCCCGATGACCCGGAGTGTGATTTTAAATCGATTGCTCGCGGAGCTCTGCAGTTTGGGCTGCGTCTGTATTGGTCTGCGGACATTCCTTTTCGGGACGACCGCGTGCTGGGATCCTTCGAGATGTACTGTTGCGTTCCGCGAACGCCTACGGCGGCTGAACTGAAGCTGATCCAGCGAGCAACGAATCTGGCAGCACTTGCCATCCGACGGTACCACGGCGATGACGATAGCGGCAGCGCGTCGAGAGAATGGAAGCGAGCGCAGGAAAAAAGGTCCGACGAAGCGGCTCAAATGAACTGAAGCCGTGAACGGAGCTGGGCTGGGGACGGACCATCGTCCGAAGCAAGCCCGGATCCGGCAACTTTTCCCCCTCTTTTGTCCTGGTCGTTCTGCAAGAAAATCAAAGCTGGCCGTTCTAAACCCGAGACGCGTCCTGGAAGGGTCACGCGAAGGAGGGTTTATGCAACGATCGATCTTGGGAACCATTTTTTGCAGTTTCGTTGGCATCAGCGCGTTGGGGGGCCTGGCGCTGCTGGGGGCTTCGCCGAATGCGGTGCCGGGGAAAACGGAAGGTAACTGGCGTTTGCTGGACCCCGTTTCTTACGAGAACATCACCATATTTCCAGTCGCAAGTTCTTCCATGCAGGACACTTCGCCGTTCTTGACCTTGGATGAGGGGCTTTCGAGCGGAGAAGTACTGGTCAGTGAGCAGGGGGCCGCTGGGTTGGCGCGGACGCGAAACGGGCGGCCGGTGGCGGTGCCGCAATACAACAGCGGGGCGAGCGTGAGCCAGCTGGTGTTAATCAACCGCAGCAAACGGCCGCTGCTATTGCTGGCTGGGGAGTTGGTGAGCGGGGGGAAACAGGACCGCATCATTGGCAAGGACCGCATCGTGCCGGTGGGGTCGGAGCCTCTGCCGCTGGATGTTTTTTGTGTGGAGCACGGGCGGTGGACGGGGGCTAGCTCCCAATTCATAGCCTCTAAGACCATTGTTCATCCGAGCGTGCGCGAGCAGGCGGCGGTGGCCCAGGACCAAAACGAGGTGTGGGATGCCGTTCGCTCGGGAACCTTGGCTAAAGCCGCGCCTCGACCGTCTGGTGATAATGCCGGTACAAGAGCACCCGAGGCGTACGCGCCACGCATCACGACAGAAGCCATTCAAGCCACCATCGACGGCGCGGCGCCCACTCAGGCTTACGCCAAGATATATGAAGGAGGCCGCGTCGGAGCTTCGGTGGACGGATTCGTGGAAGAATTGAAGAGGCGGTTTGACCGCGCGACCCTGGGACTTAAGGGCGAGCGCGTTGTTGGCGTAGTGGTGGCTTATGGGGGTGAAGTGGCCTGGAGCGACATCTTCGCGTCGGGGGAGTTGTTTGAACATTATTGGAGCAAATTGCTGCGGAGTTATGCGGTGGAGGCTATGGCGCGGCCGAGTTATAGAGAGACAGTGGCGGTTACGGATGCGCGGGAATTTTTGAGAAATTTGAATGGACGCGAGGTGGTGGAGAGCGAGCCTGGAGTTTACCGGTGGAGGGAGACTACCGAGGGGAGGCTTTCGTTGATTGAGTTGGAATCCATTTCGCCGAAGGCCATGACTTTGCACCGGTTGTTGTTGCACCGGACGTCGTGAGGTGGTGGCGGCTCAGGCCAAGGCGGGCACCGCGTGAGAAGAGGTGCGTGCCGTGCCATGCCCCTATAAGTGGCGGACTTGGCTTGGGTCGGTTAAGCGTTCTAGGAGAACTGCGGCTGGGGCCTCCCAGGCGGGATGCTTTAGCTCGGGGGCCAGTTCGACCAGCGGAGTTAGGACGAAGCGGCGCTGGAGCATGCGGGGGTGGGGGACTTGTAGCTCCGGCGTCGCGATCGTTTCGTTGCCGTAGAGGAGGATGTCCAGGTCGATCTTTCGGGGGCCTTTGGCGAATTCTTTTTGGCTGCGCAGTTGCGATTCGATCAAGCGCAGCGCTTCCAGGAGCGCTGACGGTTCGAGCTCTGTTTCCGCTTCCAAAACACAATTGAGAAACCACGGTTGGTCGAGATAATCGACTGGCTCGGTTTCGTAAATCGATGAGACTTGCTGGACCTGGACGCCGGATGGCGGGAGCGCGGCGATTGCGCGGCGGAGGTGGCCTTCGCGGTTTCCTAGGTTTGAACCAAGCGACAAATAGACGGTAGGCATTTTTGGATCGTGCGCGAACGCCCTCCAACTCTCTCGCGACGTGCCGAGAGGCGAACTTTAATTTGTCCATTCTGAGGATTCAACTGCTAACTCAGGTTGTTGGCGTTCGTTAAGGATAGTGTTCGGACGGAGTCTTTCTAAAGGAGGGATCGGAACTTGAGGTCTCGGGCGCGGGGAACAAAAAACTGGCGCGCAGCGTATCTTTAGGCGGAAGACCGGGACTTGCGACGCGTGTCGCATAGGAGTGTCTCATGACGAGTTTCAGGCAAGACCTGCGGTACGGGCTGCGGGTGTTACTGAAGAACCCGGGATTCACGGCCATTGCGGTGTTGACCCTGGCGCTCGGAATTGGCGCGAATACGGCGCTATTCTCGTGGTGAATGGCGTGCTGCTGAATGTGGGCTTGTCCCGGCACTGAAGACGATGCGGCGGGACATGCACGAAACGTTGAAGGAAGGCGGGAGAGGATCGAGCGGAGCGCGGCACCGGACACAGCGTGTGTTCGTTGCCGTGGAAATGGCCATGGCGGTGGTACTGCTCGTCGGGGCGGGGTTAATGATTCGCAGCCTGGCCGCGTTGTGGGGCATAAACCCGGGTTTCGACGCGCGAAACGTGCTGACGTTCAACATATCCTCGACGTCCGATCCGAATATCACCGCGGATCAGTTGCGCATGAAGTATCGACAGGGGATGCGGGAGCTGGAGGCGGTACCGGGAATCGAGGCGGTGTCGCTGGTTGGCGGGTCGCTGCCGATGACCGGTGACTCGGAAGTGCCCTTCTGGGTGGAAGGCCGACCCAAGCCCGCGACGGAACAGGAGATGCCGTTTGCGCTGTTTTATCTCGTGACCCAGGAATATCACAAAGTGATGAAGATTCCCGTCGAGCAAGGGCGGAGTTTTACAGAGAGGGACGACGAGCACGCGCCGGTGGTGGTGGTGATTGACGACACATTTGCGCGCAAGTACTTTCCAAATGAAGAGGCGGTCGGAAAGCGGCTTAACCTGGCGCTCCTTGACGTGCAGCCGGAAATCGTAGGCGTAGTGGGTCATGTGGAGCACTGGGGGTTGGGTTCGAAGGGCCACGACAATTTGCAAGCGCAGATCTATCTTCCGGTGTGGCAGATTCCAGACAAGTTCTGGCCGCTGCTCGCAAACGGCGGGCAGTATGCAGCGCGAACCGTTGGAGTGCCACTCGGACTGACAAACTCCATTCGGGAAGCCGCGCAGAGAGTGGACAGCAGCGCGGTGATGTATGAAGTGAGACCGATGCAGGATATCGTGGTGGGATCGGTTGCCACGCAGCGATTGGCGATGATTTTGCTGAGTGTATTTTCGGCGCTGGCGCTGGCTTTGTCATCGATTGGAATTTATGGCGTAATTTCGTATCTCACAGGGCAGCGCACGCAGGAAATCGGAGTGCGGATTGCGCTGGGAGCGTCGGGAAAAGATGTCTTGCGCATGATCGTGGGCCAGGGCATGCGAATTACGCTCGTGGGAGTAGTGGTGGGAATGGTGGCGGCGTTGGGATTGACGCGGCTGATTACAAAAATGATTTACGGGGTTGGGGCAATGGATCCCATCACTTTCGGGGGCGCCGCGATTTTGTTGACGGGCGTGGCGCTTTTGGCGTGCTACATTCCGGCACGACGGGCGATGCGCGTGGACCCGATTGTGGCGCTGCGCTACGAATAGCCAGAGCGCGTTGAAGAGACCTTTTCTGGTTTCGGATCGGGCATCTGGCTTAGGACGAGAGTATCGCTTCGCGATTCAGCTGCTTGTGATTTCGCGTAGTTTTCCGCTGGTCACATCATAGACAAATCCGCGCACGGCGACTTCTTTGGGAACCCAGGGATGCGTGCGGAGCTTCTGCAATTGGTGGCGGACGTTTTCCTCGATGTTCTGAAAGGCATAGAAGAACGAAGGCGTGACGGCCGCCGTTCCGGTGCGGTTCTGGATCCGGTTGCGCAAATCCTGTTCGGTGGTATGCATCAGGCCGCAGTCGGTGTGGTTGATGACCATGAACTCCCGGGTGTCGAGCAAGTAGTGGGAAACGACGAGGGAGCGCAGGCTGTCTTCCGTGACGATGCCGCCAGCATTTCGAATGATGTGGGCGTCGCCGGTTTGCAGACCCATTGTGCGAATCGAAAGTCGCGTATCCATGCAAGTCAGGACGGCCAGATGTCGCTCGGGGCGCGGGGTGAGTTTGCGCAATTCGTGCGTGCGTGAGTAGAGTTCGTTGGCTTCGAGGACTTCATCGATTACGCTCATGGCTTGGACAGTCTAGCAAAACGCAGACGGATTCGAAGAAGGGTCAAAGGACGAGCTGTAGGGCGAGCGATTCGCCGCAACTGCTACGATGTGTGCCGTGTCAGGGGTCGAACTGAGTTTGGGCAGCAGAGTGGGGAGGACGATCACTGCGCCTTCCGAAAATGACGCGCGGCCGGTGCGATTTGCCGTGTGTCATTCCGCGGCCACTGGAACGGAGCGAGAGTGCAGATGGCGGGCCGCTGGCCTACAGGGTGGCCCATCGTGTGAAGTTGTGGGAGCCGGGGACAGCGCCGCGACTGCAGCGAACGAAGTCTGAGGGAACGCCGCCCCTAGTTGTGTGAACCTAGAACAGGCGCGGCTGGCGCCTGGGTAGTTCTTTGCCGAAGTACTCGTAGGCGCGCGCTGTGGCTACGCGGCCGCGCGGGGTGCGGTCAATCAATCCAAGCTGCATGAGGTAGGGCTCGTAAATCTCTTCGATGGCGTCTTCTTCCTCGGAGAGGGCGGCGGCGAGTGTGCCGAGGCCTACCGGTCCGCCACCGTATTTGTCGAGAAGAGCCAGCATCAGGTTGCGGTCTACTTCGTCGAGGCCGCTTTCGTCGACGCCGAGCATGGCCAGGGCTTCCTGGGCTACGGCGCGGGTGATCCGACCGTCGGCGCGGACTTCGGCAAAATCACGCGAGCGGCGGAGAAGACGGTTAGCGATGCGCGGTGTGCCGCGGCAGCGGCGGGCAATTTCTTCGGCGCCGCCATCGTCCATTAGAATATTTAGAATTTTGGCGGAGCGGTGAATGATGGTGAGCAAATCAGCGGGTTCGTAAAAATCGAGGCGATGCACGATGCCGAAGCGGGAACGCAGCGGCGCGGTGATTAGACCGGCGCGCGTGGTTGCACCGATCAGCGTAAAGTGTCCCAAGGGAAATGGATGGATGCGCGCGCCTGGGCCTTGGCCGATGATAAGGTCGACGCGAAAATCTTCCATTGCGGGGTAGAGAATTTCTTCCACGGCGGGTTGCAGGCGGTGGATTTCATCCAGGAAGAAAACTTCTTTGGCTTCTAGCGAGGTGAGAATAGCCGTTAGGTCGCCTTTGCGTTCTAGTAAAGGGCCGGCGCTGGTCTTGATGGGCACTTGGAGTTCGTTGGCGATGATTTGGGCTAGCGTGGTTTTTCCCAGGCCGGGTGGACCGTAGAGCAGGACGTGATCCAGGGCTTCCCCACGGCTGCGGGCGGCTTCTATGGCGATGGAGATGTTTTCTTTGACGCGTTTTTGACCGATGTATTCGTCGAGGCGTTTGGGGCGGACGCTGGCTTCGATGCGGGCGTCCTCATCGTAGGGTGCGCCGGAGACGATTCTGTGTTGGCCTTTACGGTCCATGGCTGGTTTTGTGCTCGCGTCGGGCATTGTTGAGGCTTCGCTGTATTCTGTGACCGCTGACCGACCTAAAGGTCGGCCAGCACGACTGCGCGACAAGGCTTACGCGCCGGCATGACTTGTTCGCCCTTTGGGAGCGGCTAGCGATTGCAGGGCGGCGCGGAGCAGTCGCTCGAAATTTGTTGTACCCGCTTCCCGCTTGGCTTCCCCGACAGCGGTTTCGGCGGCCCGCGGGTCGTAGCCTAGATTGGTGAGCGCGGAGATTACGTCGGCTTCTGCACCTGCGGGAGAGGCCGCGGCTGGTCTTTGAGTTTCTAAGACCACGGCTTCCAGTTTGTCCTTCAGCTCGACCACCATGCGCTCGGCGGTTTTGCGGCCGACGCCGGGAATCTTTGTCAGACGCGCTACATCGTTGCCGCGAATGGCGGGGATCAGTTCTTCGACGCTCATGCCGGAGAGAATCTTCAGAGCGAGAGAGGGTCCGACGCCGGAGGCAGAGAGAAGCATTTCGAAGAGATGCTTTTCGCGGGAGGAAACGAAGCCGTAGAG
>Ga0210387_10002082_pt1 | contig 15190 bp, 16 predicted proteins | sample IncBWC7OmetaG_FD_160108 | JGI IMG/M metagenome (GOLD analysis project Ga0210387, IMG submission 160108) | Forest soil microbial communities from Barre Woods Harvard Forest LTER site, Petersham, Massachusetts, United States - Inc-BW-C-7-O ...
TCACACGGGTAAAAATCGAAAAGGATGGTAGCATCGTCATAGATGTTGCGGATACCAACATCGTCGCCGGCAGGAAGCCGTCGAGGCGCAACAACCCATTGGATGCTTTGTGATGATGATAACCATTCCGGAATACCCTCAGTACGTTCAGCGTGCGAGGAACGGCAACTGCTACCTCCGCTACAAGAACACCCCGCGCGTCAAGATCGAGGGGGCGTTCGACAGCCGCGAGAGCCGCGCTAACTACGACCGCCTGATCACCCAGGCGGTGGCCGCGGCCGCGCGCGCCGACGCCATCCACGAGACCCGGGCGCCCATCAAAAAAAAGTCCCACCCGGGCGATCCGCTGACCATTGACGCGGCGGTGCGGGGCTTCCTCGCCGACACGGCCTTTCAAGATCGCGTATCGGCGGGCACCCAGCTCAACTACGCGCGCATGTTCCGCGCGATCTGCCGGTACGATGCGGGCGAGGGTCGCCTGGGCACCGCGCCGGTCGTCAGTCTCACCCGCGAACACGTCAAGCGAATGATCGGCAAGGTCGTGCCGGCGCGCAGCAGCAAAATCTTCATCGCCTGCCTGCGCGGCCTGATGAAGCACTGCGTCGAGGAGCTGAAGCTGTTCAAGGAGGAGGATGACCCCACGCTGGGGTTCAAGCTGCCCGAGAAAACCAAGCGGCAAAAGGCGGCCCAGAAGGAGGGGCTCAAGGCTTGGCCGGCAGAGCACGTCGCGATGTTCCGCGAGTGCTGGGCCGAGCGCTGCGAGGAGCGCACGGCGCTGGAGCTGATCCGCTGGAGCGGCGGCGCGTGCATCGATGTGATGCAGTTCGGCTGGAAGAATTTCGAGACCGACGCCAACGGCAATGTCAACCTGATCTACAAGCGCGAGAAGACCCTCGTCCAGGCGACCAACCCCTACTGGCCCGAGCTGAAGGCCTACCTCGAGGCGGCCTACGGCGCCAACTGGAAGGGTCCGTTCCTGCGCCGTCAGCCGCGCAACGCGCCGTGGGCAACGGTCGACAATGACGAGTTCAGCGCGTGGTTTGTGCGGGCCTGCCGCAAGGCCGGTCTGCCCAAGGGCTACGGCGCCCACGGGCTGCGCAAGTTCTACCTGACCGAGCGCGCCGAGATGGGCGCCAGCGTCACCGATCTGATGGCATTCGGTGGGTGGGACGACCCGAGCATGGCGATCCACTACGTCAGGCTCGCCGACCAGAAGAAGGCCGCAGCGCGGGCGCTTGAGGCCGAAGCAAGAACACGCCAACTCGCGTGAGTTTGTAAACCTGTAAACGGCGTGCTACCTGATTGATTTATTTCATTTTCGGTGTTCTTCGAAAATTCGTGAACACCTGCAAAATCAATCGGGTAGCACAACTTTTACACAAACGGGCGTCCCCGCCGCTATGGGGGCATAACGGGAGGGTGTAAATGTCAGACCTACGCGACGCGCTGACCCGCCAGGGGTTCGAGCCGCTGCACCTCGACCTCGAGCCCGACGAGGCGGCGACGCTGATGAGCCTGCTCCAGCTCGGCATGGATGCCTTGGCTGCCAAGCCGCTCGACATCGATGCCCTGATGCGGCTGCACCGGATGCCAGACAGCACTCTTCACGGGCTCGGCACAAAGCTCGCCGGCTCGCTGAACATGTCGAGCGCCAAGGTGGTGCAGCTCAGGGATTTGGGCGAGCGCTAGGCGGCGGATGTTCGAGGGCGATCTCCATGCAGCGGTCGACAAGCTTGCCGACCATTGCGGTGCGCTGCTCCTGCAGATGGTCGAGGAACCACAGCACGACGGCAAGGAAGGCGAGGTTGACCACGCACAACATCAGGAACGCGGGCGGCAGCGCGGCGATCAGCGAGCGGCCCAGATCGCCGGCCAGCCCAGTCATGGTAGAGGGTTGATCATCAGCCATGGCGCACCTATGTTGGGCAACGCAACAAGGACGATTTTGATGAAGGTGACCGTGTGGCGGCTGCTCCGCGCCAAGCCGGTCGACGCATTCCCTGACGCCGACAACGTGCTCAGCGGCTGGGTGCCGACGACCCCAGCGCTCGACCTCTTTGCGATGATCGTCAGCCTGTCGCACGGGCAGGCGCAGCTCGCCAAGGCGCTGGTCAAGGTGGGCTGGCTGTGGGCGATGCTGTCGGTGTTGTGGCTAGTGCTCTCGATCCTCTGGAGCTACCCGATATTCGGCAAGCTGACGGGATGGTGGTGATGACGAATTTCCTACTGTTTTTGATCTTGGTGGCGCTCGTCGCTCCGGGGCTGCTTAACGCCGTGAGCAATGCGATGCTGTTCGGCATCACCTACGCCCTCTTTTACGGGTTCTGGGTCGTGCTGATCGGCGGGACGGTTCTTTACGTCATAATGAACCTGACAGCCGAGGGTGCCTTGGTCGCCGCGATGGCTGCTGCCCCCTTTGCATTCCTCGCCGCCAAGGACGCGTATTGGGCGAAGCGAGGGGTGAAGCGGGAGCGAACTCCCGTAAGCTGCTTTGTCGGGGGGCCTTATCGGTAGAGCCAGCTCGGGGTCAGCGCGTAGGGCAACGTCGTCTGCAACCCGCCAGCGATTGGCCCGACCGCCGGCAGACTTGACGGTCCCGGCGTCGGTTGCTGTCCAAGCAGCCCGATCACACTTCGCGCACGATCCCCGGTCTCGAGGGCAAGGTTGGCAGCAACCGTCCCGGCTTCCGGCGACCGGCCTGCCCATAACGGGACGTAGCGGTCGGCAATCTTTTTGGCGACCCCCCCTGCCAGCATGGCGCCGCCCGCCTTCAACCCCGTCCAGGGGTTGCCGGTGGTAAAGGTGGTGCTAAGAGCCACCGGGAGCGCCGCGCCAAACGACGACGAGGGGGTCGCAGCTTGCATCGCCCCCGAGCGCCGGGCGGTTGCCGTGCCGCCTCGGATCGCCTGATTGGTCTGGAAGATCGTGTGCTCGTCGGCGTTGGCAGCGAGGAACTTGTTGTAGTCGTCGTCGCTGTCAAACAGCACGCGCAGCCGGTCGCGCATGCCCGGGCTATTGGCGATCTGGTTGGTGGTGTCGGCGGCGTCCTTTGAGTTGAGGATCTTGCCTCGCAGGGAATTGGTGGCGCCGAGGCGGTAGAAGTCTTGATCTCCTGGCGCCAGCAGGTTGAAGGCCGCCTCGTTCTGCGAAGCCGTGCGCTGGGGGGCCAGCGCGGCGCCGCCCTCGGCGAGGGCGTTGCGCGTCGCCTGATCGCCCGAAAAGGCGTCCAAGGCGGCGCCGTACTTGGGGTTCTCGGTTCGCAGGAAGGTGCGAAAGTCACTGAGGGTGCCGACGACCGCGCGGCCCGTGTCGTCAAAGTCACGCACCCCGGTGAATGGGTTGCGCGGGTATTTGGCGGGGTCGCTGAGGACGCTGTCGAGGCCGCGCTTGACGGTGTCGAGCGTCTCCCATGACGGCACGCCCTGGAAGACCGGAGCGCCCGAGGCGTCGAAGGTGATCCCCAGACTATTCGGATCACGCCCCTCTTCAGCGGCAAGCTCCAACGCCTTACCCATTGCGGTCTTCATCGACGGGCGCTGCATCAGGGTGGTAAGCGCGCCGCCGGGCTCAAGGTGATCGGGGTTGAGTGGCGGCTGCATGTAGGCGTCGGCATAGAGCGGCGCCGCCTTGCTCTTTTGTCCCTGGCGGAGGATTTCATCGGCTTGCCAATTTTCGGGGCCGGTGATCGCGGTCTGATCGAGCATGCTGGTCAGGCGCCCGGCGGCGGCGTCGTGGCGGTCCTGCAACTGCTTCTCGATCAGCGGCGCTGCCGCAGTGTTGCCGTCGAATAGGGTGCCGACATAATTGCGGACGCCCAGCGACACGTCGGCCAGCGAGAGCGGTGAGTTGCTGTCGGCGATGCGCTGGTCGAGTGCATTGAGGTCGGGAAGGCCGACCTTTGCCTCTTTCCCAACGATGCCCGCCAACCTGTCGGCGGCATTCCCCGGCGCATTGGCTGCCGGCCAAAAGGTATTGCTCATTCCGGTCCCGAGGGCACCCCCGAGCCGCAGAGTGCCTGTTATAGCCGGCACCGTCAGGGCGCCGCCGACGCCGCCGCGCTCGGCGCCCGCAAGGGGGTTCTCCGGGTTGTCGAGGGCGCCGGTGGCGGCGCCAAACCCGCCGCCGACACCCATGCTCGCGAGCGTCTGCTTGATCAAGTTAGGCGTCTTGTCCGCTATCGCGCTGCCCACCGTTTGCACCGCAGAGGGCAGGCTGTCGAACCCCTTGCTGATCAGCCCCGCTATAGGCTTGGCCGCTTCGGCGATGGCACCGCCCGAGGCCAGCCCGCCGGCGATGTTCGCGACAGTCGACAGCTCAGGGTATTCGCTTTCATACTGGCGACGCCCGCGGGCGATCTCGTCCCAGCGCCGCATAAAATCAAACCCGCGGTCGGTCGGGGTCTGCGTCCCAGGCTCATTGAGCCCGAGCTGCGTCGCACCCCAGTCGGTCACCGCGTGCATGGCTGCTCGGATGGGGTCGCTCGCCCCGGCAGTCAGCCCGTGAACCCCCATGGAGGTAAAGCCGTAGTCCGCATTGGGCAACAGCCTGTCATCGGGCGCGGGCGGGGTCACATTGTCTTTGGGGACCGCCGACCACCAGTTATCGTCCGTCGCAGCAGGCGCCGGTGCCGTCGCCGCGCCACCCGGAACCAGCGTGGGCGGGGTCACGTTGTCTTTGGGGACCATGTCCCACCACATGCCGCCGGGGCTACTGCCGTCGGCCGCGGGCGCGCCCATTTAACGTGCCCCCATCGGCGCTTCAGCCTTGGTCCAAGTCGACCCGTCGGGGTTTTTGAAAGTAACGCCGTAGGGAAGCTTGTCGTATTGAGCCTTTGACACCTTCTGGCTCTGGTATTCAAAGCCCGGCACTGCGCTGACCATCTTCTCTACAGGGTTCCAGGCGTTAAATGCGGTATTCGCGCCCATAAAACTGTTGTTGTTGTTCTTGTAGTAATTGTTATAGAAGTCCAGCTTGTCTTGATTTCGCTGGATGATTGAACCCATAAGGCCGATCAATTGCTTGTTGCCCTGCGGGCTGGTCTGCAACCCCGGGTTATTCGCAATCGCCTGTTGGATGATGTTCTGGCTTTCTCGCGGACCCAGCGTCCGCGCCAGCTCGTAGCCAAGTTGCGCGCCGCTCTTCCCCATCACCTCGCCGTTAGCGATCCACTTTTGCAATTCGGGGCTGACCTGCAGGCCAATGCTGCCGAGCGCGCCCTGAATGCCCTTCAGAGCGGTGAGCCGATCAGTGGCGCCCGCGCCTGGGTTGTCGAATGTCTGCATCGCCTGCTGGATCGACACGAGGTAATTTTTGGCAGCCATCGAGTGCGTGGCGTCGTCGTTCACCTCCTTGAACTCGTCGGCGAGTGCGCCGCCGACCCCTTCCTGCTCCTTTGTTTGCTGCGGCGTGAAGTAGGGCTTGCCGACGCTTGCGATTGGCGGCGGCGCGGCTGGGCCAGCGGCGCCGGCCGGGGGAGCTGGCGCCGGCACCGCGCCAGCGCCGGGCAGGCCCGTAGCGGGTGCGCCGGCCGAGCCGGGAGGCGGCGTGTAGCCGCCGATCAAGTTTGGATTTTTTGCCAGCATGTCGGCGTAGGTGGCGCGGGGGATCTTCATGTCCTTCCCGTTGATCGTCACGTCGATCATGTCGAGCCCCGCACTAAATTGCGCGCTGGCCTTCTCGCGAGCGAGGATTGCGTTCTGTTGCGCCGCCGCTTCCTGTCCTTTCGAGGCGAGCCACTGCGGATCGAACTGCCAGCCCTTGCCATCAGCGGTACGCACGAGCCCATGGTCGTTTAACATCTCGTTGCGCAACCTGAGATCCTGCTCGGTGGTCAACTTGGTGATGTCGGCCGGCAACGCGCCTTGCGACTGCAGGTAGGAGATCGTGCCCGCGGCGGCGACCTCGATCTGCTTCTTGTACTGCTCGGTCATCATGTTGGCTTGAGCGCCGACAAAGGCCTTGTACTTCTCCATCGCCATTTGGGTCGGCATCTTGGCGAGATCTTGGATGAAGTCGGGCGCGGGCTTGCCGAGCAGTGACGAGATGCCGGCAATTCCCTGCGCGATCTGTTGCTGAGGCGTCGGCGACACCGTCGACATTCCGCCCGGCATGGGCGGCAGGGTTGAGGGGATCGGCGGCAGGGTCAACGTTGGCGCCGCCGGCGGGCCTGTCGGCGGTCCTGCAGCAGGCGCAGGCGCGGGCTGAGCAGCAGCCGCCGGCGGCACAGGAGGTGGACCTGACGGGCCAGGAGGTGGCGGCACCAAGCTCGGGGGCGCTTGCGGCGCCACGTTCGCACCACCACCCGGCACCAGATTGGGACCGGGCGCTGCCGGCGGGGGGACCGCACCACTGGCGTCTGCCATCCGCACCGGGCCCGCTGCCGCTGTCGCTGGCCCGGCCGGCGCCGCTGGTCCGCGACCGAGTAACGCTGCCGCGCCTTGCGCCGCCTGTGGGCTCAGCAACCCGCCGAGTTCACCGCCAGGACCGCCTGCGGTCTGCATCGGCCCGGCAGCAGCCGCCGGCCCAGGCGCAGGCGCAGCGGCGGCGGCGGGACCGCCGACACCGATGGGCGCGTTCATCTTGCCGGTGAGGTCAGGTATGTCGAGCAGACCGCCGACCCCACCACCCGGTGCGCTCGGCCCAGCCGGGCCAGCACCACCCGCGGGAGGCTGCGCAGCGCTCGCGAGGTTTGGGTTTTGCGCCTGTTGCGCCTTCGCCACTTTGGCCGCATCGGCTGCCATCTGGGCCAGGGTGTGCCCTGCGCCACGGTCGCCGCCGAGGTCGTAATGCATGACATCCGGGGTGCCAAACCCGCCGCCCCAGGCGAACCACGGCGCGATCTCCGGGTCCATCATCTGGCGCGCGGTCAACGCCAGCTTGCCGTACCAGCCGGTGCTGTCGGGCGTGCCGACATCGCGCGGGACTATCTTGCCGTCTGGGCCGATGATCTTAATGTCGACCGCACCGCCGCTCGGGTGCATGCTGTTAGGGGTGCCCGGCCTCGCACCCTGCCCGCTGGTGATCTCCATGCTGTAGCCAAACGGCTCCAGTGCGAGCTTGGCGGCCGCCGGGAGGACTTGCGACAGGTATTCCGTCCCATAGCCGGGACCGGCCTTTGACTTGTCAAAGGGGATCATCGGCGTATCGGTGGGCGGGGGCGTGGTGTTGGCGTTGCCTGGAGCGCCCGGCACATCCTTGTTGGTCGCCGCGGCGACCGCTACCGGAGGGATCGCGCCCGGGGCGGCGGCGGGGGCGTCCGCGCCACCACCACCCGTGCCAGCCAGATCGATCAGCTTCTGATAGGCTGGGCCGAGGGACTTGGTGAGCCCGACCTGGGCGCCCGCAAGCGCGCCCTGCGCTGCCTTCAGACGGGCGTCCATGACGGCGTCGCCGCTGGTCCCCATCGCCGCGGCGGCGTGACCGAGCACGGCACCAAACGGTGTCGGCACGCGCGTCGGCATCGCGCTGTCGGCGAACGAGCCAGCCGCTGCCGCCAGGGCACGCTGGTTGAACTGCTGCTGGGTCGCGGGGTCGCTCAGCGCACCGCCATAGAGCGCGGCAGCATTGGGTCCAGGGAACAGGTTCCCGAGCAGACCGGCGACGCCACTGTCCGGAGGATCGGCCATATCACCCCCTTCCCATCAATTGCTGCAGCGCCGCTATCTGGCTCTGCATGTTGTTGGGGCTCGACGGCTCGGCCCATTTTTGGAAGTAGGACGCCATGCCGGGCGGCGTCGGCATCTGCCCCTGCGGCAGCGGTGCCTGGGTCGTCGCCGGTCCCATCGGCGTCGGCGGCTTAAAGGCGTTCTGCAGATTGGCCGCCGCGCTCTGCAAGCCACCGCCTTGGCCGAGCGCCTTCGACAGGCGATCCCATAGCGACGTCGTCGCGTTGGTTTGGTACGGGTTCTGCGGCCCGTTGGTGATGCCCCAGCGCTGCATGTCGGCGTCGGTGACCGGGCTCGGAGCGCTTTGTGGGGGCTGCTGCATCGGAGCGCCGGGTGCGCCGGCGCCGTAATAGGGGCTGCTGCCCGCAGGCTGACCGGGGTTCTGCGACTGCCAGAGCTGCTGCGCAAAATTGGTCGCGCCCTGCCCCCAGCCCGGGCCCAGGCTAGGATCGCCAAAGGGACTACCCATCTCGTCGCTCCTTTACTGCGAGTGCCAGCCGCCGTACCAGCACTTCCTCCATGGTCACCACGACAATCGAGCCGTGCCCGGCAAGCGCGTCGACCGCATCGGGCAAGCGCGAGGGTGAGGAGAGCATCTCGCTGATCACGCACCCGGCGGTGTCGCGTGCCTGGACCGCCAGCGGGTAGCCGCGGAGCATCGATTTGGGCTCGACGTATCCGAGGATCGCCGCGAGCTGTTCGTCGCTCGGGTCGGCTTCAAGGCGCCGGCAATCGGCGACGCTGCCGTAGAAGCATCCGGTCGGCAGCACCAAACTAGGTCTGATCGGCGGGGTGGGTGTCCAGACCGAAAGCCACATTGCCCGCTTTGGGTGCCGGGGATCGAGCAGCGCCCGCGTCTGGGCCATGACATCGCAAAACGGCTCGGGGTCCGTCGCGGCAATCAAATCTTCGACGCGGCCGCGGCAAGCGCGCCGGGGAAGATGCCACTGGTGCCGCCGATGGTGTTGAGGAGTGACGCGCCGCCGGTGAGCCCGCTGAGGACGCTCGCGCCGGTGTTCGAGTAATAGGGCTGGGTGGTCGTCTGGGTGCCAGTCCCGCCGATGGCGCCGCCGAGGAGCTGCGACAGATCGCTCAGCGGCAGGTAGGGCGCGTTGTAGGCGCCGGTGTAGGCCGTGGCAGGATAGTTGCCAAAGGTCGGGGCCTGCGACAGAGCGTTGGACAACGCGATGTCGCCCTGGTTCATCAGCGTGCCGCCACCGGCGAGCGCGGTGTCAGCGGTGCTGTACCCCTGATTGATCAGGTTCCCGCCGCCGGTCTGGTAGCCGAGACTGGTGTTGGCGGCGTTGCCGTAGAGGGCGCCCGCCGTGTTGTAGGCGTTCTGCAGCGAGGCGCCGCCGCCCTGGAGCAGGTTGCCGGTGGTGCCGTAGCCGGCATTGAGAATGTTCGCCGCATTGTTGACCCCGCCCTGCGCGAGGGTGCCGGCATTGGTCAGCGCACCGGTCTGGTTCGAGACGCCGGTGTTGTAGAGCTGGCCGAGCGCGCTGCCCGCGTTGAGCGTCGTCGAGAGCCCGGTGTTGTAGGCGTTGTTGACGATGCTCGAGGTCGCGTTCTGCAGCGCCTGCCCGAGCCCGTACCCGGCCTGCTGGGTGGCGTTCGCCATGGCGCCCGAGCCATAGCGCCCCGCGCTCTCCATCCCGCTCGAGATCAGCGGCGCGGTCGCGGTCATGAACTGGTTGACCAACGGGGTCGTCGCCGCGCTGATCGTGCCGGCGAGCGCCGGGTTGCTCTGCGGGTTGATGTACTGGCCCGACGCGAGCCCCATCAGCCCACTGCTGTAGGCGGGGTTGCCGCCTATCGCCGAGCCGGCGGTGCCATAGAGCCCGGCAACCGCCGGGTTGGCGGCGCCCTGCGCCTGACCCGACAGCGCCTGCATCTGGGCGAGCGCGTTTGGCGCCAGCCCGGTCTGCATGCCGCTGATGCCGCTGAGCCCGCTGAGCGCCGCGTTGCCGGTGTTCTGGAAGAGGCTCTGCCAGCCCGGCGCCTGGGCGATGAGGTTGCTGCCGACATTAAGACCATTGTTGACGGCGCCGGTGGCATTGCCGGTGAGCGCCGCGGCTTGACCGCTCGACGGGTTGCCCTGCTGTATCTGCTGGTAGTACTGCTGCAGCGCAGCCGGCATGATCGTCGCCCCGGTGGGGGCGGTCGCGGCGCCCTGATCGCCGAGGTAGCTTTGCAGCGAGCTGATGTAGGGGCTTGGCTGTGACGCCAGGGCGCTCGCGTTCCCCCACAGGCTCTGCAGGAATGGCAGTTGTGCGTTGGCGGCCGGGTTTTCGTTCTGGACGGTGGTGGTCGTGTTACCGGACGGGCCTTTGCTCATGGCTGTCCCCCCACCCGGCGGCGCACCATGACGCCGTCCAGTTCAAAGCCAAATTTCACCCAGCCCCGGCGCAGGAAGCCCATGATGTCGGAGCACCCGGCGCCTACGGCGGCGGCGTCGATGAAGTCGAGGAGCTGGAGGTGCCAGCGCTTCAGCCCGATGCCGGCGACAAACGGCACCTCGAGCACCCGGCAGCGCGGGAACTGCCGCACCTCGGTGACAGCGACCGCGACGATCCGGTCGTCCTCGGTGACGAGGATCACCCCCATGCGGCCGACCATCGCCAGTGACAGAATGTCGATGGGCTGATAGGCGAACGAGCGGTCGGTCGCCCGCTTGAGGATCGGCTCGACCGTCGGCCACAGCCGGGCCAGCCGCTCCAGCGTGGGCGCGAAAACTCTGATCTCAGGTGCCAATGAGGCAGGCGAGATAGGTGCAGTCAGTGTAAGTGGTTCGTGCATGGTTGATCGTTGCCGTCCCTTTGACCGGGGTGCTGAGGGAGACGTAGGGCAAGAGATCCGCGGCATGCGCGGTGAGCGGGACCAGCATGATCGCGGTCCACGGCCCAACTCGGGTGTCGTTAAAGGTGCTGGTGATGTCGTCGGCGACGAGTGTCACCTGTAGCGTCGCGCTGACGTTGCCGCGCATCGCCTGATTGACCGCGGCGGCGAGGCGGATGATGTAAGTGCGGAGGTTGGCGCCAGTGTCGGCGGGGACTTGCGGTGACGGACCAGTCGGCAGGACGACGGTCGCCTGACCCACTTTAGCGGAAGCCCTCCTGCACCGCGTTCACGTCGATGCCCTGGAGGTGATTGAAGTTGGCGCCGGCCGGCACGACCATCTGGAACCGGACGTAGCGTCCGGTGATGCGCTGCGGGCAGTCGCCGATGATGTTCTCGGGGACCGCGAGCGTGTAGGCGACCGGTGCTCGGGTCATCTCACGGGTGCCGACCGCAATCGCCACCGGCACCGCGCTGTCGGCTATCGGCCTTGTGCTGACGATCCGAGCGCGCCGGCCGGGGAAGAGCTGCTGCTCGCCGGTCTCGACGACCGCTCGCATCGACGGGCCGTTGGCGTAGTTTTGGGCGTGGCTGGTGTCAAACCAGCTTAGGAGCTGCTTGCCCGAGGTCCACGCCCGGCTGTCGAGACTGAAGGGCAACGTGTCGAGGGTGCCAAACGGGTCGAGCTGGTCGAGGTTGTAGCCGAAGGTGCTGTAGGTCGTGCCGTCGATCCAGTCGACCGGGTTGGCAGTGAAGTCGATGGGCGCCCACTTCTGCAGCTCCCAGTTGAAGGCGAGGCATTTGTTGTAGTGCCCATTGTTTTGGGTGCCGTGATAGAACCACAGGACCAGCTTGAGGTCGGGCACGTAGGTGCCTTGCACCACGCCCAGGTACTGGACATCGAGGTCATTAAAGAAGGTGCGGTCGACCTTCTGCGCGCCAATCGGCACGCTCGAGCTGCCGTCAAAGGCATAGAAGCCGTCCGAGCCGAGGTAATAGTCGACCGCGATGGTGACCCCCGCGCCGGTCTGCAGCCTGCGCTCGACAATCGACAGCGGCGCGTCGGTCCCGGCCGCGCCCTCGGCCACCGCGAAGTCAAAGATCGCCGGGCTGCCGGCGTAGGCAACGCGGTAGATCCCGCGCTCGCAAAAAATCGCACCGTCAGCCGCAGAGATGTGGCCGCCGGTGATGCCGGTGATGTCGCCCAAATCGGTCTGCTGGAGGTCTTGGAAATCGCTCTGCAGCTCGATGGCTTGGTTGGTGCCGGGGGTAGGCCATGTCGTTGGGTCGCCGATGGCGGGCCACCGCACCCGGTACGGCACCGGACCATCGGTCGCATCGACGACGTTGGCGACCATCAGGAAGTCGCGCAGCACGCAGGCGTATTTGGCGCGCGGCGCATCGGGCGAGAGATCGCTGAACGCGGCGTCGGTGTCGACCAACATCGTCTGGATCGGGTCGTCGTAGTTGGTTGCGATGATCCGCTTGCCAAACGAGGTCATCGACCAGAAGCCGTCAGGCGGCGCCTCGGTGTTGTAGGGCGCCGACGGGCCGCTCACTTCGGTGTAGTTCGGGCTCCCGGTGGTCTGCAGGAAGAGCCCGGCCTGGGTCGCGGCGAAGTTGAAGACGGTGCCCGCGGGGTCGCGATACCCGTAGGAGCCGCAGACCTGACCCGGCAGCGGGCTCGAGTTGGGGACCGGCGAGGGGAACGGCCCATAGCTCCCCGCGGTGCGCGGGTAGCAATTCTGGACGGTCACGGTGCCGGGGTTCCCAAAGGCGGGCTGATCGGGCAGCCATTCGCCAAAGGGCAGGATCTTGCCCACTACTGGCGCAGCTCCGCGTGGGCGTCGAGCCCGTTGGCCGGCTGGTGGAGCTGGAGCTGGGCCGCGCCCCGCTGGAGCTGCTCGTTGATCGTCTGGATCAGCGGTGCGACGATCTCATAGGGCGCCTTGCCCAACGCGGCGATGACGTTGTTCCATTGCTGCGCCTCAAGGACGACGGCGAGCGGCGTGGTGGCGGGGATCGGTTCCATGTCAGGTTCCTCGAACAGGGGCGTCGGAGACCCCGAGCGCGGCCAGCTCCTCGCTGATCGCGTCGGATCGGGTGACGAGTTGTGTGCGGAGCGCCGCCATTAACTCGGGCGGCACGGCGCCGGTGATGGTGATGTTGACCGGCGGCTGCGGCATCACCGGCGGGGTCGTGCTGTCGGGGTCGTAGGGCGGCGGCGGCGGGCCGGCGATGAGGAAGCTCAGCAGCGTGCCGCCAGCGTCGATCATCCCAATCGCCGTCCCGATCTGCTGCTGCTCGGCGTAGAGCGCTTGAACCTGGGCGAGGTCGCTGTACTCGGTCATTTGCTCTCCACGGCTGCGAGGCGCGCTTCGAGCTGCTGCACCGCGCGGATCAGGTAGGGCACAAACTCGTCGGCCTTGACGGTGTGCATGTCCTTGGGCAACGGCCCGTGGTCGACCCACCCGACACCGGGCCGGCGCACGCGCACCGCCTCGGGCACATGCGCCATCACCTCCTGGGCGATGAGGCCAATCGGCACGGGGTACGGCGCGGCCTCGTCCATCAGCCGGGCGCGGTCCCGGTCGCCCTCGCCGCGCACGCCGTGGAAGTGGCGCACCACCTCCTCGGTGAAATGGAACTGGCGCACCGGGATCGCCTTGAGGGCGGCGAGCGCGTCGACCTCGGTATCGCCGATGCGCTCCTTCAGCCGAATGTCGCTGACGACATCGGAGTAACTGACGAAGACCGTGCCGTTTTGGGCGCTAAACTGGACTTCCCAGCCGGTCGGGCCGCGACTGGCGTTGACGTAGTAGAGCTGGACGACCGGGCCGGAATAATTGCTCAGCACGACCGGGATAAAGACGCTGTCGTCGATGTCGATTTGGATCATGCCGCCACTGGGGCCACCGGCGGCGCTCGACCAGCCAAAAGCAACGAAATCGCCCGACCCGTAGGATTGCAGGCAGCCGGCGCCGCCGCTGGTGTTGGGGCTGCTCAGCCGCTGCGCGTAGACGTAGCCGTTGCGCGCATCGAGGCTGCTGCCGGTGGTGACGTTGCCGTTGACGTTGATCGCACCGGGGGAGACCGTGAGGTTGGCGCCGTTGATGTTGATCCCATTGCTGACGGTGAGCTGACCTGAGACCGCAGAATTGCCCGCGAAGTTAGCGGCGGTGCCGTTGACCTGCAGGTTGCCCTGGACAGTGAGCCCACCTGAGCCGCTGATCGTCGCCGCGCCACCCACGTTGAGGTTGCCGCTGGAGATGGTGAGATTGGCGCTGGAGACGGTGAGGCCGCCGGCAACGATGGCGCTGCCGTTGAGATTGGCGACCCCCGACACGGTGAGGGCGCCGTTGGCCGCGATGGCGGTCGGGCTCCCGGTCACCGTCAGCCCATTGCCGATGTTTGCGCTGCCGGTGATCGTCGCGTTGCCGTTGATTTGCAGGCCGCCAGCGGTCATCCCGTTGGTCACGCCGAGCGCGTTGTTGACCTGAAGGCTGTTCGAGACCGTGAGGTTGTTATCGAACAGCGAGTTCCCATAGATGTGGACGCCGCTCGCCGCCGCGACGATCCCGTAGCCGCCGCCAGCGTTGACGGTGAGGACGCCAGCGGTCGTCACGGTGCTAGAGAAGCTGCCCGTCCCCTGAACACTAAAATTGCCGCCGACAATCGCGTTGTTGGTGACCTGCAGCCCCGTCCCGGCGCCGTTGATGATCAGCCCACCCGAGAGCGTGCCCCCGGTGAGCGGCAGGTAGGGCGTCGCCACATCGATGGTCGGCGGCGTGGTGCCGGTGTTGATCGCGAGGCCCGGCCCGGTTTGGTAGGCGCCAGCGCCGGCTGGGCCGGTCGGTCCGGTCGGGCCGGCTGGACCAGTGGCGCCCGTCGGTCCGGTCGGACCTTGTGGCCCGGTCGGTCCTGGCGGTCCTGGGACGGTGCTGTCGGCGCCGGCTGGACCGGTGGCACCTTGCGGCCCGGCTGGACCCTCCGGACCTGGGATGGTGCTCGCCGGCCCGGTCGGACCCTGTGGCCCGGTGGCGCCGGTGGCGCCCTGCGCACCTGTCGGGCCGGCGGGGCCAGCGGGACCGTCCGCGCCGGTGGGTCCGGTCGGTCCTGGCGGGCCTTGCGGACCTGCCGGGCCAGCACCATCGGTCGGCGCCTGCATCCAAGTCTCGGTGGCGGCGTCCCACCAGATGAAGTTGTCGCTTACTGGGTCAATGGAGAGCGGGACCGAGGCAAACGGTCCGCCGAGCGGGGTGCTCACGGGTTGCGCGCGTCCGTCTGGATGATCAGCGGACCGCCGCTATACCGCGCCTTGCGGTCGGCCAGCCGGATGCGGTCGAAGATCGCCTCGCGCGCCGTCCCCCAGAGCTGGAAGCGCGGGTCGTCGCCAATATAGGGCTCGGCAAAGGTCAGCGAGCCAAAGAGGTAGAGCGAGGGATATTGCTGCAGCAGCCAGTTGGTAGGGATGGCGGCAGAGAGCCCGGGCAGGCCTGACATGTAGACGAGGTTGAGCGGGTCGGGCGTGGCGCCGCTGTCCCCGGTCATGCGCAGATTGAGCCCTTCAATGGTAAACGCGACCGGGTAGCCGCTGATGTACCAGAGGTTGAAATCCATATTGGGTGGGGTTTGGTAGGTGAAGGGCCGGTTGCCGAGCGCTGTGGTGATGTAGCTCGCGCAGCTCG
>Ga0210387_10002083_pt1 | contig 15186 bp, 7 predicted proteins | sample IncBWC7OmetaG_FD_160108 | JGI IMG/M metagenome (GOLD analysis project Ga0210387, IMG submission 160108) | Forest soil microbial communities from Barre Woods Harvard Forest LTER site, Petersham, Massachusetts, United States - Inc-BW-C-7-O ...
CTTCGGCAGCATCAACCACAATCGCGCTGGCCTCAAGGTTCGCTCCGCGATCAAGGCCGGAGGCTTCGGCAGCATCAACCACAATCGCGCTGGCCTCAAGGTTCGCTCCGCGATCAAGGCCGGTCAGGGTTTGCCGCTTCAGTCGAACCACAACCGCCTTGTCCTCCGGGTGGGAAACCTCGACTAGCGCTTCCCCAGTCATGAACTGATAGGTGCTGCCTGACGAGTCGTGGGAGCCGCCGCGACCGTTGTCGTCCATGCCAGACCGCTCTGGAAGTCGTTTTCAACCTTGCGTCCGCACCGACGGAAAGCGGGCGCCCACTCTCCATCACGAAGACCGCTGGGAACCAGATGTTCGCTCTCGTCCCTAGCCCCCGGCTCTGGCTCGGCTGAGGACGGCCCCTAACTGGAGCTGTGACTTCGCAACCAGACATCAACCTGGGTCAGCCTCTGCGCCTCGGCCGCCCTCCCATAGTCGGTCCGCGCCTCCTCAGCCAGTCGTCGAGCACGACTTTGCTCACGACCGGCGGCCCAGAGCGCGCGCGCAAGAGCGAAATTTGTCTCTGCCTCGTCCGCCGGATCGACCTCTTGGCCGGTCCGAATCCGGGCCGCCCGTTCCAGTGGAACGAGCGCGTTGGCGGCTTTACCCTCGGCGAGATAGCCAAGCCCCATCCCGGTGAGCGGGTAGGCGAGAATCGAGGCTTCCGCCCCCAGCTCGCGCTCCCAGATTGAGAGCGCCTGCTGAAAGGATCGTATCGCCTCTTCCGGACGCCCCAGCGCGTTCAGGATCTCGCCGCGATTCTCGAAGTGAGCCGTGAGATCAGGGTGGTTCATACCCAACTTCTTCTCCAGGATCGCGATCGACCGATCGACATGCTCGAGTGCCTCGCTGTTCCGTCCCGCCGCGTGCAGCACGTACCCCAAGTTCCCCTCGGTCAGACCGACGTCGGGATGCTCCGCACCTAGCAACTTTTGCTTGAGCGCCAGCCCCGATTTCAAAGCTTCGACGCTGGCCTCAGTCTGATGATGAACGGAGTAGGCGCAGCCGAGATTGTTGAGAAGCCAGGCGTGCAGGAGCTCGTGACCGCCGAGCCTTTCAAGAACCGCGCTCGCCGCATCGGCCCACCTCAAAGCATCATCGACGTGACCCTCTTGGTCACCAACGACAAAGACCAAGTTGGTTGCGACCTCGGCGCGAACCTCGTCGTGGCGGGACGAGTCGGCAAGCCTGTAGGCTTCATTCAGCGCCTTCTCCGCCCCTCGCGGATCGCTCTCTTTGGCTTTCATCAGCCCAGTCAATGCCAATGACTCGGCGAGAACCGGCTGGTAACCGACCAGGCGCGCGTCCGATACGAGGCGGGGGATGTCCTTGAGCGAATCTTTCCACCGCCCCGCATCGAAGCGCGCTTTGATTTCAGCCAAACGCTGCCGTAAGGAAGCAACGCGCGCGACGGTCGTCGGATCGTCAGGTGGCCGGACGACCGCGCGCAGAGTCGGTACGTCGGCGCACCGATCGAGCGTGGAAAGGGCGTTGGTCGCCGATACCGCGTTCTCGACGACCTCGGCTGTGGCGTCGGCGAACACGTCTGTGAGCGCGTGAAATCCGTTGAGGCGTTCATTCAGGCACGACATCCGCAGATCGAGCACCTCCGGGGACTGCTCATGGCGGATCTGCGTTGCCTCGCAAGTCTGCTTGTACATGGTCGTCCAGCTCTGCGCATAGCTGGTGAGAGCGCGGGTCACGGTCTCGTAGACGTCGGCGGCGTAGCTCTTGCCGGTGCGCATGAACGCCGCGTGAATCTGTGATTGCCGCGGCCCCTCGGGCTGGTCGGGCGGATGCAGATCCCAGATTCCGGCCAGCTTCTCACCGGCGCCGTCGCAGAGAGCCCGCCGATCGATCAAGCTCTGGCGGACACCCAGGCCGACCACCACCGGCAACAGCGCCACCGCCGCCCCCACCACCCACTTTCGGCGCGTGGCGCGCGGATCCCGCCCGAGCGCCGCCAGCATCTCCGCCATCGAGGGAAACCGCTCCACCGGCGCCGAGCGCAACCCGCGCAGCAGGATCCGCCGCACCCAAAAAGGCACCTTCGTCCCCGAGGGCGCGCCGCGGATGGTCCCCTGCACGACGTTCGCGGTGAGCTCGGTGAGCTTCTTCCCCGGGAAGGGCCGCTCGCCGTAGAGTGCCTCGTACAGCGCCACGCAGAAGCTGAACTGATCGGTGCGCGAGTCGGTCTCTTTGCCGAAGAACTGCTCCGGCGCCATGTACGCGGGCGTTCCCATCATGGCGCCGGTTCGGGTGAGGCGCGCGTCGAACAGACCGGAGACGGAAGAGTTCATCTCGGCGCCCGAATCGGCCAGCCCTGGATTGAGCACCAAGGTCCCCTCGTCGATTGGAACCGCCCCGTGCTCGAGCGGCAGCGTCCCGGTGCCGACCTCGATCTCCCCGCGCTTCGCCTTCGGCGGCGTCCCGCGCGCGCGGTGCTCCTTGATTCCGGGTTTGTCCATCTGGCGGGCGAGGCCGAAGTCCATGACGCGGACCTGGCCGTCGCGGCCCACCATCACGTTGTCGGGCTTGAAGTCGCGGTGGACGAGACCCTTTTCGTGCGCCGCCGTCAGGCCGTGGCCGGCGGCGATGAAGACGCGCAGGACCTCCTGCCAGGTGCGCGGCTGTTGCTCCAGCCAGAAGGTGACGGTGTTCCCGTCGACGAACTCCATGGCGATGAAGACCTTGTCTTCGAACGTGCCGACGTCGTAGACGACCACGACGTTCGGGTGCGACAGCCGTGCGATCGCCTGCGCCTCGCGCAGCGTCCGCTGGCGCCCCTCGGTCATGGTGACGCCGTTGCCGGCCTTGACCCGCAACAGCTTGACGGCGACCTTGCGATCGAGCTCCGGGTCGTACGCGGCGTAGACCTCGCCCATCCCGCCGCGCCCCACCAGGCCCAGGATCAGATAGCGGCCGATGACCGCGCCACGGCCGAGCGGCGTGGCGGCGCTGTCGATCGGGAAGTGCGAGGGCGTCGGGTTCGTCGACATCTAGAGCAGAGCCCCCCTATATCGACGAATCCTGAACCGAAGCTGAGGGGTCCCGTCCGACATCAACCCACACCTCTTGTACAACGACCGCACTTTACCGCCACGGCTGCGCGATCACGAACTAAGGGTGCGCGATGACGATCAGGGTCTCCGCGCGGCTGAGCACGCAGGCCAGCGCGCGTTCCAGGGTCTCGGGGTCGAGCGCCGCGAAGCTCTCGTCGAGGATGCGGGCGTCGAGCGGTTGCAGAAGTGAACGCGCAATGTAGAGGCGCCCCCGCTCCCCGTGCGACAGCTGCCACCCGCTCTCGCCGACCAGCTGCTCCATCCCCGACGGCATGCGGGCGAGGAGCGGCCCGAGGTCGAGCTCGCGGCAGATCGCCTCGGCCTCGAGGGCGTCCTCGTGGCGGGGCGGCCAGGCGCGGCCGAGCAGCAGGTTGAAGAGGAGGCTGTTCGAGAAAACGTGGTTCTCGTGGAACTGCGGCGCGGCGCCGACGCGCGCCCGCCAGCGCTCGTCGCCGAGCGCGCTCCGTGAAACCCCGTCGAGCTGCAGGCTGCCCGATGTCGGCGCGCGCAGCCCGCAGAGGAGCGCCGCCAGCGTCGACTTGCCGCCGCCCGAGGGGCCCTCGAGCAGCACCCGGTCGCCGCGCTGAATTTCGAGCGCGCAGTCTTCGAGCACCGGTTCAGCGCGTCCCGGATAGCGAAAGCCGAGGGCGCGGGCCTCGATGAGCGGACGGCCTTCGACGGCGGTGCCCGCCGGTGACGGGCCCGACGAAGCGCCCGACGAAGCGCCCGACGAGGCGAGGCCGGCTGGGGACGCGACCGGCTCGTCGCCGGCCAGCAGATCGCCGATGTTCCGCCAGGCGATCACCGCGCCGCCGAGGGCGGGGAACGCCTGCGCCAGCTTGCGCAGAGCGCTGGTGACGAAGAGGAGGCCACCCAGGCTGGCGGCGAACGCTCCGGGACGCAGCGCCGCTTCGTCCAATCGCCGCGCCAGGAGGACGAGGGCGCCGATCAGAAAGCCGCGCGGCACGACGACGGACAGGGCGGCCACCATCCGGTCGAGCGCGCGGCCGCGCGACGAATAGACGGCCAGCGCGCGGTCCTCGTCGCGGTGCCACAGCTCGCTCGGCTGCTGCGCGACGAGCGTCCGCTGCCCGACCATGCGTTCGACGAGATCGTGGGTGAGCGCCAGTCGCTCGGCCGACCAGGCCCGAAGCGCCCCCTGGACGCGCACCGCGAGCGCGGCCGCCAAGAGCCCCCAGACGGCGGCGAAGGCCAGCTCGCCGAGCGGCGCCACGCCGAAGGCAAGGACGCAGAGGCCGGTGCCGAGCTCGAAGATCCCCACCGCGGCGGTGAGGCCGCCGCCGAGCGCCAGCGACTCGACCGCCTCGACGTCGGCGACACGTCCCATGAGCCGGCCAATCCCCGCCGCCCGCAACGGCTCGGTGTCGAGCCGCAAGAGGCCGTGCAGGATCCGATCGCGCAACACCGCGCCGGCGTCGATCGCCAGGCGGCCGGCCGCGCGCGACGAGGCCAGACGGACGACGGCCAGGAGCGCGATGAGGGCGATCCAGCCCCAGGCGCCGCCGTGCCGATCGCCCGCCGCCACTGCGCGCGCGCCGATCGTCGCCCACAAGATCACCAAGAGAGCGAGCTGACCGAGATAGCCGACCAGGGTGGCACCCAACCGGCGGCCGACGCCGGCCGCGCGCAGGGCGGCTCCGATCGATCGCTGGGCCGGACGAAGCCGCGCCCCCTCCGCCACCCGGGCGCCGCCGAGCGCCACGGCCAGCAGCGCGTCGCGCACCGATTCACCGCGCGCCCCGGCGAAGCCCGCCTGCGCGACGGCCGCCTGGAGGCCCGCGTGGGAAGATGACTCGGCCGGCGCGCGCAGGAGCGCCGACAGCGCCGCGCCCGCGCGCCTGACGACCGCGCCGCCCGGTGCCAGCAGGCGCACGTCGGCGCCCGCGTAGCCGACGATTCCCAGGAGCGCGCCCGCGCCGCTCCCCACGCGCAGAACCGCGGGCGCTTCGGCGCGCGCCCGCGCGCTCAGGACCGGGGCCACGTCGGCGTAGCTGAGCTCGAAGCGATCGGCCGGACCGCGCTGCGCGATCCCGGCCGCCGAGGCCAGCGCCGCCGTCAGCTCGTCACGGCGGTCGAGCGGCCACAGACAGTCGTCCAAGCTGGTCCCGGACTTGGCCTCGGAGGCGGCGTTGTTGGCGGCGTCCACCGCGGCGTTCGAGTCGGCGCTCACCGCGGCTGCTCCACCACGCGGCGATCTTCCAGCCGCAACCGGCGCCAGCGCTCTGCCGACCAGGCGGACGCGCGGATGCGCCGTTCGGCCTCGGCCAGCGCCGCGTAGCGCGAGCCCGGCTGCGCCAGCAGCGCAGCGGGGGCGCCATCTTCGGCGATGCGGCCATCGGCGATCACCAGGACCCGCGGAAACGTGGCGGTCTCGGCGATGTCGTGGGTCACGCAGAGAAGCGTGGCCGACGACCAGCGACCTCGTGCGCGCGCAAGGAGTGCCTGGCGCTGATCGCGCGAGAGGCCCCGGAACGGCTCGTCGAGGATCACCAGCCGCGGCCGCTCGCGCAAAAGCCCGCGGCCGAACCGCACCCGCTGTCCTTCGCCGCCCGACACCAGCCCGCCCGCCTCGCCGAGCGGCGTCCGCAGCCCCTCGGGGAGCCGGCGCACCACCTCGCCGAGCTCCGCCTCGGCCAGCACGGCACCGAGCCCCTCGGGGGTGGCCGCCAGACCGAACGCCAGGTTGTCCGCCAGCGACCGGTTCCAGAGATAGACGGCGGGATCGATCCAGACCGTCCGGCGGCGCAACGCCTCGATCCCGGCGCCGTCCAGCGCGGCGCCGTCGACGCGGACCGTGCCGGTCGCGGGACGGTGCCACCCGAGCAACAGCCCAACCAGACTCGATTTTCCGGCGCCCGAAACGCCAACGATGGCCACCGCTTCACCGGGCGCGATCGCCAGCGCGGCGACCTCGAGGATCTGGTGACCGCCGGCCACCACGCGCACGTCGTCGAGCTGGACGCGCACGCCCGTGGCGACCTCGGCGGGCGCGCCGGCCTCCGTTGTTTGCGCCGCTGGGACCGCGCGCGGGGCGCCGGCCGCGTCGTCCTCGGGAGCGCCGAGCGGCTCCAGCAGCCGCAAGGTGAGGTTGCGCTGCGCCGGGATCTGCTGGACCAGCGCGGTCAGCTCCTGCCCGAGCGCCGGCAGCGACAGCGCCCAGTAGACGAGCAGCAGCGCCGTTCCAGGGTCCGACGTCGCGGACGTCGCCGTCGTCGCTCCGCGCGCGAAGAAACCGACCAGCAGCCGGACCGCCAGCGCCAGGCCGAGCAACGTCTGCGCCGCCTCCGCCGTCAGCGCCGTGCCGAGTGCCTGCCGCGCCGAGGAGACCCACTCGCGCAGGCGGTCGCGGTGCTCGCGGGCCAGCGCCGGCTCGGCGCCGTGCGTCCGCATCGCCACCAGCCCCAGCAGCCCATCGAGATAGAAGCGCGCCAGCGCGCCCGCGTGGTTGCGCATCCGCAAATCGCGCTCGGCCACCGCCGGCTCGGCGACGAACGGCACCAGCAGCGCCACCACGCCGAGCGCGATCGCCAGCCCCGCGCCGCGCGGATCGAGCCAGGCCAGCCCGCCGGTGATGACCACGATCTCGATCGCGGTGCGGGCGATCTCTCCGCCCAGCGTCGGGAGCGCGCGCAGCCGGTGCAGCAGGTGCGCGCGCTCGGCCATGTCCGACACCGGGCGGCTCTGGAAATAGCGATCGGGCAGCCGCGGGATCTTGCGCAGGTAGAGCGCGCGCAGCTGCTCCTCGAGCCGCGCCCCCGCCCGGCGCAGGCTCCCCCAGAGCGGGAGCTCGAGCGCGAGCAACGCCACCAGCAGCGTCACGATCGCACCCGCGAGCACTCCGGGGGCGAGCGGCGCGGCGCCCAGGGCTCTCCCCGCGAAGCGCTCCACCAAGCGCACCGCCAGTCCGGTGACGCCGCCGCGCCCCCGCCCCGCCACCAGATCGATCAACGCCCGGAACAACAGCGCCTCGGCCACCGCGCCCAGCGCCGCCAGCACGACCCCCACCGCGAGCGCCGCCCAGCGCCCGCGCCCGTCGCGGACCAGGAAGCGCCAGAGCTCGGCCGCGGCGCGCGGGCGCGGCTCCTCGACGGCGGCGCGCAGCTCGATCGGCAGCGCCGCTTTCCGCTCGTCGTCGAGCGGGGTGACCGCCGAGGCGCGCAGCAGGACGGCGCCACGGATGGTGACTTGCGACGTGCCGTCCTCGGCCGCAAGCGCCGCCGTGGCCGTGGCATAGATCGGCGGCACCGAGGGAGATCCGTCTTCACCCGACGGAGCCGACGCCAGCGATGCGACCAGGCGGCCGGCCTCGGCGCCGCCGGTGACCGCGCCCGAGGCCGTCAGCGCCGCGACGGTCCGCGCCGCCCCGTCGAGCGCCGCGATCGCCGACCAGCCCGGATCCTCCAGCGCGCGCGCGATCAGCGATGCGCCATCCGCCACCCCCAGCGCGCGCAACCGGCGGGCGAGCGGGCCGGTAAACGCCTCGCTGGCGGCGAACGCGCGAAAGGCTTCAGCGGGAACCGGCATCCGGTGCAGGTGGACGTCACGCAGGAACGTCTCGCTTCGCACCCAGCGCCGCCCGCGCGCCGGATCCATGACCTGCACGAAGGCGCCGTGCACGCGCCAGACGACGACGAAGTGAACCAGCCCCGACGGCAGCGGCGTCACCACAATCGCGGGGAGCGCGTCCGCCTCGGGGAGCAGCAGGTGGTCGACCGGCATCATCACCTGCTCGGCATCGAGCCCCAGGCTGACGGCCAGCGTCTCCAGCGTGTCGATCGACGTTCCGTCGACGGCGGTCTGACAGGCCTCGCGCAGCCGGCCATAGCTGACGCTGACGCCGAAGCCCTCGAGCAGGCACTTGAGGGCCGCGGGGCCGCAATCCATCGCCGAGGTCTGAATCACCTCGGGCGCAAAAAATCGTCGGCCAGATCCGGAAGACGACGGCGGCGACATTTTCGTCGCCCACGCTACAATGACCCGACCGGTGGCAGCCATCCCTCGCGATCGCGACGCCGGGCGCGCCCAACGCCGCCTGACCGCCGCCGTCGCGGCCCACCAACGCGCCATCGCGCTCCGGGTGGCCGGCCGCTTTGCCCCCGCCGAGCGGGCCTGCCGGCGGGCGCTGGCGGGCTACGCCGCCGCCGAGGGAGCCCACCACCCCGACGTCGCCAACGCGCTCGTCGAGCTCGCCACGACGTTGGAGGCGCGCGATCGCCCGGTGGGGGCTGCTCGAGCGCTGCGCCGGGCCCTGGCGATCCTCCGCTCGGCCTCGGACGATCCCGATCTGCTTCGCCTGCGGCTGCAGGCCCAGATCGCCCTGGCCGGCCTCGACCGCGCCCGGGGCGCTTATGCCGACGCCAATCGCGGTCTCCAGGCGGTGCTGCTGGGGGCACGCCGGCGACTGCCATCGCGCGATCCGCTGACGATCACCGCGCTCAACAGCCTCGGCGTCCTCCGCAAGGCGCAGGGGCGCTACCCGGAAGCGGTGGTCTATTACCGAAAGGCGGGACGCCTGCTCGGCCGCAATCGCCAGGCGCACGCCACGCTGGCGCACAACCTGGGCGGCATCGCGCACGCCCGCGGCCGCTACGCCGAGGCCGAGCCACATGCCCGGCGCGCGGTCGCGCTGCGGGCCGCGACCCTCGGCAGATCGCACCCCGCCTGGGCTGCGGACGTCGCGGCGCTGGCGGCGGTGGTGGAGGCCCGCGGCCGCTACGACGAGGCGGCGGTGCTCTACCGGCGGTCCCAGACCGTCTTCCGCCGAAAGCTCGGCGAGCGGAGCCTGGAGTTCGGACTCGGACTGGCCGGGCTGGCGGCCGTCGAGCAGCAGCGCGGACAGGTGGCGCGCGCCCGAGCGCTGTACGCGCAGGCCTTGCCGACCCTGGGGCGCCTCCTCGGACGCCACCACCCCGACGTGGCGTTGACCGTCAACAACCTCGCGGTGCTCGAGCGAAACGAACAGCGCCTCGCGCGGGCGGAGGCGCTGTTCCGTCGGGCCGGCGACAGTTTCGGCCGCACGCTCGGACCGCGGCACCCCCACACCGCCTTGGCGCGCGGGAACCTGCGCGCGGTGGCGGCGGCGCGGCTCAAGCCAACCGGCGTCACCCGCCGATGACCAGTTACTGATGGCGGAGCCCCTCCTCGACCTGGTTCTGCGTGGGGGGACCATTGTGAACGCCGACGGGCGGCAGCGGGCTGACCTGGGCGTCGCCGGCGGGCGCGTGGTTCAGATCGGCGGGCCGATGACCGGCGCCCGCGAGATCGACGCCGAGGGCCGCTTCGTCCTGCCGGGAGGCGTCGATCCCCACGTCCACCTCAACGTCGAGCAGGTCGACCCGAGCGAGCCCGATTGGGTCGACGACTACACGAGCGGCTCCGAGGCCGCGCTGGCCGGCGGCGTCACCACCCTCGGCAACATGTCCTACGTCCTCCCCTGGGAGACGATCGCCGAGCGGGTGCGCGCCGAGTCGGCGCTGGTGAGGCAACAGGCGATCGCCGACGTCTTCTTCCATGCCGTCGTGCTGACGCCCAGCCCGGAGCTGGTGTCCGAGGTGGGCCCGGCGGTGGAGGCGGGCCAGTCGAGCGTGAAGATCTTCATGTGCGTGCCGTCGTTCGACTCGAGCGCGCCCGAGTTCAGCCGGGTCATGAAGGCCACCGGTGACGCGGGTGGGATCGTGCTCATTCACTGCGAGGATCTCGCCACCATCGAGTGTTGCACCGCCATGCTCTCCGCGCGCGCCCAGACCGCCACCGCGCACTTCGCCGAGAGCCGCCCGGTCGCCTCGGAGGTCATCGCGGTGGAGCGGGCGATCGCCATGTGCCGTGCCACCGGCGCCCCGACCTACATCGTCCATCTGTCGTCCGCGGGTGCGCTGGCGGCCGCGCGCGCCGCCCGCGCCGAGGGGCTGCCGCTTTTCGTGGAGACGCGGCCCCTCTACCTCTACCTGACCGAGGAGCGTTACCGCGACGCCGACGGCGGCATCTACGTGGCGCAGCCCCCCCTGCGCGCGGACGTCGACCGGGAGGCGCTTTGGCGTGGCATCGCCGACGGCACCGTCGACACGCTCGGCAGCGATCATGCCCCCTGGACGCGCGCCCTCAAGCTCGATCCCAAGCTGGATGTCGCCCACCCGCGCCCCGGCGTGGCCGAGCTCGACACCATGCTGCCGCTCTTCTTCACCGAGGCGGTGGCCAAGGAACGGATCTCCCTGGAGCGGTTTGTGGCCCTCACCGCCAGCAACGCCGCCCGCCTGTTCGGACTCTACCCGCGCAAGGGGACGATCGCGGTCGGGTCCGACGCCGATCTGGTGATCTGGGAGACGCGCGGCCGGCGAACCATCCGCGACGAGACGCTGTTTTCGCGCGCCGGCCACACCGTCTACGCCGGTCGGGAGATCACCGCCTGGCCGAAGACGACCATCCGCCGCGGCGAGGTCGTGTTCGACGACGGCCGCATCGTGGGCCGCCCCGGCGGCGGCCAGCCCGTCCCGCGCGGTAAGACCCAGCCCCCGCGCTGACTACCCCGGGTGGCGTGCAGCCAGCCAGCGGGTCACGTCGTCGGCCCGGCTGGCGAAGGCGGGCTGCTGGAGATAGGCCTTGTGGGCGCCGGTGGCCAGCCGCAGCGCGCGATCTCGGTCCCCGCCCGATTCCCACAGCGCGCGGGCGAGCGCGAAGCTGGTCTCGGCCACCAGCGCGGCGCTGTTTTCGTGCAGATCGCGGATGCGCCAGGCCCGTTCGAGCGGCGCCACCGCCGCGGCCGGCCGATGCTCGGCGAGGTAGCTCTGGCCGAGGCCGGCCAGGGTGTAGGCGACGATCGTGCTCTCCGCCCCGTAGGCCCGCTCCTCGATGGAGAGCGCCTGTCGGTAGGCCGCGCGTGCCTCCTCGCGACGGCCCAGCTTGTCGAGGCTCTCCCCCTTGTTGGAGATGAACATGGCGACCAGCGGGTGCCCGGCCCCTATCTCCTGCCCCAGGTCGGCGATCGCCCGATCGAAATAGCCGATCGCCTCTTGGTTCCGTCCGATGTCCACCAGCACGGTGGCCTCGTTGTTGAGGCTGCGCGCCACGTCGCCGCGACTCACCCCGGCGTGCACTTTGAGCGCGACGGCGCGTTCGCCGTGGGCCAACGCCTCCGCGTAGCGCCCCTGGCTCTTTCGGTTGGTCGCGATGTGCGTCTCCAGCCAGGCCCGCAAGCGCTCGTGACCGCCGATGCGGTCGAGAATCGCATAGGCCTGGCCGGTCCAGTCATCGGCCTCCTCGAAACGCCCGAGCGCGCCCGACGTCCAGACCAAGAACACGACCGCCTCCGCTTCGGTCTCGTCGGCGCGCGAGGCTTCGGCCAGCCAGGCGGCCTCCTTGATCGCTTCATGGCTGCCGGCACCATCATTCCCGCCCGCCAGAACCTCGCCCAGCAGCAACAGCGCTTCGGCCAACACCGGCGAATAGCGAACACGGCGCGCATCGGCCACCAGCGCGCGCAGGTCGCGGGTCGCCGCCGCCTCATTGCCTGCGTCATTCAGCACCTTCGCTTCGGCGATGCCCGCCCGGAGGTGGGCCACCTCGTCGCGCGTGGCGGCGTCGCCGGGCGGCGGCAAGACGTTGCGCAAGAGCTTGGGATCGGCGCACAGCTCGAGCGTGCCGAGCCCGTCCGCAGCACCGACGGCGTTGTCCACCACCTCGCCGTCGGCTTGCGAAAGCAGCTGGGTCAGCGACCTCGCGCCGTTCAACCTTTCGCCCAGACAGGCCATCCGCAGGTCGAGGACCTCGGCCGATTGCTCGCCACGGACCTGGGTCGCTTCGCAGGCCTCCGTGTACATCCCGCTCCACCGCCGGAGATAGCCCGTCAGGAGGTGGTCGACGCTCGAGAAGCTCTCCGTCGCGTAGGATCGCCCGCTCCGGTCGAACGCCTGCCGCGCCTGGCGTTTGACGCTCTCGTCCCAAACCCCCGCCAGCCTGTCACCGCCGGCCCGACAGAGCCGCGGGCGATCGGCAATCTGGACGACGCGTATGCCTCCCACGCAGGCCGCCACGACCAAGACCGCCGACGTCAAGCGGCGGTGCCGCGCCACCCCCCTCTTCACCCTCAACCAACTCCGCTGGAGCGCGGACCGCGGCCGCGCCTCTTCCGCCGCCGCCAGCCGCCCCACCACGGCCATCGCGGTCGACGGACGCGACGCCGGGTTGGCGGACAGACAGTCGACGCACAGCCGCGCCAGCTCCTCCTCGACCGGCGTGGCCTCCGACGGCAGGGGCCCCCTCAGGGTGGCCCGGCCGTCGATCTGATCGAAGACCGGCCGCAAGCCAAACAGGATCTCGTGGAGGATGACGCCGAGCTGCCAGACGTCGGACCGTCGATCGCCGCGTTGACCGAGCAGGGTCTCCGGGGGCATGTAGTTGGGCGTCCCGCCGTTCATGGTCGTGCTGGCCGAAAGCTCGATGGCCAGACCGAAGTCCGAGATCACCAGCCGGCCGTCCTCCATCCGCAGCACGTTTTGCGGCGTCACATCCCGGTGGACGATCCCGACGGCGTGGATCGCCGCCAACCCGGCGCAGATCGCCCGCGCGTCCGTCAGGCGCTCCGCGAGCGGCCTTTGCTCCTTGCGGGCGCCCTGATGCAACAGGGAGCGCAACGTCCCCCCCGTTCCCAGCTCCATGGTCACGAACCAATGCCCGTCCGCGTGACCGAGCTCGTAGACGCGACAGACGTTGGGATGACGAATGACGCGCGCCACCTTCACCTCCCGGGCGAGCCGCATGATCCAGCTCCGCTCGCGCGCGCGATCGGGACGCAGAACCTTGATAGCAATCGGCTCGCCGAGCACGCGATCCCAGGCGCGGTAGACGGTTCCACTGCCCCCCTGCCCCAGGGTCGCCTCGATCTGATAGCGCCCCGCCAAGACCGCCCCGGCGCCGAGCTCGATTTCAGGCGCAACCTCGAGCTGGTGCGATTCCTCGGACATCGTGACCGAGTGCTCGGGCGCGCTCCCGGCGAAAGCTGCCTTCTGGGAATCGTCCGAGTCGTCCTCCAACACGCCCTCCTCCTCCGCCGGCCGCAGCCGTTGTATATCATGACGTTTTCGCAAACTGACTTCTGACCGACCAGCCATGTCCATCGATAAGCACGAGATTACGCAGACCATGCCGGCCCGGAGCGGCCTCAACCGAGAAGGAGCCCGGCAGGGCGCGCTCATCGTGCTGGGCGACGGCGCCTCGATCGACAGCCTCCGTACCCCCCGGCTCGTGCCAATGGCCGAGCTGACCATGGAGATCGGGCGGCGTGCCCCGGCGACACCAGGTCCGACGACGCTGACCCTCCCCGACAGCACCGTCTCCGGACAGCACGCCCGGATTCAGCGTGCCGGTGACCGTTCGGAGCTGTTCGTCATTCACGATCTCGGCAGCACCAACGGCACGTTCGTCAACGGACGCCGCATTCACGGTCCGACGCCGCTGGACGACGGCTGCGTGCTCTTCTTTGGCTCGCAGGTGCTGGTCTTCCGCATTTACACGCCGGCCGAGCTGGCCGCCGTCAGCGAGGACGCGGCGGCGCCGCTGACGCCGGTCGCCACGCTCTCCCCGGCGCTGGCGCTCACGACCTCCAAGCTCCGCCGCCTGGCGCGCTCCGAATCCGAAATCCTGCTGCTGGGCGAGACCGGGGTCGGCAAGGAGGTGTTCGCCGGGGCCGTGCACGCGCTGTCGGGCCGCACCGGCAAGCTCGTCGCCGTCAACTGTGCCGCGATCCCGCGGGAGCTGGTCGAGAGCGAGCTCTACGGCTACGAGAAGGGAGCGCACTCGACGGCCCAGGCCCGCAAGACCGGCCTGGTGGAGGCGGCGAACGGCGGGACCCTGTTTCTCGACGAGATCGGCGAGATGCCGATCGAGCTGCAGTCGAAGCTCCTGCGGTTCCTGCAGGACCGGCGATTTTCTCCTCTTGGCTCGACGCGGGTGGTGGAGGCGGACGTTCGTATCATCGCCGCCACCAGCCGGGTGACGCTCGACCGGGGGGTCCACCTGCAGGAAGCGATGCTGGGGCGTCTCGGCGCGCAGCCCATCGTGCTGCCGCCGCTGCGCGAACGGATCGAGGACCTGGGGGGACTGTGTGCCTATTTTCTCCGGGACATGACCGACGGACGAACGTTCGAACCGGACGCCTTCAAGGCGCTCATGCTGCACGACTGGCCGCTCAACGTCCGCGAGCTGTTGAAGGTGATGACCCAGGCCGAGGTGCTGAGCCGCAGCACTCCCACCATCGGGTTCGAGCATCTGCCGAGCGCCATCGCCGCCCGGATCCACTACGAGGGCCAGGACGAGTTCGAGGACACCACCGTCGATCCTCAGCCGCGGCCCGCCGCTGCGGACGAGACGCCGACGGGCGGCGTGGTGCGTGAGCCCTTCGCCCCGGCCCCCACCACGCGCGTGCGCCGCCCGGCGCCGACGCGCGAGGAGCTGATGACCGCTTTGGCCGTGTCCAACGGGAGCGTCGCCCAGGTGGCGCGTCTCCTCAATCGCCAGTACGCCGTGGTCTGGCGAAACATCCAACGTTACGGAATCGACGCGGGCTCATACCGCAAGAACGGGAGCATCTGATCATGGGGATCGCGAAGGTCGTGTTGCGGCAAGGGCGGGCCCGCCCGCTCTGGTTTGGGCACCCGTGGGTCTACGCCAACGGCGTGGCCCGCGTCGAGGGAGACCCGGCCCCGGGTGACGTGGTGGCGCTCTGCGATCACGACGGCCGCTTCATCGGCCAGGGCTTTTACAACCCGCGCTCGCAGATTCCGGTGCGCCTCTGCACCCGCGCCGACGAGCCGGTCGACGCCGGTTTCTTTCGCGCGCGGATCGCCCGCGCCCGCGCCGCGCGCGCCCGTCTGGGCCTGCCGTCGGAGCGCACCAACGTCTATCGCCTGATCAACAGCGAAGGCGACGACCTGCCGGGGCTGGTGGTCGACATCTACGGTGACGCCGCGGTCGTGCAGATCACCACGCTGGGGATCTCGGCCCGGCGCAACGAGATCTTCGACGCGCTGGAGGCGGAGCTCGGCAGCAAGACGATCTTCGAGATCTCGCCGG
>Ga0210387_10002085_pt1 | contig 15175 bp, 11 predicted proteins | sample IncBWC7OmetaG_FD_160108 | JGI IMG/M metagenome (GOLD analysis project Ga0210387, IMG submission 160108) | Forest soil microbial communities from Barre Woods Harvard Forest LTER site, Petersham, Massachusetts, United States - Inc-BW-C-7-O ...
GGATCCTCATCGGAGAGAGGCGGTGGAAGGCGAGAAACGGGTGGCTCTAAGCAAGCTGGAGTATTTGATTTTTGAGTATCTACTTCGACACGCAAACACTCCCGCATCGAGAGTCGATCTGATCAGATACGCGTGGCCTGAGGAAGTGGAGGTGGAACCAGCAAGCGTCAATCTTGTTGTTACAAGGTTGCGACGCAAACTTTCGTCTAAGCTCCCCTTGGCCCGGATCGATGCGGTCAGTCGCTACGGCTATAAGCTCACTACGCCATAGGCCTGATCCGTAGTTAACGTAAGCAATGGAGGGTGCAAGTGAACGTTCTAGAAGGGATGCGGTCGTTCGTACGCGTAGTTGAGGCCGGTAGTTTTACAGCTGCGGCGTGCCAGATGGATGAAACAACGGCACAGATGTCACGCGCGGTTAGCACTCTCGAGAAGCATCTCGGGGTTAGGTTGCTGCATCGAACGACTCGGCATATGGGCCTCACCGACGCCGGAGAACGATATTTCGGACGGGTGAAGGAGATACTATCCGAGGTCGACTTCGCCGCAGATGAAGCTCGCAATGCACTCGCCAGACCGTACGGAAGGCTTCGCATTCACTCCGTACTGGGGCTTGGACAGAGTCACGTGACTCCCACAATTGTGCAGTATCAACTGCTCAACCCTGAGGTAGCAATTGAGTTTTCTCTATCTCAAAAAATCCCAAATCTTGTTGAAGACGGATTTGACATATCCCTGCTGGCGATGCCAGAACTCCCTGACTCCGGGTACATTGCGCAGACGTTTGGCTCAAGCTATAGCATCTTGGTGGCATCGCCAGAATACATTGCTCGAGCGGGTTCTCCGGGAAACCTGTCCGATCTTTCCAGGCATACATGCCTTACGTTAGAACTGCCAAACGCATCTCCAGGAAAGTGGCATATGCAGGGCCCAGATGGTGAGTGTGATCTCGATTTACCTCCTTCGCCGTTTCAGGCAAATATACCAGAGGCGGTTCGACTGGCGGCAAGAGCGGGTGCTGGAATTGGACCACTTACAGTCTATTCGGCAATCGAGGACATCAGGGCGGGGCGTCTTGTTCGCGTGCTTCCAAAGTACCGACTACAAAAGCTGAATGTCTACGCTGTCTATCCATCAAAACATTACCTTGATGCCAAGGTCAGTACGTTCCTTCAGCATCTTCGACTCACCTTGCCTCCCGCGTTGGAGGATGAATCGCGCGAAATCGAACAATTGACGTGCAAAAGTCTGGAAAGCGCGTAAGAAACCGCAACCAGCCCACATCAGCATCGACACTTTCGACTTTGGCGTTGTGACGTCCGACCTGTTCGTGAGACTTCGTCAACTTCTCATTGTTAGTTCGCACGCAGTCGGCCGCAGAAGAGGGCGGAGCTGCGGTCGGTGACGCGATCACTGTGAAGGACTAATGCACCAACGAGCTCAACCTTAGACCGAGCTTGCCGAGTTGGAATGTCTCTTTTCGATCCTTCGTGCTTGTGTGACGTCGCTTAATCAATCAACGATCCTGCGACTATCGTGTGTTGTGCCCGGCTCGGCGATCGCCCGATGATATCGAGCGTCACGATGTCGGGTGTGAGGGATAGAGTTCCACGATATGCTTGCGTCGGCGTCCTCCGATTATCCGCGGCCTCATATCATTTGAAGAAGCTTGGCTGGCCGTACGTTGTGCGCGCAGGCCTCTGGCTAGCAGCCGCCCGACGGGGTGTCATCACGAACAAAAGGGGTTGGTCGATCTCTGAATCCCTGCGACATCCAGCACCGCCCTCGTAAAAGGATGATGTACCAGGCAGTCCGTATCACACAGGTACATCAGAATCGCAGCTACCTTTGAATAGACCAGTCCCTATCCAACGCGGGTAACCGGTCTACCCTTTTGCGAAAGTCGCCGAAGTCTTTTCAACCTATACATCAGTGTGCGGCGACGACTTGGGGTTTGGTGTCGGTAGACTGTGCGTCACCTTGCTTGTCAGTCCATCCGCCGCCCAAAGCATCGATAAGTCGAACGCTTGCGTCAAGCCGCCGGGTCTGCAGCTGTGTATCAGTCAGCTGCGTGCCTAGCTCTGTGGTTTGGGCCGTCACTACGTCGAGGTAGCTGACAACCCCGTCTTTGTAGCGAGACATGGACAGATCGAGCGCACGTCTTGATTCATCCAGCGCGCGGTCTTCGCTAACGGCTTCAGATCCGAGGTAGTGCAAGAGAGCGAGGTTATCCTCGACCTGCTGGAACGCAGTGAGCACGGTTGCCTTGTATTTGGCGCCATTCTCGACAAGCTTGGCCTGTGCCCGATGGACGATCGCGGTTCGACGACCGCCGTCGAACAGTGTCATCACTAGTGTCGGCCCGATCGCCCAGATTTCGTTTGGCGCTGCGATCCATGGCGAGAGTGTGTCGCTCTGGTACCCCCCGTCGAGGCCGAGTGAGACGTCCGGGAAGTACGCGGCTTTCGCGACGCCGATCTCTGCGTTTGCCTGCGCGATTCTGCGTTCCGCTGCCGCGATGTCGGGCCTACGCTGGAGTAGGGAGGCCGGCACGCCAATGGGAACGTTGGGCAAATAAGATATCTCATACATAGGACCCAGATTGAAGTTTGAGGCTGGCACTCCGATCAGCGAAGCGATGGCATGCTCGAATAAGGCACGACGCGCTGTAATGTCCGACGCCTGCGCTTTGGCTGAATCGAGTTGTGTTTGCGCACGGGAGACATCGAGGTCCGACGCGATTTCGCCGTTGTGCCGGCTAACGGTCAGATCCAGTGCTTTCTGGTAAGTTGCAATGGTCTCAGACAGGATTTGTGACTGGAGATCGAGGCCAAGGAGGTTGAAATAGGCCGACGCCAAGTTGGCCTCCAGACTGAGTCTAAGTGACGCAACGTCTGCTTCGCTGGCTTCCTCTGCATCCTTCCCGGCCTTGACTTCATTGCGGAGTTTCCCCCAAAGGTCGAGGTCGTAACTCAGTCCGACATCCAAAGTAGCGGAGTCGTAGACGTTAGGTTGTCCAGGACCGCGAAGCGGTCGAAGCGCGGATTGTCGCTCACGGGAAACGTTCGCGTCGGCACCAATGGTGGGGTAAAGATTCGAACGCGCCTCCTGCAGCAACGCAGTCGCTTCATCGTGCCGTGCGAGAGCTGCCTCAAGGTCAGGGTTTGAGGCTACGAGTCCTTTCTCCAAATTGTCAAGTTTCGAATCCCGATAGACTTGCCACCACCCGTCTCGAGGAATCTCGTCTGCGGGCGTAGCCTGCATCCATCGCCCGGCTTCTTTAAACTGAGTCGGAACAGCAGTCGGAGGAACCTTGTAGGTCGGAGCGAACGAGCATGCGGCGAGAGTGAACGCAGAGGCTACTGCGAGCGCGCAAAGTTTCTTATCCATGGTTCGACTCCGGCGCCCTCGGGATAGTGGCGAGTCTGACTAGGTCTCCTTGAGCAAGCGAGTCCGGGGGATTGTTGATTACCTTGTCGTCAGGGCGGAGGCCAGACGAGATCTGGACAGTGGACCCGAGGTCCGTGGATATTGTTACAGCTCGCAGTTGAGCGCGATCATCCTTGCCGACAACGGCCACCTGAAGACCGTCCTGCTTGAAGATGAGTGAGCTAGCAGGGATCGTAACCGTGTTGGTGTCGCCTGGCAGCGCGAGGTGAACCTCGGTGTATTCGCCAGGGAACAGCAAACCATCGCTGTTATCAACGGTCAACTGGACAAGAAGCGTACCAGACGAGGGCGTGATGGCGTTGGACGTGTCGACCATCTTGGCCTTGAGTGTCAATCCGGGTCTTTCCGGAACCGTGATAGTTGCGGCCAAGCCAGACTGTATCGCTGCGGCATCTACCTGCGGTGCACTCACATACACGCGCAACTTGTGAGCATCTGAAACGGTGAACAATTCCTGGTTCGAGCCACTCCCAACGTTGATAAGTTGGCCAACATCTGTATTTCTTGCCGTAACAATTCCGTCGAAGGGCGCAACCAGTTTTTTGAACGACTCCAGAGCCTCGAGGCGACGCACATTTGCCTGATTTGCGTCGACGATCGCCTGCTTTGCTGTGAGGTCGCTGGTCTTCTCATCGGTATCTTGTTGAGAAACAGAGCCCTGTCCGAGCATTCGGGTCCAGCGCTGCGCCGTCACGGCAGCAAGCTTTTGGTTGGCGATTGAGTTCTGCAAGTCTGCGCGCGCTTGCTGCAGTTGCTGGTCGAGGTCAGGAGTGTCGATTTCCCCCAGCAACTGCCCGGCCTTCACATGCGTACCAATATCTGCATACCACGCGTGGAGGTAACCAGGAACGCGCGCGTATATTGGCGCATTTACTTCCGCCGCCAAGGTGCCCGGCAGGACGAGCGGCTGGCTGCTTCCAATAGGCTTCGGAGAGACCGTCACAACTGTCGGTATTGCCTGTTCGTTTGTCCAGCTTGTCAACTCCTGCTTCGCGTGGACTCGGCTCGAAATACCGAGAGCGACAACACCTGCGAGCGCGAGAGCAGCAACGGAGGCCACGAGCTTAATGTGGCGGAGTGTCTTGGGCGGCTTCACTTCAGATTCATTGGACATGAGATTCTCCATGTTCGATAGCTTGGTTGACTTGTGCTGACTTGTCGCGGCGATGAATCAAGCTGAAGACGACCGGGACAAAGAGAAGCGTAGCGAAAGTTGCGAAGATGAGACCACCGATAACGGCTCGGCCTAACGGTGCATTCTGTTCACCGCCATCACCCATACCGAGTGCCATCGGCGCCATCCCGATAATCATCGCGAGTGCGGTCATCAGGACCGGGCGGAAGCGTGTGAACCCAGCTTCCATCGCAGACACCAGCGGATTACCAGTGATGGCAAGTCGCTCGCGTGCGAAGGTCACCACCAGAATGCTGTTTGCGGTGGCGACTCCCATACAGAGGATCGCGCCGGTCAATGCGGGAACCGACAATGGCGTGTGGGTTATAAAGAGCATCCAGACGATTCCTGCGAGAGCGGCTGGGAGCGCTGAGATGATCACAAAGGCGTCCCCCCAGGAGTGGAAGTTGACGACGACGAGCAGGTAGATCAGCAAGATCGCCCCAACCAAACCGAGCATGAGCCCTGTGAACGCGCTGTTCATGGTTTCAACCTGACCGCGAATGGTTACAATCGAACCCTTCGGTACATCCTTCGACGTCTGCGCAAGAGCCTTGTTGATGTCGGAAGACACTCCACCCAAATCACGACCTTGTGTGGTTGCAAATATGTCGTACAGCGGTTCGATGTTGTAGTGCGAGACAACCGCATCACCCACTCCGCGAGTAATGCTTGCGATACCTCCCAGAATCTGTGCAGGGCTGTGACCGCCGGTAATCGGGAGATTTTTAAGGTCGGACAGAGTGGTCATCCGATATTGCGGCGTTTGGGCAACAATCGGATATGACACGCCGTTAGCCGTGTCAAGCCAGTATGTCGGAGCAACCTGGCTCGTACCTGAGAGACTCGCAACTACGGAGTTGGTTACGTCGTGTTCGGTGATACCCAGCTCGTCGGCTCGCGAACGATCCACGGCCACGGTAAATTGTGGATACGTTGACGCTTGCTGGATCCGCGTATCGGCGATTCCAGGGATGGTGCGAAGTCGTCGAAAGAGCTCCTGTGCGTATTGCTGATTGGCTTTGAGATCAGGCCCGGCCACCTGGACGTCGATGGGCGCCGGTGCGCCGAAGTTCAAGATCTGACTGACGATATCCGCCGGCAAGAATGCAAACGAGGTTCCCGGATATTTTTTCGGCAGCATCGTGCGCAGTTTCTGCACGTAGTCCGCGGTCGGACCATGTTCCTTGCTGAGCGAAATAAGAATGTCACCATCCTGCGGACCAATCGTCCCGCTGTTGTTATAGGTCAGGTTAATGCCGCTGATGGGCAACCCCATATTGTCGATGATGTTTGACAGCTGGTTCGGCGGGATAGTCGAACGCACCGTGTTCTCGACAGAATCGAGCAATGCGGCCGTGTCCTCGATCCGAGTCCCGATAGGGGCCCGGACGTGGATTGCAATTTCGCCAGCGTCTATATTCGGAAAGAAGTTTTTGCCCAGCCACGGAGTCAGGAGAAAGGAGACCGCTACGGTGCCCAAAAAGGCGACTACAAAGATCCGGCGATTCGTCAGCGCCATACCCAAGGCAATCCTATAGACCGCCCGGATGCCTTCGAAGCGCTTTTCAAAGCCTTGCTGGAATCGGACCAGAGGATTCCGCGAAACGGGTCGATGGCCATGAGCTCCCTCGGACACGATCGCAGCTGTTTCACCCGACGCATGCCTAGCATGGTTGTGGGGGCGAAGCAGGTACTGCGCCATCATAGGAACAAAGGTCCGCGAAAGAATAAACGACGAGACCATGGCAAATATCACGGCCTCAGCCATCGGGACGAACAGGAAGCGTGCGACCCCGTTCAGCAGAAGCATCGGCACGAACACGATACAGATGCACAGGAGAGACACGAACGCAGTGGTAACGATCTGTGCGGCGCCGTCCATGATTGCTGTGCGGACGTCTTTGCCTTGCTCAAGGTGCCAATTGATGTTTTCGATCGTCACCGTGGCATCGTCAACCAGAATACCGACTGCCAGTGCGAGTCCGCCGAGTGTCATAACGTTCAGGGTCTCACCTGCCGCAGAGAGCGCCGCAATCGCTGCGAGCACGGCAAGGGGAATGGAAGATGCGATAACGATCGTAGACTGCCAACTTCCGAGAAAAAGCAGGATCATCAGCGAGGTGAGAACCGCAGCAATGATGCCCTCACGCGCGACGCCGCTCACTGCGCCCTTGACGAAGACGGACTGATCGCCCAGAGCCACAAGTTTCAGACCCGGTGGCAGAGTTTGACGGACTCGAACAAGCTGCTGTTTTGTGCCAGCGATGATGTCAAGTGTGGAGGCCGATCCGTTTTTCAGGATACTTAGCAGGACGGCACGGTGGCCGTCGACGCGAACGATATTGCTCTGCGGCGGATAGCCGTCGCGAACGTGAGCAACGTCACGCATGTAAATGACGGCCCCGTTCACTGTCTTTATAGGCAACCGGTTCAGCTGATCGATAGCCAGTGGACTGTTGTTCAACTTGATGTTGTACTCGAAGCTACCAATCTTCTGCGTACCAGCCGGAATGATCTGATTTTGCGCAGCGAGCGCATTGGCGACGTCCTGAGCCGAAAGCTTCTTTGACTGAAGTGCCTGAGGATCAAGGTCGATTTGTACCTCTCGAACCTTGCCGCCATACGGCGTCGGAATGGCCACCCCTGGGACGCTCAGCAACTGAGGCCGAATGAAGTTTGTTGCGTAGTCAGCGAGCTTCTGTTCGTCAAGTGTGTCACTTGTGATCGCGAGTTGCAGAACGGGAACAGTGGACGCGCTGTAATTAAGAATTTGAGGCGGAGTCGTTCCAGGCGGCATCTGCTTGAGCACGGTCTGGGAAATCGACGTAACCTGCGCGGTGGCGGTACGGATGTCAACGGTGGGTTGAAAGAAGATCTTGACGATGCCGAAGCCGCTGAACGATTGAGATTCGATGTGAGCGATGTCGTTCACGGTCGTACCGAGCGTTCGCTCGTAATACGTCACAATCCGGCCCGACATGTCGTCAGGTTGCAGACCTGTGTAGTTCCAAACAACGCTCACCACAGGGATTCCGATATTCGGAAAGATATCAATCGGTGTACGGACCGAAGCAAGTGATCCAAAGATCAATATCAGCAGGGCAAGTACAATGAATGTGTACGGCCGGATGAGGGCTAACCGGACTATTCTCAACATCGGAGTAACTCCAATCAGAAATACGTGGAATTCGGGACGCCGACTTGAGGACGTGGGATCAAGTCAGTGACTCGGTTGCATTGATTTTGGTACTTGGCAGGTTGCGCCCCGCTTCCCGAAACGTTAAAAAATTGGCTACATTTGCGGTCGGGACTGGGGACGAACACGAGCGCCAGGACTGCGAGTCTTAGCGCATAGGGCGTTCACGCCCGCTTTCGGTCGGACGTGCCCGGCGACGCGGCTGTACTAGAGGAACTGGTATCCCACCCTGCGGACGCATCGAATGCGTGATGCTTTACCGGAGAGATCGATTGTTTTTCGCAAAAGGCATACTTGCTGGTCGACTGGATTGCGGTCGGAGTGCGGCCATTCGCCCCAAACGCCCTCGAGAATTTCGATGCGTGTGAGAACCCGTCCCTGGTTTCTCATCATGTATTCAAGCAATCGGAACGCCGTATGCCTAAGGTGTATGACACGTCCACCGTGTATGGCCGAGCGATTTGCAAGATTGAGTTCAATCTCGGGGGCTCGCAGGGAGGTGTCGGGAGAGGAACGGCGAACTCGCCGGCGAATAAGCGCTTCAATCGTTGCTGATAGTTCTTCGGTATCGAAGGGCTGGCCGAGTGTTGCATCTGCGCCGTGAGGGAGTACCTCAATCCGGTCGTACACATCGGAAGAATCTGATAGCGTCATGATGGGCGTGACCACACCCATCTGGCGCATTGCACTTATGACAGTTCGAACGTCCAAGGACAGATTCAATGACATTACGAGGATCGCGGCGTACGCGTGATCGAGGATTTTGACGAAAGCGTGGCGACAATCGCATGCGCGTTCAACGTCGAATCCAATCGACTGCAAGACGGACAACGTGTCATCAAACTGTCCAGTCGACGTCTCGATGACGAGAATTTTGAGGCCAGAGGGGCAAGTCACTACCTGTTCCTCGTCACGCAACTACCCGCAGAGGTGTGGGTTCGGCAAGCCGGGTTTGGAAATATTGGGTGGCGAAGTCGACGAAGCTTCTAACCCGCATCGTCAGATAGTTGCGGCCGGAGTAGACCAGCGCCAAGTTTTGTTCGCCTTGCCCAAGAGGAAACTTCTCGAGAATTTGCCTGAGGCTCCCCCTGGAGAGCTCCGCTTTGACAATGGACTTGGGGAGCAGGGCGATTCCCATGTGAGCGAGCGCCGCCTCTTTAACCGCGAGGCAATTTGAAGAGCTGACCACATTCTCCCCGGAAATCCGCATCTTCTGTCCGTTTTCTGAGAGTTCCCATGGATGAGGGCCGTCGATGACGGCCAACAGGTCGTGGTGATCGAGTGAACGTGGGTGGTCCGGTACACCGCGCCTATTCAGATAGGTTGGCGTAGCAACTACAACATCCTTCACCGAAAAGAGTGGGCGACTCACCAATGTCGCCGCTACGGGGACACGACTGGTACTGAAACAAATATCGAAACCGTCTTCGACCATGTTGATGTGACGATCAAAGATCGTCACATCGAACTTAACCCCACCGTTTTCTTTCCTGTATTCAGACAACAGGGCACCCAGCCCTCCGTACGCGAACATGACAGGAGCGGCGACCCGGAGGATTCCCGATACATCCTTCGTTGCACGCTTGAGGTCAGCCTCGACCTCATCCACGTGCCGCACGATTTCTCTGCAACCATCAAGGTAGAGGCGTCCGGCGTCTGTCAATGACATGCTCCTGGTCGAGCGATTCAGAAGGCGCATGCTCAAGTGTTGCTCCAAGGTGCACACCGCGCGTGTTACCCCTGCCGGAGAGAGATTCATGTGACGTGCAGCGAGTGCGAAGCTTCCAAAGTCTACGACGTGTACGAAGACTCGCATGGCATGGATCTGATTCATGTTTGGTTTGGCAAGCGCGATTGGATTCAGCCAATCATGGGCTTCGACTCATTGCCAAACGTGTCCTGTAACGTTAATTCCTCGTTAACCTTGACGGGATCCGTCTCCATCCCCGTCCATACATTCGTCGCCTTCCATCCAGGCCCGGACGGGGCATGAGCGTTATCGCGAGTGCTCGCGGCATAACTGGGAACTTCAGTGGCGGCTTGTAATGAATTTATGCTGGAAACAGTGTTTTCGAACCGCCAATTCGGAATATCTGGGACCGTTGGTCGAGCTACGATTGTTGTGTCCTTGACTACTCCGAGCCGTTTGGCTCCATCGGGGACATTCGTAGTTGACGGCTCGAGTCTCCTCGAAGGAGCGGGCGAACCGTCATGCTTTAATTCGACCTTCGCGCTAGTTGTGGCGCCGCTCAGGTATCGGAGTGCATCTTGAAGATAGCATCATCAGAGATAGAAATCCTTGCTCAGGCAGCTACTCTGGCTGACGAGACGAAAGAAGTTGCTTCCGGGGCGCAGATGGTTGTTCGCGCCTTGATAGCTAAGGGAGTAGACACGGTATGGGGATATCCGGGTGGTGCGATACTGCCGATTTACGACGCGCTTGAAGAGACAACGCAGATTGATCATCTACTTGTTCGCCATGAACAAGGTGCTGTCCACGCTGCAGATGGATACGCAAGAGCAACCGGGAAGGTGGGGGTTGCCCTCGTCACTTCTGGACCCGGGGTTACAAATGCCGTCACGGGATTGCGACCGCGTACTTCGACTCTATTCCCGTTGTGGTGGTTTCCGCCAATGTGCCGACGGATTCTATCGGCCAAGACGCATTCCAAGAGTGCGATACCGTCGGGATTACCCGCTCAATCGTCAAGCATAACTTTCTCGTCCAGAATGTTGACGAGCTCCCGACCGTGATGAAGAAAGCGTTTTACATTGCTGGTACAGGACGAGCGGGACCGGTGGTGGTCGATATTCCGAAAGATATCCTGCTTACCGAAGGGGCTTTTCTCTATTCCGAGTCCGTGTCGATCCGGTCCTACAAGTCACGAAGCGAAGGACATGCCGGTCAGATCAAGCAGGCAGCGGAGGTTATCGCTTCAGCGCGCAAGCCATATATTTACGCGGGCGGGGGCGCTATTGCTGCGCACGCGGATACGGAGCTTCACGCGTTGGCGAACCTGATAGACGCTCCTGTAACGACCACGCTGATGGGGCTGGGGGTGTTCTCCGGCACGGACCCCCGCTTCCAGCGGTATGCCGGGAATGCATGGGACGTACGAAGCGAATATGGCCATACAACATTGCGATGTGTTGATTGCAGTGGGTGTGCGATTTGATGATCGTGTGATCGGAAATATCGATGACTTCGCCGTCGGCAAGCGCATGATTATTCACGTAGACATTGACCCAGCACGTATCGACAAGCGCGTTAAGGTGGACGTTCCGATAGTTGGCGACGTCAAGTGCGTTCTCCGAGTGTTGATTTCCACGTCATCCGGGCTCTGTGCATTCTCGACGACCCGAATGATCTGGTTCATGTTATCGATCCGTTCGGTGGGCGTGTACTGGGCAATCCAGTCTGCAGAGAATTTATTGTCCAATAGGGTCAAAAATTCGAAGAGACGACGATGCTTGAAACGATCGAAAAAGCGCAGGGCAGGGGGTATCCAGTCCGTGGAGGGCAGGCCCGTTAGCATGACCTTGATCAGGTTATCGCATTCAAAGCTCGCGTCGGTATCGTCGTAGTTCTCTCCGCCTAACAGTTGAGCGTAGTGGTCGAGATAGCGCTCAATGAACTCGAACGTCTCCTTCCCTTTCGTGAGCAATGCCGGCTTCTGCTGGCCGGTAGCTCTGTCCTTTTTCTTCTGATCGTAAATCTTCTGCTCGAATTCCTGTAGCAGGTTCAACCTCGCCTTATCCTGCAGGAGAATGGTGCGGAGATAATTCAGGAAGCGGTCGAAATCGTCACCGAGTTCGCTTTCCGCGTCTTCCCAAAGTTCGGCACACCGTGTCTTGTCAATTTCCCGCGCAACGGCTCCGAGATTCATCGACTTCAAAATGTCACTGTTACGCAGAGGCACGCCTCAGGCGTTTCGAACAGTGAAGAGCCGGAATGCATCGTCAAGGTCCTCGGTTGCGATGTAGATGAGAAGAACGCGGTTGCGCAGGAACTTGAGGAATTCTTCCAATACCACGGGCTGCTCTGGATCGCCAAGGTAACGTCGGATCTCGAGAATCGCACGAGCCATGTTCCGGATGGACGGGGCATCTGATCGGGTAGCAAGCCGCTCAAGCTCGGTCTCACGGCTGGTGCCACCGTCTAACTTCACAAACTCGTCGACGAATTCCTGAACGTCCTTCCGGATAGCAAAGACTATGCGCGTGCGCTCTGGAATCGCGTCGATATCATCGCCCTCCTGGAAGATTGAGCGCTGACAGCTCGCTCGTACGTTGTTACTTGTAGAAAGGTCGCGCAAACAAGCGAATAGCAGGAACAGTGTTGTCATCCGCTGCTGGCCGTCAAGTAGGTCATTCTCGTCTAAGCCCTGACCGAGCGCTGGCCTTGCACGCTTGGACTGAAATACAAATGACCCGAGGAAGTACTCCTGCTCCGGCTTTTCTGCGAGAGCGAAGGAAAGGTCGTCAAGCAGATCGTTGACTTCGTCACGCGACCAGATGTAAGGCCTCTGATATTCGGGGATGCGGAACCACATGTTGGAGAAGATATCCTTGACGAGGATCTTCTCGCTTTTGATTTCGTGACTGTTCGACATGGTCTCTCGTTCTTTTACCGTTATCGGCCCCAGTGAGCATGGTCCTGGCAGAGGCAGTCTACCGTGACTACTGTGGCGTTCCGGGTACGAGTGCTAACCACATCAGAAAAATCATCGTGAGGCCTGTTTTTGGCCATTTGCGCTGTACAGGGATCCATTGATTTGTCGTCGGCAAGCCATGAGTAAGAGCGGGAAACGCCAGATTGCCTTTCTGTGTGCCTCAGCACATCGAGTCGGCCTGTCCACTGGACTTGCTGGCGGTTGATTTACGAGGCTCCGCACAACGTCCAAACGCGGTTTGCGGAAACGCTGCGTTACGACCCACGGAAGGACCGTCTGGTATTCGTCGGGAATGGGACCAGCAACGCGCGGGGAGAGTAGTATCCGGAAGGCCGTGTCACGCGGCGTCGGGCAGTATCCCGGGAAGAGTTGACCTCGTGATTAAAGAAAGACATTGCGAAACTTGAGCTTTGAGCGCACCCGCCAGTGTCTTTGGCGGTCAGGATGGCCGAGTAAAGTTGAGGAATGTGGCCTCACCGGTGTCGGTACCCCACGGTCTGCTATAGCTTGTTCACACCGTTCGCGAGCGTTACCGCAGCGCCGGTAGCCACTGTGGTCACGAATTTCAGCCTCGGCACGTATCTCGCGGCACCACTCGCGCGGCGCAGGCGTCGGAGCTCGAGCGAGGCCCGCCACTCTTCACAATCAGGTAAGCCAGTGACAATGCGGATTCGAAGGCCCGAGTTGTTCTTGGTGAGGAAGAGCTTGCAAATTTTCACCGACCTCTTAAATGCAGGCTCCTCCTCAAACCCGGGTTCGGCTCCCTAGGCTGACCGTTCTTTACGTGGCCAGCAATATGAACATCCTTCGTTGTACGGGGTCGGCGGTGCGCCAGACAGCCTCACCGACCTCGAACACGTGATTCTGACCGTTACGAAAAATGGGTTTCCCCCAAAGCCAAATGGGTTGGTGTGCCGCTTAAGAACCACCGAAGTACGGCACACAATAGTCCGGCGGCCCGACGCAGTCGCCAGGACCATTGGGCTGGGGATGCAGACTCGCGCAGCCGGACATCGCGGCGGCAGCCACGATGCAAACTGATGCGCGCAGCAGAAAGCTAACCATACGTGATTTCATAAACTCAAACTCAAACTCAATGAATCGGCCGCCATGCGTGTGCCGTCGCGGCACGCGGCCGTGTCCGCTGCGACGGAATCGGCGCACTATGTGACTCAGCGATGAGCGTAGAGCGTCATGTTGAGGGTCTTTAGCTGGTCGCGCTTAGCCTGCGGGCGTTTGTGGCTCACTTGCACGCGGCTGACCATTGAATCGGCGCCGTCGTCTTGCGACGACCAGGCCGCGACCTGTTGCTGTTCCGTGGACCGTACGACGCCCGACGCCGCAGAAGCTGCCTGCGCACGCGCTAGCGTCGACATCGATAACGTTGACGCGACACACAGGCCGCTCCAACGAAATTTCACCTCGAATCTCTCGCCGGCCGGCGACTGATGCGTTAATCAGTCGGCCCGTACCACGGCATTGGCTAATATCCCGTCTCAACGCTTACCGCAAGAATATGGCCGCTTTGGGCTCGCCATGGCTCGACTATCGGTGCCCTACGGACGTGCCCATCTATGAGCACAGTCGTCGAGATGTATAGGCCACGCTTAATGGTGACGGTATAGCGAAGATGTTGCCGAAATCGAGGCCTGGCTAGCCGATTGCGTCGTTTGTTCGTTCACGCCACCGTACGCACTGTTTGACGCGGAGTTGCTGGCTTCTTCGGCCGCAACGGTTTGTTCGCTCGGGCCTCGTTGCGAGGCAGGTGCGCCGATGGTCGGATTGTAAAACGGGGCAGGGCCATAGCCGCTCGCGAAAGCGGGGGCAGCGATGGCGGCAGAGGCGGCGATCAGCACAGCAGCAAGAATTTTGGTCTTCATGATGGACTCCAAGGGCGTTTCAGTTGCGGTTGAGGAACACGCGTCGCGACAGTGGCCGGCCGGCGTATCTGCAACGTCGATGGAATAAGTGTATACCCTTACTATGTAACGCCTGCATCGATAGGGTTAACGTTCTGTTAACCCTGTCAGGCGCGAGAGACAGACTAAAACGCCTCCCTTAAGTCCGAACTAGCAATGCGGGCGTCTTGAAGCCGCGTTGCGCGAGGCGGTCGTCGACTGGCGCTTCTATCCGGTCGTCCTCGCCCTGCAGACGATGCGCGGCGTGCAGTTCACCACGGCGGTGTCAGGCGGCGGCAGTGAGGCTGGCGCGTCTTGCTTCGTGGAACCGGGGCGACTGTCACTCCGCCGCGCGGAAACTCGCGGGCGTGGATGGGTTGACAGTCTCTACCGGGACCCGCGGCGTTCAAACGGTTGCGAAAGCGTCCGGGTGGCCGTCGTCGGACGCGCCGTTGTGCGGCGACGGGATGACGCGCAGCGCAGCAACAGCATTCACCCGGAGATGCGGGACTTGCCCTTGCTCTTCGGACCGGTGCCATTGCCCGAAGCGGAACGCTCCTTCAGTGCTGCGCCTCGGGGCGCTGCGCCGGTTCGGCCACCACGCCCGGCTTCCAACACGTCCTCAAGGTAGCGCTCTATCACGTGCTGGAACTCCAGCATCGCCGCATGATGGTCAACCACGCTCTTATCGTGGCTCAGCGTGACGGCTGCCTTCATAAGATGCTGGACAAGCACGGCCCGGAACAAAGCTTCTTCCACGGACAGTCGCGGCGCGAGGACG
>Ga0210387_10002086_pt1 | contig 15173 bp, 11 predicted proteins | sample IncBWC7OmetaG_FD_160108 | JGI IMG/M metagenome (GOLD analysis project Ga0210387, IMG submission 160108) | Forest soil microbial communities from Barre Woods Harvard Forest LTER site, Petersham, Massachusetts, United States - Inc-BW-C-7-O ...
TAATCGTGCATATCGGCCATCGCCGCACGCTCGATCTCGCGGTCGAAGTTCCTGCGAGCGAACTCGGTCCTGTCGCCTCGCACGAAATGTGGGATGAAACTTATAATCGCGTCGCCGATCTCGTTCGCCAGCATCGCTCTACGCTCGTTTTCGTCAACACGCGCCGCCTTGCCGAGCGAGTGGCGCACCATCTCGAAGAACGCCTTGGTAAAGACGCTGTTGCAACGCACCACGGGAGCCTCTCGCGCAAGATCCGTCTCGCTGCTGAAAATAAATTGAAAGCTGGAGAAATTCAGGCGCTCGTTGCCACGGCTTCGCTCGAACTTGGAATCGATATCGGCGCAGTCGATCTCGTCTGCCAGATTGGTTCCACGCGCTCGATTGCCACAGCATTGCAACGTATCGGACGCGCAGGCCACTGGCGCGGCGCGATTCCAAAGGGCCGCATTTTCGCTTCCACGCGCGATGAGCTAATCGAATGCGCTGCGCTGGTTCGCGCCATCCGGCAGGGCGATCTCGATTGCATCGAAATTCCCGAAGCGCCCCAGGACATCCTTGCGCAGCAGATCGTGGCGATGTGTTCGGCCGAAGATTGGCAGGAAGACGATCTCTTCGACCGCATTCGCCGCGCCTATCCATATCGCAATCTCGAGCGCGCGCAGTTCGACACAATTGTCGAAATGCTTTCCGAAGGCATCGCAGCGCGCCGCGGACGTTACGGGACGTACCTTCATCGCGATCGCGTTAATGGACGCGTCCGCGGCCGCCGCGGTAGCCGTCTCGCAGCGATCACGAGCGGCGGCGCAATTCCCGATAACGCTCTCTACACGGTCGTCGCCGAACCTGAAGGCGTGAACGTCGGAACGGTCGACGAAGACTTTGCCGTCGAAAGCCTTCGCGGCGACATCATGCTTCTCGGCAACACTTCCTGGCGTATTCGTCGGGTGCATATGGGCCGAGTGTTAGTGGAAGACGCGCATGGCGCCGCTCCCACCATTCCGTTCTGGCGCGGCGAAGCTCCAGCTCGAACAGCTGAACTCTCCGCGCAGGTTGCCGCGCTTCGCGCAGAGATCGACGAACGAACGCGCGACGTTCCGCCAGCCGTACAAGTGAAAAATCTTCCAGCGGCCCAAGCAGCGCTCTCATGGCTAAAAAATGAATGCGGCCTCGATGATGCCGGCGCCGAGCAGCTCACAGAATACGTGGTGGCGGGCCGCGCGATTCTCGGCGTGGTACCGACGCAGGAAACAATCGTCGCCGAACGCTTTTTCGATGAGAGCGGCGGCATGCAACTCGTGATTCACGCGCCGTTCGGCGGACGTATTAATAAAGCCTGGGGACTCGCACTGCGAAAGCGCTTCTGCCGCTCGTTCAATCTGGAATTGCAAGCTGCGGCTACCGACGACGGCCTGAATATTTCGCTCGCCGAGCAGCACAGTTTTCCGCTCGCCGATGTATTTCGTTTTCTTCATCCGGCCTCCTTGCAACAGGTACTCGAACAGGCGGTGCTTACATCTCCAATCTTCACCTCTCGCTGGCGCTGGGACGCGTCACGGGCCCTAATGTTGTTGCGGTTCCAGGGTGGCAAGAAAGTCGCTCCGCAAATCCAGCGCATGCGCGCCGACGATCTGCTCGCCGCCGTTTTTCCCGACGCCGCCGCATGCCCCGAGCATCCGCTGGTGCAGGAAGTGATGAAGGACGCGCTCACCGAAGCGATGGATATCGATGGGCTGAAGAAAATTCTCGCGAAAATTATTGATGGCAGCATTCGGTGCGTCGCGGTCGATACTCCGGTGCCGTCGCAGTTCTCGCACGAAATTCTGAACGCGAATCCCTTCGCGTATCTCGATGATGCGCCGCTCGAAGAACGCCGCGCCCGCGCCGTTGAAATGCGGCGCATGTTGCCCGAGGCGATTCTTTCCGAAGTAGGCCGGCTTGATCCGGCTGCCATTGCAGAGGTGCGCGAAGAAGCGCGACCCGACCCGCGCGCCGCAGACGAGCTTCACGATACTCTGCAAACTTTGATTGCATTACCGGAACCCGCGAGCGAAGGCGATTGGAGAATCTTCAATCTCGCACCGGAAGAATCCGCATCGTGGCGCAACTATTTCGAGCAGCTCGTCGCGCAAGGCCGATCTGCGCGAGCCGTCACTCGAACGCGCTCCTACTGGGTGGCGGCCGAGAAAGCAAAAACCTTCTCCACCGTATTCCCGGATGCGAGGTTCGAAGTAACGCTTCCCGAAATCGAAGCAGCCGCCCCGTCGAAAGACGACGCGCTCTTCGCCCTAGTTACGGGATGGGTGCAGCACTCAGGTCCGGTGCGCGCGAGCCAGCTTCGCGAATTCCTCGGCATCCCAGCGACCGAAATCGACAAAGCTCTCTTGCGTCTCGAAGCGAGTGGCGCCGTGCTGCGCGGACGATTCACAGATCCTGTCACTGGTGCTGTGACCGGTCTTGGCACCGACCCCATAGGGCGCGAAACGGAATGGTGCGATCGTCGCCTCCTCGCGCGCATTCATCGCCTCACTCTCGGCAAGCTGCGCAACGAAATTCAGCCCGTCACGGCCGCGCAATTCATGCGCTGGCTGCTGCGCTGGCAGCACGTCGCACCGTCTACGCAACTCCTCGGCGAACGCGGTACGCTGGAAGCATTGCGCCAGCTCCAGGGGTACGAAGCGCCAGCCAACGCGTGGGAACGCCAAATTATCGCGCGGCGCGTGGCAAACTACGACCCGAAAGTCCTCGATCAACTTTGCCTCACCGGGGCCGTCGGCTGGGGCCGCCTCTCGCCGCATCCGGCGCTGCTCGACGATTCTCGCGACGGCACGCGTCGCGTGGTGCCAACGAGCGTCGCCCCGATCACATTCTTCGTGCGTGAAGATTCTGACTGGATGATTCCGCGCCGCAGCGAAGACGGCGCCGACGCCGCGAAAGGATTAAGTCCCGGCGCCGCTGAAGTTCTGCAATTTCTGAAGCAGCGCGGCGCTTCTTTCTTCCCCGATATTGTGCGCGGCACCGGAAAACTGAAGTCTGAAGTCGAATCCGCGCTCTGGGAACTGGTTGCAGGCGGAATCATCACCGCTGATGGCTTTGACAATCTTCGCGCGCTCATTGATCCCAAGCGCCGCAGCGGCCACGGCAGTGGGCGCACCTCGCGTCCGCGCCACAGCGCCGGACGATGGTCGCTCCTTTATCCGATTGAATCAGACGACCGAACAGCTGCGCTCGAAGCCACCTGCCGAATGCTTCTCAATCGCTATGGAGTGGTTTTCCGAGAAGTGCTCACCCGCGAAGCAATCCTTCCGCGCTGGCGCGAAGTGCTAATGGCTCTCCGGCGCCTCGAAGATCGCGGCGAAATTCGTGGCGGCAGATTCGTCAGCGGCTTTCTGGGCGAACAGTTTGCGCTGCCGGTGGCAGTTGAATCGCTGCGCGCCACTCGCGATCAACAAAACGCAGGTGAGACGATTACGCTTTCCGCAGCCGATCCGCTGAACCTCGTTGGAATCATCGTCCCCGGCGACCGCATCCCCGCAGTCTCCGGCCACTACGTCGCATTCGAAAATGGGGTGGCTGTCGACGCTGACGATCGCACAATCGCAATCGAATCCATCGCTCAAGCCGGCTAGTCCCTTTCGTCGCTCCTACACAGCTGGCCGCGCATTTTCATTCCTGAAACTCCGCAAGAAAAAGTCCCCGCACGCTTCACTCTGCATCATAGAATGCACGCATGGCCAGAGGCTGGGAAAGCAAAGCGGTAGAAGAGCAAGTGAAGGAATTCCAGGAGAAAGATGACGGAGGCAAAAAACGCCAGTTAACGCCCGGGCAATTGGAATCCCGCCGCAAAAAGGGAATTCTGATGCTCTCCCGCTCGCGCGTTCAAAAAGATCTGCAGGCAAGCCAAAATCCGCGCCATCGCGATCAACTCAATCGCGCTCTGGCCGATCTTGACGCACAGCTCGCCGCGCTGAATTAAGAGATCGATCGCAAGTTGCTTTCGCTAAATGATGAACGGCGGAAAAGATCGGAAGAACGCGATCAGCCACGAAGGATCGCACTAATCGTTGATATGCCCCGGATCCGCTTCCTCGATAAAGACTACTCCGACGCCGTTGTTACCTTTCTCCCGGCCCTGGTCGAAATGCATCACGTTTCCGCGAAGCGATAGAACGCTCGAGCGATCCTCGTCTCCGGCCGCTTCGATCACAACTCGAATTTCGGACTGAAGTTTTGGGCGGCTCTTCAGAGTGATATACGCGCCCTGCAAGCTGATGTCGCGTACGATGGCTTTCTCCTCGAAATGCGAGCCATCATCCGACTGGCCGGATACCGTCGCTGCAAACCGAATCCTGCGCCGCTGCCCGACGCGCGATTTCGGCAGATCCACCTGGATGCCGCGTTCGCTCAGCGATACGGTCATGCCTTCCGTCGCAGCCCAGGTAGCGGGGAATTCGTGCCGCGCGGCAGACAAGAACCCGTCAATCACTTTGTCTGTGGACTCGGGATCGTGGTGGAACAGAATCAGATTCCTGACTTTGCATTCCCGTGCGATTTTCACTCCCTCGAGCCAGCTCGAATGTCCCCAGCCGTGGCGGTCCGAAGCGAGTTGCTCCGGCGAATATTGCGAATCGTAAATGAAAACATCTGCGTTCTGCGCCAGCTCTCGCAGGTTCTGATCGAATTCGGCGACGCCGGGTTCATTGTCAGTGGCGTAGACGATCGAGCCGCCAGCGGTATCCAGGCGATAGCCGAAGCACCCCTGCGGATGATTCAACCAGCTCGCCGTAATGTGAGTTCCGTGGATGTCCCACTTTTGGCCGTGAGTCACCTCATGAAAGCTTCGACTCGCCGTCATCGTGCTCACGTCCACCGGGAAATAAGGACTCGCCAGCTGCGCTTGCAGCACCTGCTTCAGGCTTTCCGGCCCCAGATATTTTGACTGGAAACTGTAGAAGCTGAAATGGTTTTGCTGTTCAAAAAGTGGACGGAAGAAGGGCAGGCCTTGAATGTGGTCCCAGTGATAGTGCGTTACGAGAATGTGCGCGTGAATTCCGCGCTGATCATTCACCGAATGGGACCACAGATTCCCGAGCATCCTCATTCCCGTGCCACAATCGAGAATGAAGCGGGTCCCGTTTGGCGTTGTTAACTCGAGGCAGGGTGTGTTGCCTCCATAACGCCAGGTATCGCGCTCAACGGTGGGCGTCGAGCCGCGCACTCCCCAGAAAACGAGCTTGGCTGCGTTTTGACTCATCGCTGGGCGAGACTTGATTCAGACCGCCCGCGTCCCCTGAGAATGCTTCGGAGCCCCAAAGATGTGCCCATGGTAGGCGGTGGCGGCGCGCTAAGTCAATTGAGTTTCGTCCCGCAGGTTCATTCCGAGGGATTTCCAAAGAGACCGCCTGCCATTCACCTCCACGCTTCACTGTTCGAAGCGAAAGGTGGTTCGGAGCGCACCTCTGCGAGTAGAATTCAGGGGATGCACCTTCCTTCAAACGGGGGAACTGATGCGGGCGGCGGTCGTTCTCGCGGAAGCGGTCACTCCCACGATCACTCTGGAGGTCACGGTTCCCACAGCCACTCGCACATGCACATTGACGCCAGCAAAGGGATGACGTTCATCCTTGGCGCGTCCGTAGTTGCCACATTCACCCTCGTTGCCGTGGAACTCATCGCCGGATATGCCGCTCATTCGATCGCGTTGATCAGCGACGCGCTCCACAACATGACGGATGTACCCACGATGGTGATCTCCTGGCTGGCCACGCGATGGGCGATGCGCCCCCCCACGGCAGAAAAAACCTACGGCTACCATCGCGCTGGAATCCTCGCAGCTTTCATCAATTCCGTGCTGCTTACGATCGTTGCCGTCATTTTGATTTTCGAATCGATCCAGCGGCTTCGCGCGCCTGTCGAGGTGCAATCCGGGTTGATGCTGTGGGTCTCGGTGCTGGCGCTGGTGATCAATGGCGGAATCACGCTGGGTGTCCACAGCGGTCGCAGCGATCTGAACGTCCGCGCGATCTGGATTCACAATCTCGGCGACGCGCTCTCGAATATCGCGATCATTGTTGGAGCAATCGTGATTCGTCGCACGGGCGCAAGCTGGATCGATCCTGTGATCGGCATCGCGATCGGCGCGATGGTTTTGTGGTCAGGCAGCGGAATTCTGCGTGAGAGCAGCCACATTTTGCTGGAAGGTTTGCCGCGCAATATTCATTTGGAAGACGTCGCGAACGCGATTCTAAAGGTTGACGGCGTGCAGGAAGTTCACGACATCCATATCTGGACGCTTGGCACCGATCTTCACGCGCTTTCGTGCCACGCCCGCATTCCAGATATGCACATGGAAGACAGCGAAAAAATTCTGCACAGCATCTACGAAGTGCTCGCCCGCGATTTTCAAATCACGCACACCACAGTGCAACTCGAACGTGCCGGCCTGCCAGCCGAAGCCGGTCCGTATATGCCCGAGCCCGCCCGCAGCAGCAAAAGCTAGTCGTTCCTGGCAACTTGTTACCACCAGTAACAACCCAACGCCGGGCAATCACCGCTCAGTAGGGGCACGGCATGCCCGCCCGCCGCGGCGGGCCGTGCCCTTTGCGGACGACAACGAAGGGCACAAGCTGAAGCCTGTGCTACAGGTCAATCGCGATGCGGGTTTAGTGGCACAGGCTTCAGCCTGTGAGGCTGGTAGCTGCCTTGAGCGCTCGATCGCCCCGTTAGAAAATCAAAGCGGGAGTTGAAGCGGGGTACCGCGTTCTTGATTCAACCGCACAGTCGCATCCGTATCGACGTCGGACAATGCCAACGTCCGCCGCCCGCCTGCGGATGTGATGTAGATTATCTTGTCATTCACGTGCGTGAACGCGACGGCTTCAATTTCCTGGCCGCTTCGCAACACCAGCGTGAACTCGCCTTCGTCCAGCAACTGATCGGCGTCGCCCTGGGCCGTTGTGTTCATCGCATCAGTCGAAGGCTGTTGAATAACTATGATCGGCTGCTGCGAGCCCTGGCCCTGCTGGTCGTCGGCCTCGCGATCATTCGGTTGGGTATCGGACGCCTGACGATTCGAGGCCTGCGCATCTTGATCAGCGTTCACATCTGCCATCGAATTGTCGGGAAGCGCGTACGCCCCGCCGCCGTCGAGCAGCACAAACCCGCCGCCCCCGGCCTTTGGGATTTTCTTCAGCCGTCGCTCAGCTTCCGCTATCCGTACTTGAGTCGCCGGATCAATGAACGCTTTCATGCCCAGGTCGCGATCGATTGCGGTGAGATGCGCGAAGTCAAAACCGTACGATGGATAAGGATCGAGCAATTGCTGTACGGAGATCGGATCGCTGCCGCTTCCAAAAGTATTCACGCCGAAACTCGAGCCGGCGGGCGAAGAGGATGAACCGGAACCCGCGCTCCTCGCAATGTGCGTTCCGCCAGAATGACTCGCACCATGCGTTCGCGCAAGAACCGCATGCGAACCCGGCGCAGCAGGTGCGCTTACTGAAACTCGGGAAACTCCTGGGGCGTGTTGTGCGAGCGTGAAGGAGGGAACTACCAAAAGGAGCGCTGCAGCCAGCCAAAGCTTAGCGTGCACTCTCATTATCGTCTCCCTTCACAATATTCGACGCTCTCTCTGGCGTCGCGGTTGCACGATTCTACAGCCATCGGAACTCGCGACCTATCTCAAATGCGTGGCCCAACATGCGAGTTCTCCGATTTGACCGCCGTCAAAGAGATCTGCAGGGAACAGAACCCGCCAAAACGGTGTCTAACCGGCCGGCGAGTGCTACAACGGCCACGCCGCGCGACAAACGAGCTGCGCGCGGCAGCGGTTCACCTTTGCTTTTCCCTGTAGCCTGGATGTGCTATAAACGACCGTCCGAAGGGTGCACGGTTATGGCTCAGGAAGACTCGGTTTCGCAAGCGGCATCCATGCGATCCGCGAAACCGCTGGCAGACGCGTATCGCGCGGAAGTGGAACGCAACTCGGAGGAGAATCCCTCGGGTTATTGCCCGCGCTGCTCGGCCCGGCTCGAGCCACGAAGCTGCAAGTTGATCTGCTCATCTTGCGGGTACTACATGTCCTGTTCGGATTTTTACTAGGGAGAACCCGCGCCGTATGCAAGGCGGCGGCGATTTCTTCGGCACAAAATTCAAATAGCAGCTGAGAGATTCCAGGAGGCGCGAACGTGGCACTTAGAATGACGGATCGAGAAATTGATGGCGTAACTGTGCTGGAGATCGAAGGGCGCATTGTGCTGGGCGAAGAAAGCAACGCGTTCCGCGAAAAGGTGAAAAGCCTGCTCGCAGCCGGTAAGAAGAAGATTGTGTTGAACCTGTCGAACGTAGGCTACATCGATAGCGCCGGCCTCGGCACGCTCGTGGCTACGTTCCACAGCGCGCGCTCGCAGGGCGCCACTCTGAAGCTTGCGAACCTGGGCTCGAAGTTCAAGGAAGTGCTGCAGGTTACGAAGCTGATGACTGTGTTTGACACTTACGACAGCGAAGCGCTGGCTGTTGCAAGTTTCGCGAAGTAGCTGATCGTCTGGTTCGAATCACTTCGAACTTTTCATCGCGCGGTCCGGCCCCGTCGAATTGATGGGCTGAGCCGCGCGATTATTTTTTGCGCAGTTATTCGATGTGTCCTTCCACTCGATAAATCGCTTCGCCGCTCAATAGCTTGGGGTAAAAGTCTGTGGATTTTTGCGGAAGCACACCGCCGCTCAGCGCGATATCAGTTACCTGTTTGATGCGCACTGGATTCAGCAAGCATGCAAGCTGCGCATCTCCACGATCGACGGCTGCTATAGCGGCGTCGAACTCGCGCTCGTAGCTGACATATTTTTCTGCCGCCACCGCTTCTGCCGTGATTCCCAGTCCCTTTTCGAACATCACGCGGTGAAGCAACACTACATCGAGTCCGCGCTGCGCTTCGGATAAATCTGGCAGCAGGAGTTCGAGATCAACGTCGTGGCGGAGCAGGAACAGATAGAACGCGCCGCTGCTCGCGTGTGCCGCGCCTGCTTGCGCTGCTTCGGCTGCTTGCTTTTCGCTTGTCTGTTTTCCACTCGACGACGGACTAGCCGCATAAATGCCGATTGCGCGGCGGCCGTGATTGGTGCCTTCCAAATCCCGGCGGAATTCCGCGTAGCTCGCGGCGCGTTCTTCCGCGTCTTGAAACGGGTACGAGTACCAATCGAAATAGTGCGAGATGCTTTCGCGAAACCGCTCGAAATCGAAATTCTCGAGATTGCGCAGCAGGCGATGCGTCGGCAGAATCGTGAGTCCCTTGGAGTGCGTGTTGATGAACGTCATCATCGCAAATTCATACGCCGCCATCGGGTCGGGTTTCCCAGACTGTGTGCGGCACTCGTTGCGATAGTTCAGTGCGGTTTCGTAGCGGTGATGGCCGTCGGCAATCACAAGCTTCTGCTGCGCCATCGCTGTTTCGATGCGCTTGATTACATCGGGATCGGCGACGGGCCAGAGTTTGTGCGTCACGTCAAATTCATCGCGCATCTCGATCGCGGTGTTCCGGCGCGCGAAGTCTTCGAGCAGCATCTCGATTTTTCGCGACGCGTCGTCATAGAGCATGAAAAGCTGCCCGGTCTGCATGTGAGTGTGGCGCAGCAACTCGATGCGGTCGGCTTTCGGAGCCGAAAGCGTGCGCTCGTGCGGGAAAACCACGTGCGCGCTGTAGTCTTCCACGCGGCCGAGCGCGATGAAACCGATGCGCGTCCGGCGCGAGTGCGTTCCAGGGACGAGATAATCCTGCGAGTAGACGTAAATGCTTGGCGACGCGTCCTGAACGAGAATTTTCTCAGCGATCCATTCGTCCACCTTCTGCGCAGCGCGGGTGTAGACATTCGTCTCGGTGGAAGCTCGCGAGGCCGTAGCAACCGCCGCAGAATTGCTCGTGGCTGAACTTTTTACCGAACCGCCGGTCACCGAACCGCTGACTGAACCGGCGCCCGAGCCAATCGACGTCGAATCACTGGACGCCGCGTGCGAAGAAGTGGAGTCGCCGGGAAGCACGCGGCCCTTTTCGATCGCGATCAGGTTGTAAGGGCTTGCTGCGTAATAGCTTTCCTGCATCGCGGGAGTGATTTTGTCGTAAGGCTGCGTGAGGACGTCTTTCAGCGCGACCCGTTTTGTATCGTACCGGTAAGCTCGAAAGGGATGAATCTCAGCCATTTGGGCCTCAGCAGAATCGAGAGCGCTGCGAAAGATATGCATTGTAGCAGCGAGAGGCGGCGCACCCCAAGCGGTTGGGGCCGGAAAAAGTCCCAGCATCCGAGGATTCAGGTCGCCTTTGCCGTCGATTTGACTGGATCCCGAGCTCATGTTTTCAATGTCTTGGGAGCATTTCTAATCGCGGAACCGTAGATTAGAACCGCGCATGCCCCAAGACCCGTTCTACCGTTGATTTGACCTGATCCCGAGGCGACGCTTTAAAGAGCTCAGCGGCACTGTGCTTGCGGGTCCAGCGGTGCGAGTGCCTACGCTGTCCGGGCGGTCGCGAGATACTCCGCTTCGTTGAGATCGGGGATTAGCCCTCTCTGCGTTGGACGCCACCCGAGCTGCTTCTGCGTTAGCGCGGACGAAGCTGGCAAGTCGCTTCCCACGAAGACCCCGAGCCAGCCAAAATGCTTCATCGCTTCCTCGGGCGATTTGCTGACGACCGGAATCCGCAGACCACGCCCGATAGCTTCCGCGATGTCCCGCACCGGCACTCCCTCCTCCGCAACAGCATTGTATCTGGCTCCTGCGGAACCTTTCTCGAGTACGAGTCGATAGAGACGGGCAGCATCGAGGAGATGTACCGCCGGCCAGCGGTTGGTTCCGTCGCCGACATACGCCGACACGCCCTTCTCACGAGCGAGGGCGACCGCATATGTGACGAGCCCTTGTTTGAAAGTATTGTGAACTTGCGGGAGGCGCACGACCGACACGCGCACTCCTTGCGATCCCACCGAAGCCGCCGCCTCTTCCGATGCCACACGCGGAATCGCGTTGGGTCCGGAGGCGGGCGCATCCTCTTCGGTCGCCGCGCGTCCCAGCGTATGGCCGGCAATCCCGGTGCCGGAGGTGACGATCAGGGGTCGATTCGAGCCGGCGAGCGCGGAGCCGAGAGCCTCAATCGCGCGTCGGTCTATTTCGCAGTTCTCCTTGAATTTCGAGAAGTCGTGGATGAAGGCAGTGTGAATCACGCCGTCAGCCGCGGCCACTCCCCTTCGCAAGCTCTCCAGGTCTTCGACATCACCTCGATGCACCTGCGCACCTGCGGCGATCAGAGACTTGGCACCGGAATCTGACCGAGCGAGGCCGAGCACCTGATGCCCCGCTCCAATCAACTCTGGCACGATGGCCGAACCTATAAAACCGGTAGCTCCGGTGAGAAATATCTTCATGGTCGTCCCTCCTAATCGTTTCTTTGATTATTCCTCTGATCATTTCTCAGGTCATTCTTCATCATCATTCCTCATGCTCATTCCTTCCGATCCTTCGTCCTAATGCTTAAAACTTCTCTCCAACCATTTCTTCGCTTTTCTTCCAAAGAGCCTCTGCCGCCCGAGGATCGAGCGCATATCCTCGTACTCCTTCGCTTACGCCGGTGATCGCCACTTCGTCGGGCACGATTTTTCCGACATGGCAGTTTTCGCAATAGCGGCTGCCGATCTCCTCAGCCGACGCGACGACACCGGCCCATACGGACGTCGCTGCTCCTTGCGGGATCGTCTTCCACTTGAACGGTCCCTTTCCCTCCGCGGCAGCCTGATCGTTGATTTGTTGGATCAAGTTTTCGAGGGCGCCGGGGTCCACCTCCCGGGCGAGCTCGGTCTGGATGACTCCCGGGTGCACGGCTGCGGCACGTACCCCACGTTCGCGGTGCTTTTGGTCGAAGGCGACGGCGAAGAGGATGTTTGCCGTTTTCGACCGGCCATACGCAACAAACGGCTCGTACGGCGTTGTCTCGAAATTCGGATCCTCGAGGTTGACGTTCGACATGCGGTGACCCGCGGAAGACAAGTTGATCAGCCGGCCTCCCTTGCGGATGAGAGGCGCAATCCTGTTCACCAGGACAAAGTGGCCCAGGTGATTCGTGCCGAACTGCCTCTCGAAATGGTCAACCGTATAGCTAAACGGCGTGGCCATCACGCCGGCGTTGGCGATAATCACGTCGAAGAACTGCCCCTTCGCCAACAACGCATCCGCGCAGGCACGCACGCTTTTGAGGCTCGCCAGATCAAGCGTAACCAGCTCGAAGCTCCCACCATTGGCCGCGGCATCTTTTCGTACCTGTGTCGTCGCGCCTTCTGCCTTTTTCAGATCGCGCGCCGCACCCACTACGTCTGCGCCGTGCGCTGCCAGCGATCGTGCCGTCTCAATCCCCAGCCCCGCCGAAACACCGGTCACGAGGATTCGTTTCCCTTGCAGATTTATCCCTGAAAGAACCTCGTCCGTAGTCGAGGTCGCTCCAAACGCTGTCACCGTATTCATATTTTTTCTCCTCAGGGCGGCTCGCCGGAATTGCGCTAGACCAATCGGTATTGACAAGCCGCGGTATCTCGAATAAAACGGAGAGTGTCTCCGCAATACATAAGATAAGCGGAGGAAGTCTCCGGTTGCAAGTATTTTCAGTTTTTTTAACGTTTTTATCATGGCTCAAAAACACCCAAAAGCCGTCCGACGAAAGCCCCGCGCCGATGCGCAACGGAATCGGGTGCGGATTCTCGAAGTGGCGAAGGAAGCGTTCGCTCGGCATGGCGCAAACGCCAGTCTCGACGACATTGCCAAACAGGTAGGTGTTGGACCCGGGACCTTGTATCGCCACTTTCCGACGCGCGCGGAACTTCTACAGGCAGTTTACCGGGCGGACTTGGAAAAGCTGGCCGCAGCCGAACAGAAGTTCTCTCAGACGATGGCCCCCACTGAAGCACTGCGGGCCTGGCTGTTGTTATTCGTTGATGCCATCGCAGCGAAGCAACTCATCGCACCCGCTCTCAACACGCTGCTCGGTGATCCCAAAAAGGTGTTCGAAGCCTCGTACGCGAAGATGCATCAGGCGATTCGCGCGCTGGTGAAGCGTGGCGTTGAGAGTGGGGAGATACGCAGCGACCTCGACCCAGTTGACTTGCTTCGCGCTCTGGTCGGCGTCTCGAATGTCTCGTCAGGGCCGGACTGGCAGGCAAGCGCCAGAAGATTAGTGGATATCCTCATTGTGGGCTCGCGTCCCGTCAAATAGCCCGGGGATCCGACTCCCAGAATGATGTTGATAAATCCTCTTCGCGCGAGCTATTTCGAATCGAGATAGGTGGCGATTATCTTCCTTGACGACATTTATCCAGGCAACTCCCGAGTTTCCGACGACGTCGTGTACCGGGCACGGCATTCATGCCCTCTGTCAGTGCGTGACGGTTCCAAGTGTTCTAGTGGCCCTCGCGAAGATGCTGCAAGATTCGCTCCGCGAGCCACTTAAAGAGGTGCGAACTAAATTCGAAGGAGAAGCAGATAGCCGCGGGCATTGAGAACAATTGACAACTGCTGACAGCGTCGCAGATACTGCGATCTGCGCATGTAGGAAGCAAAGGCACGTCGCCGAAGGGCAATGCCCACCTACGATCTCATCGTGGAGGCCTACATGCCCAATCTCGAGAATCTCAGAAAGCAAGCCAAGCTCATATTGCGGTGGCATCGCGAATGCCACTATCCCGTCGCCGCACAAATCCGCGCGCATATCCCTCGTTTCCTGAATATGCCCGACTCCGAGATTCTTGCGGCGAGCTTCAAGCTCCGCGATGCGCAGGAAATCGTCGCAAGACAGCAAGGCTTCGATAGTTGGCCGGCCCTCAAAACTGGACTTTCGAACACGTCGTTCAAGGTGAAATCATCGCCGTCCAAAGCAACGATTGTCGGTGCCGAGCCGCAACTATTCGTCACCGATATCAAGAGATCATGCGAATTTTTTCGTAAGAAGCTAGGCTTTTCGCTTTTATTCAGTTACGGCAAACCTCCCTACTACGCTCAGGTGGGTCGCGATGCAGCGCGTCTCAATCTAAGGAGTGTCGGGCGATCGGTAATCGAGTCGAGGGTCTGCGATCGGGAGGAACTGTTGTCGGTATCTATGACCGTCGCTAACGCGGACGAGATCAAGCTGCTGTTTCTCGAGTTTCAGTCCGCAGGTGCTGCCTTTCACCAGACCCTGAAAAGGCAGCCTTGGGGCGCCAAGAATTTCGTCGTAATGGATCCGGATGGGAATCTGCTGCTGTTTGCCGGCCCCGCAAACTAATAGCTATCAAGCCGAAGTGTGCGGATCGGCATCCAAGTGCCGGATCAAATTTTTGGAGTAAGCATGTAAGTTTCTCGACTCTTGATCCGAATCTTGCTCAAACCTTGGGAGCAGCGCCACGTCTAACCGAGGGATGGAATTTCTGAAAGCGGGTCAAAACAAGGAGCAATCTACGATGAAACGACCTTCGCTTCCGCTTGTCGCGGTCACTCTGCTTGCCGCCGCCGGAATCAGTCTGTGCAGTCAGGCCCAAACGCAGAAGCAAGCTCCAACTCCGGCGCGCTCTCGATCCGAAGAGATGTTGGAGATGTGGAACGACATTGGGAACAAACTCGTCGCGATGGCGAAAGATTTTCCCGAGGACAAATACGACTTCAAGGTGCAGAAGGACCAGCGCACCTTTGCCCAGAATCTTCTCCACGCCGCTGCACTGGATTTTGTTCTGATAAGGAGGATATCCGGATCAAACGTCGGGCCAGACTTCGGCGAGGGGGACAATCCTTCGCGCGACGCGTTCAAAACCAAGGCCGACGTGGTGAGGTTTGTGCAGGAGGCCGTGTCGGACGGAGCGCAAGTGATTCAACAGCAGGGCGACGCGGGGCTGGACAATACTTCAAAATTTTTTAAGAACCGGATGGCCCATAACTCCTCCATCTGGACGTTCGCCATCGAGCACAGCGGCGAGCACTATGGCCAGCTCGTGGTCTACTATCGTGCGAACAACCTAGTGCCACCGGACTCGCGGCGCTGATGCAGTAAAAATGTCCTTGAAAGTTCAACACTGCAATTCCTGAGCTTCGCATGGTCAGCAACTCGGAAATAAATCCCGGTCACTTCCAGCAGAGAGTTGCATGGATCCTGATAAGTCCTGTTCGCACGCCCTATCGCA
>Ga0210387_10002087_pt1 | contig 15171 bp, 25 predicted proteins | sample IncBWC7OmetaG_FD_160108 | JGI IMG/M metagenome (GOLD analysis project Ga0210387, IMG submission 160108) | Forest soil microbial communities from Barre Woods Harvard Forest LTER site, Petersham, Massachusetts, United States - Inc-BW-C-7-O ...
GTTGTTTTTGGGCCTATACCCAAATGTCCCGGCCGATTTTAGAGTGTTTTGGCGTAATTTCATATCACTTTCGCCTACCACGCCACGCCTTTAACGCAGGAAATCGCGGCTGGGGTTAAGCTTCAGCGCGCCCTGGCGCATAATTCACCGCCATTTGAAGCGACGGAGGACCGGTGAGCGATTCGAGCCTTGATCACTTATACGCCGCGCACTTAGCGACGGTGATGAGCCGCACGGATCGCGCGCTTACGTTAAGCGGCTTTGATGCTTTAGTGGTGTACGCCGGCCGCCCGCCGCTGCTGTTTCTCGACGACCAAGATTATCCCTACAAGGTCAATCCACAGTTCAAAGCGTGGGTCCCCATTGTGGACAATCCGCGCTGCATCCTCGTGTATAGACCCGGCGACCGTCCCACGGTCCTGTTCTATCAACCCAACGACTACTGGCATAAGGCCGCGAAACTGCCCGCCGCTTCCTGGACAGCCGCCGTCAATTTGGTCGCCATGGAGGATGATTCGAAGGCCGCGCACCATTGGGAGAAATTGGGCCGCGTTGCCTTCCTGGGTCCTGAAGGCCTGAGCTTCGGCGCGGATCCAAAGTGCCTCAATCCCAAAGCGTTGCTGACGCTGCTCGATTACGAGCGCGCCGTAAAGACACCCTACGAGCTGGCCTGCCTGCGGAAAGCCAGTGAGTTGGGTGCGCGTGGACACACCGCCGCGCTCGCTGCCTTTCACCGCGGCGTCTCCGAATACGATGCGCATATGAGCTACCTCGCGGCGTGCCGGCAGCGCGAAGAAGAGATGCCTTATAACAACATCGTCGCCTATAACGAGAATGCGGCGGTCCTGCACTATCAGCACCTGGAACGGACCGCACCCTCGCCGCTCCGGTCATTCTTGATCGACGCCGGCGCCCAATACCGGGGTTATGCGGCGGACATCACCCGCTCTTACGCGCGCACCGGAGGACGCTTTGCAGATCTCTGCAAAGCCATGGACAAGGCGCAATTGGCGCTTTGCGAGGAGATTCTCGCGGGCCGCGATTACCGCGATGTGCACCTGTCGGCTCATCGGGTCTTGGGCGACGTGATGCAAAAGATCGGCCTCACCAAACTGTCGGGTCAGGCGGCCTTGGAAAGCGGAGTGACCGGCGTGTTCTTCCCGCACGGGATCGGGCATCTGCTGGGTCTTCAGGTACACGACGTGGGCGGGGTCATGGGGGATGCCAAAGGACATGAGCGCGAGCGGCCCAAGGGGCATCCATACTTGCGCCTCACGCGCATGCTCGAGCCCGGCGTGGTGGTGACGGTGGAGCCGGGCATTTATTTTATCGACTCACTTCTGGCTGCGGCTCATGCAGATGAACGGCGCGCGCATATCGACTGGGAAGTGGTCGATGAACTCAAGCCCTACGGTGGAATTCGGATCGAAGACAATGTCGCGGCCACCGCGGGCAAGCCCGAAAACATGACTCGAGACGCATTCGCTCGAATCGCAGCCGCGCAGGGCGCGGCTGCATAGGAGCTTGTCTGAGTATTCCGTGTGGCCGCTAGATCAGGCGGCCGCTTTCTTCGTCTTGCGCTTCGGCTTGGCCTCCGCCTCACTCTCATCGGCGGCGGCAGCGCCTTTCTTGGCCTTGGTCTTCTTCGGTTCTGCCTTGGGCGCTTTGGCGGCTTTCTTGTCTTCTTTCTTTTCAGTCGCGACCACGGCGGACTCGGTCAACTGCATGAGAGCCATGTCGGCGTTGTCGCCGGGACGCGGTTCCATTTTCAAGATTCGCGTATAGCCGCCGGCACGCGCCTTGAAGCGCGGACCCAAGTCCGCGAACAGCTTCTCGACCACTGCGTCGTCGCGCAAGCGCGAGTGCGCCAGACGGCGCAACCCGATCGAGTCCACCTTGGCCATCGTGATCAACGGCTCGACCACGCGGCGCAGTTCCTTGGCCTTCGGCACAGTGGTGCGGATGGTTTCGTGCCGCAGGAGCGATGTCGCCATGTTGCGCAACATCGCGTGACGGTGAGAGGCATTCCGCGATAGCTGACGCCCGCTGTTTCTGTGACGCATAGTCTTCTCTTAAACTCTTATTCGCTGAATCAAATACCGTCGCGCTCGTCGTCGCGCTTCAATCCCGGCGGCGGCCAATTGTCGATGCGCATTCCCAGCGTCAAGCCATGGCTCTCCAGAACTTCCTTGATCTCGGTCAAAGACTTTTTCCCCAAGTTCGGCGTGCGCAGCAACTCCACTTCGGTGCGCTGCACGAGATCGCCGATGTAGTGGATATTTTCCGCTTTCAGGCAGTTGGCGGAACGCACGGTGAGCTCCAGCTCATCGACCGGGCGCAGCAGAATCGGATCGAACTGCGTTTCGGTGGCCTTGGTGGTCGATTCATCCTGACCCTGCAGGTCGACGAACACCGACAGCTGATCCTTGAGGATGCCGCCGGCGCGGCGGATCGCCTCTTCGGGATCGATGGTGCCGTTGGTTTCGATGTCGAGAATGAGCTTGTCCAAATCGGTGCGCTGTTCGACGCGCGCGCTCTCGACGTTGTAGGTCACCTTGCGCACCGGGCTGAAGGAGGCGTCCAGCTGCAGGCGGCCGATTGCGCGGGTCTGTTCTTCAAAGGCCATGCGCTGCGCGGCGGGACGATAGCCGCGCCCGCGCTCCACCTTGAGCGACATCGACAACTCGCCGGCCTTGGTCAAGTTCGCGATGACCAGGTCCGGGTTCAAAATTTCGATGTCGTGATCCCCGGCGATGTCGCCGGCCGTCACAGGCCCGGGTCCCTTCTTGTGCAGGCGCACTTCGGCAACATCGCGCGTGTGCATGCGAATCGCCACGGCCTTCAAGTTCAGCAAAATGTCGACGACATCTTCCTGGACGCCTTCGATCGCGGTGTACTCGTGCAGCACGCCCTCGATCTCGATCTCGGTGATCGCCGCCCCCGGCAAGGAGGACAGCAGCACACGGCGCAGCGCATTGCCGAGCGTGTGGCCGAAACCGCGTTCAAACGGCTCGATCACGATGCGGGCATGGCGCGGCGACACGGGCTGTACTTTGACGACCCGCGGTTTCAAAAATTCATTGATCGATCCCTGCATGGATTTCACCTACGTTAACTAAACCGGAGACGACGCAGCGAAGCGCTGCGTTGCATAAAAAAAGCCAATTGCTACTTGGAATACAACTCGACGACGAGGCTCTCGTTGATGTCGGGCAAAATTTCCTGACGATCCGGAACGGACTTCAAAATTCCGGAGAACTTCTTGTCGTCGACTTCGACCCAATCGGGAAACCCGACTTGGCCCGCCATGGTCAGAGCCGCTGTGACGCGAGTCTGCTTCTTGGCGCGCTCGCGCAAGTTGATCACATCGCCGGCCTTGCACTGGTAGGAAGCGATATTGACGAGCTTGTCGTTGACCGACACGCCCTTGTGGCTTACCAATTGGCGCGCCTCGGCGCGCGTGGAGGCGAACCCCATGCGGTAAACCACGTTGTCCAAGCGGCATTCCAGGAATTGCAGCAGGGTCTCGCCGGTCGCGCCGGGACGGCCCGCGGCCTTCTGATAATAATTCCTGAACTGACGCTCGAGGACTCCGTACATGCGCCGCAACTTCTGCTTCTCGCGCAGCTGCAGACCGTATTCCGACAGGCGCTGCTTGCGCTCGCTCTTCACGCCGCCCGGCGGCACTTCAAGCTTGCACTTCGACTCGAGAGGCTTCACGCCGCTCTTCAGGAACAGATCGGTTCCCTCGCGACGAGACAGCTTGCACTTCGGACCGGTATATTTTGCCATTGCGAACCTTTTAAACGCGACGCTTTTTGGGCGGACGGCAGCCGTTATGCGGAATCGGCGTGACGTCTTCGATATTGGTGATCTTCAACCCGCAGCCGTTCAAGGCGCGCACTGCGGATTCGCGGCCGGGACCGGGGCCCATGACCCGAACTTCGACGTTCTTGACGCCGTGCTCTTGAGCCGCGGTGCCCGCGCGCTCAGCGGCGACCTGCGCCGCAAACGGCGTGGACTTGCGCGAGCCACGATAGCCGCAGCCGCCGGAGGTCGCCCAAGACAGGGTGTTTCCCTGCCGATCTGTGATCGTGATGATCGTGTTGTTGAACGAAGCATGCACGTGCGCGATCGCATCGAGCACGTTCTTGCGCACCTTCTTGCGCGCAGGTTTTGCACCAGGGGCGGCGGCCGCGGCGGCCTGCTGCGCGTTTTGCTTTTGATCAGCCATTAGTTAGTTACCTTTAGACCTTGCCCGGCGGCGCGTTCATCTTGACCGCTTGCTTACGCGGACCCTTGCGCGTGCGCGCGTTCGTGCGCGTTCGCTGACCCCGCATCGGCAGGCCCTTGCGATGCCTGATGCCCCGATAGCAGCCCAGATCCATCAAGCGCTTGATGTTCATCGATACTTCGCGGCGTAGATCGCCCTCGACCGCGAACTTCGCGACCTGAGAGCGCAGCGATGCCACTTCGGCGTCGGTCAGGTCCTTCACTTTGACGTGATACTTCACGCCGGCAGCGTCGCAAATGCGCGCGGCGCGGCTGTTGCCGATGCCGAATATGTGAGTCAGGCCGATGACCACATGCTTGTTCATCGGTATGTTGATGCCGGCGATACGCGCCATCTACTTCTCCACCCGCGCCCTCGAAAAAAAGCGCGCTAGTATATTAGAAAACCCTTTATAAATCAATCTTGCGGGCCAAGCGCGCTGTGCGCGAAAAGAATCGCACTTACCCCTGCCTCTGCTTGTGGCGGGCGTCAGACGAACAAATGATGTAAACGATGCCGCGCCGCCGCACGACTTTGCAGTTCTTGCAGATCTTTTTGACCGAAGGACGAACTTTCATTTTTTAGCTCCAATGCCTCGAAGGCTGGCCTTTTTCATCAGGCCCTCGTATTGCTGCGACATCATGTGAGATTGCAGCTGTGCGACGAAATCCATGACCCCGACCACGATGATCAACAGCGAGGTGCCCCCGAACTGAAAAGGAATGGCCGGATTCACCATGCGAATAATTTCAGGCAGCAAGCACACCGCCATGATGTACAAGCCGCCCCACAGCGTCAGCCGGGTCAGCACCTTGTCCAGGTATTCGCCCGTCTGCAGGCCCGGGCGGATGCCTGGGATGAAGGCCCCCGCCTTCTTGAGGTTCTCGGCCGTATCCCGCGCGTCGTACACCAGGGCGACGTAGAAAAAGGCGAATCCGATCACCAGCAGGCCGAACAGCACAACGTGCAGCGGTTGTCCATAATTGAGGATGGCAGCGATCTTTTGCAAGGTCCGCTGGATGACATTTGGGTTAGGGCTGTTGCCGAAAAACTGCGCAATCGTGGCCGGAAAGACCAACAAACTCGAGGCGAAAATCGGCGGTATTACGCCTGCCATGTTCAATTTGAACGGCAGATGGGTGCTCTGGCCCTGCATCATGCGCCGGCCCATTTGGCGCTTGGCGTAGTTCACTTGGATCTTGCGCTGCGCGCGCTCCACGAACACGCAGAACAGCGTCACCAAGCCCACCACCACGACGATGAGCGCGACGACCAATGCGTTCATTTCGCCCGTTCGGACCATTTCCAAGGTGTTGCCGATGGCACGCGGCAGGCCGGCGATGATGCCCGCGACGATAATCATGGTGATGCCGTTGCCGATGCCGCGCTCGGTGATCTGCTCACCCAGCCACATGACGAACAGGGTGCCCGTGGTAATGGAAACGGTGGCGACGAACAGGAATTGCGGGCCGGGATTCGGCACTAAATTGCTGCCGGAATTCTGGATGGCCAGCGCCGCACCGAAGCCCTGAAATGCCGCCAGTCCGACCGTGCCGTAGCGCGTGTACTGCATCAGTTTGCGCCGGCCGGATTCCCCATCCTTGCGGATCTGGTTCCACGGCGGATACACCATCGATGCCATCTGCACGATGATGGATGCCGTGATGTAGGGCATCACGTTTAGCGCGAAGATGCTGAAACGCTGCAACGCACCGCCCGAGAACATGTTGAACATGCCCAGCAGCGTGCCGTTCTGGGTGGAGAAGAAGGCGGCAAATTTGGCCGCGTCGATGCCCGGAACCGGAATGAAGGTGCCGATCCGATACACGATGAGCGCGCCCACCAGGAACAGCAGCCGCTTGCGCATTTCGGCAAAGCGGGTGATGTCCCCTAAGGCGGCGGCAGGATTGGTAGCGGATGTGGCCACGGGTATGCGCTCTTAGCCTCTTAAGCCTCGAATTTTCCGCCGGCGGATTCAACGGCGCTCTTCGCACCCTTGGTCGCGGTGATGACTTTGTCCTTGATCGTGAACGGCTTGGTGACCTTGCCGGACAAAATGATCTTCACGATCTTGGTGTTTTCCGACACCAGGTTCGCTTCGATCAAGCCCGCCAGCGTCACATCGGAGCCCGTAACGCGCATCAGATCCGACAACGTCAGTTCGGCCCGCGAAGCTTTCATGGCCGAGCGAAAACCGGTTTTCGGCAAACGCCGCTGCAGCGGCATCTGGCCGCCTTCGAATCCAACCTTGTGATAGCCGCCCTTGCGTGCGCGCTGTCCCTTGACGCCGCGGCCGCAGGTCTTGCCCTGGCCGGCGGATGCGCCCCGGCCCACCCGCAAACGGGTTCGTTTGGAGCCGGCGCCCGGCTTGATCGTATTTAATCTCATGAGACTTTCCTAAAGACCTTAAGCCTGCTCAACTTTGAGCATGTGACTGGCGGCATTCACCATGCCGCGGTTGGACGGCGTATCCGCCACCACCACGCTATGACCGATCCGGCGCAATCCCAAGCCCTTGACCGAACCGCGAATATTCGCCAATTGCCCGTAGACGCTCCTGACCAAGGTCACCTTGATCGTCTTGTCTCCGGCCGCCTTCTGCGCTCGTGCTTTGCTCGCCATGATCAACCCACGAGCTCTTCGACGGTTTTGCCGCGCTTCGCGGCGATGTCATCGGGTGTGCGCAGCTTGCCCAATGCGTCCATGGTGGCGCGCACCACATTGATGGGATTGCGCGAACCATAGCTCTTGGCCAACACATTGCGGACGCCGGCGCACTCGAACACCGCGCGCATGCCGCCCCCGGCGATCACGCCCGTACCATCCGCAGCCGGCTGCATATAGACCCGCGTGGTCCCATGCTTGCCTTTGACAGCGTAAAACAAGGTTTCGTTCTTCAAGGAGACCGTAACCAGGCTTTTGCGGGCCTGCATCATGGCCTTGGAAATCGCGACCGGCACTTCGCGTGCCTTGCCATAGCCAAAGCCGACACGGCCGGCGCCATCGCCCACAACGGTGAGCGCGGTAAAGCCGAACTGCTTGCCGCCCTTGACCACCTTCGCCACGCGATTGACTGCGACCAGCTTTTCGAGCAGGTCGTCGCCGGACATTGGTTTTTCTGTTCTCGCCATAGTGCCTTGAGACCTTTAAGTTAGAACTCGAGACCCGCTTCGCGAGCGGCCTCTGCCAGCGCTTTGACGCGCCCGTGGTACATGAAACCGGAACGGTCGAAGGCGACCTTGTCGATGCCCTTGGCCTTGGCGCGCTCCGCGATGGCGCGGCCGACGGCTTTGGCGGCTTCGATGTTGCCGGTGGCTTTCAATTCCCCGCGCACGTCCTTCTGCAAGGTCGAGGCGGCGACCAGAACCTTGTCGCCTTCAGGCGCAATGATCTGCGCATACATATGCTGCGGCGTGCGATGAACCGACAGGCGCATCGCGGCCAGTTCTTTGATCTTTACCCGGCCTCGCAGCGCGCGGCGCAGGCGGGTGTCTTGTTTGGTCAATTTCATGATTACTTCTTCTTCGCTTCTTTCAGCGAAATCTTTTCGTCCGAGTACTTCACGCCCTTGCCCTTGTAGGGTTCCGGAGGCCGGAAACCGCGAATCTCCGCGGCGGTCTGGCCGACGCGTTGCCGGTCTATTCCCTTGACGATGATCTCCGTCTGGCTCGGCGTCTCGATGGTGATGCCCTCCGGAATCGCAAAATTGATCAGATGCGAATAGCCAAGGGTCAACGTCAGGTTCTTGGCCTGAACCGCGGCGCGATAACCGACACCCACCAGTTCGAGCTTCTTTTCATAACCCTTGGTCACGCCCATGACCATGTTGGCGAGATGCGCACGCGTTGAACCGGCGATGGCATTCATACCCTCGGCCGTGGTGTCCGCCTGCACTTCCAGATGCTTATCCTGCTGCACGACCTTGACGCCCACTTTAAGCGGCAGCGTCAGCGAGCCCTTCGCGCCTTTCAGCGTCACGGCTTCCGCACCGATCGTGGCGGTGACGCCCTGCGGCAGGTCGACCGGCATTTTTGCAACTCGAGACATAGTTGAACCTACCTAGCCTTATTGGACGACGAACAGCACTTCGCCGCCGGTGCCGGCTGCGCGTGCTTGCTTGTCGGACATGATGCCTTGAGGAGTAGAGACCACCGCGACGCCAAGACCGCCCAGCACCTTGGGCAGCTCGTCCTTGCCGCGATAAATTCGCAGACCCGGCCGGCTGATGCGCTCGATGCGATCGATGACGGGACGGCCGTCGTGATACTTCAATTCGATGGACAAGGTGCTCTTCGCGCCGGCGTTGTCGACACCGAAGTCCGCGATGTAGCCTTCGGCCTTCAGCACCTTGAGAATGGCCACCTTCAGCTTCGAGGAGCCCATGCCCACGGTCGGCTTGCCCGCGGATTGCGCATTGCGAATGCGGGTCAAGAGATCGGCAATTGGATCAGTCATGCTCATTGTGCGCGCCTCACCAACTCGCCTTCGACAGGCCTGGAATCTCGCCGCGATTGGCCGCCTCGCGCAGCTTGGTGCGCGCTAGGCCGAATTTGCGGTACACGCCGCGTGAGCGGCCCGTGATCGAGCAGCGGTTGCGCTGCCGGGTAGCGCCCGCGTCGCGCGGCTGCTTCTGCAGTGCGACTTGCGCGGCTTCGCGAGCCTCCTGCCCGGTCTTCGGGTCGCGGATCAGCTCTTTGAGCTCAGCGCGCCGCTTGGCGAATTTCTTCGCTATCTTGAGGCGTTTTTTCTCGCGCATGAGCATATTCGTCTTGGCCATGGGCTACCTACTTACGGAACGGAAAGTTAAAGGCTTCTAACAACGCGCGCCCGTGCTTGTCATCGCGCGCCGACGTGGAGATGGTGATGTCCATGCCACGAATTTGATCGATCTGGTCGTACTGAATCTCGGGGAAAATGATCTGCTCTTTGACGCCGAGGCTGTAATTGCCGCGGCCGTCGAACGAACGGGTGCTGATGCCGCGAAAATCCCGGATGCGCGGAATGGCGATGCTGACCAGGCGGTCCAGAAATTCATACATGCGATCGCCGCGCAGCGTCACCTTGCAGCCGATCGCCTGGCCATCGCGCACCTTGAAGGTCGCGACCGACTTCTTGGCTTTCGTGACCGCCGGCTTCTGGCCCGTGATCTTCGCCATGTCGGCCGTGGCTGCGTCCATGACCTTCTTGTCGGCCACGGCCTCGCCCACACCCATGTTCACCGTGATCTTCAAGATCCGCGGGACTTCCATGGTGTTCTTCAGCTCAAGTTTTTGCTTGAGCTCCGGCACGATCTTTTCGTTGAAAATTTGTTTCAGTCTTGCTGCCATAAATTACTCGTTATTTCGCGTCGACCATTTCTTTGTTCGACTTGAACAGGCGCACCTTGCGGCCGTTCTCGAGCGACTTGAACCCGATCCGATCGCCCTTTTGCGTCGCCGGATTGAAAACCATCACGTTCGACACATGCAGCGGCGCCTCGGTCTCGATGATGCCGCCTTGCACGCCCATCTGCGGATTGGGCTTCTGATGCCGCTTGGACATGTTGAGTCCCTCGACGCGCAGGCGGTCATCCGCCAGCACTTCGATCACGGCGCCTTTGCGTCCCTTGTCCCGACCGGCGATCAAAATCACCATGTCGCCTTTGCGAATCTTCTTCATAGGTTTCTCACAGCACCTCGGGTGCGAGCGAAATAATCTTCATGAACTGCACATTGCGCAGCTCGCGCGTCACCGGTCCGAAAATACGCGTGCCGATGGGCTCGAGCTTGTTGGTCAAGAGCACCGCGGCATTCGTGTCGAAGCGGATCAGCGAGCCGTCGGGCCGCCGCACGCCGCTCTTGGTGCGCACCACCACGGCGTCGTACACCTCGCCTTTCTTCACTTTGCCGCGCGGGATCGCATCCTTGACGCTGACTTTGATGACATCGCCAACCGCCGCGTACCGGCGCTTCGAGCCGCCCAGCACCTTGATGCACATCAGGCGCTTCGCGCCGCTGTTGTCGGCCACATTCAAAATGGTTCGCATTTGGATCATTGGAGCTGGCCTCTCATTCCGACCGGGCGCGATCTACGACGCGCACCAACACCCAAGATTTACGACGCGACATGGGCCGGCACGGCTTGATCGAAACCGTGTCGCCTTCCTTGCATTCATTGCTTTCGTCATGCGCCAGCAGCTTGGTGGTGCGGCGAATGTACTTGCCATAGGTCGGATGCTTGACCATGCGCTCGACCGAAACCGCGATGGTCTTGTCCATTTTGTTGCTGACCACCTTGCCGGTCAGCAGGCGTTGTCCGCGGACCGGCGCGGCGCCCGGCGCCGCCTCTTCAGTTGATTGTGCTTCGGTCGACATCACGCCTTACCTCCGGCTGCCTTGGATTGGGCCAGCACCGTCTTTACGCGCGCAATGTTCTTACGCACCTTCGCAAATTGATCCGGCTTCGCCGCCTGTCCCGTGGCGCGGGCCATGCGCAAATTGAACTGTTCACGGCGCAGCTTCAAGAGCTCCTCGCCGAGATCTTTGGGCGCCTTCGCGCGCAAATCTTTCGCCTTCATGTACGCACCTTCATGTTCGGACCTGGCGCTTGACGAACGCCGTCGACACGGAGAGCTTCGCGGACGCCAGGCGGAATGCCTCGCGCGCGATGGTCTCGCTCATGCCTTCGATCTCGAACAGCACCTTGCCGGGCAGCACTCGCGCCACCCAATACTCGACGTTGCCTTTACCTGAACCCATGCGCACTTCGAGGGGCTTCTGGGTGATCGGCACATCCGGAAATACCCGGATCCAAATGCGCCCGCCGCGCTTCACGTAGCGCGAAATGGCGCGGCGCGCCGCCTCGATCTCGCGTGCCGTCATGCGGCAGCGATCAGTGGCTTTCAGGCCGAACTCGCCGAACGCCACGGTGTTGCCGCGCTGCGCGCTGCCCGAGATCTTGCCCTTGAATTGTTTGCGGAACTTGGTCCGCTTCGGCTGCATCATGCTTAAATTACCTGATCAAGTTGCGGCAGGCGCCGCAGGTTCAGTCGATTTGGCGACGGCCGCGGCCGCCACGGCCTCAGCCTCGGCTTCCACGACCTCTTCCGTCGGCTTGTCGAATACTTCGCCCTTGAAGATCCAGACCTTGATTCCGATCACGCCGTACGTGGTCTGCGCCTCCGCCAGACCGTAGTCGATGTCGGCGCGGAACGTATGCAGCGGCACGCGGCCCTCGCGGTTGGTTTCCGTGCGCGCGATTTCCGAGCCGTTCAAGCGCCCGGAGATGCGCACCTTGATGCCCAGCGCGCCCGAGCGCATGGTGTTGGTCACGGCGCGCTTCATCGCGCGGCGGAACATCACGCGCTTTTCCAATTGCTGCGAGATCCCCTCGGCCACCAGCTTCGCATCCAGCTCGGGCTTTCTGATCTCCGCGATGTTCAGGCGAACATCGTTCATGCCCATGCCCAGGATCTTGGCGACGGCGGTGCGGAGTTTCTCGATATCCTCGCCCTTCTTGCCGATCACGATTCCCGGCCGTGCCGTATGAATGGTGATGTTCGCGCGCCGTGCGGCCCGCTCGATGTGAATGTTGCTCACCGACGCATCGGCCAATTTCTTGTTCAGGTACTTGCGCACCAGGAAATCGGTGTGGATGTTCGAGGCAAAGTTCTTCGAATGCGCATACCACTTCGACGACCAGTCGCGCGTGATGCCTAGACGAATACCAATTGGATTTACTTTCTGACCCATTAGGCCTCTCGCTTACCGTCGGACACTTGAACCAGGATGTGACTGTTGCGCTTCGCGATGCGCACGCCGCGGCCCTTGGCGCGCGCGTGAAATCGCTTGAGCATCGGCGCCGGATCGACCTCGACGCGCGTGACTTTCAGATCATCAACATCGGCATTGAAATTGTTGTAGGCATTCGCGATCGCGGAATCCAATACCTTGAGCACGATCTTGGCGCCCTTCTTCGGCATGAATTTCAGCGTATTCACCGCGAGCGTGGCCGACTTGCCGCGAATCGTGTCGACGACCAGGCGGCATTTCTGCGGCGAGATGCGGGCGTAGCGCAGTACTGCTTTTGTCTGCATGACTATTCCGCCGCCGTGACTTTCTTGTCGCCGGAATGCGCCTTGAAGGTGCGCGTGGGAGCGAACTCGCCGAGCTTGTGGCCGACCATGTTCTCCGATACGAGCACCGGCACATGCAGCCGGCCGTTGTGCACGGCGATGGTCAGGCCGACCATGTCGGGAATGACCATGGAACGCCGCGACCAGGTCTTGATCGGGCGGCGATCATTCTTTTGGCTGGCGGTCTGCACTTTCTTGGCGAGGTGCAAATCGACGAACGGGCCTTTCTTGAGCGAACGAGGCACTTTAAGTATCTCCAGTCTAAATTCGTTTGTTCTTGCGGCGCTGAACGATCATGCCGTCGGTGCGCTTGTTGCGGCGCGTCTTCTTGCCCTTGGTCTGCAGGCCCCATGGGCTCACCGGATGCGGATTTCCCTGACCGGACTTGCCTTCGCCGCCGCCGTGGGGATGATCGACCGGATTCATCACGACGCCGCGCACCGTCGGGCGCACGCCCAGCCAGCGAACCGCGCCGGCCTTGCCGAAGACGCGCAAGTTATGCTCATCGTTGCCGACTTCGCCGATTGTCGCGCGGCAGTCGACGTGCACTTTGCGCATCTCGCCTGACTTCAAGCGCAGGCTCGCATACACGCCCTCTCGCGCCGCGAATTGCGCCGAGGCGCCGGCGCTGCGCGCCATTTGGCCGCCCTTGCCGACCTTCAATTCGATGTTGTGCACGGTGCTGCCCACCGGGATGTGCCGCAGCGGCATGGCATTGCCGGGTTTGATCGGCGCATCGGAGCCGGATCGAATCTCGTCGCCGGCCTTCACGCCCTTGGGCGCGAGAATGTAGCGGCGCTCGCCGTCCTTGTAGAGGACCAACGCCAAATGCGAAGTGCGGTTCGGATCGTATTCAAGGCGTTCAACGATGCCCGGAATGCCATCCTTGTCGCGCAAGAAATCCACCAAGCGATAGCGCTGCTTGTGGCCGCCGCCGATGTGGCGCGTGGTCTGCCGGCCCGAGTGATTGCGGGCGCCGGTGCGGTTTTTCTTGGTGGTGAGGGATGCGATCGGTCCGCCCTTGTGCAGGTGCGACCGGTCTACCTTGACTACGAAGCGCGCGCCCGGTGAGGTCGGCTTCATCTTGATGAGTGCCATGGCCTTGAGGCTCCTATTTCGCCGAGGCGCCGGTGAAGTCGATGGATTGGCCGCTGGCCAAACGCACGTAGGCTTTCTTGAAGCCATTGCGCTTGCCGGGCAGATTCTTGAAGCGGCGCGTCTTGCCGGGGCGGTTCAATAAATTCACGCCCTCGACCTTGACCTCGAACATGAGTTCGACGGCACTTTTAACCTCGGCTTTCGACGCATCGTCGCGCACCCGAAACACGTATTGATTGGCCTTTTCGGCCACGGTCGCAGCTTTTTCAGAGACATGCGGCTGGATCAGCACGGTCATCAATCGTTCTTTATTCATGCTGCGCCTCCGAGACGCTGGTCCAACAACTTCAAGGCACCGACGGTGGCAATGACCTTGTCGTGCTTGACCAGGCTCAGCGGATCGAGAGCCGACACCGCCACCACTTCGACGTGCGGAATGTTGCGGGCCGCCAGGAACAATTTCTCTTCGTAGGCCTCGACCAAAATGAGCGCGCGGCTCAAGCCGAATTCGGCCAATTTACTGATGAGCAGCTTGGTTCGCGGCGCGCTGAGTTCAATGGACTCGACGGCAACCAAGCGATCGTCACGCAGCAACTGCGACACCATGGTTTGCATGGCGGCGCGATACATCTTGCGGTTGACCTTTTGCGCAAAGTCGCGCGGCTTGGCCGCGAAGGCGCGACCGCCGCCGACCCAAATGGGGCTGCGAATCGAACCGGCACGTGCCTGACCCGTGCCTTTTTGGCTCCAGGGTTTCTTGCCGCCGCCGCGCACTTCGGCGCGCGTCTTCTGCGCCTTGGTGCCGGAACGGCCGGCGGCCATGTAGGCGGTCACAACCTGATGCACCAACGCTTCGTTGTAGACGCGCCCAAAGGCGGCATCCGACAACTGAATCTCGCTGGCCGGCTTCGCGTTTTTTAGCTGGACTTTCATGAGCTCTACTTCTTCTCAGCTTTGGCGGCGCCGGCCTTGGGAGCGGCGCCCTTGGGAGCGGGAGCGCCTTTCGCGGCAGCCGGGGCCTTGTTCGGCATCAACTTCTGGCGCCGGGCCTGGCCCTTCGCCTTGACCGAGGGTTTCACGATAACGCGGCCGCCCTCGGCGCCCGGTACGGCGCCGCTGATGAGCAACAAGTTGCGCACCGCGTCCACTTCGACAATACGCAAATTTTCGATGGTGCGATTGCGCATGCCCATGTGACCCGACATGCGCTTGCCTTTGAACACGCGGCCCGGGGTCTGGCGCTGGCCGATGGAACCAGGCGCGCGGTGTGATACGGAGTTTCCGTGGGTTTTCATGCCGCCGGCGAAGTTATGCCGCTTCATGGTGCCCTGAAAGCCCTTGCCAACCGTGGTGCCGGTGACATCGACGATCTGGCCGGCCTTGAACATGTCGACCTTAAGCTCGCCGCCGGTGGCCAGCTCATCGCCTTCGCCCTTGCTTAAGCGGAATTCTTGGGAGGTATACCCGGCGGCAACATTCGCCTTGGCGAAGTGGCCGGCGAGGGCCTTCGGTATGCGCGAAGGACGGCGGCTGCCAATAGTGACCTGGACCGCGCGATAACCGTCGGCTTTATCGTTTTTGACTTGCGAGATGCGATTCGGTAACGCCTCGACCACCGTCACGGGGACGGTAACACCGGCGTCGGTGAACACTCGGGTCATGCCGCATTTGCGGCCAACCAGACCAA
>Ga0210387_10002088_pt1 | contig 15170 bp, 10 predicted proteins | sample IncBWC7OmetaG_FD_160108 | JGI IMG/M metagenome (GOLD analysis project Ga0210387, IMG submission 160108) | Forest soil microbial communities from Barre Woods Harvard Forest LTER site, Petersham, Massachusetts, United States - Inc-BW-C-7-O ...
GGTTCCTGGTCAAGCCGGTGCTGACGGCGAAGCTGCTGCAGGCCGCGGAGTTAGGGGATACCGACAACGTGCTGGTCGTCGGTGCCGCGACCGGATATGCCGCAGCGCTCGCGGCGGCGCTCGCCGGCAAGGTGACGGCGATCGAAAGCGACGGAACGCTTTGCGCCAAGGGCAAGAACATCCTCGCCAAGCTCGGATTTGACGGCAAGGTGACGTTCAAGACCGCGGAAGCGGCCGCTGGCGAGGCATCCGCCGCACCCTACGATGCGATCATCCTCAACGGCGCGTCCGAAATCATGCCACAGACGTTGTGCAGCCAGCTCAGGGAAGGCGGCCGGCTTCTCGGCGTATTCGCGCTCAGCCTGCCGTCGCGGGCGCTGATCGTGACGCACTCGCATGGCGATTTCGGGAACCGCACGCTGTTCGATGCCGCGGCACCGATTCTCCCCGGCCTGGAGCGCCTGCCAGCCTTTGTATTCTAGCAGGCATTGAGAATTGGGTTATCCGCGGCGGGTTCCGTCGCCACTGACGTGCGCGGATTGAGAGCTTTTGGGGGCTTCAAAGTGGCTCCGACGACCAAAATTATCCACTGAAATCAGAAGTGTGGCCGGGAAGCTTCAGCTCCCAACTTTCCGCGCGCCTCGCCTTGCGGGTGGTTCCTTACGTCTTGTGTGGCGCTTATGTTGGGCCGGATGCTGGGAAAGGTATCGCCGACTCCCCATGCGTGAGTGGGCGACAGAACGAATGGAATAACAGGGATGTACGGTGTGAAGGTCGCCACCGCAGCTTCGGCTGTGGTCCTGCTGTTGGCACAAATCGGCCCAACGCCGGCCCTGGCGGACACGATCGAGGCTGCGCTCGTCCGAGCCTATCAGAACAATCCTCAGCTCAACGCGCAGCGCGCGCAGGTTCGCTCCACCGACGAAAACGTTCCTCAGGCATTGTCAGGCTATCGTCCCAAGGTGGCGGTGACGGCGAGCGCGGGCTATCAATACACCGACACCCTCGCCACGTCGGGCGGTGCGCCGAACGCGATCGTGCGAACCGAAACCCACGGCACCAATCCGCCGCGCAGCGTCGGCCTGACCGTGACGCAGACTCTGTTCAACGGCCAGCAGACTGCCAACAAGACGCGTGCGGCCGAGAGCCAGGTTTCCGGTGCGCGCGAGGCCTTGCGTGTGCTCGAGGAGAGCGTGCTGTTGAGCGCCGCCACCATTTACATGGACTATCTGCGCGACTCCGCGATCGTCGAGGTGCAGAAGAGCAACGTGCGCGTGCTCGAGCAGACGCTGAAACAGACCCAGGACCGTTTCAACGTCGGCGAGGTGACGCGCACCGACGTGGCGCAGTCGGAGGCGCAGCTCGCGGCCGGCAAGACCCAGGAACTGACCGCCGAAGCGAATCTCGTCACCACGCGTTCGAACTTCCGCCGCATCATCGGCAACGAGCCGCAGGGTCTGGCGCCGGGTTCGCCCGTCGATCGATTCCTGCCGGGGAGCTTGCCGGGGGCCGTCGAGCTCAGCCTCGTGGAAAATCCGAACGTGACCGCGGCGATGTTCGGCATCGACGTCAACTTCCTGCAGGTCAAGATCAATGAAGGCGCGTTGTTGCCGACCGTGACCCTGCAGGGCTCGGTGCAGCAGGCCTACGAGCAGACGATGATCACCCCGCGCTCGTTTGGCGCGTCGGCAATCGCGCAGGTTGCGGTTCCGGTCTATCAGGGCGGCGCCGAATATTCGCTGATCCGGCAGTCGAAGGAAAATCTGGCGCAGCAGCGTCTCGTCCTCGAAACGACGCGCGACCAGACTCGCGCCAACACCGTCACCGCCTGGGGCCAGTTGGTGGCCGGCAAGGCGCAGGTGTCCTCGTCGCAGTCGCAGGTGACGGCGTCGGAAGTCGCGCTCAACGGCGTGCGCGAAGAAGCCAAGGCCGGTCAGCGCACCACGCTCGACGTGCTGAACGCCCAGCAGGCGCTGGTCAACGCGCGCGTCGCGCTCGTGACCGCGCAGCATGACCGCGTGGTGGCTTCCTACGCCGTCCTGAGCGCGGTCGGCCGGTTGTCGCCGCAGGTGCTCAACCTGCCGACCCAGACCTACGATCCGAGCGTGCATTACCAGCAGGTTCGCGACAGCTGGTTCGGCGTTCGCACGCCCGACGGTCACTGATCGCGCAAAGCGGTGTTGAGAGCGAAGCGGGGCGCATCGCGTCCCGTTTTGATTCGAATCGATCTGCCTCTGCCTGTCGCAGTTGTTTCCACCGCGAACGCGATAAACTCGGCTTAATCCCGAAGCCCTCCACAGGCCGTTGCTTGCAAACGTTAATTGCCATGACATAGCCTTTACGGAGGCAACCAAGCGATTCGTGGCGCTCATGCGGCACCCGGCCACATCGCTTCGATGCCCTGAGCAGGAGCGGAGCCGCGCGATGATTCGCGCCGCGCTTGATCTGGGGACAAGTGAGGCTTGCGAGGTAAAAACGCGCGAGCGCGTGCAACCGGAACCGGCAAATTCCGTCGTGCTTGGTGTAAGACAACGCATGCGAGGGCGTTGATGATTTGGAGTCGGAGATGACGCAGCCCGCGAAGGTCCAAGAACCCTCGATGGAGGAGATTCTGGCGTCGATCCGGCGGATCATCGCCGATGACGAGGCTAAGCCGCCGGTTGCCGACGCCAAGCCTGCCGCGGCGGAAAAGCCGGCAGCTCCCGCGCCCGCACCAAAGCCGGTGATATCAGATATTCCGCCGTCGAAGATTGCGCCGTCGCCGCCCAAGGCAGTCGCGCCGCCGCCTGCGGCCGCACCTGTTCCTCCACCGCCGGCACCACCGTCTGCGGCAAGCGCAAGCAACAACCAGGACGACATTGACGCGCTGTTGAACGGCCTCGATGAGGCGACCACGGAAGAAGAGATTCGCCCGGCGCAGCCGGAGGCGGAAGCCGAAGCGGAAGTGTTCGAGCTCACCGACGACATGGCGGTGGCCAGCGCGCCGCCGCCACCGCCGAAGCCTGCGTTCCAAAAGGTCGAACCCGAGGACGATCTGGAATTCACGGAATCGGCCGCCTCGCGTGCGATCAACCGACCGCCGGCCTACGAGCCGCCCGCGTTCGATCCGCCGCCCGCCGCGTCCACGCCACAAGCGGCCATTCTGTCCCACTCCACCGTCTCAGCGGTAGAATCGGCCTTCAACACACTCGCCCACACCGTGCTCAGCAACAACGCGCGGACGCTGGAGGACCTGGTCAAGGAGATGCTCCGGCCGATGCTGAAATCCTGGCTGGATGACAACCTGCCGGGTCTGGTCGAGCGCATCGTGAAGGCCGAAATCGAGCGTGTCTCGCGCGGACGGTAGCGGCAGGCCCGTTCCGGCACCATATCAGCCGCGAATAAGCCATTTCGGCCCGACTTAGTGCCGTTTTTGGCGTGCCCGTCAGGTTGACCTGACCTGTTGACCTGACCTGTTGACTTGGCGCGCTCCGGCGGCTTTCTAAGCCCTCGTTCCATCGCCGACTTACAAGCCATGATTGAGAAAAACTACCAGCCCGCCGATATCGAAAGCCGCATGTCCCTGGTCTGGGAGGATGCCCGCGCGTTCCGCGCCGGCCGCCCCGACCGGCGCGAAGCAAGACCCTTTACCATCGTGATCCCGCCGCCGAACGTGACGGGTTCCCTGCATATGGGCCACGCGCTCAACAACACGCTGCAGGACGTTCTCTGCCGCTTCGAGCGCATGCGCGGCCGCGACGTGCTGTGGCAGCCCGGCACCGATCACGCCGGGATCGCGACCCAGATGGTGGTCGAGCGGCAGCTGATGGAACGGCAGCTACCTGGCCGGCGCGACATGGGACGCGAAAAATTCCTCGAACGCGTCTGGCAGTGGAAGGAAGAAAGCGGCGGCACCATCGTCAATCAGTTGAAGCGGCTCGGCGCCTCCTGCGACTGGTCGCGCGAGCGTTTCACGATGGACGAGGGCCTTTCCCGCGCCGTCGTGAAAGTGTTCGTCCAGCTCTATCGCGAAGGGCTGATCTACAAGGACAAGCGGCTGGTCAATTGGGACCCGAAGCTGCTCACCGCGATCTCCGATCTCGAAGTGCAGCAGATCGAGGTCAAGGGCAACCTCTGGTACCTGCGCTATCCGATCGAGGGCAAGACCTTCAGCCCCGAAGATCCCTCGAGCTTCATCGTGGTCGCCACCACGCGTCCCGAAACCATGCTGGGCGATACCGGCGTCGCCGTGAACCCGGAGGACGAGCGCTACAAGCATCTCATCGGCAAGCATGTGATCCTGCCGCTGGTCGGCCGCCGCATTCCGATCGTCGGCGACGATTATTCCGATCCCGAGAAGGGCTCGGGCGCGGTGAAGGTGACGCCCGCGCACGACTTCAACGACTTCGAGGTCGGCAAGCGCCACAACCTGCCGCAGATCAATGTGTTCGACCAGGAAGGCGCGATGGCGCTGGTCGGCAACGAGGACTATCTGCGCGGCCTGCCCGAGGGCGCGGACGAGTTCGCCGCCGAGCTCAACAACGTCGATCGTTTTGCCGCGCGCAAGGAGATCGTCGCGCGGCTGGAGAATTTTGGCTTCCTGGAGAGGATCGAGCCGAACACGCATATGGTGCCGCATGGCGACCGTTCGGGCGTGGTGATCGAGCCGTACCTCACCGACCAATGGTATGTCGATGCGCACACGCTGGCGCAGCCGGCGATCGCGGCGGTGCGCTCGGGCCGCACGCAGTTTGTGCCGGAGAACTGGTCGAAGACCTATTTCGAGTGGATGGAGAACATCCAGCCCTGGTGCATCTCGCGCCAGCTCTGGTGGGGTCATCAGATCCCGGCCTGGTACGGACCCGATGGCAAGGTGTTCGTCGCCGAGACCGAGGAAGAGGCCGTCAGCCATGCTCTCGGCTATTATGTCGAGCAGGAGGTCATCACCGTCGAGCAGGGCCGCGAGATGGCCCTCGACAGCAACAAGCGCGCCGGCTTCATCAACCGCGACGAGGACGTGCTCGACACCTGGTTCTCCTCGGCGCTGTGGCCGTTCTCGACGCTGGGCTGGCCCGACGATACGCCGGAGGTGAAGCGCTACTATCCGACCGATGTTCTCGTCACCGGCTTCGACATCATCTTCTTCTGGGTGGCGCGGATGATGATGATGGGCCTTCACTTCATGAAGGAGGCCCCGTTCTCGACCGTCTACATTCACCGGCTCGTCCGCGACGAGAAGGGTGCCAAGATGTCGAAGTCGAAGGGCAACGTCATCGACCCCCTCGGCGTCATCGACGAGTTCGGCGCCGACGCGCTGCGCTTTGCGCTGGCCCGCGGCGCCGCGCAGGGACACGACATCAAGCTGTCGCCGCAGATGGTCGAAACCAACCGCAACTTTGCGACCAAGCTCTGGAACGCCTGCCGCTTCGCCGAGATGAACGATTGCGTGGCGCCGAAGGGGTTTGACGCGACCAAGGCCAAGGATACGCTCAACCGCTGGATGGCCCATGAGACGGTGCGCGCGACGCGCGAGGTGTCCGAGGCGTTGGAAGCCTACCGCTTCAACGACGCGTCGAACGCGATCTATCGTTTCGTCTGGAACGTCTATTGCGACTGGTATCTCGAACTCGCCAAGCCCATGCTGACGGGCGAGGAGGGGGCGGCCAAGGACGAGACCCGCGCCATGGTCGCCTGGGCGCGCGACGAGATATTAAAGCTCCTGCACCCGTTCATGCCCTTCATCACCGAAGAGCTGTGGGAGGTCACGGCCCGCCGCGACACCTTGCTTGCGCTGTCGCCCTGGTCGCGCAAGCCGAGTGCGGTGACCGCCGAGGAAATCGCGCTGCTGTCCGCGGCGAATCCCAACGAGCCGATGTTGCCACCGGTTCTCCTCGACGTGGCGCCACCCGACTTCACCGACGAGGCGGCCGAGGCCGAGATCGGCTGGGTGGTCGACCTCGTCATCGCGATCCGCTCGGTGCGTGCCGAGATGAATATCGCTCCCGCCACGCTGACGGCGCTGGTGCTGGCAGGCGCCTCCGCCGAGACCGAGGCACGCCTGCCGCGCTGGAACGATGTCATCAAGCGCATGGCGCGTCTGTCCGACATCTCCTTCGCCGACCGCGCGCCGGAGGGCGCCGTGCAGCTCCTCGTCCGCGGCGAGGTGGCCGCGCTCCCGCTCAAGGGCGTCATCGATCTCGCGGCGGAGAAGACCCGGCTCGACAAGGAAATCGCGAAAGCCGACGCCGACATCAAGCGCGTCGACGCCAAACTCGGCAACGAGAAGTTCGTGGCCAATGCGCCCGAAGAGATCGTCGAGGAAGAGAAGGAAAAGCGCGAGGCTGCCGTCGCGCGCCGCGGGAAGATCGTCGAGGCCCTGAAGCGGCTGCAGGAAGTCGATGCTTGATCATGTCTCGATCACGGTCTCCGACATCCCACCGCCGAGCGGTTCTACGATGCCATCATGAAGGCGCTCGACGTCGTCAAGGTGTATTCGGCCGCAGATCACTTCGGAAACGGCTTGCTCAGGAATTTCGAGCCCTTCAGGCCGTAACGCCAAGGCAAATCGACGGCCTTGGTGAGGCCGATCCGAATGCCCGAAACCACGTCCACCGTTTCCTTGCGCGCATGAAGCGCAAACGGCGGCGAATCGAGCGCGAGGCCATTATGCTCGCGTGTGATGCCGAGCGCTTCGGTCAGCTTGCCGGGGCCCGAGCATAGCGCGCGTTTATCGTCCAGTCCGCGCCGTCGCCGCATCGCCGCCAATCCATGGGTCGGCTCCAGCGCGCGGATCAGCACGGCGGCTGCCGAGCCTTCCTTCTCGCAGACGAAATTCACGCACCAATGGATGCCATAGGAGCGGTAGACGTAGACGTACCCCGGTGGCCCAAACATCACCTGGTTGCGCGGCGTCGGGCCATTGTAGGAATGCGCCGCCGGCTCGGTGTGGTGATAGGCCTCGAGCTCGACGATCACGCCGCCAACGCCATTGAAGAGCAACGTTGCTCCGATCAGATCGGGCGCGACCTCATGCACGCTGCGCGCGAAAAAGCTGCGTTTCAGAGCCTTGCCGAGGGCAGGGGCGCCAGCGGTCTTTTTGGGGCTTGGAGGCATTTTAAGCAGCGGGAATCGGGGAGGAACTGCCATCCATGCTGCCAATATCCGGGCCCATCTGCTAGCGTCCCGATAGCCGGGTTGCGCGCCTCTTGCGGACGGCTTAGCTAAGGGCCTCGCAGAGAATTCCGCCACCATGGTCACCCTGATCGACACCCTCTCAAATCCCTTGCGCCCGCGTCACCCCGAAAAGGTGAACCGGCCAGATTCGGTGTCGCCGCCGAAGCCGGACTGGATCCGCGTCCGCGCGCCGAACACGCGCGGCTATGCCGACACCCGCAACATCGTGAAAGAGAACGGCCTCGTTACGGTGTGCGAGGAGGCGGGTTGCCCGAACATCGGCGAGTGCTGGGACAAGAAGCACGCGACCTTCATGATCATGGGCGACACCTGCACGCGGGCTTGTGCCTTCTGCAACGTCAAGACCGGCATGCCAGGCAGCCTCGACGCCAACGAGCCGGAATACGTCGCGGAGGCGACCTTCAAGCTCGGCCTCGCCCATATCGTCGTCACCTCCGTCGACCGCGACGATCTCAGTGACGGCGGCGCCGAGCATTTTGCCCAGACCATCCGCGCCATCCGCGCCCGCTGCCCGACCACGACCATCGAAATCCTCACCCCCGACTTCCTGCGCAAGGACGGTGCACTCGAAGTCGTGGTCGCCGGCAAGCCCGACGTGTTCAACCATAACTTAGAGACCGTTCCCTCGCATTATCTCAGCGTGCGGCCGGGCGCGCGCTACTTCCATTCGATCCGGCTGTTGCAGCGGGTGAAGGAGATGGATCCGACCATCTTCACCAAGTCCGGCATCATGGTGGGCCTCGGCGAAGAGCGCCACGAGGTGCTGCAGGTGATGGACGATCTGCGCTCGGCCGATGTCGATTTCCTCACCATCGGCCAATATCTGCAGCCGACCCGCAAGCACCACGCGGTCATGCGCTACATTCCGCCGGACGAATTCGCGGGCCTCGAGAAGGTCGCCTACAGCAAGGGCTTCCTCATGGTGTCGGCGAGCCCGCTGACCCGCTCGTCGCATCATGCCGGCGAGGATTTCGCCAAGCTCAAGGCAGCTCGCGCAGCGGCTGCCCGTTAGCGATGCCGCGCTTTTCCAACAGGCGCCGGGTGCAGCACCGGGCGGATCAGATGTTCGATCTCGTCGCCGACGTCGAGCGCTATCCCGAATTCGTGCCGCTGTGCCATGCCCTGAAAATCCGCCAGCGCAAGAACAACCCCGACGGCACCGAGACCGTCATCGCCGACATGACGGTGTCGTTCAAGCTGGTGAAGGAGACTTTTACCAGCGAAGTGACGCTCGACCGCGAGCACCTCAAGATCCTGGTGCGCTATTTGAAGGGCCCGTTCTCCAATCTCGAGAACCGCTGGACCTTCGAGGCAAAAGGCGAGGAGGCCTGCGACGTCGGATTCTTCATTGCCTATGAGTTCAAAAGCAAGATGCTCGCGACCTTGATGGGCGCAATGTTTGACGCGACGTTCTCGCGGTTTTCCGCCGCGTTCGAGAAGCGCGCGGACATGGTCTACGGCAAGCGGGTGGTGGGGCCGTAGTAATTCGTCATTGCGAGGAGCCAACGGGTCGCGCGAAGGCGCGCCCGATGACAGGCTCCGCGACGAAGCAATCCACGCTGCTTCTGCGGAGAAGGATTGGATTGCTTCGCTTCGCTCGCAATGACGGCCTGTGTGCCTCAATGCAGCTGGTCGGCCACCTTGTCGATGCCAGCCTTGACGCACGCCTCGTCCTTTTCGCCGCCGGGGGCGCCGGAAGCGCCGGCGGCACCGATCACCTCATCGCCCACCTTGATCGGCAGCGCGCCCTGGTTGGCGATGACGTTGGTCAGATGCACGAGCCCGTTGGTCGGATCGGCCTTGACGCGCTCGACAAACGTGCCGGAGGGCGCGCGGAAGGTGCGCGCGGTGTAGGCCTTGCGGAAACTGTTCTCGACCGTGTGCGGCCCGGTGTTGTCGCCGCGGATCTGAACGATGATCTCGCCGTTGCGGCCGACGATGGTCGCCGACACCGCATAGCCATTGGCCTTGCAGGTTTCGATCGCCGTTTGCGCGATGGTGATCGCGATCGATGCGGTAAGGTCCTTGTGCTCGAGCAGTTGCGCGCCCGCTGGGGAAGCAAACGCAAAACTGCAGGTCGAAGCGACCGTGAACGCGCAAAGACGAAGCCCGGATATTGGCATGCCCATTCCTCCCTGTTTTGCCGCGCGTCTGATGCGGGCGGCTTGGAGAGAGCATAGGGCATTTACGTACCGGCGTCAGGAGCGGCCTCGCGACGGCGCAAACGAGCCCATATCATTCGAAAGCTGCGCCAATGTTGTAGGCTTTTTCCAAGCTGCGCCAATCGATTAGCTTACACGTAGCTGACACGATCAGCGCCCGTCCGTCCAAGCAGGCCGCCGACGAGTCCTAGCGATGCTACGGTGTTCCGGCTAATTTCTCTGTCGCTCGACGGGGAAGAGGGCGGCACTTGCCGCCGACGAATGGGGACTGGGGTATGCGTACCTTCGCGCGGACGGTGCTCGTGTTCGGGGGACTGTGTCTGACGGCCGGTGCCGCTCGGGCTCAGTCGATGGATATTCCACTGAATCTGACGCTTCTGGGCACGAACGATCCCGGCACCTACCTGACCATCAACATCGGAATCAATGGTCAGGCGCCCAGACCCTACATCTTTGACACGGGATCCGAACTCTTCGTCGCGCAGTACACGGCATCGTCGTTTGGTAGTGTGCCTGAGAGCCAGAGCGGCCTGCCGCAAAACCAAATGATTTGCTACGGCAACAACGTTTGCGCGAACGGACAAGGCTACGGATACTACTACAATATTGTTGGGACGCCGTCGCTTACCTTCTATCCGTCGTACACGTCGACAAACGGCGGCGTTACGTTGAATGCGGTTGCGCCGTCGGGCGCCGCGTCCCAGTTCCTGATGGGAACGATCACGAGTGAATACCGCTTTCCGATTCCGGACGGTCCGCTGCCGGGAGGCTACACTGGCGGGTACGGAATTTTCGGGGCCGGCAACTTCCTCTCTAAAGGTCCGGGCGGAGTTTTGGGCCAGGCTGTCATACCGGGAACGACGGCGGGCTACGTGGTTGCCGCCAACGGTCAACCGCTGAGTGCGGTGTATGGGCCCGGGTACCCGATATCATCGCCGAACGGGCCGCAGGTCGGCCAAAGCGTTACATCGTGCAGCCCTTGCGTGATGCTCGGCTTGACGCCAGCGGTGATCGCGCAATTCATGCCCGTCAATACGTTCCACACCAATGATGAACCCAAAGACGGGACGTTTGCGAACTCCAATGTGCCCGCCACGATCGAATCGCCTCTCTTCTGGAACATATCGGTGGGCGGCACGAGCGTGTCGTCGCGGAGCCTGCTGGATAGCGGAACCAGCTATTATCAGTTGTCGAATACCATCTCCACTTCGGCTTACGCCAATGGCGGAGTGCTGACGATTTCAGGTCCCAACAGCGGCGCCACGGCAAGCACCGTCACACTCATAAATAACAACGTACCTCTCCCATACGAGAATCCTTATTATGCCCAACAGTCCAACAGCATTGAATCCATCATTGGCTTGGGCTTTTTTCTCCAGAATTCGGTTCTGTACAATCTGGCAGGTGAGGCGATCGGTTACACGTCCAACTTCGTGACCGACGTCAACATCGCGACTACCTCGGCATCGCCGCTGATCATCGACTCCAATTCGGTGCCGCTCGGTCTTGCGGGCGTGATTTCCGGCAGCGGTCCCGTCGAGCTCGTCAATGGCGGCTCGGCGACGCTGAGCGGTACCAACACCTATACTGGTGCGACCACCGTCAATAACGGCTTCCTGGCGCTGGTCGGTCCCGGCAGCATCTCGATGTCGAGCGGTGTCAACGTGTCGAACGGCGGCATCTTCGATATTTCCGGCGTGGGCAGTGGCTCGTCGACCGGCGCCTTCATCACGTCGTTGTCGAGCACCGACAGCTTGGGAGTCGTCCAGCTCGGGTCCAATCAGCTCGTCCTCACCAACGCCAACGGTACCTTTGCCGGCTCGATCCAGGATGGAGGTTTATATGGCGGCACGGGCGGATCGCTGGTGCTGGCGGGCGGCATCGAGACCTTGACCGGCATTAACACCTATACCGGCGGCACGATCGTTCTGGCGGGAACACTGCAGATGTCAGGTGCAGGCACGCTGGGCGCGCCGACCGGCTCGGCGACATTGTGGGGCGGCGTGCTCGATCTCGGCCACACGACGCAGACGCTTGCCGCTCTGTTTCTGGTGGGCGGCACCGTGCAGGACGGCGCCTTGAACGCGCCGATCGTTTCGATGGGCGGCGCCATCAACGGCATCAGCGGACCCGCGAGCTTGACGACCTTTGCGGGCGTTACCTTTGTCTTGGGTACCAACACCTATACCGGCGGCACGAACGCGAATGGCGGCGTGCTCGATGTGATTGGCTCGCTCTCCGATCCGACCGTCAACGCTGGCGGCTATTTGATGGGTACGGGCACGATCGGGGCGACACAGGTAAATGCTGGAGGCATCTTCGCGCCGGGCAACGGCACACCTGGCTCATCGATGACGGTGGCAGGCAATCTCGCGTTCCAGTCGGGTGCGGTCTATCTCGTGCAGATAGGTCCCGCGGCGTCGTTCGCGAATGTCACGGGCACCGCGACGCTCGGCGGGGCGTCCCTGAGCGTGATCGCCAATGGCAGCTCCATCAGCAAGACCAGCACCATCCTGACCGCGGCCGGCGGCGTGTCGGGCGCCTTTGGTGCCGTTACCACCAATCTCTCGAGTCTCCAGGGCACGCTGAGCTACGGCGGCAACAACGCCTATCTCAACCTCGCCCTGAACTTCGGTGTCGCGAACAGCCTCAATGGCAATCAGCAGGCGGTCGGCAATGCCTTGACCAACTATTTCAATGCGACCGGCGGCATCCCGACCCTGTATGCGGCGATGTCGCCGGCCCAGTTGTCGCAAGCCTCCGGCGAAGCCACGACCGGCACGCTGCAAACGACGTTCGATGCGATGAACCAGTTTATCAATCTGCTCACCGATCCCTTCATGGGGCGCGGCAGCAGCGTCAATGGCAAGGCCGTGGCGGCGGGTTATGCCGAGGAGGACGATCAGGCCAGCGCCTATGCGGCGAGCAGACAGACGAGCGCCTATGCGATGTTCACCAAGGCGCCGCTCGCGAAGGTCTATGAACCACGCTGGAGCGTATGGGCCGCAAGTTTCGGCGGCTCGCAATCGACGGAAGGCAATGCGCTTGTTGGATCGAACAGCACGACCAGCAGCATCGCCGGCACCGCCGTCGGCGCTGACTACCTGCTTTCGCCTCGCACGATCGCGGGCTTAGCGCTTGCAGGCGGTGGTACCAGCTTCTCGGTCGTCAACAGTGGCGGCGGCCGCTCCGACCTGTTCCAGGCCGGCGCGTATGTGCGCCACACCGAAGGTAACGCCTACATCGCCGGCGCGCTCGCCTATGGCTGGCAGGACATCACCACCGACCGTTACGCGACCATTGCCGGCCTCGATCACCTCAGCGCCGAGTTCAATGCCAACGCTTTTTCAGGGCGCGTGGAGAGCGGCTATCGCTTCGTCGCGCCATGGATGGGCGGTGTCGGCATCACGCCGTATGCCGCCGGCCAGTTCACGACCTTCGACCTGCCGGCCTATGCGGAAGGCGTCGTCGCGGGTGCTGCCAGCTTCGCGTTGAATTATGGCGCGCAAAACGTCACCGATGCGCGGAGCGAGCTCGGTATCCGCACCGACAAAGCCTTCGCACTCGCAAGCGGCGTGCTAACGCTGCGCGGCCGCTTCGCCTGGGCGCATGATTTCGATCCGGACCGCGCTGTCGCGGCAACGTTCCAGGCGCTGCCGGGCGCTTCGTTTGTCGTGAACGGCGCATCGCAGGCCTCCGACTCCGCGCTCACCACGGCTGCCGTCGAGATGAAATGGATGAATGGTTGGTCGGCGGCAGCGACTTTCGAAGGCGAGTTCTCGCAGGTCACCGCGAGCTATGCCGGCAAGGGCGTGGTGCGGTACGTGTGGTAGCCTGCTGCGGCTAAGCTAGCGCTATCAGGCCCGGGGCCGTGGCCTTCGTTTCAGCGCGTGCCGTCTTGGCGTCCGCGTCACGCGCGGGCGCATGCGGCTCACGGCGGCACGCTTCGGCTTCGCCTGCTGCGGGCCGCGGGCAAGCTCCATCAGCATGCGGAGCGCCTCCACGACCGAACGGGCGCGGACCACGCTGCGGCCGATGGCGCCGAAGCGGTGCTCGCGGTGGAGGATGCGGCCGTCGCGGGCGGCTACGGCGAAATGCACGAGGCCGACCGGTTTGCCGGGCGTGGCGCCGCCGGGGCCGGCGATGCCGGTGATCGATACGGCGAGATCGACGCCGGCACGCTCCAGCGCGCCGACGGCCATTTGCGTTGCGGTCTCCTTGCTGACCGCGCCGAAGGTCGCGAGCGTGGAAGCTTCGACGCCGAGCATCGCACGCTTGGCGTCGTTGGAATAGGTGACAAAGCCGCGGTCAATAACGTCGGAGGAGCCGGGGATATCGGTCAGTGCGCCGGCGACGAGGCCGCCGGTGCACGACTCGGCGGTCGCAATGGTCAAGCGACGGCTACGGCAGAGATCGAGCAGCGAGCGGGCGAGGGCGCGTGCGTCGCTGCCGGTCGACATGCTACTCGCTCCAGGGGAGGCGGATGGTGGCGCTTGCGGTCGCGGCGATGCCTTCCTCGCGGCCGGTGAAGCCGAGCCTTTCGCTGGTCGTCGCTTTCACGGCCACGCGCGAGATGTTGACGCCGGTGATCTCTGCAATCCGCGCGCGCATGGTGTCGCGCAACGGGCCGATCTTCGGTCGCTCGCAGATCAGCGTCACTTCGAGATTGGCGACGCGGCCGCCGCGCGCCGTAACGCGCTCCACCGCATATTTCAGGAACTGGTCGGAGGAGGCGCCCTTCCACTTCATGTCGCTCGGTGGGAAGTGCGAGCCGATGTCGCCGTCGGCCAGCGCGCCGAGGATGGCGTCGACCAGCGCATGCAGGCCGACATCGCCGTCGGAATGGGCGAGGAAACCCTTGGTATGGGGTACGCGGACGCCGCAGATCATCACGTGATCGCCGCTGCCGAAGGCGTGCACGTCATAGCCGGTGCCGGTCCGGATGTCGCCGAGCGCAGCAGCGAGGCGCGCTTCCTCGCGGACAAAATCTTCAGGCGTGGTGAGTTTCATGTTGGCAACATCGCCCTCAAAGGTCGCTACCGTCAATCCTATCCATTCGGCGAGCGCCGCATCATCTGTGAAATCGCAGCGTCCCTCGCGGGCGGCGCGGCGATGTGCCTCAAGGATGAGGTCGAATTTGAACGCCTGCGGCGTCTGCGCGATTCGCAACCGCGCCCGCTCCGGCGTCGCCTCGACGCTGCCGTCCGCATCAACCAGCTTGACGGTGTCGTTCACGGCAATGGTCGGGATCGCCGCACCGGTGCGGTGTGCGGCATCGATGGCGCGCGAAATCACGCCGGCCGAGACGAACGGCCGCGCAGCGTCATGGATCAAAACGATGTCCGGCTTCCGGCTTGCAAGCGCTTCGAGGCCCGCATGAACCGAGGCCTGGCGCGTCGCGCCGCCCGCGGTCGGCGGCTCGTGGCGGAGGCCGTCGCAGGCTGCGTTGAAGACAGCGACATCGTCGGGATGCAGCACCGGCTGCACGGCGGAGACGTCGGGATGGCGGCAGAAGGCTGCCATGGCACGGAATATCACCGTCTGGCCGCCGATCATTCGGTACTGCTTCGGTCCGGCGGCGCCGGCGCGAAGCCCTCTCCCGGCGGCAACGAGAATGGCGGCGGTGCTTTCAGATTTCGACATGGGACTCAAATACGGGTGAGGACGGGTCGTGCGGCGCGCAGGCCTTATCATGTGACGCGCCCAAACAAGAGTGCGATTCATCACGCCGTTTACCACCCTGTGGGGAAGGGTAGTTTTTGCTGCAGTGCACTTGCAAGATTGGAAGAATTGTCTAAAGTGTAGGCATGCAACTTGACTGCACAAGAAATGTGC
>Ga0210387_10002090_pt1 | contig 15168 bp, 13 predicted proteins | sample IncBWC7OmetaG_FD_160108 | JGI IMG/M metagenome (GOLD analysis project Ga0210387, IMG submission 160108) | Forest soil microbial communities from Barre Woods Harvard Forest LTER site, Petersham, Massachusetts, United States - Inc-BW-C-7-O ...
GAGCCTCAGTTCCGACTGACGGCTCTACTGGTCTCAGCGAGGCTGGTGACGTTCCGCTGCGGTGCGCGACCCAGCTCCCTTGACGTCGAGCCTTGAAGCTCCAGCGTGTCAGCCTTCGATTGCACCGAGTGCTCGTAGAACGGCTCGTCGACGAATGCGGTGACCGTCGCATTCGCTTAGGCAAGGACGAACGACACCCCAAAGACCGGTAGTGTCGAAGAGCCGTTTAACGAACGCGGTAGTCAGCCATCCATCGAATTTTTGACGGCGTGCCTGCTTCCCGCAAGCTCTCGAACAGCACCGTCGATGCGATCGATCACCCGGTCAATAACATCGATGTCCCAGCCCTCGGCCTTTCGAACTTGAATTTGTTTCGCGTAGCTGCGACAGCGCTCCGCTTCTTGCAAGTCCAACGAGCCAATAGCCGCGAAAGCCGAGATGATAGAGTCGTCGAATCCGCGCGGCGGCTGGTGACCGCCCTCCAGTCCGCGCCGGACCCACACGGCCTCATTTCGCACTACGAGCAGCTGGCGCCTGAGGACATCGCTTGCTGGCGCAGTGCGCATGGCTAAAGCGTAGCACGCTCCGCTGATGCGATGGACAGCCAGCGGGTCGCAAGGCATTCTTTGCCCGTTTTGGTTCGGCCTCCCTCCCCGTTTCTCCAGCTGCCCGCACCTCCTCCGAGTGACGTCCGGGCGCCGGAAGCGCCTTGGATGCGCGTCTACCTTACGGAACCGAAGGCGGTTCGTGAAGAAGTGCTCCAAGCTACTATCGCGGGAGCACTGAAAGCTGGTCATTGCAACTGGAGCGCAATTGCGACGCGCAACAACATGCCCTCGTCAGCGACGCCTGACGCTGGGGCCCCGACATGGGCATGCGCAGGCAAGAGGTTTTGGGCTGCGACGGAACGCGAGACCGAAACCACTCTTAGCGTTTACATCGGACTGGTAAGCAACGGGCAGGCGCGCCCTCCCGACGTGGCGGAGCTTGCTCGCTCCGGCCCTCGCGAGCTGTTCGCGGTGCTTAGGCGGTACGGTGGTTCCCACACGGTGATCGTCGAAATGTTCGAGGATGCTCGGGAGACATCGATGGTGTTGCGCCTTCCTGGTGGTTGGAAAGGCCAGCTCCTAGAGCCTCCAACGCTTCAGGTACCCACCGGTGTGATAGTTACGTCCGCCGGAGCCGCAATCGCCCACTACGCCAAGTACTCGAGCGCGCCCCAGGCGCTTGCTGTTGTCGGCGTGGGCATTGCACTTGCCGCGTTCGCTTGGCTGGCCGCGGCACTCACAGCCGCCGCCCGCACGCGACCGCGGTGGGAGCGCAATGGCTGGGAGGTAGCGTAGCTATGGCTGCTGAGGAGTATATTGTTGCAGCGGTGATCTCGTCGCTGGAGGAACACGGTCAGGCAGTGCGGCAGTACGTAACGCAGACAATAGACGGGAACTCAGCCGCGCCTGCTGACATCATTTTTTCCCCAAACCACCACGATGGGCGCGTCGTCTGTATCGAGGTACGCCTTAGTGTGTCGCCGACCCTCAGTGGGGCATCGCTTGCCAGCGTTCTTCGCCATAAGAAGGTCGTCGAGGGCGTGAATCCGGGCACGGTGTTCGCGTTCGCGACAAACGCGGCACTCTCAGAGGCGCTTCAGGAAACGGCGGAGCGAGAGGGACTCGAGGTGCTGAGATTTGATCCTGACGACCCAGCACCCCTTGGTGGATTGATCCGTCAACTGGCGATCAACGTGCCGCTACTTGCGGAAACCTAGTCGCTCGAAGCGCACGATTTGATTTCCTCGTCTCGCATGCGAGCTAGGGCGAACAGCTGGTCGCGTCAGCGCGTCAGTGCTCTAAGGGGCGCGTTCTGAACAACGCCACAACGCCAACGAATCACAGCCGAAAGTCACGCTCAGGATGTCGACGAGACCGAAAGTTGAGTGTCGTCTATCACGACCGCACGCGTCTCACTAGCAAAGCGGAAACATGTCGCTGGGTCGACCCCGCGTTCGTCCGCGGCGCGAGCCATTCATCCGCGAGGGCCCGTGCTTCCGGCTCTCTGCCTGCAAGCAAATGATCGGTGGCCAGCTTGAGGATAGCGCGGCCGCCGGGCGCGATCCTCGGCACGGGCACTCGAACGCCGCGAAGTTCAGCGGGCTCGAACTTGGAAAGACCGTCCGCATAACTACGAGCGCACTTCTCAAGCTCGCGCCTCGCAGTTGAACTCAGAAGAACGAGCGCAACTGCTATGCGAGCGTTGGGTGTTCTGAACCCTTGTTTGAATTTCACAACGTACAGGGTGTTCGTCGCCGTCAAGCCTCGCATGTCCCGTATGACCAAGAACGGAAGATTCTTGGACATTCCGGATAGGAAACCATCAACATTGGTTGGGAGCGGCACGCGGTACCAAGGCGTTCGCCGTTTGAGCTTGTAACCGTTCAAATTACATTTGCCCGCTTTTGCTAAGCGAAGATAGCGCTGGACTGCAGCGTGCTTCATTGCTGCTGCCCGGGGCGAGAAGAGCCACGCACGTTCCCCGCTGGCCAGGAGCTGTCGCCACGAGCGCTCCGTCAGATGAGCGGCGAGCAGGTGCCGCGACCGCGTAACAACAGGGCGCAACGCGGAACGCGGAAGCTTGTGCTGAAGCCGCTCGCCTTCTGTCAACAAGAAATACCGAGCATCTCCAGTTACCGCGCCAATCCGGATATCGATCAAGTCACCAAGTAGTCTCGTTTGTGGCGCGCGCGCGAGGCGCCGGACGGTAGCGCTAGATGACGGCGACCGACCGGTCGCGATAACGCCGAGGGCGCGTATGGTGCCCGAAATATCACGGACCTCGGTCCGCCTCCACAATGACTCCTCGCCACCCCGGTCCTTTGCGACAATCACGACAGAGCCGTCGAGAACGTGCGGGAACAGGGGCTTCGAGCTCCTGATCTCGATCACTTCACCGAACGCTTCACCTACCGCCTCGCGTATGGGCTGCGCGTAGCGAGCGTAGTCCCACGCGGCTGGCAACACGACGACCATGCTCCCCTGAGGCTTCAGAACCTGAATGGCGCGGAGAACGAAGGCGCACCAATAGTTTGCGTTCAAGAATAGCGTGCCCCCGTTCGGCATGCGCAACGATTGTGCTGCTCGTTTAGGAGACCCCGTCAGGCGTCCGATGGACGCGTACGGCGGGTTCATGACGACGTGATCGAAAACCTCGCGTCGATTCTCCGCCCAACGGATAAAATCAATGCCGCGACTGGTTCGCGCAAGTTGGTCCGCGCCCTCCAATTTTCGCCTGAGGTCGAGAGCCACGATCTGGGTTCGCGGCACGCCGAGTTGAGACAATGCGCGGACGAAGGCACCGTCGCCCACGCACGGATCCAGCCACCTCGCTAGGTTCGTTCTCTGAACGGCACTCACCATAGCCGTCGCCAGATCGTGCGGCGTGTTGACGGTCGCCGACTGTGGCACTCGATGCGTTGCCATGGTCGTCGCTACGGTTCCCAAAATCCAACTAGGCGATGACTCTCGGCAACGTCAGCCCATGGCGCGTGCCCCCCTAGTAAGAAGGCACGGGAAAGACCGTGGTTAAAGACGCGGCAACAGATCTCAGGGGAATGAATGCAGCCGTGACATGCCCCTCGATGATCAATGCAGTCAGGATCATAAATGCATCGGGACGCCTCATCGCTGAGAGCGTCTAGGAAGCTCTCCAAGTGGTCGCGCGCGAGAGTTCGAAGGCCGCCGAGCTGGAATACGCTTGCATTGTCGTAAACGACTCCTCCGAGCAGGGGTAGGAAGACGTACTCACTCAACGACGTTCGTTCGGCTCCGGCAAAGCGCGTCGCGGCTCGCATGACCAGGTGCGAGAGAGTGTGAACCAACCCAAAAAGATATCGCCTCAATGGCGTCGCCCAAATCCGATCGTGAAAACGATCGATGGGTTCCAAGGACCTCAGGATCGCGGTCAATGACGACTCGCCGGCTTCGCTCTCCGGCACAGAGATCCCGTTCCTTTCGAGCCAGGTGAGGACCTTTGGCGCTGACAGCGAGAAAAGGATCCCTTCGTGTTCAGCTTCCCGAGCAAGCACGGGGACTGTGCCCACGAGCTCAGGTCGAGCGACACTTTGCGCGGCGTATTCATTGAAGGCAGGAAACGCGCGGAGTTCCGTCGGGAGATCTTTCGCGGAGAGCTCGTCATAGGTTGGCTGAAATGCTCGGCGTGTGTACGCAAACGTCGACGAAATTATCGGAAGATCCGCAACGATCGACAGGTCCTCAAATCCTAAGCGCTCGGAGAGCGCTCGCACCCGTTCGATATCACCGTCGCCAAGCCCGCCACCGTCTCTGGCGATCGCAAGAGCAGACGTAGACTGGACCGTCGTTAGTAGCGCATAGCTCTCACGGGCGGACTTCACGATGTCTTCGGGAGCCTTTTTGTCGCCTTCGCTAGCGGCCTCGCTTCGGGCCGGTTTGTGCGTCGGCTCTGAGGTGGCGCCCAGCAATGCTGCCTTCTGAATTGCCGCGTAGAGTTCCTTAACTTGGCTTGTTCGACCGGCGTCCTGCGCCTGCTTCAATCGAGCGAGGAGGGTTCCAATGCTCTTGTCCGGCGATTCAGCTTGAGCACGCCCGTCTGCGGGAACAAGCCGCTGAAGTTCCTTCAGACGACGGTCTTCGAGACCGTGAGGGATATTTGCTCGATCCAGGCGCAAGATCGAAATTGATTGCGGATAGTACGCTTCGCTCTGGTTGTAACGGGCCACTCGCATGGCGCTCCGCGCGATGGAAGAGTCGACGGTATCCGGTTCGTCCGATTGGTTCGGCTTGTTCGTCGCGCGCTCTTTTGAGCTTCTGCTAAGACATCTTTCGCAATTCGCGGTCAACCTTTCCTGAATTTCCTGATTGCAGCGCAAACAGACCACTCGCATATCCCGAACACGCTCGCTATGGCTTGGGATGGCTGGCTCGCCGAGGTCGCCACAGCGCTGGCACTTTAGACGAGGCGCGTTGATCGACAGGAACCCTGCTCCGTCCTTCTTAAATGTGGGAAGCCATTGCTCGATAGGATGAAGGTCACCGCAGCCGTGCACGAAGACAAAATTGAACTGTCTGAGCGTGGATTCGTTGCAGTGTTTGCACCGCAACGAATCGGCCATTCGGAGAGCCTTTCGCTTCAAGAAGTACAGACGCGAACAGCGACGACAGCGGTATGCGGTTTCAAAAACGAACGCTTCAATCGAGACCGGCTCACCTACCGCATACCTTTGCGGCTCCGACAGCGGATCAGGAAAACTCGGATCGACTTGGCCGCCGTCTCGCCTCCAGTACTCGAAGAAGCCCGCGAGCTCGGAAAGCAATGCGCCAACCCGCTCGTCGCTCCAGACTTGTTTCAGCCGCACCGCTCCGAGCTTTACGATCGCACGCCCGTCGTCCCAGTCGACCGTTCGATGCGGGAGGTAGTGATACAGAAGCTGCGCTACTCCGCGCTCCATCTGAAGCGCTCGAGGTTCATCGTCCGCTTTTTCGATACCTGCCGAGAAGGAACCACCACCCACCCCCTTAGCCATTGATCAGCCTCCGCAATGTCAGAACCTCGTCTGGCGGCCCGACCCGAATCGTAGCCGGCTCGTCCACGTCTCTAAGGCTCTTCATCGCGCCTAGATGCTTGCCCAGCCACCTACCGTGGACCCCAGGCGCGGGGGCAGCGTTGAGCACGTAGGCAAGCTTGTTCTTGGTGTGCCGTGCGACGAGTTCTGCGTAGCCCGGCGATGGCGCCGATTGGGCGCCATATGCTTTCGTCATCCAAGCGACCACGACGGCTTCAGACAAGCATTCCGGATTGGTCGACGCGGCGTCCTGGACCTCCTCCACCGTTGACAGCGACCGCCCGAGTTGACGAGCGGCGACGCCGAATAGGTAGCCGCAAAGCACTCCTGCAACCGTTCGGGCTAATGCTGGCTCGGACCAGCGAGTTAGCGCCGACGGATCGACAAGTCTGTCCAGGTAACGATGAAACCCGTCGAAACGCTCGAACACGCTGCGATCGCGCTCGCGCTGCGGAGTAATGAGCAAGATGGAGATTCCAGGAAACGTGCGGCCAACCCGAGCGGACGCTTGAATGTATTCGGCCACGAGACGAGTAAACCCAGCGAAGACCATAACATTGAAGCGATCCACATCGACGCCGTGACCGATGATGCTCGTTGCAACGACACCGCGAATGCGTTCGCCAGGAGACGACTGAGGCGTGGCCTTCTGGATGCTGTCCATCGTGTTGATCATTTCGACCATGTCGACGCCGCTGTTGAACGTACGAACATCGAGATAGTGGGGGCTCTTTGCTTGCTCCAGCTCCTTCTTCACGCGCGACTCAATCGCCTCCGAAACCTGATCGGAACCCTTCCTGGTCAGAACGTACGTCAGAGGAACTTCGTAGCGAAAAACAAGCTCTTTCAGCGCTTCGGATGACAACGCATGGACACCGTACGCCTCGGAGAAGCCGGCAGGATCAGAACCAGCCAATTCGCGCGCTCGATCAATCTCGAGATAGAGAAGAGACAACGCGCGAGCGACGATGGGGGTGTGCTTCCTGCCCACACCCTGAATCCCGAGAAAGATTCGCCCCAAGCGGCCTTCAGCGGGCTCGTAATAGAATGAGGACTCAGCTTCGGGGCCCGGCGCCGGAAAGCGTCGCGACTTTCGAAGATAGAGCTGCCAAGCATGTTGCTCATAGTCTTCGATCGTGGCAGTGGCACCGATGATTTTCCACGGCCGTCCGCCAAACGTTTCGATCATCTGTGCGATCGCCGTTTCGTAGTGCGCGTCGAACGCGCCAAGCTCTTCGCTCAAAAGATGCATTTCGTCCTGTATCAGCAGCGCGGGAGCGAGATCTCGAAAGGGCGCACGTTCAATCCGGTCGCCGTTGCACGAATCTACGGCCTCACCTTTGGCGAGAGCGACAGATGCCTCGCATTCGCGATTGGTTCTGCTGAAGCTAGCACCGTGCGTGTGGCACACGACATCAATGCGGCCAAGGAGGTTTGGCAGGCGTTGGTTTTGTCCGAGCAGCGCAAACTTGTCGACGGTTGCGACGATCACCGTCGGCAAAAATCGATAGATGTCGGCATCGATGATGTAGACCGGAAGTCGTTGCTTTCCTCCTGGGCAATTTGACGCCGTGCATCGATGCTCGAGCAACTTGAGCGGCGCTTCGTACGCAAGAACGACCTGGGCGCCACAGAATGGGCATGACAAGACTCGTTGCAACCGCGGATCAATGTTTCCGTCGCGTAGCTGCGCGTGAAGTGGGGCGTCCACAGAGTTCGGAGTGACTTGGCTACCAACAAAAAAGCCCAAGGAGAAACGGGCGCCACCTAGGCCCTCGCGGGCTCGAATCAGCTCGGCTTGCGCGAGGGCACGCCCTATGCGTTGGAACTGCTGAAAGCCAAGAAGGCGCAGCGGGAATCTGACAATGGCAGTCGTCCCAAACGCTTTTCTCCGAAGACGATCGAAGAACGCCTGCCACAGAATAAGGGCCAGGAACGCTTCTGTCTTACCTCCGCCAGCCGCAAACCAAAGAATGTCGACTGTCCCGTCTCCCTCGAGCCGAAGGTCTACGTATTCGCGCGCCGCGAGTTCGCGCAAATGCGAAACGATGAAGACGATTTGGAAGAGCCGCCACTCGTCATGTTGAGGCACGGCGGCGGCCATTGCTTCATTCATCAACCCGAAAGCGCGTCGCACATTGGGGTATCGCTCGTCCGCCAGCAGGTTCGCGCCGTCTTCGAATCTTTGTGTCTCACTAACGAAAGCTTCTAACGCTGCGGATGCTTCGACCTCCTCAGCCCCGGCAAGGTTCGCGATCCTCGCTTGCCAGTCCTCGTCGGCGTACCGCCGCATATCGGTGAGAATTCCGCTTAGGATTGGTAGTGGATCGTGGGCCAGTTCCAGAAACCTCGGCGCAGCCCCCGGGATGGTCCGAGGAAGAAGTCGGGCCGTTTCGACATTCGCGACAGATAGCGTCTCCAGTACCAGTCGGTCGTCGACGTATCTATGCACTGCCTGTGCATTGATACCAACGGCCCATAACGACCTGTCGTACCGGTAGCTCGCAGGCAGTTCGTTGAACATCGAGCACCGGTGGCAATGTTTAGGAAGAGAAGCGCTAACTTGCACGCCGTACAAATTAGGGTCGACAAAATCGCCCGGGCCTTTCGACGACGGCTTCCTTGTTCGGTTCACTATTCGCAATGCAATGCGAACAACGCTCGGATCGAGAGGGACCGGGGTTACTCGCACGTCGAGTTGGGGGCACCATTCCGGGAGCGCATTACCCAAGCGGCCTTGAGCGGCCGACCACTTCTCGTAGGCCGGTGCAGTCGCTGCTTCTGACCTGAGCAGCTTGATGGAGCGGCGACCAGGAAAGAGTTTGCCCGGATCAACGGGCACAGCTGCTTCGTCTGGGTGCGCCTCGAGTGCGCTAACCAACCGCCCCTCTTTCAGGAGAGCATCCAAATGAATTCGCGTTCGACGCACGACCTGACGTTCACGAGACCAAACCGCGGGCAGCGCTGCCTGCTCTTCCTGAGGCACGCCCTCCTTGCGCTCCACCTTCCAAACCAGGGTCTTCTCGAGTTCCTCGAATGTCGGCAGTCGACGAACGTAGATGTGGAACCTCAGCTCGAGTTCCACACAGTCCGTTGCACGGACCAAACCTGTCGGCAGTAACCACTCGAAGCCTAGAGAGGTCTGCTCGTACGGGGAGTCTTTCGGTAAGTCGTCTTCGCTCGCTCCGACGCCGTTGTCCTCGTTGGCGGATGCGGTCAGAAATCCGGCGAGGACATGGTCGGCCGGGCGAGATTCGACTAAGCGGGCCGACGATTCATCGACTCCGAGTACTCGACCACCAAACCTTTCACTCAAGCCGCGAGCGAAAGCATTGTAGTCTGCGTGCGTCAGCGGAGAACTAGTCATTGCTACCTCAATACGTGATCGATGGTGGCGACCCTCGCGGCCTCAAGCAGTCGGCTAGGCTCGATCCCCCAGGTCTGTTTCAGTTTTTCTTGCGACGCGGCCTCGAGAATGCCCAGATGAGCGAAGCGGATGGCTCGGGCCAGCTCTCTCCCGGCGAGTCGGTGAACCGTTCGTACACGCCTAATTGCAGAGAACAGGTCGCGTAGTACTGCGTCGGGCAGGGGCACATCGAGGGCCGTCGCTAGCGCAGTGAACAGCCCAAAGTTCTGAGGCACAGCTGCATCTGATGAAGGACCTGACCCGGTCCAGTTGCGGACACTTGCACGATCAACATCGTGTCCGCTCGCCTCCAGGCGCTTCAGGATGGTTGATATAGTCACGCCGCTCATTGAGACAGCCGCCTGCACCATGGAAAGCCATTGTTCCCTCTTCTCGGCGAACGGCTTCAGAGGTCCGTCATCTAGCGCTTCAAGCACGAACTCCGAAAATCGAGCTTGGCTGTTGTCATTGACCACTATCGTCTCGTCTCCTCGTTCCAAGTCTCGTGCAGCCTTTGTGCGCAAATGTCCCCCAACGCGACCGAGAACGTCGAAGCGCGCTCCTTCGGGTGCGACAATCGAATTTCCGTCGGCGAAAAGAATCATCACGCTGCCGGAAGGGGGGCGAGGTAGATCTCCTGCGATCTCGTCGAAGCAGGAATGGGTGACGGAGGACGGCAGCACGTCGAGTCCCACGGCCTCCCCGGTCGCGCGAGTGTGGCGCTCGAGCTCTTGCAGCAACGGTGTCAATATCGACGCGACGCGTTCGAGTCCCGGCAGATGCTCAAGCGCCGCACGCTGGTCCCGCAAGCCGAACCACGCCGCCCGACGCTCGGTGGGGTCAGCGACTAGATGAAGCGTCGAAGGGTGACTGCGCAGCGCAGAATCGATTGAGCGCTTCCCGAAGTACCCACACAGCACAGCATTTGTTGCGCGATACGCTCGTCGACGCCAGTAGTGCGGGCGCACATAGATGCCGTATTCTCCCAGCGAACCGGCGGGCACGTTGAGTTCAGCGGCGAGTAGCTCGCGCACACCTGCAGCCTCGGTTTCATCGCGCGTGAGAACCGCAGTGTCACCCCGCCCAGGCACCGAGAGCGCGGCGCGAACAATGGCATTGCGACGTTCAACGGGGTGCTGGCCTTTGCTCGCAACGGATAAGAGCTGAGCTGCGTGAGAAAACTGCCGCGCAGCAACCGAGTCTTTCTCAACCAATTGCGCGAGAGCCTGCAAAAAAGCTTCGTACTCACGCACGGCCTGGTCATCGAGCGCAACCCGCTGCCTAATGGCCCACCAAGCGTGCTTCGCCTGACGCGCAACGAAATATGCTGTTGCTGGCGCGCCCGGTTCCATCTGGAGAGCGAAGTCAAGACTTCGATCCGCCAACGCTCGATCCTCGCCTACCGAGTGAACGATGAGCCGCGGCGCTGCGGGTATCGACCCAACAACGTGCGCATGCACCTCGCCGTGCAAAACATCGGAGATCGGTGTGAGCTCAGAGGGAGTGCTCGCAAGGATGAGCGTCCGGCTGCCGGCACTTCGCCGAATGAGCACCGAGCGAGCAAGTTCGTGCGTCGCTGCGCCGCTCGCACCCTGCAGGTCCACAATCAGCAGGTCTACGGCGTCGAGCTCGGACAAATGTGTCTCGCGGAGCACGCCCCGCGAACAGGTCAAAAGATGAGGACGCACGAGATCCTGACTGGAACGACGGCCAAGCGTACCTCGTGAACCGCGCTTAAAAGCCCCCGAGGGCATCGCCGCGTCTACTGCAACGTAGCAAGTGCCGGGCAACAACATATCCGCAAAGTCTTCGCGATTCCGTGCAACCGCACGCTCCCAGTCCGGGCACTCGAGATCGTGGGGAAGGCCGCCGGCGGCGTGCCGCGTCGCACGGGCGTGCTTGCGCCACTTCTCAGCCGCGATCGGAGGATAGATCCGAAGCTCGGAGAGCTGGTCATTGAGGAACGGCAAAAACGCCAGCTTGGCGTTGAGCGGCAACCAAGAAACGCGCTCCGCCCACCGGACATGAAGGTGAAACGGAAGAAGGGATGCTGCCTGAAGCTCGGCCCACGGAAAGAACGCGATGTTCACTCCGCCAGTGCTGACCCGAAGCACATGGAGCGCCGGCATCAACCACCGGTCGACGTCCAAGTAGGTGAGCGCTCGAGTCGAATCCAACTACAGCACCCGCACGACTCGCGGGGTTACCGCGCGAAGAAGGTCCTCTACGCCAAGCAAGTTCTCTGCCTCCGCCTACGTGTCCGATCCAGCTCGCTAGGAGTAGTCGATCGGGGAGCATATGCCCGAAGCGGGGGCCTTGTAATCAGAATCCAGGGGGGAGATCTCTAGAGAGCCACAAGGTCGCCAGAGAGCGCCCTTCGCAGCCTGGAAGGTGGTATTCTCGCCACGAAAGCGGCGCGCTTTGGAGCCAGGCGGACCGAGGAAATCTCAAGAGCCTGCCGATCGCACGGCTCCGGGGACTGACAATAGTACTACGGTGAACCAGACCCGTTGCCTCGAGATAGGAACGCCGCCCGCGCGCATCGCGCCAACCTTGAACGCTTGACCGACGTACTTCAGCTTTCCGCCGCCGGACTCCTTTTGCAGCCCGAACCGCAGCGGCACAGTCACGCTGAGTCGCTCTCCGGCGCGACCTCTACGAAGCCCGGGTTCAATGAGCTGAAGGTGTTCGAGTGAGGCACGAAAACCCGCTGATCAAGGGCCTCAAGGTCAAGCTCGCATACCTGGTGAAGCGGACCTTGATGAAGCAATCGAAGGACCTCGGAGATCGCCAGGCAGGCTGCCACTGCGCCGACAAACGGCGCCCCTACCGCCTTGCCCGCGAGCAAAGTGGCACCGCACTGGTCGAGTTCGTGCCGTTGGATCATCTTTCCATACGCCTGTGCCAACGGTCGGTCGGCAGAGTCCCCGCGCGGTTTCCAAAGGCCCGCCGCCGCACGAGATCCGGGCAGCGTGTGGAGGCGCATCCTGCGGAAATCATCATGGCCCCGTCCGAGGCCTGCTTCCACAATGAAGTCGAAGCCCACTTGGTCGAGTACGCGGCGCCCTTCAGCGTTGTCTAGACCGCAGAGCGCGACGCGAGGTTCCGAAGCGTGTCGGCGGAATGTGCCGTCGAACCAACGCTCCACGATCGCGGTCGAGAACCCCCGTTGCTCCGCCCAAGCGGCCATCGCACGAGTCTTCTTCTGACCTACAAGCGTTAGATCCGACAGCACCGAGGTGCTTTCAGTGGAGGTCGTGACGATGTCCGTGTCCTGCAGCACCAGTTGAAGCCGCGACGGGTCAGAATACGGAAGCAACCCAAGCGCCCAAAGAAATGCTTGCCCGAGGTGGCCAAGACTGAGAAGCCAGAGCTTAGTTGGCAGCACGGTAAGCGACGGCGCGCCGTCCGTTGCGAGCCAAGCGGCGCAAGGCGCTGGCTGCCAGAGTGAGAGGCCGAGAGCGCGATAGCCAGCCGCTCCGCCTTCGCGACGAACATACGAGAGCGCCTCGCTGACCGCCAGCGCGGCCGACAGCATGGGGGAGAGCGGCATCGACCGCTCAACGGAGGGCCCGTGGTCTCCTACCGGCAAGACACCACCGCGCCAGCCCGCAAAGGCAGTTCGGACGTGGAACTCGCATCGACGCGGCCCAGCCCCACCGCCAATCTGAATACGAACCTCGCCTTGTTCTTCTCCGATCTGCCCGCCGAGCATGCGAACGGCGTTCGCCAGTGTTGGGCATATTGGAAAAGGCGCGAGGCATGGCGTGTCGAAGACGCCCGAAACTGTCACGCCGCCGAGGAAAACCCGGCGAGCAAGCGCGACGGTGGTGAGTAGCGCAACCTGTTGAGACTTTGATGCCAGCGCTCCAGCATCAATCGCTAGATGCAGCTTGTATCCATGAAACTTAGCGACGGCATCAGCGAGAGTGGAGGCAGCGCCGCTGTCGAGCTCCGCCTTCACTAGTCGATGGAGATCATCAGCTTGAACAAGATTGGCCATCAGGGTGCTCCTACAAGCCGACGTGAAAGAATGCGCTGCGGTCCGAAGCAGGAATCTCTTCCCAGCTTCGCGCCCCCGAGTAGCGGTAGATCCCGAGCGCCCGTCGACGGATCGTGGCGCGCGCGAAGCTCGGGATAATGAACGCGATGTGCCCTCTCTCCGCGATCATGGGGTGGGCGCGATCAGAATCGCTCTGCGCTGCCCCGAAGGGGTGGGTGTGAACGTCAGCGACGACGGCCAGATCGCGTCGCTCACAAATAGCCCAAAGCGCGCCGAAGTAGCGGCCGTCGAAATGGACGATTCCGCTCTCCAAGCAATTGGGATCGAGGTCGTCGTATAGGACAAAGTCCACGATTCGCGCCGCGTCGCCGCTGCGCGCTCCCAGCAAGAACGCACCGCTTTCGCGGCGACCCACAAGCCCGCGGCTCCGGAGGGCGCGCGTCAAACGGCGCCATGTGAACCACGAGCAAGAAATCTCATGCCGCGGTGACAGCAGGCGACGTGTAGTCGCTGCAATTGAGTAGGTCATGCACGAGCTCCAGGTATTGAACGAGACCCTCTTTGGGTCGCCAGATTTTCGAGGGCAGTTCCGTGCGCCAGTTGTCGTGGCCAGCAATGCTCGTTCGGTCGCACGGTAGATACAGAGCCGTTCCACCCTGCCATCCCGAGCGGAACACTGTGCTGACCCGCCCGCCGCGGCTCTGTGGCCAGGCGCCCGCGGAGAGCCAATTCTTGGTGACGAGGTCCCATGGCGCCCCAGTCGGCAGGGTCTCGGGGTATCCGGAGCACTCGAAGCGAAAGCAGTAATCGTGATGGTCTCGCGCCTTGACCGTTACAAACACGTGAGGCCACAGGATCTCGACGAGTTTCCAACGCCCATCCGCTTCCCCCATGAGAAAGGGCGCGCGAGCGAGATCGGCTCGCAGCGCCCGTTCGTCTGGCGTTTGCACTAGCGGTTTCCCTCTGACGCACCGTTGACGCGTTCGTCTGGCACCAGATCGAATTTCAGGTGACAGTCGGGACAGCGCGTGAGCGCGCCGAGGTGAACGTTTGGCGACGGTCGCGTGTGCGTGCCGGCGAGCTGGAGGACGTGCTCAGTCGCGTCCTCCGGACTCATGTCGAACTTCTCGGCAGCCCAGCGCTTGACGCGCGCCACGGTGCTGCTCGGACCGAACGGGTGCTCGACGTGCTTCGCGTTGAACGTGACGGTCACGCGCACACGGTGGCAGCGATGCACGTGAACTTTGATACCGCCGTGGCCGGCGTGCTTGCGGAGCTTGGCCTGGTCATCGGGCGCGTCGTCGTGATCCTCCAAGAGCAGCAGGACGGCTGCGTCGAGCGAGTAGCGAGCGATGAGCAACGTCTTGAGCTCGGTGAAGCTCTGGTCGGCTTGCACCTCGAGGTGCTCGACGCCGCTGATCACCTCACCCTGAACGAACACGCGAACCAAATTTGAGGCATTTTCCATGGTGGTTTCCTTGACGATGCGAGCGTTGTGCCGTACAAGACGAATTCGTATACAGACAGCGCCAAAAAAAGCCCCCTCGCGGGGTATTACGATAGAGTACATGTGAACTATACGAATTCGTAATGTCTGGGTCAAGTCCGTCTGAAGAAGTATTCAAAATCCGGCTCCGTGGAGTTCGCGAGATGCGAGGCCTCAGTCAGTCGGATTTGGCAACAAAAACCGGCCTGCAGCCCGCTGCGATCTCGCACTTCGAGACCGGGGCGCGACGCCCATCATTCGAGAATTTGCGTCGGCTGGCCGTCGCGCTGGATGTGTCGACCGATTACTTACTCGGGCGCGTAGATTCTCCAGAGGAATCCGCCGGCGCCGATGTCGCTTTTCGCGGCTATCAGAAGCTCTCCGATCGCGATCGCCAGGTCGTGCAGGGGCTCATCGCGCAAATGACGGAGCGCATCGGTCTGAGCGGAGAGCCATTGTTCGCGAAGCGCGCGCCGAAGGTATCAGGACAACGCGGGAAGAAGCAGACGTGAGCTCGAGCGGACGGGAACTGCGCTCGACAAATCGCGTATGCCTTTCGATCTAGAAGCTCTCGATCTTTGTGCCAGGCTTGAGCAGGCCTAGGTTGGTCAGATAGTCGATCACCCCCGCAATGTTGGCATCGTAGGCGATGTGGCAGAACGCGCGCATGTTGGGCACGC
>Ga0210387_10002091_pt1 | contig 15166 bp, 15 predicted proteins | sample IncBWC7OmetaG_FD_160108 | JGI IMG/M metagenome (GOLD analysis project Ga0210387, IMG submission 160108) | Forest soil microbial communities from Barre Woods Harvard Forest LTER site, Petersham, Massachusetts, United States - Inc-BW-C-7-O ...
AGGCGGGAGCGTACGGAATCCAGGGGATCGGCGGGCGCTACGTGACCCGTGTTGAAGGCTGCTACTTCAACGTAATGGGGATGCCGCTCGCGCGGCTTTGGGCAATGCTTCAAAATCCCGAGCTAGAGACGATGCGAAGAGCTCACCATGCCGATCAAGGCTGAGACGCGTTACTTCTTGTCGTCAGTCGGCGTGGGAGGTGGCGCAGTAGCCGCCGGCGGGGCGGGCGGATTTACAGGTTGAGTGGTGTGCTGGTCGCCGTGCATACCTTCTTTGAAACTGCGAATTCCTTCGCCGAGGCCGCGCATGACGTCGGGAATTCTGCGTCCGCCGAAGAAAATCAGCACGATTACCAGAATAATTAAAAGATGGGGAATGCTTAGCGCTTCCATCTGATCCCTCTCTACCCTGCCGCTACCTGCATTTCAACTGTACCGCATTGGGATGCGGGCAGCATAGCGTTCAGTTCCTAGAGTATAACACGCTCGTCACCCACCCGGCGCGTGACGCGTTCTCGATCGAGATACTCGAGCAGAGGGATGGCGTATTTTCGCGTTATGCCCGTAAGTTCTTTGAACACAGGGATTGGGAGCTTCTCGCCGCGTTCTTTACGATATTTTGCGAGCAGTTCACGCAGCTTCGCGACGGCACTTCTGTGGAACACCAGGTCATCAGTGACCTTGATGAGAACCTTTTCGCGCAACAGGATTTGCAGGATTTTCTGCGCGCGCGCCGATTCTACAGGTAGCTTTTCAAGTACTGCGGCGAAGCTGGGAACAGTGAAGCCTGCGCGTTCGAATTCTTTTTCGATGAGTTCCTTCGCTTTCGCTTCGTCGGACGAAAGCGCGATCTCTCGACCGGCCCGTTGAACGAGATCACCGGAGAGCGAGACTGCCTTCTCTCTCACCAGATCGTCCAGGGCGACGGCGAAAATTTCGGGCCTTGTCTTTCCTGCGCGAGAACGCAAATCCTGTTTCGGAATTCCGGGCAGCAACGGATTCGCACGATGAAACTCTTCAATCGCTTTGCGGAGCGCCGCCGAATAGGCGGCCACAGTTTTCGGGGAGGCAATCGTAAACGGCTGGTCACCGATTACCCGCACGCGCTTCGCGTCTGTGAGGTTTTTCGCGACCTGCTGGATTTCGGCGCTGGTCCAGCCAGTGCGAGCGATGATCTGCGACAGGGCCAAACCTTGCGGAGCCGACTCGGTACAAGCGGCGAGTATCTCTTCGTGATTGCCGCGTTTGAGAGTCTCGAGAAATGGCGCGACCGCTGTGTCGGCGCGCTTGTGTCGCGGAGCTTGAACGTCCAACGCGGTGCCACCGCCGATCGTGATGACTGGAGAAAACTGGCGCAGGATGAAGCGGTCGCCCGGTAGCAGGAGAACAGGCTGATCGAGCCGCAGTTGAGCGAAAGAGGATTCGCCTGGGGCGAGTTCGGTGGCGGAGACTAAAACAACGTCTGCAATTGCTTCAGCCGTTCCTTGATGAAAATGAACGCGAGCGCGGTTCTTAAGCGGGCGCGCTGAACTAAGCAGCGTAATCCGCGCGTCGAGGCGCCTGGTCGGCTCGAAAACGGCAGGAGGAGCGAGGACCATTCCGCGCTGGATTTCTCCGCGTTCAATACCAGCGAGGTTTACGGCTGTGCGCTGACCTGCCACTGCGCGCGTGACGGGTTTGCCGCCCGAATGAATTCCGCGCACGCGAACTCGTTTTCGGAGCGGGTACAATTCGGCTTCGTCTTCTGTCTTCAGCGTGCCTGAAACGAGAGTGCCGGTGACGACTATGCCAAAACCTTTCATTGAGAACGCCCGGTCGATAGGCAAGCGGAAGTGATAAGTGGCATCTTTGGGAGGCGAGGCTGCCGCCATCCTTTGCAATTCCACCTTGAGAGCATCGAGACCAGCGCCCGTTGTTGCGCTGACCGGCACAATCGGCGCTCCCTCCAGAAAAGAGCCTCGCACAAAATCTTCAATTTCGAGGCGCACGAGGCCGAGGACGTCGGGATCGACAAGATCAGATTTCGTGATCGCGACGATTCCTCGCGGAATTCCCAGCAGACGGCAGATGTCAAAGTGCTCACGCGTTTGGGGCTTAATTGATTCGTCGGCGGCGACGACGAGCACGACTAGATCGATGCCGCCCACTCCAGCAAGCATGTTGCGCACGAATTTCTCGTGGCCGGGAACGTCTACGAAACCGATTCGGACCTCGCCGAGATCGAGAAAGGCGAATCCCAGGTCGATGGTGATGCCGCGACGCTTTTCTTCTTCAAGGCGGTCTGGGTCGGTTCCAGTGAGCGCTTTGACGAGCGTGGATTTGCCGTGGTCGATGTGGCCGGCTGTGCCAACGATGACGTGTATGGTGGCGTCCATCAGGAGGATTCGATGCGCGGGACGATGCTAACGGACGTGCACGCGAAAGACAAATGCGGGCGCTTCGGGTGACCGAAGCGCCCCCATAGCGAACCTGCGCGAACTCGGCGTGACTACTGAGCCGCTGCTTTCTGTTGAAGAGGCGGAGCCGTAGTAGAGCCTTTGAATTTCGGTTTGCCGAGTTTTGTAATCCAAATTCCGGAATTGATGTCGTTGAAGAAGATGAGTCCGTTGGCTGGTTGCGCGCCCCACGCCCACTGGACATTGGGACGGAAGCCTTCGGGGTCGGCGGTCCAGAGGCGCGCGATTTCACGTCCCTGGCCGTAAAGATTGCCGCGAAGCTCACCGGAAATATCGACGACGCGGCCGCCGCCTGCATAATCGCCGAGAAACAGCATGTCGTCCGCGGCCCAAACATTGTGAACGCCGCCTTCGGGAACTTCGTAGTAAGCGACTTCGCGCGGGTGCTCGATATCGGTGACGTCCATCACGTGGCAAATCCCGCGGACCGGAATTCGCCCTTTATCGTCGATATCGAAGAGTGCGGGGAAAACTTCGTCGCCGATGAAAACATAATTCTTGTAGCGGAACGCGGTGTGCGTGCCGGCGAGCCATCCGTTTCCGTACATTTCGAAGTGGTTGTACTTGAATTGCGACACCAGCTGCGGATGCTCGGGGCTGCCGCCTTTGATTCCATTGCCGACGTCGAGAATGATCATGCCATCGCGCCAGTAGGCGAGGTAGGCGAGACCGTCCTTCACGTAGAGATCGTGGAGATAGCGTCCCGTTTCCGTAGGACCCTCTGGGCCGACGACCGTTTGCGCAGTGGCGTTCTCAGTCTGCCAGCGCGCCACTTCCTTAGGGTGGACGGGGTCCTGGAAATCGATGATGCGGAGCGAACCAGTCGCGTCATCGGTGATGTAGACGTAATGCGAATTGATGAACGCGCTGTGTACTCCAACTGTGACCGTTTCAGTGTATTCGGAAATCGTTTTCAGATGCGCAGGATCGGAAGCATCGAAAAAAACAATGCCATTTTTGCGATTGGAGGCACCCTCGCGCGTGAACACACCGATTTTTTCGTCGGGAGTGGTACTAACGTCATTCACCAGGCGCGCGTCAACCTTCATTGAGTCGAGTGCTTTCGGATTCGCAGGATCGGAAATGTCGTACGCATAAACTCGATCGGCAATCGTTGCCACATAGAGATGGTTGCCGACGATCCACTGCTCGGAGGTCTGCAGCACCTTTCCGTCGGTAGGATTCTTCGACGGAATATGCGCGACAACTTCGATGGAGCGCTCTGCGTTTCGGGGCGTCACGGTAATTGCGGCCGCTGCGTCGTGCCCTCCGATCGAAGCTTTGACGACGTATGTTCCAGGTCGCACTGCGACAAATCCGCCGTCTGGGTAAATCGAGGCGCCCGCGCCTGAGACGCTCCAGCTCGTGAGTACGTCTTTCACTTCGGCGCCTTTCGCAATCTTTGCTGAGGCGGTGAAGTGAACTACATCGCCGGTCTTTGCGTTCGTGTTCGCAGGTGAGACGGAAAGAGATTGCACGGTGTCTGCTACCACGCGGATGCTGGCTTCAGCGCTCGCAGGACCCGCGGTCGCCTGTAGTTTTGCGGTGCCGGGAGCTACCGCGGTGACCATGCCGGAGGCGTCAACCATTGCGATCGCGGGAGTATCTGACTTCCATTGAATTGGTACGTCCGTGCGAGGATCTCCGTTCGCATTGCGCGCCGTGGCGGAGAGAAGCGTAGAACTGCCAACGGCCAGGGCCATCGACATGGAAGCGATATCGATTTTTGCAACCGAAGGGGTGACAACGGTAACGTGCGCGATCCCCGGCTTGCCGCCAATCACGACGCCCACGGTAACCACTCCGGGCTGGTGAAATACGACGACGCCTTTGTCATCGGCGCCCGCTACATCGAAGGGAGCGGCAAACCAGACTTCAGGTTTTTCGTCGATCACTTTTCCGGCGGCATCTTTCGCGACCGCCGTGAATTGAACTTTGTCGCCAACGTGGACTTCGGTCCCATTGGGCGTCACGTCAATTGTGGCCGGCTTGGGGCCCTCTGCGGGTTTCGTTTCCTGCGCGCGCGCCATCGGTGCAAATGCAATTATGGCTACTGCAATCAAAGCTGCCGCACACCTCTTCACAGAATTCATGCACTGCTCCCTTCGAATGTAAATACCAGGCGGAGAAAGTGACTGGAAGGCGAGAGTTTGTCAAGAGCAACGGGCGGACGGTGGCCCGTCCGTTTACGATTGCCGCATCGCCCCTGGGGATGTCTCGCTGAAGAAAAGTTCGGAGGTTTAGAGCGTGACGCTGCCGTACAATCTGGGTCTTCATGTACTCGATCATCCACAGCGTATTGTTGGCGCTTCAATGTTTCCACGTGCTGTTTCTAGCTTTGCACGATTGGATTCCGTTGGGGACGCTGAATGACGTGAACGCCGTTCGCGCGACGATCCCACCCCGCAAACTTGTGACTGGAACGCTTATCAGTCTCGTCCCCTTTACGATTGGCCTTGGTGCCAGCGCCGTTTTCTTTGGGAAAGCCTATCCCGCGTGGCTGTTTTGGTGGCTTTGGATTAGCTACGGACTCTTATTTTTCGGCGAGCTAAAGGCCTGGTGGATTCCATATTTCTTTCGTTCCGAGCCCGAACGTGCAGCGCGATACACCTCGATGTTTGACGGCACACATGCATTCCTGCCCGTCCGGAATGGCATCAGGGTAAATACACTGCATGCGGTGCTTCACGTCATGACGCTGATCACCTTAGTTGTGTTGGCGGCGCTGTCTGAGTACGGGAGTTGATCCATCTTCGGCTTGCATACTTACTATTGTCACTAAACGGGACGCGATGAGACGGGCTAGCGGGCTTCACGCGTTGCCATTTCTATTTCATTCGAGATGGCGAGAGCGGCAGTGCGGGGATTCCTTGCTGCGGTGATCGGGCGGCCTACGACCAGGTAGTCTGCGCCGGCGTGGATCGCTTCCGCTGGAGTGGCAACACGCGACTGGTCGTTGAGCGATGCGGCGACGGGTCGAACGCCGGGAACAACGATGAGGAACTTCGGGCCACAGGCGTGGCGGATGGAACGAGCTTCGTGAGCAGATGCCACGACGCCGTCCATGCCTGCTTGTTTTGCGAGACGCGCGAGGGCGAGTCCGCGGCTTGCGGGCGAGCCGGACATCCCCATCCTTCGCAGCGCTGGCGCATCAAGACTCGTGAGGATCGTCACCGCAAGGAGCGCAGGACGATTCTTCCCGCTGCCGGCGGCTTCGCGCGCCGCGCGCATCATTTCGACTCCGCCCGAGGCGTGCAGGTTGAGCAGACGCACCCTGGGCAGCTTGGCGGCCGCGGCGACGGCGCCAGCGACGGTATTTGGAATGTCGTGGAATTTCAGGTCGAGGAAGACATCAAAACCAAGGCCCGCGAGCTTTTGAACGGCGCGCGGGCCTTCGGCGGTGAAAAGTTGGAGACCGACTTTGAACATCCCTGTGACGCCTCGAAGTTGCCGGGCCAATACTAGCGCTGGCCCGAGGCGGGCGTAGTCGAGGGCGACTATTAGTCGGCGCGTTCCGTGGTTCGTGGGCGTGTAGGCACCTCAAGCAGTTCCAGCCGGACCTTTGCAAGGCCATGCTGGTCAAATCCAAGCCGACGAGCTACTTCGTACGAGACGTCCAATTCGCGGCCTTCGATATAGGGTCCGCGGTCATTGATCCGGACGACCTCGCTGCGGTGGTTGCGGGTGTTCACAACCCGCACGATTGACCCGAGAGGAAGCGTCGGGTGAGCCGCAGTGGCGGCATACATATCATAAGTTTCGCCGTTTGCGGTCGGCTGACCATCAAAATCGTCGCCGTACCAGCTAGACGTACATTCCCAAACCGCAAGTGGCTTGCGGGTGGCTGCGCTCAGTTTGGTTGCAGGGGGCGTGTGCAGTGAGGCGGAACTTGAGGGAGGGTTGCTCGGCTTCCCGGCGGATGTAGGATTCACCGACGGAACCAAAACGAGCAGACCCCAACCTAAAAACACCGACTGCATAATCACGAAGAGTTTCGATTTCATTTTCACCTTAACCTTATTTGAATCAGCAAATTATACCTTTTCGAGAGTGCTTCCGGCAACCACTTTATCCCTGTAGAGACCCTCGTAAAGTGCTGATTTCAAATACCCTTTCGTCCCGGCACCACATTTCGAGGTCACCCACTAAACTCTCTGATGCGCGTGGGTCCACAAAATGGGCCGTTCCAACCTCAACCGCCGATGCGCCGACGATCATATATTCAGCAATGTCGGCCGGGCTCTCAATACCGCCAAGCCCCACAATCGGAATCTGAATCACCCGATGCAGTTCGTGAACCAGTCTTACTGTTATAGGTTTGATGGCCGCGCCCGACAACCCGCCTGTCGTACTACCGAGACGGGACCGACGATTGTGGCTGTCTATACACAGTGCGGGGTAGGTGTTGGCGACGACGAGAGCATCGGCTCCTTCGGATTCTGCAGCCTTCGCTGTAAGTCCAATAATTCCAATGCTCGGCGATAGTTTTACCCAGAGCGGACGCTTCGCTGCGCTCCTCGCGGCGGAAACGACGGAAGCGGTGAGCGCTGGGTCAGTACTATATTCGATGCCCCCGGATTCGACGTTTGGGCAGGAAATGTTGAGTTCGTAGGCGGCGATGCCTTCGGCATCTTCAAGAATGCGAATCACTTCTACGTACTCTGAGATAGTTTTGCCGAAGACGTTGCCGATCACCGCAGTATCGAATCCTCGAAGGGTGGGGAGTTTTTCGGACACGAAGGCCCGGACGCCGACGTTCTGGAGCCCTATTGCGTTGACCATGCCACTTGGCGTATCGCAGATTCGAGGAGGCGGGTTTCCCGCCATCGGCTCGAGAGACAAGCCTTTCACTACGAGGCCGCCGAGACGGTTCAGATCGACAATCGGAGCGAACTCGACTCCGTAGCCAAAGGTTCCACTGGCGGCAATGATTGGGTTTTTGAGGTGGAGGGTGCCGACGCTGACTCGGAGGTCAACTTCCGCGGGCCGTGGGATGCGTGCCGGCTCGGGCGAACTCACGGGAAGAAGTCTACCACGCGGGTCAAGAAATCGGGCCGCGATGGCGGGAGTGCCGCTGCGATTCCTGGGTTCGTGTGTTAGGATGTCGCGCGATGCGCGTCGTAGAAAAGCGACAACTGCTGTCAGCGGAAGAAATCGGCCGGACGCTTCAGCGGCTGGCACACGAAATCGTCGAGAAGAGCGGCGGGACGAAGGATCTTGCGCTGATTGGCGTGCGTCGGCGCGGGGTTCCGCTTTCACAGCGGCTCGCGGCGATCATCAAGACGGCGGCGGGCGTGAGCGTTCCGGTCGGGACGCTCGACATTACACTTTACCGCGACGATCTTTCGACCGTGGCGCAGCAACCGGTGGTGCACTCGAACGAAATCGACTTTCCGGTGGACGACCGCGACATTGTGCTGATCGATGACGTGCTGTACACGGGGCGAACGGTTCGAGCTGCGATGAACGGGCTTTTTGACCTTGGGCGGCCTCGGCGGATCCGACTTTGCGTGCTGGTCGACCGCGGGCACCGTGAGCTTCCTGTGGAGGCTTCGTTCATCGGCCGCCTGGTGGAAACGAGTGACACGGAAATCGTAGAAGTCCGCCTTCAGGAAATTGACGGCGAGGAACGCGTGATGCTGGTAGATCGCGTTTCCTGAGGCCCAGGCAGTCCTTCTGGAGGCGTTCGCCTAAAGGGAAACAGTGCTGCAGCGATTGGAACACCTGCTCGGAATCGAACCCCTCACCCGCGAGCAAATCACATTTATTCTTGATCAGGCAGCCCCGTTCCAGGAATTTCAGCGTCATCCTTTGAAAAAATTAGCGACGTTGCGCGGCAAGACGGTGGCGCTGGCATTTTTCGAAGCGTCGACGCGGACGCGCATCAGCTTCGCGACTGCGACTTCTCGCCTCGGCGCCGACCAGATGAACCTGCAAGCCGAAGCGTCCAGTTTAAAGAAAGGCGAATCGCTGATCGATACGGTGCGTACACTTGAGGCGATGCGTCCGGATGGGATCGTGATGCGGCACAGCTCGTCAGGTGCTGCCGCGTTTGTGGCGCAACGTCTCGAGATTCCGGTGCTCAATGCGGGCGATGGAACCCACGAACATCCCACGCAGGCACTGCTCGACGCGCTCACAATTCGCGATCGTCGTGGCAATTTGGACGGATTGAACGTGACGATCCTCGGGGACATTCTGCATAGCCGCGTGGCGCGATCGAATATCCATTTGCTCAGCAAATTCGGGGCGCAGATAACATTGTGCGGGCCGGCGATGTGGGTGCCGGCCGAATTTGAAGGCCTAGCGCCGAATGTCCGGCGCGTGTTGCGGATTGAAGACGCACTCGAAGGCGCCGACGTGATTGTCGTGCTGCGCGTTCAGACCGAGCGGATCAACGAGCCGGCCCTCGCTGCGGAAGAATATATTCTGCGCTATCAACTCACTTCCGAACGGTTGCGCCTCGCGAAATCGGATGCGCTTATGTTGCACCCTGGCCCGATGATTCGCGGGCTCGAAATCGACCCTGTGGTGGCGGACGGGCCGCAATCGTGCGTGCTCGAGCAGGTGACGAACGGACTCGCCGTGCGGATGGCATTGCTGTATCACCTGGTCGGAGGCGCACTAGCCGACGCGCCACATCCCGCGGATGCGAGTTCAGCGGCAAATTCTGCGAAGGGAACCTCGAATGCTGCTGATTAAAAATGGACGAGTGATCGATCCGAGTAGCCGAACCGACGCAGCGATGGACGTCTTGCTGGACGGCGAACACATTTCGAAGGTGGGCGTAAGCCTCTCTGCCCCGGACGGAGCAGAGCTTTTCAATGCGAAAGGATTGATCGTCGCGCCCGGATTCATCGATCTTCACTGCCATTTGCGCGAGCCCGGGCAGGAGATGTCCGAAACGATTGAGACGGGCACTCGCGCGGCTGCGCGCGGAGGATTTACGGCGGTCTGCACGATGCCGAACACTCAACCTGTGAACGACAGCGCTTCGGTGACGCGTGGAATTGTGGAACGAGCTGCCGCTGCCGCAAGCGTTCGTGTGTGGCCGATTGGCGCGGCATCCGTGGGAAGCAAGGGAGAAGCTCTCGCGGAAATCGCGGCGATGAAAGATGCAGGGATCGTGGCCGTGAGTGACGATGGTAAACCAATTGCCACCGCGCGATTGATGCGGCAAGTGATGGACTACTGCCGCGCGCTCGATTTGCCCGTGATTGATCACTGCGAAGATGCATCGCTTTTTGCGGGCGGAATGATGCGCGAGGGAAAGCAGTCAATCAAGCTGGGGTTAAGAGGAATCCCGTCGCAATCGGAATCGATTTGCGTGGGGCGCGACGTGGAAGTGGCGAATTTGACGGGCGCTCGGCTGCACATCGCGCATATGTCGACGCTCGGTTCGCTTGAATATGTGAGGACGGCAAAGAACATGGGGTTGCGCGTAACGTGCGAGGTGACGCCGCATCATTTCACGCTGACCGACGAAGACGTGCAATACGACACACACTTCAAAATGAACCCTCCGCTGGCTTCGCGCGCCGATCGCGATGCGCTGGTGCAAGGTCTTGTAGACGGCAGTATCGACGCGATTGCAACGGATCATGCGCCGCATCATCCGGCGAGTAAGGATGTGGAGTTCGATCGGGCGCCTTTTGGTATTATCGGGTTTGAGACGGCGCTTGCTCTGGGACTCAGCGTACTGGTGCATTCGGGAAAGGTTCCGCTCGCGCGACTTGTCGAGCTACTCACGACGGGGCCGGCGCGGGTATTGGGTATCGAGCGAAAGATTGCGGCGGGAGAACTTGCCGATCTGACAATTTTCTCGACAGAACACGAGTGGACTTTCCATGCGGCCGATTCGCCGAGCAAATCGCGCAATACACCTTTCGATGGCCGCACCTTTCGAGGTGCTCCGATGGCCACAATTGTTGGTGGACGAATCGTGTACCGGCGCGAAGCAGCCGCTGCCGCGAAGTAATTCACGCTGTGACCAATTTCCAAGCTCGATCGTTCAATTTCCGATGTTAGTGCGCGGTGGGTTCTGCAGCGGGGTGCATTCCGTGCTGGGGAACTTCATGGACGCCGCGGGCGGGCGATTCCTGATAGAAGCGGTAAAATTGATTCAGCGGGCCCGCGCCTTTTCCGATTGTGTATGACTTCTCGATCGCCTTGGTGACATAAGCCTTCGCAAGAATTACCGCTTCGCGAAGTTGCTGGCCTGTTGCAAGCTGCGCGGCGATCGCGGATGAAAACGTGCAGCCAGATCCGTGGGTGTTGGGACTCTTCACGTGATCTCCCCCGAACGTTTCGACTCCTGCGCCTTCGCATAGAACGTCGATCGGCTTATCGAGATGTCCGCCGGTGACGACCACTGCACGCGCGCCCATTTCGATCAGTTTCTGTCCGGCGGCCTTCATTCCGTTCAGGTCTTTTACTTCGATCCCAGTGAGAAATTCCGCTTCCGGGATGTTGGGAGTGATCACGCTGACGCGCTTTAGAAGCTCGTCGCGTACAAACTTCAAGCCGGCGGTGTCCAACAGCTCTTCGTTTCCAGCAGTCGGACGAAACACCGGATCGAGGACGACGCGCGCAAATTTGTGCTTGTCGAGAAATTCGGTGACGACTACCGCGTTACCGCGATTCGCGAGCATACCGATCTTTACAGTCGAAATCGTGACGTCGTCTGCCAGCTCGTCAAGCTGCGCGCGCAATTGCGCTGCAGGAGTTGCGTGAACCGCTTTCACACCTTGTGTTGATTGCACGGTGAGCGCGGTGATTGCTGCAACGCCATAGCAGTTATGGGCGGCGAACGTTTTCAAATCGGCGCCGACACCCGCACCGCAGGAAGGATCGAATCCAGCAATCGTCAGAAGAATGGGTGGGGCGTGGTTCACATGATTATTCAATTTGCAGTGTCCTCCGCGCGAGGCACAAATGCCGACGTCACCCAATTTGCGGGGAACGCCGGCAAAGAAAAATGTACGCGTGTTGCGGCACGCCACGCAAGGAGAAATTTCAACGGCGAGTCGAGTGAGTGCTTGGAAACCACTCGCGAACGCCGTCGATTGAGCCTGAATGAAACTGTGGTAGGGTTTGCTGGTTTCGAATCGGCGGCATGCGTCGCGTATAATGAATTAGATGACAAGTATGGTGCGTGCCAGCCTTCGAGCGAAATCCGCGGAAGCAAAAACGGACACGAGAGCGAGTCGAGTGCTCGCGGTCGATTACGGCCGCAAGAGAATCGGGCTTGCACTCTCCGATGAACTTGGTTTAACGGCGCAGCCGCTCGCTACACTCGAACGCAAGAACCGGCGTGATGATATGAAGCGCTTGCGCGCAATTTGCGAGAACTATTGTGTGGCACGAATTCTCGTAGGACATCCAGTACATATGACGGGCGAGGCGGGCGAAATGTCGGCCGAAGCAGCCCAATTCGCGGCAAAGGTGAGGAAAGAAACCGGGATTGAGACGGAGCTCGTTGACGAGCGACTGACGAGCTGGGAGGCGAAGCAAACGGTGGCTGAGGCAAAATCGCGCACCCGTCGAAAAGATGAAAGCATCGATGCCATCGCCGCCGCGGTTCTGCTGCGCGACTATCTCGAACATCAATCGCAATCCAAGCAAGCGCACCATACGAGAAAGGATCAGGAATAAGGAACGATGCGAAGGCTTGGTTTACTGGCGTTACTCGTAATTGCAGCGATGGGAGCGGCCGCAGGCTGGCTAGATTCGCAAATCAGCCGCCCGTTCACCGGACATCGGGCTGAAAAAACTTTCGTCGAGATCCACCACGGCACTTCGCGCTGGGAGATTGCCGGAATTCTGAAAAAACACGAGATCATTCGCAACCGAATGGCGTTCGAGCTTTTCAGTCTCTGGCATATTCGCCATCCATTGCAAGCCGGCGAGTATTTGATTGACCAGCCGCTCAATTCAAAGCAGGTGTTCTGGAAAATCGCACAGGGAAAAATATTCTTACACTACGTGACGATTCCGGAAGGCTGGTCGATGTTTGATATCGCGGGCGAACTCGACCGCCAGGGGGTCTGCTCGCAGGAGAGCTTCCTCGCCGCCGCGCACGATCCCTCGTTGATTTCGGATATCGCCCCGCAGGCAAAAACACTCGAAGGATTTCTGTTCCCTTCGACCTATGAATTCAAACGCCATACCACGTGCGCGCAAGTGGCTGAAACGATGGTCACGCATTTTCGTTCGGTTTGGAAAGAGCTGAATTCATCGGAAGCCGGGGTCTTTCCGGGAGGCCTTGACACGGTGCAAGTAGTCACTCTGGCATCGCTCGTGGAGCGCGAGACCCCGCGCGCGGAAGAACGCCCACTGGTCGCTGGAGTGTTCTACAATCGACTGCGTCTCGGTAACCCGCTGCAATGCGACCCCACAGTGCAATACGCGCTGCAGCTTGCGGGACACCCGGAGTTGAACGTGCGGCCTGAAGATTTGCACATCGACTCGCCCTACAACACTTACATGCATCGCGGTCTTCCGCCTGGACCAATTGCAAATCCCGGCGAAGCGTCTCTTCGCGGCGCGCTCAATCCGGCGCAAACCGATTACATGTATTTCGTGGCGAACGACCAAGGCGGCCACTTCTTCAGCAAGACGCTCGCCGAACATAACCGCAACGTGGCGCGATACCGCCAACTTCTACGAGGTGAAGCCGTCCAGCCCGTCATCGCCGACCCCGACCCGAAAAACCCCAGGCACCGAGGCGGCTCGTGAGCAGCGTCCATTCAGGCGAGCAAGGCGCGGCCGAGCATCGCACCAAGAAAGAAATGATCCTCGCGGCGGCGCGTGATATTGCGAAGCCGCGTTATACGCCCGCCGAAATTGAACAGATTCGGCGCAAGCTGATCGCGAATCTAGGGGCGCAGGGAAAAACTTCGGCGGAATATATCGTCACGGTGCTAGAGGAAGCAGGCTTGCGCGTGGTGATGTCGACGAAGTCAGATACGGAAGGTCTCTACGAGGAGGAATTCAGTGATCTTCTGCACTTTTCCACACTGGATGAAGCGGAAATGTGCCTAGTGCGTTTGGACGAACTGATGCGAAAGTTCCTTGCCGAGGAAGAGCGTGCCGCAGCGGAAAGAGTCCGCGAAGTGGCACGCCTGGGCCGCCGCCGCGCGGAAATGATTTCACGCAATCACAAGGTGGATGCTACGAAGCGAGCGCAGAAGGAAGAAATCGCGCAATGGTTCGCAATCTGGCTTGCAACCCCTGACGCATTTTTCGACTGGCTCGAAGTCCGCAAACAATCGCCCGATTTCCAGAATAGATTTCCGCCGTCGTTAGACGAGGAGGTCTAGCTAGATTGCCATCACTGCTTGACGTTGAGCCACTCGATCTCGGCGCAGACGTCCGCGCTGTAGGGCTCGAACTGGTGGAAGCTGATGAGAATCGCGAGCCGGTGCGCGGTCCGGTGGCCGCAAAAATCTGGAGCCGCGTTCTCACGGCCACCGCTGCGACGACGACTTGGGCACTCGATTTCTTCAGCCACTTGGAGCGGGTTACGGAATACTGCAAACGTCATGAGATTGAGTATCGCGAAGCGAGCCATCGCTCGATCGTGATTCCAGCGCCCGAACTCAGTGTACTCGAGCCCTTGCTCGACCGTTTTCAGAATGAGACCTTCGGAGCCCGAGCGGGCGACTTGGTCGCGGCGGGTGACCCGGAAGTCGAAGGAGATCTGGCCAAGCGCGGCGTTGACGCTTATCATGCGGCGTTCCCGAAGTATTTCTTCTGCGCGATTTGTGGAATCGAGGATGGCTCGGTCGTTCTGCTTAGCGAGAAACTTTGGGCTAGCGAAGTGATCCGGCGAGTGCGCCCCGTGCTCGAGGGTCTCGACGTAGACGTCCGCCTTCCGGCATAACCCCCGAAAATCCCCGAAAAAGGCTGTTTCTAGTGTGAAAACTCGGTACGTCCGTACCATTCCCTTAAACGATGGTTCTAGTACACTAAAGGTGAGACTCAGAAAATGGCCAGATCCCTGTGAGTTTAACGGTGTCCGAATCTCCGGTTCCGAATGCCCGGCCGTTCGTCCGCAGCCTCAACGTGCTGCTTAAGTATTCTCGTTTGTATGGTTTAGAGCACGCTCGTTCGGCTCGCCAATTTGACGCAGCCTGGAGCGAACTCGAGGAGGCAGTCCGCGCCTCTGGCCAGAGCGGACTGCTACTGGGCGCATCCGGGTCTCAACTTCTACTCGATGGAGTTCCCCTCGAATCGACCCCCGCGGAGCGCAGCTTCGCTGACTTGCTTACCAGTGCAGGAGTGGCGAGCATCTGCTTCAGCCCACACGTAATTCGCGAGGATTTCCTGAGCTTCGTGCGGTCATTCATGGAGTCCGGAATCAAGTCTGCGGGCCTCGCCGAACGGTTGGAAGCGAACCTCGGGAGGACTTCCGGAATTCGCCTGAATGAGATTCGGTTCGTAGCTGAGGACGCGGGATTCTCTGAAGCGCGGGTGGCAGCGCAGCTAACGGCTAAGACGCTCGGTGCCGATGCTGAACGAGTGCAGGAGTGGTTCAGCAGTCCGGAGAAAATGATCCAGCTCATCGCTGCGGCCGAAGGATCGCACGGCGGTGCGGGCGGTGATGGTACGGGCGACAAAGGAATCGGCTTGGGAGGCGGGACGGGTGTGGCGTTTGCTGAAGGCAGCGGTCCAAGCGGGAGTGGGGCTGCGAGCAGCGGCGGTGGCGGT